>Ga0075501_1028785_pt1 | contig 16208 bp, 4 predicted proteins | sample DEB19_08_RNA2_FD_73452 | JGI IMG/M metagenome (GOLD analysis project Ga0075501, IMG submission 73452) | Aqueous microbial communities from the Delaware River and Bay under freshwater to marine salinity gradient to study organic matter... | ecosystem: Environmental > Aquatic > Marine > Intertidal...
CTTCAGTCTTGTTCTCAGCTGTTTCTTTAGTCTCAGTAGTGTTAGTCTGCTCGGCTGGCTTCTCTTCTTTTACTGTTTCATTTTTAGTCTCATTGGATAAGCTCGTGTAGTTGATAGCGACGTCAATCTTTGCGGACTTGTTCTTTGGCTCAAACTCGTCGCCGTATTCAAACGAACACTCAAAGTTGGAAGAGGCCAACACTTCTGCACGGTTCACTGTCAGAGTGAAAACCTAGCCAGAGGAATCCCATACTGCTGTCGTGGCACTGCCACCGTTGCAGCTGTTGATGGCAAACATGACCTTGTGGCCGTCTGGGTCGACAAGCTTGCCTGAGGTGTAAGTGAAGAAGGCATCTTGCACAAGAGACCCGTCTTCCTTCTTATCCACCTGGACTGCCAAGCTAGTCACCAGCTTGACATCGAACTCGGGAATGTTGTTCACGACAGTAACGTCAAACTGGACTGCAGCTGTGTACAGGGATCGCAGGTTTTGTTAGAGCACAAACAATCGTGTGAACCCAGTCTTGTTACTGTTTATCGTCAGTTTCAAAGTAGTTGGGTCAAACTCGTGGATTGAGTTCTGCATAGGCACCACATTTTTCGCCACTTGCGACAAAGCGTAGGACGAGCCAACACACTTCGGGAAGGTGTTGTTCACTATGGCGAACATTGTACTGGCGTTCAACGTTAGTGGAGTGACTCCTTGAATCAGATTTACCACTTACGCCTTCTGGAAGGCTCCAACTGCCACTGGCTCGTCTTGGCAAGTCCAGAAGCCGAGTTTGTAGAATGTGGTTTTATTGACATCAAGGTTTGTAGACATATCGTGGTACTGTACCTTGGATGCCTTGAAGTACACGTAGCCCAAGTTCAATTGAGTCACCATGGCAGGGATCAACAAGTTGACCACTGGCTTGATGGTTGAGTCTGTGAAGTTCGGGAACGTGGGGTTGCTTGTAAAGTATATGTACTCTGTTGCCCCAAGTTTGTCAATCGTTGTCTTGTTGTACTGCATCGTCTGGTTGGCGTGGGGGGCTCTTGCTAAATAAAAATCAGCGGGGAAGTAAAAGCCCACCAATAAGGTAGCTAATAATAATATGGCGAATCAAGATTGAAAGAAAAGCTCAATATATATATATTCAATGAAATCAAAAATTAATGAATGAAAAATATAAGGCACTGTCGGCTACCGAAAAAGGCAGGATTGTTGTGTCTACCCTTTAATCGTGTGTGAGGGACAGGTAGTTAGTAACAAAAATTCTCTTTTCTAATCATTAAAAAAGAACAAACAAACAAATCACATATTAATTTTTTAAAGTTGATTCCAATTCAGTGTGGGCCCTTCTTCTCTCTTAATGTTTTTGTTTTCATTCCATTCCTCCTCTGTTCACTGGGTTGCATTAGAAAAAAAAAACTGACTTTTTTGCTAGCCACACACAACGTCAATTTTTTTTTGTTGTTGTTTTTAGATTAGCTTTGGAGTAAGAGGGGACATAGTATATGAGCGCAATAAAACAAATAAAAAACAACAACGACGTGATGAAGTTAATAACAAAAACTACTACTTTTGTGTGATTGGGAGCGGCTGTGGTAAGGAAAGGCGGTTAATAGGGGGTTGTTTTTGACACAAAACTCTGATATTCAAAGAGAAAAATAATATAGCAAAATAGTAAAAAAGCTTATTGGCAGGAGGGCGCAACGATTCGTTGAAAAAGAGAAATTATACTGCTGTTCAAGTTCTTATCGATTTTTTCTGTCCCTGTTTGAACAATTTAAAACAGCTGCCCGTCTGCTACGCGCAAGAAAACACACACACCCGCGCGCGCGCGGTCGCAAGCGACTTTTGCTTCTTGTTTGAAAATAAAAAAAAATCAAGAGAGACACAGAATAAAAAATAAAGACAGAAGAGAGAAGAGAGAGAATAATCAACGTAAGAAAGAGAGAAAGAAAGAAATGTAGTGAAGAATTGCAGCAATCATAAAAGGTCATAACTCGGAACGGGCAGACGGACACTTGAGGGGTATTTTTTTTGTCATTGTGTGTGTGTGTGTGTGCGTGTGGTTTTTACGGCTTACTGTGCACGGTCAAGTAGGCTGAAGATTCCACTTGGCTGGCCGGGTTTGTGGCGCGGCACGTGTACACACCCGAATCCTCCGGATAGGTGGTTTTGATCAGCAGCACGGCGTGGTTACCTTCTTGGATCATCTGAAAGTCGGACGAAGGCGGGATGATCTGTCCTTCGCGCATCCACTGGATGGTTGGCAGAGGCGTTCCGCTGACGAGCGTGCGAAACTGTGCAGGGCTTCCTTCTTCGACAGTCACATCACTCAAAGTGGTCAAGGATGGTGGCACATCACCGGAATCGGGAGCAATGACGAGCAGATTGGCAGAGCATTGAGCCTGTCCAGTGCTGTTGGATGCCACGCAACGATAAGTGCCTTCATCTTCAGGGAAAGCCTCGGAGATGCGCAGTACGTGCGTGTTATCGCCCTCTTGCGACATGATGAAATAACGCGACGGTTTAATGATCTGTCCGTCCTTTTCCCAGCTAATTTGCGGAGCTGGCTGACCGGCTACGCGGCACCGGAAAACGGCTGGCTGACCTTCTGGCACATTCTGCTCGGCGATGGCCAGAGTAAAGCGAGGTGCAGTAGACGATCCTTTGGCCCCTGGTCCGCTTCCACCCTTTACATGAGTTGGCGACGAGACTGATGGACTGGATGCAGTAGCATTGCTGCTCGACTTGGCCGCTTCAACAAAGCACTGGGCTTCGCAGCGTCCTTCGCCAGCTGAATTGATGGCCACGCACTCGTAGACGCCCGAATCTTCGGATAGCGTCTCGATGATGATGAGTGTGTGGACGTCGTCCTCTTCCAGAATTTTGTAGCGGATATCGGATGCGATCTTGCGTCCATTCTTCAGCCAGTAGATGTCCATCGGCTTGGTTCCCGTCACTTTAGCGTCGAAGCGAATCAGCTGACCGGCTTGGACGCTCGTGTCCTGGATCGTGGTGAGGAAAGAAGGAGGAACTAGTCCACCGCGACCCTGTCGACGCTCTTCCACCACCAGGTTGGCACTGCACTTGGCCGCTCCACCGCGGTTCTCGGCTACCGCAGCGAAGATGCCAGAGTCTTCCATAAACACCTGTCGGATGATGAGCACCGATTTATCACCAAAAGTGTGGATCTGGAATTCGGACGAGTTCTTGATGGGGAAGTCTTCGCGGTACCAGGTCACTGTCGGGTTGGGATCGCCGGCAAATTCCACTTCGAAGCGGGCTGATTCGTGTTCAAACACACGGCACGGCTGAATCTTCTTGGTGAAGTGAGGCGGCACTGCCGGTTTGACTTGTCCTTGGACGACGCGCTCCTGAGTGCGAGCCTTGTGCTCCACCTCAGTCGTCTCGGTAGCCGTTATCTTGCGCGTGATCTCCATCTGACCCTGCACTTCCTTCTGGGTCTGTTTCTGTTTGGCAACGTGAACCTCCCGACCATGCACCGATGACTCGAAAGGATCCGGTGGTACACCGCCTCGTTCCGAATCGATGTGCACTTCAGTGCGGTGTGCATCGCTCGACTTGCGCGAGGCGGAAACACTTGTCCTGCTCTGCTGGGATGTTCGGCTGACTACGGTGCCGCCCTGCTGTTGCTGCTGATCGCCACTTTCCGTCTGCTCCAATTTAGTTTCGTAACTCTGGGCCATGCCCTTGGCCAAGGAACTCTTGACAATCTTCTCGCCAGGAATGGCGAATTGATGAGAAGATTCTCGCATCTTGACCTCTTTCGTCACTTGACTGTCTTCCAACTCTTTGATGTTTTTGTAATAATCATCGCTCTTCTTGTTCTTGACCTGTTTCTGCCACTCGGTCTCGGTTTCGGTCTGCGATTTGCGCCTAATCAAGTCACCGGCGTCGATGGGCTGCTGCTGGACGCGGTCATCGAAGCGCTTGTGTAGCTCGCCGCTCTCTGCTTCCTGGCGGTCGCGCTGGTAAGTTTTCAGGTCGTAATCATACCATGGTTTCGGCGAGTGCTTGAGGAGTCCACGATGATCGTCATTGCGTGGCGTGACTTTGAGGTCCACTTTGCAACTGGCCTGACCCTGCGAGTTGCGAGCCACCACCTCCAGAACACCGTCGTCGTATTGGCGCGTCTTGGGGATGTCCAGATGCCACATACCGTCGTACGTCAGCTTGTATCGCGTTCCATTGATGACAGTGTGTCCATTGAGGAGCCACATGACGCGAGGTCTCGGGTAGCCGGTGACGCGGCAGCAGAAGCGTGCCCATTCACCCTCCATGACGAGCGTGTTCTCCGGTTTGAGAGCAAAGACGGGCTTCTCCTTCTGCTTCTCGGCATCGACCAACTCGTCGGGCTGACGTTGCCAGGAGGCCTCCATCTCGCGAATCTTCTCCACGCTCTGCATTCCCTTTGGCAGCTGCGAGTCGTAGATGATGCCCGGTTTGCCAGTCGACTTGATGACGGCGCGGGTTTCGTCCGAGCCGTACTTGTTGGTGGCACGGCAAACGTACTCGCCGCTGTCCTCAGGGTACACCCAGCCAAAGTTCATGGCGACGTAGCCAAAGTCGTAGATGGGCGTGAAGCGCGTCTTGTACGGCAGTGGTTTGCCGTTGAAGAACCACTCGAGTCGCATGTGTGGATCGCCGACGGGCGCCAATTGACACTCGAACTTGGCCGCCTCCATCTCCTTCAGCTCCATCATGTCCTTGATGTGAGTAACGAACCTGGGCGGTTGTCTCTTATCGGCGTCGTAAATGTCCTCCTCTGTAAGGAAGATTTCGGAGGTGTACTTTTTGAGGGCGGCTTCCATCTGGAGAAGAGTTTCAGACTTCTTCATGCCGCGTGGCGTCTGGTTCTGCATGATGATGGCCGGAACACTTTTGCACGTGAGAGAGGCTTTGGTAGTGTCCTCTCCGATACGGTTCCAAGCACGACACGTGTACAACCCAGCGTCCTCTGGGTAGGCGTACAGAATGTCGAGCGACACGAAACCCAATTCGTAGACGGTGCGGAAACGGTGACCACTTTGCAGCGGCTTGCCGTTGTGGTACCACTCGACGCGCAGGTTCGTGTCCGTCTTGGGCTCGACGCGGCACTCAAAGTGAGCGTTTTCACCTTCTTCGACGGCCGATTCGATCAATTGGACGGTGAATTTCGGCGCCTCAAGTGGGATGTCCTCTGTGAAGCGCTCCGTCATTGGACCGCGTTCCAGATCGCGCAGCTTCTCGCCCGTCATGCCTTGCGGCAATTGCGAGTCCATGTTCACGTCACGTTTCGCTTTAGTGACTAGCATGGCTTTAGTGGTAGCAGATCCCCATCGATTGGTGGCGCGGCAGACGTACTCTCCAGCGTCACGCGGGAAAGTCCAGTCAATGTCGAGGACGACAAAGCCAAAATCGTCAATCATGCGGATACGCGATCCGGAGCCAAGTGGGCGGCCGTTGTGGAACCACTCGATGCGCATGGAAGCATCACCGACTGGCTCGACACGGCAATCGAAATGGGCAGGTTGTCCCTCGACCAGATCGAGATCCTTGATCTCGCTGACGAATTTCGGTGGGTTTGGCTGCTCGTCAGGCTGGGCAGCGGGTTCTTCTCGCTTGTACAGATTCTCCTCCAGTTTCTGAATGCTCTGCGTTCCGCTCTTGAAACTTTGCGGAAGTTGTGGCTCGAGCACGATGCCCTGTCTGCCCTTGACCTGCAGCGAGCACGAGACAGACGCCTCGCCGTGCTTGTTGGTAGCCTTGCACGTGTAGAGGCCAGCGTCGCGAGCGTACACTCCCGACACTTCCAGAATAACGAAGCCAAAGTCGGAAATCGTCTTGACTCGTGATCCTGTCAGGAGCGATTTGCCGTTGTGGAACCACTCGACGCGCATGCTCGGATCGCTTACTGGTGTCAACTTGCATTCGAAATGAGCCAGGCCGTTCTCGGCTAGAAGCAAGTCGTTGGGCTGACTGAGGAACTCGGGAGGTTTACCCGTGTCCGTCTCGGCCATCTGATCGGCTGGTCGTCCACCAAGTCCTTCCAATTCAGCAATGCGCTCAATAGTGCGCTCCATGCCTTTGGGTAGCTGCGATTCGAAGATGACGTTGCGCTTGCCTTGGCATTTGAGCGTGGCTGAGGTGACGGCCTCACCGAATTCGTTGCTGGCGCGGCACGAATACTCACCTGAGTCTTCAGGATAAATGGGTGAAATCTCTAAGATGACGAAACCGAAATCGCAGAAATTGCGGATGCGGGAGCCTGTCTTCAAAGGTTTGCCGTTGAAGAACCATTCGACCTTAAGTTTTGGATCGTCAGTCGGAGTCAAGCGGCCCTCGAAGTGGGCATTTTCACCCTCGCGTAGTCCGGCCACGTTACTGAGTGGCACAGTGAAGACGGGAGCCTGGCGGCGCACCTCTTCCACGGCGCCTTCACGACGTTCGCGGTCCTCGAGCGATTGGATTTTCTGCAGCGAATCCATACCCTTTGGCAATTGCGAATCGAGGATGAGACTCGCCTTAGACAAGCACTTGAGTGTTGCTCGGGTGGTGTCCTCGCCAAGCTGATTGACGGCACGACACTCGTAGACGCCGTTGTCCTCTTCGTAGCAGTAGAGGATGTCAAGGATGACGATGCCAAAATCGTGGAAGGTGCGGAAACGATGTCCGGACGGCAGTTTCTTGCCGTTGTGATACCACTCGACGGTGAGGAGTGGGTCGTTGACGGGTGTCAATCGCGCCTCAAAATGAGCCGATTGTCCTTCGACGAGTCGGCCAATGTCGACCAAGTGGTTGATGAATTTAGGCGCTTCGGCTTTGGCAGCTGCTTGAGCCAAGGGAGCCATTGACGGCTCTTCCAACTCTCTGATCTTAGCGAGAGAATCCGGTTGCAGCGAGTCGGACAAGACGCCCGATTTTCCGAAGCAGCGGAGTGAGGCGCGGGTAAAGTCTTCGCCAAACTTGTTGCTCGCCTTGCAAATATACTCGCCCGAGTCGTGGCTTTGAACGTAGGCGATATCGAGGACGACGAAGCCGAAATCAGAGACAGTCTTGATGCGCGACGAATGACGCATCGGCTGGCCGTTGTGGAACCATTCCACCTTGAGGTTGGGGTCACCGACAGGTACCAAAGTGCACTCAAAGTGCGCCGATTGTCCATCCTTGAGACCCTCGAGTGTTTGAATCTGCGAAGTGAACTGTGGCTTCTGACCGCTCGAAAGATCGACACACTCCAATGTCACGCTGATCTCAGCTACGCCCCACTTGTTGGTCGCTCTGCATGTGTAGACGCCAGAATCTTCAACCTTGGTGCCGATGATTTCCAAGACGACCATACCGAAGGCGTGCACGGTGCGTTCGCGATGGCCCAACTTGAGCGACTGGCCGTTGTAGAACCACTCGACAGTCATCGTCTGGTCGCCAACGGGCGTGAGTGTCGCTTCGAAATGGGCGATGTCACCTTCGAGCAGGTTGGTCACGTTCTGGAACTGAGATGTGAAGACGGGCGCGTTGCCTTGCTCGTCTCCTTCCGGTCGACCCGACGACTGCAGCAGCGAATCTTCAAGGCGCTGAATCTGCTCGAGACCGGCTTCTCCCTTGGGGTGTTGAGTGTCTTCAATGAGTCCGCCCATTCCTTGGCAGTAGACGGTCGTCGTGGTGAAAGCCTCGCCGGCTGCGTTCGAAGCGCGGCACGTGTAGATGCCCTGATCGCGTCCGTAGACATCCGACAAGTCGAGAGAAACGAAGCCAAAGTCGTTGGTTACGCGGAATCGCGAGCCGTGATCCAGTTGCTTGCCGTTGAAGAACCATTCGACGCGCAATTTGGGGTCCTCTTTTGGCTCGACGTGGCATTCCATGTGCAGTGGCTGGGCCTCGGCTGGAGAAAAGCGCTCAGGTAGCGGCACGATGAACAGAGGCTTGGCGAACTGGGTCTCGGTGGTGGACTGCTGCTTCTGGTATTTGGCGTAATAAGCCTCTTCAGCCTCGCGCACCGCCTCCAGACCCGTCTGGCCCTGTGGATGCTGAGTGTCCAGGTAAATGTTGGCCTTGCTCGTGCATCGCAATTTGCCTGTCGAAACAGCCTGGCCTTTAGCGTTGGTCGCTTTGCACGTGTAGACGCCTGAGTCCTCGGCGTAGACGTGATCCACATCGAGTGCCACGTAGCCGAAATCGTAAGTCGAATTGAAGCGGGAAGCAATGGGCAATGGACGGCCGTTGACAAACCACTCGATTTTCATGGTCGGATCTTTGCTGGGCTGAACGCGGCATTCAAAGTGACCCGTCTGACCTTCAGCGCATTCAATGTCGTTCAAGTGGCTTATGAAGACGGGCGACTCAAAGTCCGTCTCCTGATCGGGGATTTCACGAAGTGGTACGTTCTCGAGCTCGGCGATTTTGGCTAGAGCCTCGGGACGTAGAGCTTGGCCAAGCAACCAGCCGTGAGCCTCGACGCGGATGGTGCACGTCGAAACGGCCTCTCCCTGGCGGTTGACGGCCTTGCAGACGTAGATGCCAGAGTCCTGTGCTCGCAGTCCGCTGATGTCGAGCGAGACGAGTCCAAAGTCAAAGTTGCTGGCCACTCGCGAGCCAGTCATTAGCTGAACGCCGTTGTGGTACCACTCGACGCGCAAGTTCGGGTCGCTCTTGGGTTCCACTTGAGCCTCGAGGTGCAAGTTGTGACCCTCCGCTAACATCTCCTGGTTCACGAGGTTCTTGATGAAACGAGGTGGTTCCGATAGTTGTACATCTTCACGCTCGGTGGGTGCACGGTTGAGCTCTGATTCCTTGAGCTGAATTTTCTGCCAGGCCTGGGGCTGAACGGCATCACCAAGGATGCTGCCACGGGAGCGCACCTTCATCGCAACAGTCGAGACGGCCTCGCCTGCACGGTTGATTGCTTTGCACATGTAAACTCCCGAGTCCTCCTGGATGACGGAACTGACATCCAGAGTGACGTAACCGAAATCGTGCGCGGTGCGGAAACGCGATCCCATCTTGAGTTCAACGCCGTTGACGTACCACTCGAAGCGAAGGGATGGGTCACCGACTGGGAGGACGCGGCACTCGAAATGAGCGTTCTGTCCCTCGACCAGCTCAGAGGGGCCCGTGAGGCAGACGGTGAAGACGGGTTTGTCGAAGACGCTGTCAGGCTGCTCTCCGCGCTGAGGGGCCTTTCCTTCCTCGAGTTCGCGGATCTTGCGCATGCCCTCCGGATGTTGGCTGTCGAGCTGGATGTTGGCCTTGGACAGCATCTTGATGGAGGCGGTGGTGACGGCCTCGCCGAGCGAGTTGGTCGCCTTGCACATGTAGATGCCTTCATCTTCGGCGCGCACGTGACTGATGTCGAGTGCCACGTAGCCAAAGTCGTGCGCTTTCTGGATGCGCGACGAGTCCTCGACGGGCGTGTTGTTGCGGAACCACTCCACTTTCATGGTAGGATCGCCGACGGGGATAAGGCGGCACTCGAGATGAGCAAGTGCTCCTTCAGCCACGGCTTCGATGTTCTGCAGAGGTGCAGTGAAGAGAGGACGCTGGAAGGTGACCGGTTCCAAGTTGACTTCTTTACGGTAGCGAGAAGCGTCTTCCAATTCGCGGATCTTGTCCAATCCCTGTGGATGCTGCGACTCGAGAATGAGTCCGCTTCCGCCCTCCACTTGAATATCAACCGATGAGCTGCACTGACCGGCGTCGTTGACAACGCGCACAGTGTAATTACCCGCATCTTCAGCCTGAACGTGACGGATGTCGATGGCGATGTAGCCAAAGTCGGATGTGACATGGAAGCGCGATGCCGATTGCAGTGGCTTCCCGTTGTGGAAAATCTCGACGCGCAGCTTTGGGTCGCGCACCGGCTCGATACGACCTTCGAGATGGGCCGTTTGGCCCTCCTTGAGTCGCGTCGTGCCTTGCATCTCGCTGACGAAGCGCGGCGGACCAGCGACCTCCTCAACTTCCTCCGGACGGATGTGCGTGTGCGACTCAAGTGCGCGGATCTTCTCCCAGCCTTCGGGGTGCTGCGAGTCCAAGTAGACTGATTTGCGCGACGCTACGCTGACGGTGCACGTATTAACGGCTTCGCCAAGCGCATTGGTTGCCTTGCACATGTAAGTGCCAGTGTCTTCGCCGTACGTGTAGAGGACATCGAGAGCGACGTAGCCGAAATCGTGCGTGGCACGGAAGCGATGTCCAGTGCGGATGGCCATTCCGTTGACGAACCATTCCACTTTCAAGTTGGGATCGTTGATAGGTTCGAGTCGGCATTCGAGGTGCGCGTGTTCGCCTTCCTTGAGATTCTCCAGACTCTGAAGCGGCGTGGTGAAGATGGGTCGCTGCAGGACGGCTTCCGTCTCTTCCTTGGCCGGACGCTGATAGTTTTCCAGTTGGTTGATCTTTTGCAATCGTTGTTCGTCCATCGTGTCCAGGTAGAGGCCGGCTTTGCCCTCCACAGTCACCGAACAGGTGGTGACTGCTTCTCCGTTGGCGTTGACTGCCTTGCACATGTAAGTGCCCGAATCCTCGGCATAACCGTACAGAATATCGAGGGCCACAAAGCCGAAATCGTAAGTGGTACGGAAGCGGTGACCCTGTGTGATGGGGCGACCGTTGTGATACCACTCGACGCGCATCGTGGGGTCGTTGACGGGCACCAAAGTGGCTTCCAAATGAGCCGATTGCCCTTCGGCCAGTGTCAAGTTGCGCAAAGGACGACCAAACGATGGTTTATCAGTGATGGCCGAGTCAACTTCGTCGGGACGCTTGGAGCGATCCGATTCCAAGTAGTTGATCTTCTCCAAAGCGGCCTGATGCTGCGATTCCGTGATGAGTCCTGAACGAGACGATACGTCGATCTTGAGCGACGATGTGCAGCTGCCAAGTTTGTTGGTCGCCTTGATCGTGTACTCGCCAGAGTCCTCAGGGTAGACGCTGAGGATGTCGAGCGCTGCAAAGCCAAAATCGTGCACGGTGCGGAAACGGTGTCCGGAAGACAGGGCTTTGCCGTTGTGGAACCACTCCACCTTCATGCTGGGATCGGGATAGGGTTCGATGCGGCATTCAAAGTGCGTATTCTGTCCTTCGACGAGTTTCGTTGGTCCGTTGAGAGGAGCGACGAAACGCGGCTTCTCAGTGACGGTCGTGTCCTCGTCGACCTGGCGCTGGTAGCGTGAACTGTCTTCCAAGTATTGGAGCTTGTCTAGCGCCGTCTGGTGTTGAGTGTCGGTGACGACGACAGTGTCGCGCGACTGAACGATGAGAGTGGCCGATGTGACGGCCTGACCCAGGTCGTTGATGGCGCGACACGAATACGTGCCGGAATCATCCGGACGAACGTACTTGAGGTCGAGCGCCACGAATCCAAAGTCGTGCAGAGTCACAATGCGATTAGCGTCCTGCAGAGGCACGCCGTTCTTGAACCATTCGACGCGTAGTCGCGGGTCGCCGACGGGGATTAGACGAGCCTCAAAGTGGGCCGCCTGGTTCTCGGCCAGTTGCACGTTCTTCATTGGCTGCGTGAAGACGGGCGCCTGAGACAACGAGTCAGAGTCGACGATCGATGAGCGCTGGTGACGTTGCGAGGCGTCCTCCAGGTGCTGGATCTGACTCAGGGCCGTCTGATTTTGTGTCTCGCGCAAGATCGCCTTCTTGCCGTGCACATTCAACTGGCACGAAGTGACTGCCTGGCCGAGGGCATTGCTTGCTCGGCACGTGTACGTGCCGGCATCCTCCGGATAGGCGTACATAATATCGAGGGCTACGAAGCCGAAGCTGTTGGTCTCGGAGAATCGTGAGCCAGATTTGAGCGGCACGTTGTTGTGGAACCACTCGACGCGCATCGTCGCGTCACTCACCGGGATGAGGCGGCATTCGAAGTGCGCACGCTGACCCTCCTTAATCTCTATACTCTTCAGAGACGTCGTGAACACCGGAGCCTGAGTGCAGACTTCCTCGGAATCTTCGGTGCGCTGATACTTGGACTTGTCCTCGAGGTATTGCAACTTGTCCAGTGCAGACACGTCGCGCTGGGCGTCAGTCACAATTTGCTTGGACGACTTGCAGCTGAGGACGGCAGTCGTTTCGTCAGTTCCGACTGCGTTCACGGCGCGGCAGGTGTAAGTACCCGAATCTTCGGAGATGAGACCGATAATGTCAAGTGCAACGTATCCGAAATCGTGGATGGGTCTGAAGCGGCTTCCGATCGTAACTGGGCGGCCGTTTTTGAACCATTCCACCTTGAGATTGGCGTCCTGAACAGGTTCCAGTTTGCATTCAAAGTGAGCGTTCTGACCCTCGCGCAGTCCCTCTTGCGGCTTGGGTTTGGTGACGAAGCGCGGACGCACAGCCACCACCTCATCCACATCCTCGCGGCGCTTGTAGCGCGAAGCGTCTTCCAAGTACTGAATCTTCTCCAGGCCGCTGGGATGCTGCGATTCTAGAACCAGTTGGCTCTTGGCGACAACTCGGACCGAGCTCGAAGTGACAGCTTCTCCCAACTTGTTGTAGGCGCGACAAGTGTAAACGCCAGAATCTTCAGGGTAGACGCTGAGAATGTCGAGCGCTACGTAATCGAAATCGAAGGCAGGACGGAAACGATGACCAGTGCGGATGGGTTGGCCGTTGACGAGCCAGTCGACGCGCATAGACGAGTCACCGACGGGGATGAGGCGGCATTCCAAGTGGATGTTTGTGCCTTCAGCTGTTTCAATGTTGTGCAACGGTTTGGTGAAGACGGGCGCCTGATCGATTGACATCTCTTCGATCGTTTGACGGTGGTGGCGCATTGACGAGTCTTCCAGCATCTGAATCTGTTCCCATGCGCCTTCGTGCTGCGTCTCAGTCACCACATCCGAGCGGCCGATGATGCGCACGCACGCAGACGTGTGTGCTGAGCCGAGGTGATTGGTGGCGCGCACTGTGTACTCACCCGAATCGAGGGCTGTAACGCCAATCACGTCCAGAGCCACGAAGCCGAAATCAAAGTAGGACTTGAAGCGAGAACCGACCGTGATGGGTTTTCCGTTGAAGAACCATTCGACGCGCATAGTCGGGTCGCCCATTGGTTCGAGACGGCATTCGAGATGCACGTTGCGTCCTTCATTCACAGGCCGCGGCTCGCTCAACGGGATCACGAAGATGGGTCGCGATTTCGATATCTCTTCAATGTTGTATTGCGGCTCCTGGAACTTGGATTGCTCCAAGCGCTGGGCCTTATCGTAGGCACCGCGATGCATGCTCGTCGTGTCGATGCTGCTGCGTGTCTCCACCTCCATGGTGGTCTCAGACTGAGCCTCGCCAAGAGCGTTGCGGGCCACGACCGTGTACGTTCCAGCGTCTTCGGAGCGGACGTCAAGAATGTCAAGAGCGACGTAGCCAAAGTCGTGCAACAAGTGAATGCGACTCGCCTGCATGATGACGCGACCGTTAAAGTACCATTCGACTATCAGAGTAGGGTCGTTTTGAGGCTCGAGGCGGATCTCAAAGTGGGCCTTCTGGCCTTCGACGATTTTATTGGTGCCTTTGAGGGGACCGAGAAAGCGTGGCTTGATGCTCACACTCGTCACCGTCTCCTCTTTGCGAGCGTAGCGTGAATCGTCCTCCAGATAGCGGATCTTCTCCAGACCGGCCGGGTGCTGAGTGTCCAGCTGCACATCCTGTTTGGAGATGACAGTCAGCCGAGCGGCAGTGCTGTCCTCTCCGAGGGCGTTGCGGGCAACGCAAGTGTAAGTGCCGCGGTCGTGGATCGTGATGAATTTGATTGTCAGCGCTACGTAGCCGAAATTAAAGAAGGTCGTGATACGCGAACTAGCCTCAAGCGGTTTGCCATCTTTAAGCCAGAAAACGATGAGTTTAGGATCACCGATGGGTTCGAGACGAGCTTCAAAGTGAGCGAAACCGCCCTCGCGAATCTCCATCTGGTCTTTGATAGGCGACTTGAATTCAGGAGGCGTAGTAGCTTCGATGGGTTCCGGTTGGCCGCGCTGTGACAGCGACAACTGGTAAGCTTCCAGTTCCTCGATGCGCTCAATGTAGCGCTGCTGCTCAGGGATGCCCAGGTCGCCCGTGACTGTGCCGCGGCTCGACACGCCAATCGAAGCCTGGCTGATGGCCTCACCGTGACGATTCACAGCCTTGACAGTGTAAAGGCCGGCGTCTTCCGAGCGCAAGTGCATAATGTTTAATGCAACGTATCCAAAATTAAAGATGGTGGTGATGCGGGAGCTGGCAGTGATAGAGCGTCCGTCCTTGGACCACTCAATGCGCATGTAAGGATCGCTCACTGGCTCAATCTGAGCCTCCAAGTGAGCGTAAGCTCCTTCATTCATGAGACCGAGGTCGCGGAGCGGCTTGATGAAAACGGGACGCGAACTGGCCGATTCCTCGATCGAAATGTTGCGCTGATAGCGTGAATAATCTTCGAGCATCTGAATCTGTTCCAGGGACTCGGGGTGCTGCGACGAGCTCTCGATGACAGCGCGTGGACCCACAGTGATCATGGCGCTCGAGTCAGCCTGACCGGCTTCGTTGATGACGCGGCAAGTGTAGCGACCCGCGTCCTGACGGATCACGCCAATCAACAGCAGCGAAATGTATCCAAAACGGTAAGTGACCGTTACGCGCGAGCTGGCCGCCAGCGGTTTGCCGTCGATGAACCATTCGACGCGCATCGTTGGGTCGCTCACGGGATTCACTTTGGCTTCCAGGTAAGCTCGCTGACCCTCCGTTAAATCCAAATCTTTAAGCGGGAGGACAAAGACGGGCATTTCGTAGGTGCGGTCGTCTTCCTGACGCCTGGGCGCCTGAGGACGAGCCCGTTCGACATGACGCAGATAAATGACTTCGGGTTCAGGCTCCGGCTCGGGTTGGATGACTCGGCTCGGTTTAGGAAAGCGCATGGCTTTCGGCTGTCCCTGAGCCTGTTTTGGCTGATCGACAAAGAGTCGGGCGCGTGTGGCCGTCGAGCCGGCAGCGTTCTGGGCAGTGCATTGATACCAGGCTGCGTCCGAAAGGCGGGCGCAGGGAATTTCGAGTGCGCTGTAGCCCCCCTCGTTTGTGATGGACACTTCGTATCCGGAAGTGATGGGGACACCGTCCTTTTGCCAAGTGAGTTTGGGGATGGGTGTGCCGACGGCGCGAGCGTTGAGCGTCACTGGCTCGCCCTCCTTGACGTGCATCGTGGTGAAGCGCTCGACGAATTTAGGTGCCACCACCTGTTCGCGCTCGATGACAATGAGGCCCACTTGGAAAGCTGCTTCGCCTCCCTTGTTGCGACCGATGCAGCGAATCACACCCGAATCGCTCAGACTGGCGCCGGTGATCATCAGCGCGTGGTTGCCCGACTCGTTGACGAGAATCTTGTGCGTAGCGTCGTCGTGAATCTGACGACCGTTCAAGTACCACGACACATCCGGGTAGGGCCGACCAGTGACGCGGCAATCGAATCGCACCATTTTACCCTCGCCAACCTCCTGGTCGGCCGGCACGCGGACAAACTGCGGCGGCAAAGCCTTGGCTGATGTCGGCTCGTCCACCGATTCGCGCTGAGAATCTTGCGAAACGGTGCGCGCCATTTTGGGCATTGGTTCCAGATTGGATTGCGGCGGTGCTGGACGCACCCCGGCCGGACGCCGGTCGACTCCGTTTGCCGCTGGTGCAGCTTTGAAGGGTTCTTCTTGCTGCTGACGAATGGGGCTGCCGTTGCCGGTGGGTTCGACGGCCAAGAAAGCAGTCGACACGATGCAGCCCACTGCGTTCTCTGCGAACATGGTGTAGTGACCAGCGTCGTCGGGCTGTACGTTGCGAATCTTGAGTGTAGCCATGTGATTACTGTGAACCAAGTGGTGACGCGGCGATGAGCCGATGCGTACGCCGTTCTTGAACCAAGTCAACTTGGGTTTTGGGTTGCCTTGCAGTTTAGCGGTGAATGTGGCGTCGGCGCCTGGCTGCAATTTAGTGTTGCGCGGCTGTTGGACGAGCTGGGGCGGGGCCAGTGGTGTGGTAAGCTGCTCAAAGTCCGTCTCTGTCTCCGTCTCTGTCTCCGTTTGTAGTTCCATTTGCGATCGTCTGGTGACAGATTCGCGGAATTCGACTTCACGCAGCAGGCGGTATTCGAACGTGTCCACTTTGAAAGTGGTTTCGTGCACGATCGTCTGTTGGCCATTTTGGACCATCATTTGTTGACTGCTGCGATTTTGCTGTTGCTGCTGCTGATGCG
>Ga0075501_1029297_pt1 | contig 15458 bp, 1 predicted proteins | sample DEB19_08_RNA2_FD_73452 | JGI IMG/M metagenome (GOLD analysis project Ga0075501, IMG submission 73452) | Aqueous microbial communities from the Delaware River and Bay under freshwater to marine salinity gradient to study organic matter... | ecosystem: Environmental > Aquatic > Marine > Intertidal...
TTGGTTACTTTGAGGACAGATCCCTGAAGGAGGAACCGATGCTCGGGTTGCGGTGAATAAACGAGCTCGACGATTCCGTTCAAATCGCCGCTGTTGCCGTTGCCGTACTTTGCAGTTAGAACGATGTCTTGCTCGAGGGCTGACGGGTGCAGGAAGATGAGGCGCACTTGACGACCCTGTCGCTGCCTGGTGATGGTCTCCGTCTCGAGACGAGCGCCAATTCGTTGAGTGGCATCGCGTTTCGCATCCCACAAGAATTCGATTCTGCTGCTGCTACTGAACGACGCTGGCGTCGCCTCCTTCTCCATTTGCAGTTGGAAGGAGCGAGCGGGAAGATCGAGACGCACCGAGCCACTCAGCTGCGAGCGGCGGTTGAGTAGAGTCAACGAGGAGCGGTCCTCTGCGAAGATGCGGTAACCGGCCTTTCTCTCCGGTGCCCACGACAGGGCGATCGAATGGTCTAACTTCGTCGATGTCACCTGCAGGGCGTAGTCGATGCTCACGTGACGGCGTGGAGTGACAGTTTCAATGTTCACCTGGCGGCCGTACGACGTCGTGTTGACGACGAGTCGAGCGCCGAGCGTCGATTGGTTTCGTCGGTGAAGATCCCAACAGATCTGCGCGTGATAGTGGATCAAATGACTCGATTCGTCGCGCCAAGAGAAAGCGACGTCGACGGGGCGCCACGGATTGTTGACGGCAAGGAGCCAGAGACCCGTCTCCGATTGGTGGACGAGCGAGACGTGAATCATCTCGTGTCCGTTGACGCTCAGTCCCATTCCGCGACTGTTGCCCAAATCCCGTTCAAACTGGACGAATGCGTCCAGATTGGCCAACTGCGAGAAGGGCGTCGTCAAGTTCATCGTGCACGACACTCCCCTTCCGTCCAATCGGCCGTTGGTCTTGAGCGAGGCCGTCTGTTGGTTGTAGCGTCCATCGGTAGAAAGACGGAACAATCCGTTACGACTCAGCACCGCTTCCACGTTGCTGGACAGACCCAAATGGGCAAACAAGGCCTCGGCGTTGGTGTGGAGCGACAATGAAACGTCGTCCGTGACGAGCTGATTGGACAGGTGAAGGGTGAACGATTCGTAGCCACCGACCGGAGTGCGGACCGACGCTTTGCAGATAAAATCCGTCGCCGACTTCAAGTGGTAATCAAAATCGGCTCCGGCCTTCCACAGCGGTGATTCGAGTTCCATTGTGAGACTCTTTCGCTCGGTGCCCTCGAGTCGCACGCGCAATCCGTAGCGTTCAAAACCGGCAATGGGCGTCTTGAGTTGGACGACGGCAACGTAAGCCATCGGTTCGGCGCGTAAATTGGATTTAAATTCGATTCTTTCGCCGTTCCAGTCGAGGAAGGCGCTAGATTCGCCCCATCGTTTCACGTCCGCCTGTCCCTTCAGGTCCCAAAGATAATTCTCGAATCCACGCACAGGAGTCGTCACTTCGACACGGGCCTGGTAGATGTCGTCCGCTTTGAGCAAGACGCGAGCCGAGAACTTGCGAGCGGGGCTACCACAGTCCAGTTCCACCTCTGCGCCCAATTGCCTCCGGCTCAAAGGAAAGTGCAATGAAGCGACGGCCGAGTAACGAGTGCCCGTTGGCACCGTGGCAGTAAGCCGTGCCATTTGTTTCTGTTCGGCGGGACTGAGCGTGAGTGGGACGGTGATCTTCACACCCACTTCCTCCCAGCGAGCGAACGGCGTTTTGAGAGTGGCCGAAGTGTCCAATTGTGTCGGCGTGAAGTGATATTGCGCATTGAAAGAGGCGAGAGAAGAGGATGTTTGTAGATTGACGGTGACGTTGATGCGGCGGGCGTTGGGCGCTACAAAGTTGGCATCGAGACGGGCCGTGGGGAGAGTTTGGAAGGGCGTCGTCAGCTCGAGGAATCCTCCCATGTCGCTCCACGCGACGTATCGCGCTCTTCCCGCAAGACCAATCAGATTCTTTCCGCCGTAGCTGCAAGTGACGTTGATCTTTGCGTCCGTGTTGTGATCGTGCTCAGCTCGTGCGTTGACAACCAGCGACTGCCAGGGCAGAACAGGCGAGTCGAGAGCGAAACGGGCACCAAGTCCCGGCCAGTGTTGAAGCTGTCCTTCCATTCGGTGTCGCTGGCCGAGCAGATCAAGTTGAACCGATGCCTCCATCCGATGATAGAACACGAGGAGACTGGCCTCACCACCTGCACCCGGTAGATAAGGCGAAGCGACAACGATAGACACCGTCATTTTACCTGCCACTCCTTCTCGAGCGTAGCTGCCTCTGATCGAGTGCGATTGACGGCCGTAGCGGGCGGTGAGGGAGCCTTCACCATTTTGCCAAATTCCCTGCAGATGCAGAGGTTCAATCCATGCAGGAGATTCGGCACTGATTGACACTTGCAACAGCCCTCCGTCCTCGACGAGACGATCGATTTTGTAAGCGAATTGGTGCTGCTGTTGGACTGACGGGCCCGTTGCGACGACCAATTTGCCCTGCTTCGCTCCTGCTGCTGCCAACTCTAAGTTGACAGTCTTCTTCCAGTTAGGACAGTTGAGGTTGATTTGACCCTCGACGCTTGGACCGTCTACCGGCGAAGCGATACGCAGTGAACCGATCAAATGACAATCGTCGTCCATTTTCCACTCGAAACTCATCGCCGATCGATCCCCGAAATTGGTCTTGAATGAGAAACTCTTCTTGCTTGTATCGGAGCCAAAGGAATCAACAAGCAGAGGACTCTCAATGTCCATCATGCAGGTGAATTTGCTGCCAGACAATTGGTAGGAAAGAGACGCCGTGTGCGATTGCTGCAACTGAGTGATGCCGAGCGTCGCCTGCAGCTGACGGGCTGATCGGTAGTTGAGTTCACCGTGAAGGCGCGTGCTGGCCAATTTGATGATGGGCAGGTTGATGAGGATTTCACCCGTCATCACTTGATTGCTGTTGCGCTTCTCCACGCGACCTTCCACTTTGTTGTCCCAAAGGAAGAGTTCGCCTTGGAGGAGAGAGAAGTCGTCAGCGGTGTGATATCCGGCGCCCATTTCGATGGAGCGCGACGAAATGGTCGGCGTCTTGATTCCGGCGTTGATGTTGATGTTGGAACGACCCAAGAGGACGGACGCTCTGGCGCTATAATCGCCAGAAGGAATTCCTGCCGTTGCGGAGACGACAACATTCTTCCAACCGTCCAGTTGGCACTCGGTGCGTGATTTAATGGTGCGCAATCCGTAGGACTCGAGCAGAGGCGCATCGAGCTCCAAGCCGACGACGTACATCTTCGCGTCACTGCGAGTCACTTCAAAACGGGCGCGTGCGTTCTTATTATTGCCGCTAGCCGATACAGCGGCGTCCACTTCTAAACGACGTCCAGTTTCAAGCAACGTTCGCACCGAGGCGTCAAGAGACGGAAGAGCCGCAAGAGGCGTTTCTGCGTGAATGGAGAAATCGTTCTGCCGGACAGAGCCGCCGCCGCCGCTCTGTTTCATGGCTAAAAGACGGGCCGACCATCGCTCGAATCCCGCGAATGGCGTCGTCACGTTGGTGCCAATTTTAACCGCATTGCCGTCGTTGTGGTAGAGCGCATCCATGGCGACTGTCCGCTTGTTGTAGGTGCCACGCAACGAGGCGGTCCTGCTGCCATCAAACGTCGCATCGAACGAAGCTCCGCGGCCGTTGTATTCGCCACCGAGTCCAATTCTCTTTGACTGCTGACGAACCAAGTCGTAGACTGCCGATAATTTGGCGTCGCGCAGTAGCGGATGAGATGACTGAATGGCCACTTCCAAAGAGGCAGGCGATCGGTAACTGATTTGGACGCTCACAAACTTCTTCTCATCACCTTCCGCCCAGGTGACAGAGGCGGAAGCTGCTGCTGCTGTTCGATCTAAGAAGGTCTGCCAGGTGACGGGCTCAATCCAAGGCGTCTGTAAAGTGCCGTTGATCGAGTAGACGGAATCGAGTCGGTACTGACCCGTCAGATGGACTTTGCGATTGCGACCGTAGTCGATGGAGGCATCAAAGGCTTTCGGACTGACGCGGCCGTTGACGGAGATTTTGCGCAAGTTCTCCCAAGGCGTCTGCAGGGTGAGACGCACTTTGTTCGAAGGCGTCCAACCAGCGGCGAGTTCGATTCGCTGCTGTTCGCCCCACTCGACTGTGGCACGGCAGTTCTTTTCTGTCGATGCGACGTCAAAATCGAGAAAGAGGCGAACTGGATCGACACCGGATAGTTCCACCGTCAAAACACCGTTGAATTTGTCGCTGCTGGGCACTTGACCAGCTGCAGACATTGCGAATCTTCTCTTCTCTTGGTCCAAGACGAGCAACGACGCCGTCTTCTTCTGCGATCGCAAATCGTACTCGATCACAACGCTCAAATCTTGTCCTGCAGCGCCGTTGAAACTGATTTTGGCCGTCGTTCCCGCCGTGTTGGCAGTGAGTTGACCTTTGAGTTGGTGAACCACTTGATCGGCACGGCTGAAGCTGATTGTGCTCGTAAAATCAGCGGCGGACATTGCGTTCACAGTGCCGCGCAGAGCAATTTGTTCGTAGCCGGTGAATGGCGTCGTCAACCGCACCGAGATGAGGTGGCGACCGGCTGATCCCTCCCAGTCTGCCATCACGCGGATGGACTGATTCGCAGCGCCGTACGTGAAGTCACAATCAAGTTTGGCCCCGTCAGGAGCAAAATTGTAATTGGCCACGAATCGGGTGCGTCGGTAGCCATCGAAAGGTGTCGTCAAAGTGGCGGACAATTGAGTTCCGCTCAATTGAGCATCGGCGGCAATTGTGGCTGCATCTTCTGCCCAGCTGATGAGGGCACTCGAACTGCGATTGTGGGCGTCGTATTGCAATCGAACGTTCCATCCGACTGGGCCGGTCAATTTGGCACTGATCAACGATGCCGACACGGTCGCTCGGCTTTCGACGGGATCAACGTTGGCCGTCAAGTGCAACTTGGCGTCTTTGTCCTGTTGCACAATCAACTCGATGGGTCGATTGGAGCCACTGTCACCAGGATGACACAAGCTGTAAAAGACTCGCTCTAAACCCGATGGATTCGAATAAATCACTTTCGATTCAAAATCATAGTAGCCTCGAGCGGACAGCGTGTAGTTGACCCGATAGTTGTTCACTTCTCCTATCTTAACGTGCGAATGGATCACGAGTCGGTCGTAATCGGTGACGGTGGCGCGAGCCTTTGCATCGTAGTTTACTCGAATGTCCACAGGTGAAAGAGATGGCGCCAAAAGGCTCAATCGAGCGGCAGACTGCGACTTTGAAAATTTGCCGCTGAATGACGTTTCCATAACGACGATGGATGAGCCATTGAAGGAGACGAGGGCTGACCGGCCGCTGATATCTTTCTGTTGTGCATCAACGGCCCAATGGCCGGTCAATTTCAGGTCGCTCTTGGATGCTTGGTGTTGCACCGTCAACAGGTAGTCGCCTTTGTAATAAGCGTTTTGCTGTTGCGTGTAGTTGACGGCAAAGTCGGCGTACATTTGGCGCCCCATCTGATTTGTGTTGTCGTAACCGATGAAGCCACTCAATCGCTCGTCGCTCGCCTTCCACGCGGCCTTGACTGTGTGATCTCGCAATGAAACGGCTACCTCCGCCTCGTCCCAACTGGGCAGACGTGCATCGATTGCAGTGTCAGTCCAGCTGCTTTCCAATTGAAACGCAACTGTACGATCGGTGCCATCCCAATTGATTCGAGCGTTGCGCAATTCGCGGAATGTCGTGGCGACGGTGCCCAAAGCCGAACTCCATCCGTCAGAGCGGCGACCATCCAACAACATCTCCGTGTCGAGCAGTTTGAAACGGGCATCGGCAGCAGACAGGTCAGAAGCCACAAAGTAAGCGGCCACCAAATCCACATCGCGAGCGAGAAGAGCAGGAATGCGGATGGTGCCGGACAAGTTGGAAGCAAGGGACGAAAAGGCCGCAATAGCCTTCAAGAGAAGGACAGACTTTCCGTTGCGTTCGCTGGCGACGAAAGCCGTCCGCGCGGGCAAATCGTAGCCAACGCTCAAATCCATCTCCTCGTAACCGGCGACGGGTGTTTGGATGTGGACGACGGCCTGCACAGCAGTGGCGAAATCGGGGCTAAAGTTGAGTCGGCCAGTCGCTTCGTAGCGGTGGCGCGAGTCGTCCAAGGTGATCATCATCGTCTTCTCAGCCGGTCTGACCCAGTTGTAACTTAAAGAGGAGCTCACATTGCGCAGGGCTTCGATGACGGGCAGTTGGATGGTGAGGACGACCTCAGCCGCACGCCATCCCAGTTCTTCTTCCTTCTGAGAGTTGAGGAGCAGCTCGTTGCGATAGCGCCAACTGCCGTGGTTCACGACGAGACGAGCGAGTGTCGGTTGGTATTCGCCAGTCACGCCGATTTTTTCCACCAGAGACGGGCAAGAGAAATTAAACTCGACCTTGCGGCGTTGCTCGTCCCAGTTGCCATCAAAGTCCATCACTTCCCATCCGCTGATGGCCGACTGCAGATGCAAGGCGACACTTCGACCTGTCAACGCACCGGAAGCCTCGATTAAGGGTGCGTCTCCATTGCGCTCGACGACCAACCGACCCGTTCCGTCGCTGAGTTGAACGTGAGCGCGCAGATTGAGTCGCTCGAAGCCGCTGAGCAAAGGTGAATGGAGTTGGCATTCGATTTGCAGACCGTGCAGGACAGCGCTGGCATCAACCAACGATCGTCCATTGGTCGTCAGTTGGCAATTGACAGTGAAACGGTTGGGTGTGGATGATTTGTAGCTGGCCTTGGCCGTCGCGCTTTCCCAGCCGACCAAATTGGACTTGAAGGTGACGATGGCTTCGATTTCTCCTTCCTTTCCAACAGCAACGACCCACAGAGTTGAAACGGTGAGTTCAGCGCGTTGCTCGTTCCTGCTGCCCTCCAGTTTGAAGAAGGTCTTGAGCGGCAATTGGTCCAGCTGATAGCTGAATTTGACAGCCATTTTCTCGTAGCTCTCGAACGGGGTTTCAATGGTGAGGACGACAGCTGCATCCGCCACGTGTGCCGACGGTGAGAGCGTAGTTGTGTGACGGTTCTTCTCTCGTCAGACTGAGACGAGCAGAAATGGGCGAACGGAGGTCGTAAGCGGCCGCCAGAGCCGTCGAGCGCCAACCTTCGATGCTGCTTGTAGCGCGCACTCTCACGTCGGGCTGTTGCGACTCAACACGGCCTCCGCATTCAACTCCACCGTCAGAGTGTTTTTGGCCGCTTGCACATTAATTGAATTGGCCCCTTGCGGCCCTTGCAGGTTCCACTTGACGCTACCCGATAAAAGCTCATAGCCAATCAATGGCGACTCGAGTTCAAACGAGGCTCCGTTGCCGCTAGGTTCCACCATGGCTGCAAGGCGGAATGCCGCTTTCTTCTGATTCCTTTCGAGCAGAAGGGAAGCGCGCAATTGAGGCTGTTTTTGATTCAGCAGCAGCTCGTAGGCGCAGTTGAGATTGAGTACCTCGAAACCGGTGAACGGAGTGTTTGAACGGATGACCAGGCGGTCGTGGCTCCATTCCACTTCAGCGCGGATCGTGTGAGCGACAAAGACGAGCGTCCTCGCATTCGCATCAAGCGCCAATTGACCTTGTAGATTTTGCCAACCAGAGAAGGGCGTTTCAAGAGCCCAGTCGAGTTTGCCTTGCGATGGCGATTGGAATGAACCTGTGGTCGACAATCGGATGACTTGGCCGTTGCGCACAAAGGCGACTGATGTTGTCGATTGGCTTCCCAAATCGTAGCGGCAATCGAGGCGCATCGAGCGGTAGGCTTCGATGGGAGTGCTGACATCGATGGAAACGTCCGTCTTGAGTGGACCGCGCGTGTTGGCCGCTGCCGAAAGATGGAAGCGATCCGAGTTGCGAATAAAGGCAATTTCTGCCGTTCTGCTGGCAGATTGGCGGACGTCGTATTTAGCGCTGACGCTCACCTGCTCGTAGCCGAGACGACCCGTCAGCGTCTTGAGCGACATTTCACCGTGTCCAGCAACGGCGTTGAGCACGTGACCATCCAACTGGTACTTTTCTCCGTTCATGTCCAACTTAAAGTGACCAGTTTTGCGACCGGTGGTGGTGGATTCGTCGTAAGAGCCGGAAGCTTCGAGGTGACGAATGCCGCAGCACGGCGCCTTGACACTGAGAGCCACTTTGACCCCGTTGGAACCGATGAACGTGAGCTGAGCAGACGCCTGCATCGTGCGGGGTTCCTCGGGGTTCCTCGGAGCAGCTGCGCTGGAGGACCCCGGGAGGACTGAGACAGCGATTTGAGCTGTTTTGCTCGACGGATTTGAGGCGTCGTAGGAAGCTTCAAGAGAAGCGGAATGGAAGAACGACGCAAGTGAATTGAATGTCGTTTTCGCTGCAACTTTGACTGAAGTCTTGCCCAGTCCGGCCGAAAAAGAACCCGACAGCGACATTTTCCTCTCGTCGGCATCCAAGTCCACGACAAGTTCCCGGTTCGCCTTGAGCGTGCCTTCAACTTTGACGTTGCGCCAACCATCGACTGGTGTTTCTACGGTGGCTGAAACGCTCGTCTGAGTGGTAGCAACAGAAAGAACGCCCTGAAGTCGGACGAGCTGATTCTGGTTGCGATCAATCTGCAGACTCGCCCGTGCACCGGCCATGTCCAATACAGCGACTACTTTCACGGGCTGCACGTACTGATCAGCGACTAAACTCACTTCTGAGCGGTAAGTGGATCCTTGGCCGGCGGCAAACGCCTCCAGTCTGAGCAGAGACTGTTCCGGCTTGTTGGGTCCAGCAAGTCGAGCCAAGGCCGTCTTCTTTGGTCCCGTGCTGTCGTAACTGAGTTCACCTTCAAGGTGCGAAAAGCCGTTGAACGGAGTGAGCAGTCGTGTGGCGACGTGTGACTTTTCCATCGTCAGTTTCCAATCGAGAGACAAATCAACGTAGCGATCCGAGTTCCAGTTGAGCTGCACTTTGGCTGTTTTGAGCGGAGTGTCGGCGTTGATGAAGGCGGCCGACAGTTTCACTGGTGGATAAGATGACGATCCGGATAATTCGGTCGTGAGACTCGGATTGTTGGGGCCGCGGCGGTAAGTGACTTCAAATCGAACTGGCTGAGCATCGCCACTGTTCGATGAAGAGACGGTCAGGATGGGATGGAATTCGAGGCCGTCGTCGGTGTGTTCCAGCAAGAAGGAAACATTGTCCGTCATCGTCCAAGTAGAAACGAGGCTGCCGGATGATGTGACGCGGCCCGTCTTGGATGCGTCAACGTTCAGTTCGAATCGGGCCTTGTCTGCGTCTTGGAAACGGATTTCCGTTTCGTGCTGGAATTTACCGGAAGTGCTCCACGTCTGTTTGTTGGTGAGCACGAGGAGTGGTGAAGAGGCGGACGAGTCCTGTTCGACGGCCAGACGATTGGCCCAATTGAAGGCATCGCGGAATTCAACGTCATGTTGTAGCGAGAGACGCTGGCGATCCTTTGAGACTTGAATACGCGTGATGACTGCATTGGATTTGCCGTCGAGCGTCGGACGACGATGTTCAACGCCGAGACGCAGGTTCTCGAAGCCGCTGTAAGGCACCGACATGCTGCAATCAAAGCGCAAATCATCGGTCGACAGAGACTGCGCGTCCAAGGTCCAACTGGCCTTTCTTCCGTTCGCTTCCGTTTCGATGACGGTCGCTACTTGGCCATCGATGGATCGGCGGTGATCTAATCGACCATTTGACGTCAGTCCCGGTGCGGTCAAAGTGACATTGAACGTCGTCTGTCCGCCAGAAGAGATTTGTCCATCCAAACTGATCAATGCGCTCTTGAGTCCACCGGCCCACGAGACACGCCCTTGGGTCAAGAGCAAAGTACCATCGGGTCGGTGTCGGTGCTGGATGGAAGCCGTCAATTGTTCCGTGTAGGCAGTGTCCAATCGGAGTTGGGCGCGGAATTGTTCAGCGTCTGAGAATTCGCCTGCTGCATCGGCCACGATCAAATGTTGCCCGTTGTATTCGGCTTCCACTTTGATCTTCTTCTCCATCGATCGGGCGTTGATGAGCCGGAAACTGACGCTCGACGTTTGCAAAGCGGCGAAACTTGTGCTGATGGAAAGTTTGGCGTCCGTCTCGTGCGATTCCGTTTTTTTGCCGGCCGACAGAGTGACAGAGGCGCGACTGGCGAGTGGACCTTCCAGCTGCATCTGCGTCTCAAAACTGTTGACGCGCCAGGTGTGACCGACGCTCATCGAAAGAGATTCGTAGCCGCGGATGGGAGTGGCGAGACGAAGTGATGCGCTGCTAAAGAAACGCTCGCGTCGGCGACAATCGGCCAACAACTCGAATTGACGTCCCAGGTGCTGAACGGTGAGGGAATAGCGGTGCAGAAGGCGGGTAGAAGCTGCGTGAAACTCGAATCCAGCATCCTCCAGCAGGGGCGATACCGTTGAGCTCATTTTGAAGGCGCCGCGAACATTCTCCGCTGTCCGACTGCCAGTCAAACTGAAACTCAAACGGTCGCGTTGCCAATCCAATGCCCAGCGACTGTCCAATAGGGACGAAGTGGCCGCGTGCAGGCCGTCCAAAGTGATGAGAGGTAAACTGGCAAAGGGTGTGGATAGTTGGCCATTGAATTTTGTGGATCCATCCGTCTGCTGTTGGAGCATTTGCATTTCGATTGTGATGGCCTTTCCGGCTTGCCACTCGAGCAGCGCCGTCATGTTCTGGCGGCCGTCGTTGACGAAAGTGTCGACCTCTAAGCGGATGGGTGACAGGTCGGTGTATTTGAGCAAGGCGCGGGTTTTTCCGTTGAGCAATTGAGCACTGATTTCCAGGTGGCGGCTGACGTCGCGGCTTCGGTCCCAGTAGACTGAAAGGCTTCCTTCGCCGTTAGCCGACGCTAGAAAAGCGTCGAGCGTGATCCTGCGACCCGCTTCAATGTCGACCGACAACGATTTGCGCTGCTGAGCTAAATTGAGATTGAACGAGGCTTTGCCAATGACCGCGTCGTCGCGAGTGAATTGAGCGTTGACCGAGTGCTCGAGGTGCGAATGTCTCGTGTATTCCACTTGACCAGATGATTTGCGACTGCCGTATGCGGTGCTGAAACTGACTTGTGTCCCCGTCGGACTCGCAGCCAGTAGCGCCGTCAAGTGGAGATCTTGCGTCATCGACGAACGCAGTTTGGCGTCCACCGAGTGCTCCAACTTGATGCCCTCTCGTCCGAGGTTCTTGTAGACGGCCGTCAGCGACGTCGCCACCTGTTGATCGGCCAAGTACTCGATGAGCAAGTCCCACTGCGAGTTCTCTCGTTCGTTTTGAACCAGTTTGCTTCTGAATTGGCGAGTGGCGGCAGGTGAGACGAGCTCCAAATTGGCAGCGTAGCGGGCGGGTTTTTGAGGCTGAACGGTCAGATCGAGTTTGGTACTCCACTTTCGCTTTGAAGAGAGTTGGAAACCGGCGGATCCACTGAACTCGGCCTGGTTACTCTGCAGAGTGACGTGCGCCAGTAAATCTACGTCCTGTTGACGGCAGACGATTCCTGCTCGCAACTGCACCACACCTGGTTGAACTTTGTACAGCTGATGCAGTTCCCACTGGTCGCCTCCAGCGCTCAATCGGGCGCTATTCTCTACGTAGCCTTCCGATGTCTGCACTTCCCACGACACATCGGTATTCAACTGTGGATATTGACTGCCCTGGATGACGGCAGAGACGGCCGTTCTACTCAGCGACCCCTTGTGAGCGCGACTGTACTTGGTTGACACTTCCACACTGTGGCTGGTGCCTTCCATGATCGAGTAATCGGTCTTGGCTTTGCACGTTGTCATCTTGTCTGTACGACGAATCGTCCCGGCTACTGTCGTGTCCAAGAAAAAGGATTTCACGCCAATACTGGCGTCATACTTTTCACTATCTTTGCTAATGTCACCAGTGAATCGGATTGGCCGCACGGTCAGGTGTTTGAGTTGAAAATCGAAACCGTATTTGGAGCCGGCCGAGTAACTGTAGTAGCCCTGAAAGTGGAGCAGATCGCTACCGGCTTTGCTGACGACTAAACTGGGCTCAATGCGACCGGACATTGGACCTTTGAGATCGGTGCGCAAAGCGGCCCGAACGGAGGCGATTTGAGCGCTGTCGATGCTCAAAGTGACGTCAACGGCCTTCATGAGGGCGTTGAATTCGTATCTGCCCGTCAGCTCCGTGTTTTTGGGACCAAAAAGAGGACTGGCGAGGAATGAGGCTTTCAGCGTCTTTGCTGCATCGTCCAGAGCAAACTGAACGTGTACACGCCGATCCACTTGTGATTGAGGCGTGTCCATCGTGAGACTGAGAGAACGCAATCCGTCACGCTGGAAGTCCAACGCGTACGAACTGTGCGTGTCCGTCTTACGGAGGAAGAGGGCGGCGTGTGCAGGACCGGCAAGAATACCGCGACCGCTTTGCTCCAGTCGACCGCAGAGCTCAACGCCGAGCCAATTGGAAGAGCAGAAAGTCGTCATAGCACCAGCGGCGGATGACGGAACAGGCCGATTGGGTCGACTCGTCTGCAGCAGGAAGAGTTTTGAATCGTAGCTAAAGACGTGACTTGCCTCTTGTGGAGCGTCCAGATGCACAGAGACGATCCGGGTGCCGCGAACGATGAGTTTGCCACTTAGACCAGTCGCAGTGTGCACTGCATTCTGAATACGAACTCCGCTGCGAGCGAATGTCGACGCTGAGACGGTCATGAGTCCGTTGACGTCAACGGAAGCGCTCGGTTTCACGTGACCCGTCACCTGCAAATCGGACAATCCGGCAGCGGTGCGGTAAGTGCCTCCCATGCCAAAGCTCACAGTGGCAGTAGCGTTCACACTGAGACTAAGCGGTAATCCGGCCACGGTGGGTAAAACGTAGGATGCGTCCATCAACGAGACGGACTTGCTGAAATCGATGTCACCCTGACGGACAGCGTCCATTAGCAAGGCGAGCAATTCGCTCGGAGACGAGTGTTTGGATAAGAGTCCGCTATGGACGTGCTGAACAAGCAGTTCGTTGCCAAAAATGCGAACGTAGATGTCTCCTCTCGGCTTCTCTGCAATTTGAGATTTGGCATCAAACACCGCCATCAGCTGATTGAGCGACTGATCCACTGATCCCGTCGACGACGCAGAAGATCGTTCTGAACGCATCGATTGAAGCGTCTTCTGCAACGTCTCGTCAGGGTAGAGGCCGTCTGGGCCAAACAAAGACTCGACAAGTGGTTCGAATCCTTCAAGGCGAGCGCCGAGTTCGAGAAGATTCACAGATTGTCCAAACAGATCCACGGTGAGATTGAGGGAAGCGGACCTGGGCAGGTAGGAGCGTGAAGAGAAAACGAGATTACTCTCGACAGAGCCACCAACGTTGGTATCAGGCCAGAAAGTGGATGCCTCAAAGTTGCGCGAGAATTTGCGCACGTCAGTCTGGAACTTGTTGCGCAACGTATCGGAGGCGAGTAATCGTCGAACGGCCTGTTTCGCTGGACTCTGCGACTCTTGCAGATTGGTCAAATGCGTCCAAACGAAGGAACCCACTTGGTTGACCGGTTCGGCGTCCAGCGTCTGTTTCACTACATCCAGCAGCCGCTGAGTAGGACAACGAATGGCGCCGAGGTAAGCGGCAATCCTCAACTCAGAGTCTCGGCCGGAATCGCGATAGAGGGCCAGCAATGAGCTACGGTCATCGACTTCACAAGGTACGCGCCTCAAAGACTCGATGGCTGCAAGGCGGATCTGCATCGACTTGTCTTCCGCCGTGTAGAATTTCTTGATTGTCTCGGCTGAAGAGGAGACGACAAGACCGGCATTGCCGAGTGCTTTGAGAGCTAGGACGACAGTTTGCTGGTCGCTGGTATTCAAACGGCGTTCGATCGCAGTGATTGCCTGACGAACGATTGGCTCCGACAGACACATTTCATGCGCTCTGTGACGACAGTAAGCGTGAATCAGGGCCGAAATTGACAGAAGGGCCTTTGGTCGTACAAGTTCTTCATCAAGCATCGGTGAGAGAACGGCGATCATGTCTAGCGTAGGTCTAGTCTGAAAGGCCAATGAAGTGAGCCACAAATCGATTTCTAAATCGGAAAGTGATCCGTCGTCGATAAGTTCCCTCATAAGCTGGTAGCTTGCGGCCGTGCCCAAAAGAGGAGCGGCATCAGTTAGGTACTTGTAGGCCGAAGTTGTCTGGTGCGTCCTCGTCAGTTCCGACAGTTGGCGGTACGAGAACGACTTGAGAGCGATGACAAGCTGAGAGAAGAGAGCCGGTACTTGAGGAGAGACGATGCCTGATCGAGTCTGTTGTTTCAGTTGTTCGAGCAGTTCGTTGACCATTTTCAGACTGTCGATAAAAGCGACGGCACTGGACGCCAATGAATGAGAACCGTCAAAGATTAGAGAGGCTTTTGTTCTCTTGAAATCGGTGGGAGTAGCGTCAGAGCGACGCTCTTGGCTGTAAGTGAGCGACTGGACGATGCGAGTTGATGCGCCGCTTTGACCGTTGGAGAAGGGTCGGAAGAGGTGCGTCTCTGTGCAAGTCGATTTCTCGAGTCGCTGGTTACGAACGACTTGAACGCATTCATTCTCGCTCCTGAGCAGAGGAAGAGATTGAATGGGAGAAGCTGACGAGTAAGGAGTGGTGGGGATGGACCAGCTGTGCTGACTATTGCGGCCGGTGCAAGCCAGGAGATCCTTGCGGCGGGAAACTGTCACTCCGCTTCGTCCGTGATTCACCACTGTGTAATTGGTTTCGCAGTGACCCACAACGTCCGTCTCGTAGACGGAGCTTTGAGGAATGGCAATGTCTTGCATAGAATTTTGGATGGCAGAGAGGACACCTCGTTTGATATTGAGTGTCCAAACGGGTTCATCAGCCGACGGACAAAGGTGCTCTACTTGACCGTCCTGGAAAGAGAATATGAGCGGGTGCTGCTGGAGCGCATGAGCAAACTCGGCCGTACCAGCAGAAATCGTCCGCGCAGAGGCATCGCTCGGATCCGACTCTTCCAGCTTCACTTGTTTCATACGTAAGATCAATTCGCACGGCGAGACGACTTCAAACTCTGCGACGGCCGATATGTGCAGACGCGACTCTTCGTCGGAAATTCCGGCCACTTTAGAAGCCGCTTCGGCCGTGTAATCGTAGCTGTAAATCGTACCGACATCGTAGCTAAATTTACTCGCTTCTTTGCAGTAGGCAGCGCACTGTTTGTTGGCCCTGGAACCCCATGGAGTGGCAGAGGAGGAAGCGACGACGAGAGCTGTGACCAAATAAATGGTCAGTAGCTTCATCGTCAAAGAATTGAAATGCTTTGATGAAAAAAAAAACAGCTTGTTTTTCCCGTAGAGGAGCGGATGTAATTCACTCGCAAGTTGCGTAGAATACGGTCACGTACTGTAGTTAAAGACAACTTTAACGAGTCTAATAACTCACCAAACACATTTGGAAACTGGTGTTTGTCTTGCGACTGGGAAATGGCTGAG
>Ga0075501_1048522_pt1 | contig 14527 bp, 19 predicted proteins | sample DEB19_08_RNA2_FD_73452 | JGI IMG/M metagenome (GOLD analysis project Ga0075501, IMG submission 73452) | Aqueous microbial communities from the Delaware River and Bay under freshwater to marine salinity gradient to study organic matter... | ecosystem: Environmental > Aquatic > Marine > Intertidal...
TGTAAACAAGAATATTTTTCAATTCTTAAATAAATTATTAACTTTGTTTTTTCGATTGATGTTCTGGGTTCAGTCTGACTCATTCAGGTCCATGTCTTGGGCGCACTCTTGCACCAGGTGGCTGTCACAGACGCTCTTGGGTCCGTTTCTCTTGCCGACGATGTTGATCTTGAAGAACGTGCCGGTCGTGCTCCAGTTCTTGTTGCCGTCTCCCTTGACGATCTCGACGATGTTCTTGATCATGTTGTGTTTCCACACGTAGTCCTTGTTGCTGCTCATCTGGATGATGCCTGCTGCCTTGGGTCTGGTGAAGTACTCGGAAGAGCTGCGGGTGGGTTTCTGGGCAGTCAGCACCCACTGGCGTGTCTTCTTGGACTCCTTGGCGTGGAGAGCGAGGCCTGTTGCCTTGTTGATGATGACCTTTGAGTTCTCATGCAGGTAGAAGATCTCGTTGTCAGTCTTCTTGGAAGGACCGACTCTGACCTTGCCTTTCTTGGTCACGCTGAGGGCCTGGCCGTTGAAGGTGTTGATCGTGAAGAACTTGTCGTTCTTGAAGCCGTTGTTTCTGCGGTTGTCAGGCTGCTTCACCTTCATGTTCTTGGGCTGTGCGTAGCCTTCGAGGGCCACGAGGCTCCACTCCTGGAACTTCTTGCCTCTAACCTGGTTCAAGCTGACAGTGATGTCGTTCAATGACCAGTAGCCGTTTTGAGGCTGGGCAACTTTGTCGTTCAACCAGATGAACTGACCGTCATACTTGATGTCAGTCAGCGACTGGCCGAAGTGCTCGGTATCTCCCAGAGACACCAGCTGGAAGCTGTCTCCTTGCTGGACGTAGCCGATGCAAGAGTCGTACTAGACGTTTCTGACGCACTTGGCCTTGGAGTCCCAGTAGAACATACCGTTCTCCTTGACCTTGCCTCCGTCTTGCAGTTTGAGGTATCTCTGAGATGATTGCAGGTGCGAGCCGTCGTTGCTGACTACCAGGAAGTGTGGTTACAGACTGGCTCCACTTCTGAAGTAGAACTTCTTGTTGGGAACGAAGCCGTTGTTGTTGTCGAACTCGAAGTACTTGACCAGCAGTTCCTGGGTGCTGCTCACAGAGCCGTGGCAGTGGCAGTTAGCCAGCACCATGAAGTCGTCGACCTTCTCTGGGTGCGCGAAGGCAATGCACAGGTCTCTCTTCACAAAGTTGTGGAACTTCATGTCTGCTGGGTCGTAGAAGAACAGGTCCTGGCGTCTGGCGGGTCTGCCGTTGGTCTCAACCAGCTCAATTCTGCTGCCGACCTTGAGGTCAATGACTCCGAAGGACTTCTGCTTCTTGGTGTCTCCAAGCCACTTGATGGACTGGGTAGCTTCGTCATAGAAGAAGTAGTTTTTCTTGGTGATCGCTTTGAACTCCTTGAGCTTGGTGCCTTGCACGATCAGGTTCTGGCTGTTGAACAGCATGAACTTGGCGTTGCTCTTCAGGCCAGAGATGTAAGTCTGTTTCCAGCCTCCGTACCTCTTCCAGAAGTCAGAGTGCGTGCCAGTTTGTCCCTTGGCTGGTCTGACCACTCTGAACACGAATGTCTCGATCTGGTGGCTCTTCACTTGCTTCATGCCGACTGCAATTCTCACGAAGTTCACCAGGTCGTGGTAGGCGGGCTTTGACTTCTGTGGTCGGCCCTCCAGGTGCTTGATCCACTTCAACACGTTGGGGTGCAGTTTCTTTCCCTTTGAGTGGGCGTTGATGAACTGAGACAGGAAGCCAATCTGGGTGGGGTTTCTTCCGACGATCTTGGTCACGAACAAAGCCAGTTCAGCGTAGAGCTTGTCCTTGCACGACTGTGGTCTTCTGGCGTGGATGATTTCGATGGCGAAACGAGTCAAGTCCTTGATGGTGACATCTCTTCTGAGGTTCTTGATTCGGTTGTAGATGGTCTGCACAGTGGTTGATGACCATGACTCATCTGACGATCCCCAGGTGCTCTTCAAGAACTCTCGGAAGTCCTTCCAGGTGAACTTGCGCTTCTTGGTTTGAATCTTTGGTGGCTTGGGCTTGAGAGTCTTGGATGGCGCCTTGATGAAGCCAGCTGGCACAGCGTCAGCAACGATCTTGTGCTCGTACGATCTGATGACATGCACGACTGGAGTAGACACGACCTTGGTCTCCTTCAGCTCCGTGAGGAGCTTCTTTCTGCGCTAGGTCCTCTTGATCGCAATCTTGATCTTCTTGTTCATGGCTCGCTGCTTCTTCTTCTTCAACTTGGCCTCTCGCTGGGCCTGCTCTTTGTGCTGGTTGGTCAGGATGTTCACTTGGTTGTGGAAGCCGTTGACCTTTTAGGTGATGATGACCACCTCCTGCTGGGTCTTGGCTGTCTTCAGCTGTTGTTTGAGCTGGAACTCTTAGTAACGCAGTTTCTCCAAGTGCTTCTTGTACTCTTCCTCTGCCTTCTTTTTCTTCTGTTCCTCGAGCTCTTGCAGATGACGAGCCTGCTTGGCCTTCTCTTGAAGGTTCTAGGCAAGGTCAGCAGTCTGTTTGACCTTGATCTTCTCGAGCTCACGCTTCTGGCTCTCCTGAGTCCTCTTCTCCTTGAGCATGGCGTTGGTCCTGGTTTTGAAGGCCTTGATCATCTTCTTCTTCTTGGTCTTCTCCATCTTGAGCTTCATTTCCTCTTGCTGGTACTGCTTCTCGTACAACTCAATGATCTCTTCCCACTCTTCAATGCGGTGTGTGTCGCTTTCGTGGGAGATCTTGTCCTTTAGCTCTTTCTTCTTCTGTTGCAACTTCTTGATCTTATTCTTGCGCTTCAACTCGGTCTTCTTGGTGAGCTGGATCTGCTTCTTCTTCAGCTTAAGGTCGCGTTGCTTCTCCTTGAAGGTCTTCTGCCAGGTGATCCACTGAGTCTGGGTCTCGAACTGCCACTCCTCCATCTCTTGAATGGAAGTCCAGTTCTTCTCCTCGGTGGCCCAGTCCCAGTTGGTCTCGGTGGTTGCCACGCTGCCTTGCTTGCCCGTGGCTGCTTTGACAGTTACGCCCTTGATCACGATGGTCTTGGGTGGCTTGGGAGGTTTCTTCTCGATCTTGGTCGAGGTCCACCAGCCTTGGTTGGGACCGTTGTGACATTTCCAGAAGATGACAGGTCTGTTGTGAGCGTTCTTGCCTCCATCAACGTCCAGGCACTTGCCTCCGTTGTTCCTGATGGTCTGAGTTGCAGTTTTGTAGATGGAGATGCGGATGTAAGGCTCCTCGTGGTACTCTCTCAGAACAGCCTTGCCAACGTCGTAGGCTTTACCCTTCATGTTGGCGATGGCGAAGTTCCTCTTGTTCCAGGATCTGACGGTATTCGTTCTGGAGTCGTAGGTCCACCATTGGTTTAAGTCCTCTGGCTTGTCGTTTCTGATCCTGAGTTAGTACTCTTGGTTACCAATGTGCTCAGCCCAGTAGAGAGATCTCCAGCCGGACATCTTGCTCTTGATCTAGAACCTAACTCCATCAGCGTGCAGTTGAGGTGGGTACTTGAAGCCCTCCTGGTCAATGTACCATTGCTGGTTGATCATGCCGTGGCACTTCCACCAGATGAGTGGCTGGTTCTGCTTGTTGGCGCCGCCCTTGACGTCCATGCACATCTTCTTGTGGTTCTTGACATGGCCTTTCTTGGCGTCCCATCTGATCCACTGGGAGTTGTCTCCCTTGTAGACTCTGGTCACAACTGAAGAACCTTGGTTCCAGTTCATGCCTGACTGGATGCAAAGCACGAAGTTCTGCATTGAGAAAGCGCGAATCGTCTTGGTTCTTGAGTCGAACACCCACCATTGCTTGCTGTCACGAGGGAAGTTGTCTCTGATTCTGACGTCGTATTGATCACCTCCAATCTGCTCTGACCAGAAGATGGCTCTGTTGCCGCTCATCTTAGTCTTGATCTGGAACTTCACTCCGTCAGCAAGGGGGTACTTGGGGAACTTTTTGGCCTCAGCACTGACTGTCCAGCCTTGGTAGACTCTTTCCTCGTTGCAGTGCACGAATTGGGTAGCGGCTTCATTGATATCACCTGTGTCAGAATCCACTCTGAGGCAGAAGCCTGCTGCGTTTCTCAGGTTAGCAGACTTGCCGTTGCTGTAGTACATCTTGGCACCAATCTTACCCTTGTACACGCGGATGACTGCAAGGGCACCGTTGGTCCAATCCTGGCCGTGTCTTGGGCCAACTGCGAAGTTTCTGTCAGCCGATGCTCTGATGGTCTGGGTACGGCTGTCAAAGACGAACCACTCGTGAAGGTCCCATGGACGCTCATCATGAATTCTGAGCTAGAACTCCTCGGCGTTCAGTCTCTGGTTCCAGTAGAGAGTCCTCTTGTTGGTCATCTTGCTGATGATTCTGAACTCAAGTCCGTCCTTGAAGGGGTACTTCTCAGGCTTCAAGCCAGCTTCATCAAGGTACCAGGCTTGGTTTAAGCCGTCGTGGCACTTCCACCAGATCAGGTGCGACATGTGTTCGTTTCTCACACCTGCCACGTCGAGGCAGAGGCCTGCTCTGTTTCTGATGTTTCTCACAGCTCCCATGTAGAAGGCAGTCTTGCCGAAGTGCGTCTTCCTGTCAGGTCTAAGGACAGCTCTTCCGCCAACCTTGTAGCCGACTCCCCACTCAATGGCGAGGATGAAGTCATGCTTGTCCCAGGACCTGATGGTGTTCGTTCTGGAATCAAAGAACCACCACTGTTTGTTGTCAAGTGGGTTGTTGTTCTGGAGTCTCAGCTGGTACTGCTGCTGACCGATGTCTTCGTAGTAGGCAATGGGTCTGCTGCCACTCTGTCTGGTCTTGATCTGGAACTTCTTCTTGTCTGCAATTGGGTTCTTGGGGTACACGAAGTCCACTTGATCAACGTACCATTGCTGGTTCACACCGTGGTGGCAAGTCCACCAGATCAAGTGCTGGTCATCAACGTTCCTGTTTCCAGCGACATCAACACACTGCTTGCCGTTGTTTTGGATGTTCTTGCTCTTGCCATTGTTCCAAACGATGCGTTGGTGAACCTCCTCTTGGAATAGTCTCATGACAGCCGATTGACCGTTTGTGTAGGCTTGTCCTGCAGTGTTTGACAAAGCCCAGGTTGGCTGGGTCTTGTGTCTGATGGTCTTGGTTCTTGAGTCAAAGAAGAACCACTACATGTCATCGTCTGGCAGAGAAGTTCTGATCCTGAGTCTGTGTTGGTTGCCTCCAATGTGCTCGGCCATGTAGATTACTCTGTTCTCAGCCATTCTGCTTCGGATCTGGAACTTGACTCCATCGGACAGTGGGTAGGGTGGGTACGAGATGGCCTTGTCGTCAATGATCCAAGCTTGGTTGAGGTTGGCGTGGCATTGGAACACTACGCAGTGTGCATTGTCGACGTTCTGAGCACCAGCTACATCAAGGCACTGGTTGACGTTGTTCTTGACGTTGGCTTTGTCACCTTTCCAGTAGGCGAACTGCTGGTTGGACTGCTTCTCGTACTTTCTCATGACAGCGTGGGCACCATTGGTGAAGCCTTGGCCTCTAGCAGTGGACATTGCGAGAGTGATGTCAGATGCAGCTCTGATTGTCTTTGTCCTGTGGTCGAACTAGAACCACTGCTTGACGTCGTGTGGGTCGTTGGTGTGGATTCTCAGCAAGTACTGGTGGTTTCCAATGTCACCACTCAAGAAGAGAGCTCGGTTGCCTGCCATCTTGGTCTTCAGCTGGAACTTGTGGCCAGTTGGGTAGAAGGGTGGGTGGGGGTAAGCTACTCCGGTTCTGTCAAGGATCCATTGCTGACTTGTTCTTGGGTCGCAGGTCCAGAAGATGACGTGTCTGTGCTGATGGTTGGCTTGACCATCCACATCAAGGCACTTGCCTCCGTTGTTCCTCAGGTTCGAGTGAGGACCCTTCCAGAAAGTGAGGTGCTGGTAGATTTCACCTCTCCAAGGACGGATCACAGCAGCAACTCCGATTCTGTAGCCGTAGTTCTCCTGATTCGAGATAGCGAAGGTTCTTCTTTCCCAGGCTCTGATGGTGTGAGTTCTTTGGTCGAACGTCCACCACTGTTTGCCTTCTCCTGGGAGATGGTCTCTGATCCTGAGTTGATACTGGTTGTTTCCAAGGTGCTCGTGCCAGAATAGAGCTCTTCCTTCAGCCATCTTGCTTCTGATCTGGAATTTGACACCGTCCTAGTAGGGCTGCTCTGGATAAGAGACTCCCTTCTGGTCGATGAACCAGCCCTGGTTGATGAACTTGCCGCATTGCTGGAAGGACACATGGTTGTGGTGAGTGTCAGCCTAAGCGTGCACATCAAGGCAGAAGTCTCCGTAGTTCTTGACGTTGTTGTTCTTGCCCTTGTGCCACTTGATGCGCTGGTTAGCCTCGCTCTTGAAGTGTCTGATCACAACAGCTACTCCTGTGTTGTAGTGGTGTCCCTCTTGGTTCGAGATGGCGTAGTCTCTCTTGTTCCAGGCTCTGATGGTGTGAGTCCTAGAGTCGAATGTCCACCACTGGTTGTCGTCCTCAGGGTTGTTGTCTCTGATTCTCAGGCGGTACTGGTTGTTGCCGATGTGTTCGTGCCAGAACAGAGCGCGCTTGCTTGCCATCTTGGACTTGATTTGGAACTTGACTCCGTCAGCAAGAGGGTAGCCTGGTTTGGAGTAGGCTTCTCTGTCCATGTACCACTGTTGGTTCCAATTGGTGTGGCATGTATACCAGATGCAGTGTCTGTGATGATCGTTTCTTGCAGCGTCGATGTCAAGGCACTTGCTGCCAGCATTCTGGATGTTCATGACTGGTCCTGGCAGGAATCTGATCTTCTGAAGTTCCTTGCCGCTCTTGTCAAAGTTCCTGACAACGGCGTAGTAGCCATTGTTGTCGAAGTTGCCTCCAAGCTGTACAGAAATGACCTTAGTCCTGTCCTGCATAGCACGAATGGTCTTTGATCTCCAGTCGAACACCCACCATTGTCTTCCGTTCTCTGGGTCGTTGTTCTGGATTCTGAGCATGTACTGGTGACTTCCAATGTGCTCGTGCCAGAAGAGAGCTCTGTTTCCAGTGCCTCTCGTCTTGATCTGGAAGATGATTCCGTCCTTCAGAGGGTATCTTGGGTACTTGATGCCCTTGGTGTCAAGACTCCAGCCTTGGTTGGCCTTGTTGTTGCAGTACTCGAAGGTCACTTCTCTCAGGTGCTGGTTGCTGTTGTCGTGGACAGCAAGGCACCTCTTGGCGTTGTTCCTGAAGTTCTTGCCGTTTCCTGCGTACCATCTGAGCTTCTGGAATCTCTCTGCGATGTAGGGCCTGACAGTTGCCTTTCTGTTGACGTGGTACTCGTGGCCTTTCTGGTTGGAGATGCAGTGCGATCTCTTCAGATAAGCTCTGACAGTCTGAGTTCTGTGATCGAAGACGAACCACTGCTTTAGATCGCCTGGTGAGTGATCTCTGATTCTCAGGTTCCACTCGTCTCCGCCGAGGTGCTCCCACCAGGTGATGGCTCTGTTCAAGGCCATCTTGCTCCTGATCTGGAACTTCTTGCCGTCCTTGATGGGGTACTTGGGTTGACTTTGGACTCTCTGGTCGATAGTCCATCCTTGGCCTGGCTGGTCTCTGCAGTCCCAGAACGTGACGTGCTGATGGTGAGCGTTGGTGGTGCCACCGTACACTTCAAGGCACTTCTTTCCGTTGTTTCGCAGGTTGCTGGACTTGCCCTCGTGCCACTGGATTGGAACGAAGTTCTCATTCACGTAGGGGCGGATGACAGCTGCTTAGCCAATGTTGAAGCCAGTTCCTTGCTGGTTGGCAATCACAAAGTTCCTGTTGTTGACGGGCCTGATGGTTTGAGTTCTCTTGTCATGGATCCACCATTGGTACTCGTTGTCAGGGTCAGAGTCAGAAATTCTGAGTCTGTACTGGTTGCCTCCAATGTGCTCGTGGTAGATAAGAGCTCGGTGGTACTGCATCTTGCTCCTGATCTGGAACTTGACTCCATTGTTGACAGGGAAGTTAGGGTACTCAATACCCTTCAGGTCGTAGTACCACTGCTGGTTCCAGTTCTTGTGGCATTTGTACCAGATGATGTGACGGTGATGAGTGTTGGATGCTCCATCAATGTCCATGCACTGGTTTGCAAGGTTTCTCACATTGCCAGTAAACTACTTCATCCATCTGATCTGCTGTTACTTGTCGTTTGCAACGTATGGTCTCACGACACCAGCAACGCCGTTTTGCGAGAAGTGGGATCCCAACTGCATACTGATAGCGTAGTTCTTGTTGCCGTTGGCTCTGATGGTGTGAGTTCTTGCATCGAAGATCCACCACTGCAGCATGTCTCCAGGGTCGTCATCTCTGATTCTGAGCCTGAACTGGTTGGAGCCGATGTGCTCGTGATAGAACAGAGCTCTGTTGCCAGTTCCTCTTGTCTTGATCTGGAAGGGTTCTTCATCCTTGAGTGGGTAAGGAGGGAAGCTGACGTCCTTGGTGTCAAGCCACCAGCCTTGGTTTGCTGCGTTGTGGCATGGGTAGAAGATGGCGTGCTACATGTGGTTGTTGCTGCCGCCGTACACGTCCAGACACTTGCCTGCAGTGTTTCTGATGTTCCTCTAGGTGCCTCCGAAGTAGCTCATGTGCTGGAACACTTCGTTCTTGAAGGGTCTCACCACAGCGTAGTGGCCATAGGCGTGATCCTTGCCCTCTTGGTTGGACAGAGCAAAAGAAGGCATGGTCTTGGGTCTAATGGTGTGAGTCCTCTTGTCGAACATCCACCACTGTTTCTCGTCCCAGACAGCGTGGTTCTGGATTCTCAGCAGGTACTGGTTGTTGCCAATGTGCTCGTGGAAAAGCAGAGCTTTGCCGCTGGGCATTCTCGATCTGATCTGGAAGAGCTTGCCGTCTGGATAGATGGGGTCAGCCTTCTCAACTCCTTGTTAGTCGATGTACCAACCCTGATTGTCGTAAGCATGGCAATGCCACCAAGTCACCTGTTTGTGTTGCACGTTGTCGCGAGAGTGCACGTCCAAGCACATGCCTCCGTTGTTCTTGACGTTGTTGTTCTTGCCTTCGTGCCACTGAACTCGATCAAAGTTGCTGTTCTCGTAAGGACGAATGACAGCAGCGTAACCAACAGCCCAGCCAACTCCGTGCTGGTTGCTCAGAACGAAGTCCTTCTTGGCCCAGGCTCTGATGGTGTGGGTTCTCTTGTCAAAGATGAACCACTGACGATCGTCTTCGGGCCAGTTGTCACGGATGCGCAGGTAGTACTGGTTAGCTCCAATGTGTTCGTTCCAGTACAGAGCACGGTTAGTGTTCATCTTGGACTTGATTTGGAACTTCACGTCGTCAGCCAGAGGGTAGGGTGGGTAAGTGATTCCTTGAGTATCAATCACCCAGCCGAAGTGGGCGTTGCTTTGACAGCTGTGCCAGATGGTGTGGTCGTGGTTACCTGCACCAGTCAGATACAAGCAATGACCACCAGCGTTTCTGATGTTCATTGTGGTCTCGTTGAACCATCTCATCTTCTGGAGGATGTCCTTTGCGTGCCATGGTCTGATCACAGCAGCATAGCCGTTGCCTTCAAAGTTGCCACCGATCTGGACAGAGATTACCTTCTTTCTGTCAGCGCTGGCTCTGATGGTCTTGGTCCTCCAGTCGAACACCCACCACTGCTTGTTGTCACCAGGGTCGTCGTCTCTGGCTCTGAGTCTGTACTGGTCACTGCCAAGGTGCTCATGCCAGAAGAGAGCTCTTTTGCTGAGTTAAGACTTGATCTGGAACTCCTTGCCGTCACCAAGTGGGTACTTGGGGAAGTGGACTCCCTTGACGTCAATGTCCCATCCTTGGCTCTGAGAGTTGTGGCATCCCCAGAAAATGGCGTGGTTGTGATGGTTGTTGCCTCCGCCGTTCACGTCCAGACAGTAACCTCCTGTGTTTCTGATGTTGTGATTGACTCCCTCGAACCAGTTCATCTTCTGATAGAAGTCTTGGTTCCATGGTCTGATGACAACTGCAGATCCTTCTCTCATGAAGTAGCCGTGTTGGACTGAAAGAGCAAAGGTTGGCATGTGAGAAGCACGGATGCTGTGGGTTCTCTTGTCGAAGATCCACCACTGCTTGTGGTCAGCTGGTTGGTTGTCCTGAATGCGCACTCTGTACTGGTTGCTGCCAATGTGCTCGTGCCACATCAGTGCTTTGCCAGTTGGCATCTTCGATTTGATCTAGAACTTCTTCTTCTCTGCCACTGGGAAGGGGTGGTGCTGCACTGTCTGAGTGTCGATAGTCCAGGCCTAGTTTAAGCCGTTGTGGCAGTCCCAGAAAGTGACCCAGGCGTGGTAGGTGTTTGAAACTCCAGCCACGTCAAGGCACATGCCTCCGTTGTTTTGTAGGTTTCTGACTGATCCTTCGACCCACTTGATCCTGACGGTGTTGTCATTCTCGAAGGGTCTCACCACTGCGGCCACTCCTCTGTTGAAGTTGTAGCCCAGCTAGTTTGCGATCACGTAGTCTGCCTTCTGCACTGGTCTCACGGTGTTTGTGCGAGAGTCGTAGAAGAACCACTGGTTCAGGTTCTCTGGGTCGTGATCCTGGATTCTCAGGCGGTACTGGTTGCTGCCAATGTGCTCGGTCCAGGCGAGAGACCTGTGAGTCGCCATCTTGGATCTGATCTAGAAGTGCACTCCATCCTTCAAGGGGAAGGCTGGGTACTTGGCGTGATCCTTGTCGATCAACCAGCCTTGGTTGTCATGGACGTGGCATTCGTACCAGATGACATGTCTGTGGTGTTAGTCTGCACCAGCATCAACATCGAGGCACTTTTTACCGACGTTTCTGATGGTCTTGATCTTCTTGACGTTGTCGTACCAATTCACTTTCTGCAGGATGTCGCCGTCCTTGTAGTCTCTGACGACTGCATGGAAGCCGTTGCCGTTGAAGTGACCTCCTATCTGGACAGAAATGACTTTGTTTTTGTCAGCGTTGGCACGAATGGTGTGGGTCCTGTGATCAAAGAACCACCACTGTCTGTTGTTGTAAGGGTCGTTGTCTTGGATTCTGAGTCTGTACTGGCTCTGACCGATGTCCTCGTTCCAGAAGAGTGCTCTTCTCGACTTCATCTTGGTCTTGATCTGGAAGGGTTCGTTATCCTTGACTGGGAAAGCCTTGAACTTCACCTCCTTCTGATCAAGGAACCAAGCCTGACCTGGAGCAGTGCCGCACACGTAGAAGACCAGGTGGTAGTTCTCGTTGCCTGAGTTTCCGTAGGTCTGGAGGCAGTAACCACCGTTGTTCCTGATGTTGTTGTTCTTGCCCTCAAACCAGCCCATCTTCTGGTAGCTCTGTGCCTACCATGGTCTGATCACAGCGTAGAAGTTGACTCGGTTGTCGTAGCCCATCTGGTTGGAGATGGCGTAGTTGCGGTTGCTGTCAGCACGGATGGAGTTGGTTCGACTGTCGAAGACCCAGAACTGGTTGGGGTTCCACTCTTGAAGCTTGCGGATTCGAAGAATGTTCTGGTTGCTGCCAATGTGCTCGGCGTGCTCAATCGCTCTGTAGCCGCCAAGTCTTGTTCGAATCTGGAACCTCTTGGCATCCGAGATGGGGTAGTGGCCGTACTTGGCTCCTTCTTGGTCGATGATCCACTTCTGGTTCATGTACGGATGGCAGGTCCAGAAGATCACGTGCGAGAAGTGAGTGTTCGAACCACCGGCGACGTCCAGGCAATGCTTGCCATTGTTCTCAAACTGATGACGATCCACCATCCATCTGATGCGCTCCGTGTTGTGGCCTGTGTACTGGCGGATCACTGCAGCAACACCAATGTTGAAACCTTGGCCGTGTTGATTGGCAATGGCGTAGTCTCTCTTGTTCCAGGCTCTGATGGTGTGAGTCCTAGAGTCGTAGGTCCACCACTGGTTTTCGTCGTCTGGGTCGTTGGCTCTGATTCTCAGGCGGTACTGGTTGCTGCCAATGTGCTCGTACCAGAACAGAGCGCGGTTTCCGTCCATCTTTGACTTGATCTGGAATTTGACTCCGTCTCTGAGTGGGAACTCAGGGTACTCAATTCCCTTGACATCGTAGAACCAAGATTGGAGAATGTTTTTCTCATCGCAAGTGTACCATTGGAGAGGGCTTTGGTGGTGTAAGCCATTAGTGTGGAGGCACATGTTGCCAGCGTGTCTCACGTTAGCAATCTTCAGGCTGTTCATCCATCTGATCTGCTGAATTAGCTCGCCCTTGAAGGGTCGGATGGTAGCATACACACCGTTGCTGTAGATGTTTTGACCAAGCTGAACTGAGATCGCCTGTTTCCTGTCGCCATCATATCTGATGGATCGAGTCCTGGAGTCAAAGACCCACCATTGTCGGTTGTCTCCTGGGTCATCGTTTTAGATTCTGAGGAGTGTCTGCTCGCCCCAACCGTCATGGGGGTACACTGCAAACTTGTTACCACCTGAAGTCTTGAGCTGGAAGCGCACGTCATCCTTGAGTGGGTACTTCTCGAAGTGTACATCCTTTTGGTCAATAGACCACATCTGATGAGACTTCTTTTAGCAGAAGTTGAAGTCCACAACAGCCGTGTGAGCGTTGCTGCCGCTGCGCACTGTGAGGCAGTAACGAGCAGGGTTCTTCAAGGTGTAGAAGCCGCCAGGTTTGGAGTGGAACTGCAACTTCTGGTAGGCTTCTCCCTGGTACTTTCTGATCACAACTTACACTCCAACGTTGAAGAGTTGACCTCTCTGCGTGGAGATGGCGAAGTCTCTCTTGGTGTCAGCTCTGACACTTCTTGTTCTGGAGTCAATCACCCACCAGGCCTGTGCCTCAGCTGGGTTGTGGTCCAAAATGCGCAGGTCGTACTGCTCTCCGCCGATGTGTGTCCACCAGGTGAGACCTCTGCCTCCCGCCATCTGAGAACGGATTTGGAATCTCACGTTGTCTGCAACTGGGTACTTGGTCTTAGTCCATTTCATTTGGTCGAGAGACCAGCCTTGGCCTTGATGGTTGTCGCATGTGTAGAAGAGCACTGGAGTACTGATGTGGTTTTGGCTGAGGTGCAGACACAGCTTGGCGTGGTTGCGCAGGTTCTGTCTCTGACCCTCATGCCACAGCATCTCTTCTCTGACTTGACCTCTGTAAGGACTCACGACTGCGTACTGGCCGTTTCTGAAGTCGTTGGGATCTGGGAAGGCGTGCATTCTGATTCTCAGCGCCCAGGTTCTCTGCTTGTGGCAGCGAATGGTGTGAGTTCTGCCGTCGTAGACCCACCACTGCTTCTTGTCGTAAGGGTTGTTGTCCTGGACTCTGACGTAGTGCTCCTGGTGATCAAGGGCCTCGAAGTACGACAGGGCTCTGTGTCCCTCGTACTTGCTCTTGATTTGGAACTTGACTCCTTCCTTGATGGGGAACTTGGGGTACTGAGTGCCAGTGGTATCGTAGTACCAGCCCTGGCCGTCTTGGTTCAGGCACTTGTGCCAGATCACGTGGTTGTGCTGGTGTTTGTTGTTGCTATCCGTGTACAGGCACTTGCCAGAGGCGTCTCTGATGTTTTGGTAGTTGCCAGAGAACCAGCGAACTTTCATCAGCACGTTCTCAGTCCAGGGCTTCAAGACTGCGTAGCTCCATGAGCTGTGGATGGTGTAGCCGTCCTGAGTTCCGATTGCCATCTTCCTGTCAGACCATGAGCGGATGCTTTTGGTTCTGTAGTCGAACACCCACCACTGGTTGTTCTACCACGACATGTCCTGGTGGATTCTGAGTCTGTACATGTGGCCACCAATGTGTTCGTGCCACATCAAGGTCATGCCCTTGAACCTGGACTTGATCTGGAATCTCTCACCGTCTGGCAAGGGGTTGGTTGGGTACTCAACGTCCTTTTCGTCGAGCCACCAAGCCTGGTTCAGGGTAGAAACACAGTTATCCATCACGACGTCCTGGTTGTTGTTGTTGTGAGTGGCAGTCAAGCACTTGCCTGAGGGTGGTCTCAAGTTCTTGTTTGGCCCAGCAAAGAAGGACAGCCTCTAGTACGATTCGTCTCTCCACTCTCTTACCACGATGGGGGTGTGGATTCTGAAGTCGTTGCCGATTGAGTGCGAAATGGCGTACGTTCTCTTTTCAAAGCTTCTGATGGACTTGGTTCTGGAGTCAAACACCCACCATTGTCTGTCATCAGCTGGCTGATGGTCCTGGATCCTCAGTCTCCACTGATAGTTGCCGATGTGCTCACTGAAGTAGAGCGATCTGCCTTCAGTCATTCGTGATCTGATCTGGAACTTCTCCCCGTCCTTGATAGGTGGGTGTGCGAACTGGGCACCTTCCTGGTCAATGAACCATCCCTGGTTCTCTCCAGTGTGGCAGTTGTGCCAAATGACTACCTGGTGGTGGTTGTTGCCTGCGCCAGACACATCGAGGCAGAAGCCTCCAGCATTTCTGACATTTTGTCTCGAGCCAGCGTGCCAAGTAGCAATCTCGTTCTTTTGACCAGTGTAAGGTTTCAAGACAGCGTTTTGACCGTGAGCCAGGTTGCCATGAATGGTTGAGATGGCGTAAGTTCTCTTGTTCCAGGCT
>Ga0075501_1014248_pt1 | contig 13933 bp, 4 predicted proteins | sample DEB19_08_RNA2_FD_73452 | JGI IMG/M metagenome (GOLD analysis project Ga0075501, IMG submission 73452) | Aqueous microbial communities from the Delaware River and Bay under freshwater to marine salinity gradient to study organic matter... | ecosystem: Environmental > Aquatic > Marine > Intertidal...
AAGAATTCGAGATGAGTCTGTTTGACAGACAGCTAACCGAGCCGATTGAGTTCATTGTGAAGCACGCCCTGATCCACTTGGGTCTGCGCAAGGCTGACATGAACAAGATCGATAAGATTCTTAAAGACAAAGACAAGGAGAATCCTAGTGCAAAAGCAATCGATGCCTTCCTCGGCGAGAACCCCAGAGACGTGTTCCTGTTTGCCCTGCCCGTTGGTAGCGACAACGTGAGCTTCTCTACCGAGCCACCCTCCGCTGAAAACCGCAGCAGAAGAAAGAGCGTGCTGGTGCTCCGCGCAAGACCCAAGGACGACCTGGCCTTGGATGGCGGACTTAACATCAGCAACATCGACAAGGAAGTCTTGTTCATGGAGTTCTACAAGACGCCACTGGAGGGCATCAACCTCCTTTGCAACGAAGTCTACATGCCAGTGCTTGGCAACCCCCTCAACATGATTGGGTGGTCTGACTTGGTGTCCAAGGACTTGATGGACCGCTTCCACGTGTTCCTGGCCTTTACGAGTGTGACTCTGGGCCACTCCCACGGAAGCACCGTCCTGCCCCTGCCGCCCACAGACGTCACCTCCAGCGAGAAGACTTCCAGCAAGGACAAGTCTCAGCTGCTGGAGCAGTCAGTCGTTCACTGGACCAAGCAGATCAAGACTGTCCTGCGCATGGACCCAGAGAGCGCCCTCAAGGACGGCAACGATCCCCCTCCAACCGCTGAGATTGAGTTCTGGAGAAACAAGAGCGCCAACTTGGACGCCATTGCCGACCAACTGGGCAAGGAGCGAGTCAAGAAGGTCCTCAAGTTCTTGGAGCAGAACAAGTCTACCTACACTGGTCCCTTCAGCAAGCACCAGAAGGAAGTTCAGATCGCGCGCGAGGAGGCTAGAGAGAACTACATCTACTTGCAGACTCTGGACCCTCTGTTCCAGGACTTGATTGCGGACCAAAGTCGCCAGGTGCCAGACCTCTCAGACCTGTTCATTCCAATCATGCACACAATCCTGCTGATCTGGAGACACTCTCAGCACTACAACACGCCCTCAAGGTTGGTGGTACTCATCAGAGAGATCTGCAACGCCATCATCACCAGGTGCAGGCAGTACATCGACAGTACCCAGATCATCGGTTCGCTGAGCGACTCCACTGAGGCCATCCAGGATGCCCACAACAAGCTGGGAGACGCCCTGGAGTGCTGCGCCAAGTTCAAGGAGGCCTACTTCGAGTACAAGGCCAAGGCCAAGAACCAGTGGAAGATCACGACTAACGCCCTGTTCGTGAGACTCGACGCCTTCTCTGAGAGGTGCCAGGACATCATGCACCTGACCAGCACCTGCATCCAGTTCAGCAGGCTGGAGAAGATCGATATCGGTAACACGAAGGGAAGCACTCTGTCTGCCACTGTCAGGGCCATCTACGAGAGGTTCCAGGCTGACAAGCAGGAGTTCGCTAAACGTGGTTACGACATCATGAACATCGCCGACAAGAGGTTCGATGACGACTTCTACAAGTTCAGACAAAGGATCAAGGAGCTCGAGAGAAGACTCGCTTCTACTCTGACCCAGGGCTTTGACGACTGCGACACCCTGACTGGCAAGTTCAAGCTTCTCGACTCCTTCGAGGGCCTCTTGAACAGACCCATCATCCAGGACGAGCTGGAGAAGAAGCACATCACTCTGCTGGAGCTCTACAAGCAAGACCTGAAGACTGTCGGCACTATCTTCCAAGAAGGCAAGGCCTTGATGGAGAGGAACGACGAACGAGCCCCCATCTTCAACAACCTGCCACCAATCGCAGGTGCCCTGAACTGGACTGCTGGTCTGCTCGAGAGAATCAAGGAGCCCATGGACAAGCTGTCGGTGCTGTCCCAGTCCATCCAGGACAGAGAAGAGTACAAGGATGTCCAGAAACTCTACGCTTCGCTCTGCAGAAACATGGCCGAGTACGATTCTCAGAAGATCAAGGCATGGGAAGAGGATGTCGAGAGCCAGACCGAAGAGCAGCTCAACAAGTTCTTGCTCTTCAGAGAGGAGACCCCACTGGCTGAGGAGGGCTTCGTCAGAGTCAACTTCGACAAGATCCTGACCAAGCTGCTCAGAGAAGTCAAGTACCTCCAACTTCTTGACCTTGAGGTGCCAGAGAGAGCCAGACTGATCTTCCAGAAAGTGGACACTTACAGGACTCAGACTGGCAGTCTTGACATCATCACCACGATGTACAACGACATTCTGGCCACTCTGCTCCCAGTCGAAAAGCCTCTGCTTGCCGACCGCATCGCCAGGATGAACGTTGCTCTGGAGGCAGGCATCACCACTCTCAGATGGAACTCTGGCGAAAAGCCACTCAACGAGTTCATTGACAAGGCCATGAGCATTGTCGGAGAAGTCGACGACCTTGTCCGAAAGATGAAGGAGAACGTCAAGAAGATGCAGGACGCCATGAAGAAGTGGCAGAAGCCCCTCTTCGAAAGGAAGTTGAAGCCTCAGGCTCCAGAGGATCTTGAGCAGAACCACCAGTCCATCGTGCAGCCAAGACTTGAAGACATCAGACTGAACGGCAAGGAGATTCACAGACTGATGAAAGACACTGCTGACAACATCAAACCAGACAAGAAGTCAGCCACCTGGTTGGCCTACGTGGACTACCTGAATGGCCTCGTCATTGAAGGCATCACTGAAGGTATCTGCAAGTCGATGAACTACCTGGCTGAGCAGATCAGCATTCCTTACAACAAGGCTAACCTCCTGCCTCCCATGTTCGACGTGAAGGTCGACTTGGAGGACCGCGAGGTTGTGTTTGATCCACCTATTCAGAGCAACGACAGAGGAAGCGGTATTCTGGACATCCTGTACAGAATTGTGGCCGACTTCATTTCGCTGTCTAACACTCTGCCTCGTCTTGACCTGGGCGCAGGCGGTGACTACCTGGTTGAAATCAAGGACCAGTTCGTTCTGTTCGGAGCTATGCAGACCCTGACGAACAACTTCCACGACACTGAAGCTGCTGCCAAGGAGTACTTGGACAACTACAACAGCAAGTCGTTCTTGTGGAAGGAGACACTTGAGGATAGCTTCCAGGCTTTCCTCAACACGGGCACTGACCCAAGAGAGCAGAAGCACCTCAAGAAGAATGACGACGGAGAGGATGAGGAAGACGAGACCTTCGCCTACATGGCCAACAAGATTCTGGTGGGAGTCAAGACCAAGAAGCCAAGTCTTGATGCCTTCGATGAGAAGATCACCTTCCTGACTGCCATCAGAGATGAAATCGTGGAGGCTTCATTCAAGCCCACCATTGACATCGGCTGGCTGAAGGTCAACGCAACTCCTTTGATCAAGCAGCTGGAGAAGACAGCCAACGCTTGGATTGCAGCCTACACTGGCTTCCTGCTTGAGAACACCACCAAGGAGATTGAGAACATCGAGGAGTTCATCAAGGACGTCGCCACTGGCACTCAGAACCTGCCAAAGTCTGCTGACACTGAGGCCGACAAGAAGAAGCTCAAGAAGGTCATGGGACACCTGAGAGATGTCAAAATGATCAAGGAAAGGACTGAGCAGGAGATCGAGCCCATGAAGAACGCCGTGCTGCTGCTCAAGAAGCACCAGTGCCACTTCCCCAAGGACCAGGACTTCGTCATTAAGCTGGAGAATGCCAAGAGCTCACTGCTTGACGTCAGCGAGAAGGCACTGGGACCAGTGAAGGAAGCTATCCTGCCACTGCAGACACAAGAGGCCAAGTCCATCAAGGATCGTCTTAAGGGCTTCGCCAGCAGAGTCGCCGACTTCAGACAGGAGTTCCAGGCCAACTGCCCCTACCACGTGACTGACGTCACCGCCGAGACCTGCGAGGACGTCATCACCCGAGCCTACCAGACCATTGAGAAGTACTACGCTCGTACCAACGAGATGAGCGTTGAAGGTGACGAACTCAACGACCTGGAAACTCTGTTCGACATGCAGAAGACGACCTACAAGCCCATCAAGGACTGCAGAGCCGAGCTTGTGACTCTGAAGCAAATGTGGGACTTGGTTGCCCTCATCGACTACCAGTTCAGAGCCTGGCAGGAGACCAAGTGGGAGAAGATCGAGGCTGGTGAGCTCGAGCAGCAGATCAGAGACATGCAGAAGGTTCAGTGCAACCCACAGCATGCTAGCAACAAGGAGATCAGAAGCTGGAAGGCTTTCCAGGCGCTCATTGACAGAGTCAAGAACATGGGTGCCGTGCTGCCTCTGGTCACGCAGCTCAGATCGCCCTTCGTGCAGGAGCGTCACTGGAAGAAGCTCATGGCTCAAACTGGCAAGACTGTGCCATTCAAGTCCCCAGAGTTCTGCCTGGCTGACCTGATGAAGCTGGAGCTCCACAAGTGCGCTGAAGACGTGAACGAGCTCGTCGAAGGCGCTCAGAAGGAGGCTAGAATTGAGACCAACCTCAACAAGATCCAGAGCTTGTGGGAGTCGCAGACTTTCAACTTCACTGAGTGGAAGGATGTGCCCATGCTCACCCAGCTGGAAGAGACCGTTGAGTTCTGCGAGCAGCACGCTCTGGAGCTGAACGGCATGCTGTCCTCCAAGGACGTTGGCGAGTTCCGCGAGAGAGTCAGCCACTGGAAAGACACCCTCAAGATCGTCGAGAGTGTCATGGACGACTGGGTTAAGGTCCAGAGATCATGGCAGAGACTGGAGCCAATCTTCCTGGCTTCGGCAGATATCAGAGCCCAGCTCCCAGACGACACCAGAAAGTTCGAGGCCGTCGATGCCGCTTTCAAGGACCTGATGAGAGAGGCACGCGAAGAGCCAGGCGTCGTGACCGCTTGTACCTGGGAAGGCAGAGCCGAGCAGCTCAAGGACTTCCTGAGCGAGATCGAGGCATGCCAGAAGGCCCTTGCTGAGTACCTGGGCCAGAAGAGAAAGATCTTTGCTCGTTTCTACTTCGTCTCTGAGCAAGCTCTGCTGGACATCCTGTCGAACGGAACCAACCCAGAGAAGGTGGACGAGTACCTTGGTGACTGCTTCGACGGTCTCAAGTCCCTTGACTTCCTCAGGGGACCAGGAGAGAAAGTGCCAGCCACGAGAGCCAACGGCATGAGATCGAAGGAGAAGGAGCAGGTTCCTTTCAACGACATCTTCGAAGCAAAGGGAGCCGTCGAGATCTACTTGGGAGACCTCGAGTCCCACATTGCCAAGCAGCTGCACGCCATTCTGGTTCAAGCCTACGACACCGCGCAGCAGTGGGGTATTGACTCCGAGAGACACGTCTGGCTTGAGGACTACCCTGCCCAGATTGCTCTCCTTGCCACCCAGATCGTCTGGACTGACGAAACTGGCAGAGCCTTCGATGAGCTGGAGGGAGGCAGAGAGAACGCCATGACCAGCCACTTGGAGGGAGTCAAGGCCCGCATTGAGGCTCTCATTGGCAGAGTTAGAGGCGACCTGAACGGTGACCTGCGTATGAAGATCATCACCATCATCACCATCGATGTGCACTCCAGAGACACCATCAGAGACTTCGTGGTTCGCAAGATCACTGACCAGTCTCTGTTCGCCTGGTAGAGTCAGCTCAAGTTCGCACTGGAGAAGAAGGGCACCAAGGGCGAGAGAGTGTGCTTGGCCAAGATTTGCGACTGGCAGACTCAGTACAACTACGAGTACGTCGGCAACTGCGGCAGACTGGTCATCACTCCTCTGACTGACAGATGCTACATCACCCTGACTCAGGCTCTGAACTTGACTATGGGAGGTGCCCCAGCTGGACCAGCAGGTACCGGCAAGACCGAGACTACCAAGGATCTGGGAAGAGCCCTTGGTCTTCAAGTCGTCGTCTTCAACTGCTCAGATCAAATGACCTACGTCTCTATGGGACAGATCTTATGGGTCTCGCTCAGAGTGGAGCTTGGGGATGCTTCGATGAGTTCAACCGTATCTCGATTGAGGTGCTGTCCGTCGTTTCCACCCAGGTCAGAGAAGTCCTTGAGGCTTTGAAGGACATGAGGAAGCCAACCGCCAAGATGCCATTCACCTTCTACTTCTAGGAGGAGGAAATCGGCCTGAGACACACTGTCGGCTTCTTCATTACCATGAACCCCGGTTACGCTGGTCGTACCGAGCTGCCAGAGAACCTGAAGGCTCTGTTCAGAAGTTGCGCAATGGTCGTGCCCGACATCGTGCGTATTTGCGAGAACATGCTCATGGCTGAAGGTTTCTCCACTGCTGAGGAACTGTCCAAGAAGTTCATGACTCTCTACGACCTGGCAAAGAGTCTGCTCTCGAAGCAAATTCACTACGATTGGGGTCTGAGAGCCGTCAAGTCTGTGCTCAGACAAGCCGGTTCTCTGAAGAGAGCTCCAGCCAACGCAAGTGCTAGCGAGGACCTCCTTCTGAGAAGAGGTCTTAGAGACTTCAACTGGCCAAAGATCATCGTCGAAGACAGAGAGATCTTCCTCGGCCTCATCCGCGATCTGTTCCCCAACGTGGAGGCAGAAGAGTCGGTGCTCAACCCAACCCTTGTTGCTGCCATCAGAACTGAGGCCAGAGCCAAGGGCCTGCAAGCTGAGGAGGGATCTGACTTCACCCTGAAGGTCGTGCAGTTCTCTGAAATCCTTGAAGTGCGTCACAGTTGCTTCATCATTGGTAACCCAGGTTCTGGCAAGACAACCATCTGGAAGACTCTTGCTGGTGCTCTTACCTCCCAGGGCTGGAAGACCATTACTGAGAACGCTGATCCAAAGGCCGTGACCTCCGACGAGCTGTTTGGTTGCATGAACCCCAAGACCAAGGAGTGGAAAGACGGAGTGCTCTCTGTGATCATGAGAGACATGAACAAAAACAACAACCGCTACACTGCTGAGCAGAAGTACAAGTGGATCATCCTGGACGGTGATGTCGACCCTGAGTGGATCGAGTCACTCAACACTGTGATGGACGACAACAAGGTGCTCACCCTTGTGTCTCAAGAGCGTATTCCCCTCACGCCTGAAATGCGTCTGATCCTGGAAGTCAGTCACCTGAAGAACGCTACTCCTGCCACAGTCTCCAGAGGAGGTGTGCTCTTCATCAACGACTCTGATGTTGGCTGGAAGCCATACTTCGACTCATGGATCTCCAAGTTCAAAGGAAAGGGAGACGAGGAAGCCGAAAACGTGTTCACGTTGGCTGCCAACCACTACTTGGGCGACCAGGTGATGGAGCAGAGCATCTACACAAAACAACACATCGCTCCCATGTGCGACATGGCACGCCTGCAGTCCCTTACTTGCATCTTGGACCACCTGTACAACCAGCTGCAGAGAAACAAGGCTCAGCAAGAGCACCTGAAGAAACTCAGAGAGGAGGGCAAAGAGGAAGAGATCAAGACTCTCTACGACGCCCTCTTCTGCTTCTCGGCCATGTGGGCTCTCGGAGGTCCCATGGACGCTGATGACAAGCTTGGCTTCAGCAAGTTCTTCCAGTCCCATGCCAAGACCAAGATCCCTGACAACGGCACTTGCTTCGACTACTTCTGGGACGTCACACAGGGCAAGTGGGAGAACTGGAACACCTGTGTCAAGGCCATCCACCCAGACAGAATCAACGAAGGCTTATACAGCAACCTCGTTGTGCCTACTGCTGAGACCACTCGCCAGCGATACCTGCTCAGCATCCACGTTGCCGCTCGCAGAGGCATGCTGTACGTCGGATCTCCAGGTACTGGTAAGACCACGATCGTGCAAGACTACTTCTCCACGATTGACCCAGAGACTACTCTGAGTGCTTCAATGAACTTCAACTCGTACACCGACTCGAAGGCCCTGCAAGTTGTGGTGATGTCGCAAGTGGACAGACGTGCCGGTAGAACCTACGGTCCTCCTCCAAGCAAGACCCTGATCTACTTCATGGATGACCTCAACATGCCTTACGTCGACAAGTACGGCACGCAGTCTCCAATCTGCCTGGTGCGCCAAATCATCGACCACGGCATTGTGTACGACAGAGACCACCTCGAAGAGCAGAAGAACTTGGTGGACATCATGTTCACCTCCTGCATGAACCCTAAGGGTGGTTCGTTCTTCGTCGACATGAGACTCACTCGTCACTTCACTCTTGTGTCTTGCGTCACTGCTGAGAGAGCCATTCTTGCCCAGATCTACGAGCAGATTCTGGGAGCACACTTTGGCTCCTTTGACAAGAGCTTCGCCGACATGGCCAGAAGAATCGTCGCTGCCACCACTTCAGTGTTCGTGCAGGTTGCCGCTGCTCCACAGTTCTTCCCAACGGCCCGCAAGTTCCACTACCAGTTCAACCTGAGAGACTTCGCCAGAATTGTGCAGAACATTCTTCTGAGTGAGCCAGGCCCCTACAAGAACAACCCGAAGGAAGTCGTGAGGATGTGGGTGCACGAGTGCCACCGCGTCTGGAAGGACAGACTGATCTTCGATGCCGATCGCGACCAGTACATGGGCTACATGAAGGCCGCTCTCAAGGAGCTCGGAGACTACAAAGAAGAGGAAATCTTTGCCGAGCCAATGATCTACACTTCCTACGTCGCTGCATGCGAGGGAGGTGAGAGATGCTACCTGCCAATCAAGGACATGGCTCAACTCAAGAGAGTGCTTGAGGGCAAGCTCGAAGAGTACTGCGAGCAAGTTGCTAGCATGAACCTGGTCCTCTTCGGAGTCGCCATGGAGCACGTGAGCAGAATCGCAAGAATCATTGGACTGCCAGTCGGCAGCTCACTGCTTGTGGGAGTCGGTGGTTCTGGTAAGCAGTCGCTGGCAAAGCTGTCAGCCTTCATCCTGGGATACGACGTTGCTCGTATTGTTGTGACCACTAGCTACGGCATGGCAGAGCTGATTACTGACATCCAGAGCTTCTTCACCAAGGCAGGAGCCCAAGACATCGAACTGTTGTTCCTGCTGACCGACACCCAGATTACGAACGAGAAGTTCTTGGTGCCAATTAACGACATGCTGTCTTCCGGCTGGATTCCAGAACTGTTCCCAGCCGATGAGCTCGATGCCCTCCTGAACAAAGTGAGAGCTGCTGCTAAGGCTCAGGGCTACCAAGACACCAAGGAGAGTCTGTTCAGCTTCTTCCTGGACAAGGTCCGCAAGAACCTGCATCTGGGACTGTGCTGCTCTCCAGTGGGTCAGACACTCAGAATCAGAGCAAGAAAGTTCCCAGCCATCATCAACTGCACTTCACTCGACTGGTTCCACGAGTGGCCACGCGATGCCCTCATTGACGTCGCTGGAAGATTCCTTGCTGAGATTGAACTGCCAAAGGTCCAGTCTCCATCAGGCGAAGTGGACCTGGGCGAGGCCATCTCCCAGCACATGGCTTTCGTGCACCTGAGAATCGGAGAGGCCAACGAAGAGTTCCGCAGAAGAGAGAGACGTAACAACTACACGACTCCAACTTCCTTCTTGGAGCTGATCAGCTTCTACAAGTTGCTGCTTGGCCAGAAGCGAAACAAGATCACCGATCAGATCAAGCGCCTGGAGGTCGGTCTCGAGACCATGGCAGGCACCACTGCCCAGGTCAGCTAGCTGCAGGCAGCCCTTGAGGTCAAGATGGTCGAAGTGAAGAAAGAGAAGGAGAAGACCGACGTGCTCATTGCTCAAGTCAGCAAGGAGAGCGAGGCTGCTGACGTAGAAGCCGCGGCAGCAGGTGCTCAAGCCGTCGAGGCTAACGAGGCCACTGAACAGGCCAACGCCGAGAAAGCCAAGGCTCAGGCTGAGCTGGCTGAGGCCATTCCAGCCATGGAGAGGGCCGCCGATGCAGTCAACTGCCTCCAGATCGCCGCCGTGCAGGAGCTCAAGGGTATGGGTTCTCCCCCAGCCGCTTGTGTGGATGTGGGAAAAGCCGTGCTGATCCTGCTGAAGGGAGAGAAGAAGAACCACGCTTGGGGCCAGTCCCAGAAGATGATGGGTAACCCAGCCAAGTTCCTGGAAGAGGTCAAGAAGATGAACCTGGACGAGATCGACCAGTGGAAGCTTGATGCTCTGAAGCCACTGCTCGCTGACCCCAACTTCAACGAGACCAACATGAAGAGCAAGTCACTGGCCGCTGCTTACTTGTGCGCTTGGGTCGTCAACGCTTGCATCTACAACACCATTTACAAGAAGGTCAAGCCTCTTATGGACGCTGCCGCTGCCGCCCAGGCTCTCGCCGACGCTAAGGGTGCGGAGCTTGCAGTCGCCATGGAGAAGAAGAGAGTCGCTCTGGCGAAGGTCGAGGAGCTCAGAGCTCAGTTGAACGAAGCTGAAGAGCAGAAGGCAAGAGTCGAGGCTGAGGCAAAGGCCCTGCAGGACTCCCTGAACCTTGCCAACAGACTCGTCGGAGGTCTTGCCGATGAGAACGTGAGATGGAAGGCCAACGTGAAGCAGTTCTCCCAGGAGAACACCCTGGTCATTGGTGACGCCCTGATCTCAGCCGCCTTCGTGTCTTACATCGGACCATTCAACAGTGAGTTCAGAGCCGTGCTAGTCGAGGACTGGAATGCGGACATCCTTGCCAGGTACATCCCCAAGACAGCTGGTGTTGACCCACTTGCAGTCTTGGCCACCCCTGCCGATCAGGCTCGCTGGAGAGGACAAGGTCTGCCAGCTGACAGAGTCTCACTCGAGAACGCTGCCGTCGTGGTGTCTTGCAACAGATACCCACTTCTCATTGACCCACAACTGCAAGGCATCAAGTGGATCAAGGGCCGTGAAGCCCAGGGAACGAGCACCCTCGTGACCATCCAACTCACGCAGAGACACTGGCTCAAGAAGGTCGAGTCTGCCGTGAACAACGGAGAGACTCTGCTCATTGAAGCCATCGGTGAAGAGATTGACGCCATCCTGGACCCACTCCTCTCTCGACAGTTCGTCAAGAAAGGCAGAGGCTTCACCGTGCGCTTGGGAGCTGAAGATGTTGAGCTGCACCCCTCCTTCAAGCTGTACCTGCAGACCAAGCTCATCAACCCTCACTACAAGCCAGAGACTGCCGCTCAGTGCACCATCATTAACTTCATTGTCACGGAAAGTGGTCTGGAGGACCAGCTGCTTGCCATGGTCGTGAAGTGGGAGAAGCCAGACCTCGAGGCTGCCAAAGAGGACCTCGTCAGAAAGCAAAACGAGTTCTAGATCACGCTGGCCCAGCTCGAGAGTGATCTGCTGAACAACCTCTCGAATGCCGACCCCGCCACCATTCTGCAGAACACTCCACTCATCGAAGGTCTGGAGACGACAAAGAGGACCTCCATCGAGATTCAGCAGCAGCAGATTGCAGCGCGCGAGACTGAGATCACCATCAACGCTCTGAGAGAAGGTTACAGACGAGTCGCTGCCGAGGGTGCCATGCAGTACTTCCTGCTTATCCAGCTGTGCATCGTCGAGCACATGTACCAGTACTCACTGGAGGCCTTCACTACCTTCTTCGAGAGAGCCATTGAGCGCACTCCCGCGTTTGAGGAGGAGGAGCAGCGCGTGCTTGCTCTGCGAGAAGCCATCAGAATGACCATCTACAGATGGGTGGCTCGTGGTCTGTTCGAGGCCCACAAGCTGCTCTTCCGTTGCCAGCTGACCTTCCGCCTGATGCAGAAGAAGGTTCTTGACGTACCCTACACGGAGAAAGAGATGTACTTCCTGCTCAACGCCCCAGGCAAGACTGACACTCCAAACCCAGCATCCCTGAAGGAGTGGCTGCCTGACCTCGCTTGGTACCAGATGCAGCGCCTCATCGAAATCGAAGGATTCGAGCCATTCGCCACTCACGTCGAGAAGGAAGTGCCTCAGAAGTTCAAGGAGTGGTACAACCAGCTCACTCCAGAGGACGAGCGCCTGCCCATGGACTGGAAGAGACTCGACCAGACTCCCTTCCAGAAGCTGCTGGTAGTGAGAGTGCTCCGCCCAGACAGAGTTACTACTGCCTTAGACAAGTTTGTGCGCAAGACTCTGCCAAACGGAGACCAATATGTGGATTGCGACTCCACCTCAAGCTTCGCTCAGGTCCTTGAGTCTTCGTACGGTGAGTCCGCCACGACAACTCCAATCTACTTCATCTTGTCACCAGGTGCCGACCCCGTGAAAGATGTGTCAGCCCTCGCTCAGAAATTGGGCATGGACCCCATTAAGCACCTGCACAAAATTGCCCTGGGTCAAGGCCAGGACCAAGTTGCTCACGGCAAACTGGATCTATCTCACAAGGAAGGCCACTGGGTGATGCTCCAAAACATTCACCTGATGCCCAGTTTCCTACTTGAACTCGAGAAGAAGCTGGACCTCTTCGCCATTGAGGGCTCTAACCCAACCTTCAGACTGTTCGTGTCTTCTGACCCAAGCAGCTCAATCCCCATCGGCCTGCTGGAGCGCTCTATCAAGCTCACGAACGAGCCACCCGAGGGCCTCAAGCAGAACATGAAGCGCGCCTTCACGTTCTTCAGCAAGGAAGACATCGACGGCAAGGAGCCAAGAATCAGAACAATCCTGTTCGCGCTGTGCTACTTCCACTCCGTGATGCTCGAGAGGAGAAAGTTCGGACCAAAGGGATGGAACATGAGATACCCCTTCAGCGTGGGTGATCTAAGAGACTCCGCCATCGTGCTGAACAACTACATGGAGAACAACGCTGCTTCAGGCAAAATTCCTTGGGACGATCTGCGCTACATCTTTGGTGCCATCATGTACGGAGGCCACATTGTCGACGACTGGGACAGAATTCTCTGCATGGCTTTCCTCGACAACTTGATGAACGACCAGCTGCTCGAAGACGACGAAGCTGAGTTGCTGCCCTACGTGGAAGGCAAGTCAGTGTCGTTCAGGTGCCCAGCTCCAGTGACTCACGACAAGTACTTGGAGCACATCGATACCGAGTGCCCACCTGAGACACCACTCGCCTTCGGTCTTGACCCCAACGCCGAAATCGACTTCAGAACCATGCAGTGCGCTACGCTCTTTGCAACGTTGCAAGAGATTCAGCCAAGAGGCGCTGGCGGCGGTGGTGGAGGTGATGACCTCCAGGAGAGAGTCGTTGAGTTCATGAAGAGAGTCAACGAGGACTATCAGCTCGACCAGAACAAGCTGGACATTGACGGAATTGCTGGCAGACTCGGAGAAGAGCAACGCACTCCATTCCAGAACTCGTTCCTGCAAGAGTGCGAGTACATGAACATTCTCATTAGAGCCATCGTGACCTCGCTTGCAGAGATCGACTTGGCCTTCAAGGGAGAGCTGACTATGACTGAGAAAATGGAGCAGTTGATGGGCAACATCTACTTGAACAAAGTGCCACCTCCTTGGGCCAAGATTGCCTTCAACAGCACTAGAGCTCTTTCCAGCTGGTTGGACAACCTCAAGTCTCGCCTGGACCAGCTCAACGCATGGAAGGAGGACCCAACCAAGACTCCCAACGTGACGTTCGTCAACAGACTGTTCAACCCTAAGTCTTACCTGACTGCCATCAAGCAGGAGTACTGCCGTGCCACCAAGAACGAGCTGAACGCTCTGACCATCTTCACCGACGTGACCAAGAAGCTTTACTGGGAGACTGACCTGCCCCCTCTCAAGGAAGGTGGCCAGGGTGGTGCCTATGTGTTCGGTTTCCAGGTCGAAGGTGCTAGATGGGACGCCCAGGCTGGCCAGCTTGACGAGAGCAAGCCCAAGAAGCCATTCTCAGTGATGCCAGTAGTTTGCTGCCGCGCTGGACTCGCTCCACCTCCAGGCAAGGAAGACCCCAACCTGTACATGTGCCCAGTTTACGAAACAACAGCTCGTGGTAACACATACGTCTTCATTGCTCAACTGAAGACCAAGGCTCCTCCAAGAAAGTGGATTCTCGCAGGTGTCGCTCTGATTCTCGACGTCGAAGGTGTGTCAGACGCCTACGTGCCAGGCAAGGAAACAAGACTCGAGTGAGACCTCTGAGCCAACACAAACACTAATATAAGTTATAAACTTTTATAATTCTAC
>Ga0075501_1010748_pt1 | contig 13544 bp, 22 predicted proteins | sample DEB19_08_RNA2_FD_73452 | JGI IMG/M metagenome (GOLD analysis project Ga0075501, IMG submission 73452) | Aqueous microbial communities from the Delaware River and Bay under freshwater to marine salinity gradient to study organic matter... | ecosystem: Environmental > Aquatic > Marine > Intertidal...
TTCAAATGGACGGAGAAGAGAACAACGATGCTACGATTAATCCGCCCCCAGAGCAGCCTCCAGCAGAGGAACAGCCTGCTACTGAGGAGCAACCCGCTCCAGAAGAGAATGCTGACCCGTTACCCGAGGGTGAGGGAGATCAGGAAGCTGCATCTCCTGTTGATGGCGACATGGAGGCGGGCGAGGAACAACCCGCCCAAGAAGCAGAAGAGGTTCCGACCGAAACTGACTACAGTCAAGACCAAAGGATTGCTTGGATGATCAAGCACCTTATGGAGATGGATGAGTTCACAACCGAGAAGCTGAGCAACAATCAGCTGGCACTTTTCCACAATTTCCTTGAAAAACCGGACTACAATAAGTTCTTTGTGTGGCTTAACGAAGCGTCAGAGGTTGAGACAAGCTACGACAACGCGCCAAACTTCTTCACACTGAACATTCAGCCTGAACAATACCAAGTCGCCTTCTTTTTGAAAAAGAGCGGCAAGACTCAGATCACTTTGTCGAACATCGATTACAACGTGTTCAACGGGATTGTCAACAACAACCCGCTTGACGACCTGCTGGCAAAGATGACAAGTGAGTACGTTCCTAAGCTCAACAGTGAGCCAAGCTGGCCCGAAGGAGTCAAGAAGGAATTCGTTGCCAACCTGAACAAGTTCATGGCCACACTTACCGAAGAGTCCGCAACCATGAAGGGCAAGACTTAGTTGTACATTCCTGAGGAGCAGATTTCAGAGATTGAGGTTGCTATTACTGACAAGGACCTTATCCAGAGACTTGAGTCGACGGTCATTTACTGGACGCGCCAAATCAAAGAGGTTGTCTCAAACTAGGACACACAGGCGGCACAAGAAAACACGTCACCTCTTGATGAGATTGAACACTGGCGCAATCGCACCAACAACCTGAAAGCGCTCACTTCCCGCCTGCAGGAGAAACAACTCAAGAAGATTATCGATGTCTTGGACGCTGCCAACAGTTCTTACATAAATGGGTTCAAAGAGCTCGAAGCCAAGATAAAAAACGGCTACGATGAAGCAAACGACAACCTTATGTGCCTTTCCATCTTGCAGGAGCCTTGCAAGAAGATTGAGGCGGCACAACCAAAAGAAATTCCAAAACTGCTTCCAGAAGTGTTGAACAACGTGCGCATGATTTGGGAGTCCAGCCGCTACTATAACACAAACGATAAGATGAAGAGCCTTTTGTCCTAGATCAGCAATCAAATCATTCAAAGGTGCCGTGCAAAGATCAACAAGCAGGACATGTATGGCGCGAATGTTGAGAAATGCATCGCTGACCTTGATGAATGCATTTTGTGTTGCAAATAGTTTAGAGAGGTCAGCAAGAAGATGGCCACTATGATCTCAAAGTATAGCCACAGACGAGACTCTGAGCTTGAGAAGGAAGACACTATCTTTGCTGAGAACGAAGCTTTTATCCAAAGGTGCAAAGATCTTAAGGAAATTTGCGAAGGATAGCTTCAGTTCGCCCTCGCCAAAATGCCGATTTTCGGTGGCACAAAGGGCAAAGAGTGGACTGTGTCTCTTCTGGACCTATCAGCCAACTTCGAAAAGTATCTTAAAATAATCAAAAACCTTAACTACGACATCCTCGATGTCAAGATCACTCAGTGGCACGAGGACTACGGCCAGACTTTCAAAGAAGAAGTCAAGCAGCTTGAGATCATCTACACAACGATTATCGCACTCACGTTTAAGCATGTCAGCACGCTCGATGATGCTGTTGAGATGCTTGAAAACTTCTATCAGCTCGCACGTAGACCAACTGTCATGGACTATGTTCAGAAGAAAGCTGCAGAGTCAGTCTATCGACTTTTCCTCGAGGAGATCAAACAAATCGAAGAAATTAGTGAATCAAAGCAGTCACCACCGATGCCTTTCTCCCACCCGACTTACGGTGGTCACGCTATCTGGTGCTACTCGCTTATCGTGAGAGCAAACCGTGCTAAAGACGCTATCGATGGTCTTTACTTTATTCAAGACCATCCGATGGCAAAAGAGGCCTATGAAAGACACCGTAAACTGGTCAACTCGCTCGACGACACGATTTCTAACCGCAAGTACGAAGAATGGAACCGAAACATGGCCTCAATCACCAACTCTGATCGCATTGACCAAGCCCTCAAGAACAACCTTATCATCAGGTCTAAAGACAAGACCAATAGGCAAGTTGACCTTAAGGATGAACGCACTCAAGCTATCTTGGAGAAAGCGACACAACCCTCCCTTTTAGAGTCAAACTTTGATACTGAACTTTTGAAGCTACTGTACGAGATCCAAGTGTGGAACAAGATCTAGACCCATGGTTTAATCACATTCCCATTGCCGATCACTCGTCTTCTTGCTCGACGAGAGCAATTGCGTATCTTGCGAGAAAACGTGATGTTGATCGTGAGAGACTACAACAACATCATGTTTTTGATCAACCCGAAAGAGCGCGCGCTTTTCAATGACCATTTAACTCAATTGGACAGAATCATCCAGCCAGGTCTTGACAAGTGGGAGTGGCTAAACTTCAACGAAGGCTACGTCCCCCAGTGTCGAGTCAACTGCCTAGCCAACTTCAAACAAATCAATGATTTCCAAATTCGCAATACAAAGATCAAAGACTAGTGCGAGCAAATCGGCTCAACGATCCTGACCCAAATCAAAAAGGGCACTTTGTACGAGCTAACTCGGTTCATGTCCGATTAGGAGGCAGCACTCAAGAAAAAGTAAGAGCTATTCTAGGAATACTTCCAAGTGATCCGTCAACAGGTTTTCACTGTTTACTAATCGCTTTTCTTAGAAAAGAAGTCAAAAATTCAGCAGGAGTGGCTTGCTTACATTTAGGAGACCGACAAACTCCTCCAGAAAAATCTTAAGGCTGCCGTCAAAAACACATTGCTTGACTTCTAAAAGCATGTTCACGGTGACTCACAAGAAATCGTCGCTCTTTTCCGTGTCTTCCTCATTCTCGACAAGGACAAGATCGAGCCGACCGTCATGACGAGCCCCTCCCACGACAAAATCGTCAAAACCATCTAACAGTTCATCAAAGAGATCATCCAGGTGACTACAGTAGTGCCACGACTCGAAGGTGTGTTCAGAAAAGACCGTGACGATGTCGTCGACAAGCTTAAAGAGGCTGAGTTGGCAAACCAAAGCAACAACTCATCCAACATCAACATGAGCGAAGAAGAGAAAATCGCAATGATCAACAAGAAATACTACTTCCCATCTGCTTCATCCAAGATCTAACAGCCCTACGTCGAAATCGTTTACAAGAACAACGATGTCACCAACATTACAAACTTTATCAATGACCAAGTGATGAAGATTAATGGAATTTTGGCTAGTAATTGCCGCTTCTGGGAGATGGCGCCTGAGTTGAGGTATGTTCATGGAACTAAGTTCTAACGATACAAGGAGAAAGTTGTGAGATAGAACTAGGAAGAAATGGCAGAAAATCCAACCGGCGCTTACAAACGAGCAATGGAGGAATGTGGTGATTACCTCGCTGACATCAAAAATGCACCCGCTTAAAAGACAGAACTTTTCTTGTCCGTTGAATTCGGCATGCTTAAGCAAACCTTGATCGACATCGGGCAGGACTACATGCAGTTCATATATGACCACCTGAAGATGGATGCTAAGAACGACCTCAACTCGCTGATTGACACGCTCAGGACCACTGTCCATGATCTCAAGCAGCCAACACCCAAGCTCGAACAGCTGAAGATCAATCAGGACAAGTTCAGCTAAGTCAAAGCATAACAAGCTTAGCTCGAAGCCAGGATTAACCCAATCAGACTCAAGTTTGCTTTCTTGTAAGACGACTCAAACAACGAATCAACAATCGAGCTGACGGAAGAAGAGAAGCAAAAGCTTGCTTCTTTGGATGACGAGTGGATGCGCTTTGTCAAAGGAATGATGGAGGCACAACAAATAATCAACAAGAACTACCAGGACCACAAGCTTGAAATGGACAACAGTCTCGAAGACTTTAAGAAGGAAGTGATCGACAACAGGAATGCGTTCAAGAGCAACGCTCCGTTTGCGGTTGATAAAGCTAACGAGTACGACAATGAAAAGTCTCTTGAAAAACTCAAAGAGTTCAAACTGGCATGTTAGGAGCTTAGGGCTAAGGAAGAAGATATGAAGCCAGGCCTTGAAATCTTTTAGTACGAGGCACAGACCTACATCGAGTTGAACTAAGTTGAGAACGAGAATCAATTGCTGACTGAAGTGTGGGAGCTGAAGGAGCGATTCGACACTGAATGGTTCTCATGGAAAGGAAGGTCCTTCTACGAGGTTGACTTCAACGGGATCGAGCAGCGCGTAATTGACTACTACAACGAGCTGATGAGAATGCCAAAGGAAATCAAAAGTTGGCTCATCTTCGAGTTCCTCAAAGCTAAGTTCATTCTTTTCCGTGAAGTATTGCCTTTGGCACTCCAACTTCGAGACGAGTCAATCCGTCCAAGACACTGGAACGACATAAGGTTCGAAGTAAAAGAAGAATTCAACGAAAACTCTGAAGATTTCACTCTTGAGAAGATTTTTGAATTGCAGCTGCAAAAGCACGTCGTGTTCATTGATGACCTGTGCCACAATGCACGTAATCAACTGAAGATAGAAAAGAGTCTGATCAATATTAAGTACATTTGGGAGGAAGACCCAAGCACTAACCTTGACATGACAAAGGAGAAATCGAAGACCACGAACGAAGACACGATTAAGCTTCAGTCTACTGACAACATCCTCACATTGATCGAAGAACACTCTTCACAGTTAGCAAGCCATAAGTCGTCTCCTTACTACAAACAGTTCAGTGACAAAATCGATTTTTGGGAGAACATCATCAATCAGATCACTGAGACAATCGAGCTTTATTTGCAGGTACAAGGCAAATGGCAGTATATGGAGTCCATTTTCCGAGGTCAACCTGCAATCGCTAAACAGCTGCCGAAAGACGCTGCGACATTTGATAAGATCAACAAGATTTTCAAATAGGAGGCTGCACGATGCTATCGCGAACTGAACTGTTACAGAGCGATGGTCTGCAATGGCAACGAGTTCATTAAGCAACTGATTGATATGAACAAAGGTCTCGAGCAGATTCAAAAAGCACTAAGGGAATTCTTGGAAACGAAGCGTGGAGGTTTCCCCAGATTCTACTTCCTCTCCGATGATGATCTTCTTGAGATCATCGGCATGGGCAAGGACCCTTCTCCGATCAACAAACACATTAAGAAGATCTTTGAAGGCATCAACTCAATAACGTCAGACCACACTGGCAAAGGACAAGAGAAGACTTACTCGATTAAGAAAATCTTCTCCGATGATGACGAAATGATCGATCTTGAGAATGAGTCGGTACGAGTCTAATCTGAAGTCGAAAACTGGCTTAAAGACCTCACTGCAAAGATGTAGAAGCAACTCAAGAGGATCTTTTAGAGATTCCACAATGAGATGCAGGGCCATAAACGCACGCAGGACAAGGAGCATTTGGGTAACATCATCACTCAAAAGCAAGGTCAGATCCTGATCACGATGGCTCAAATTGAGTGGACTCGTCACGTGCGAGATGCCCTACGTGATCTCTCTGAAAAGCCGGAGTCTAACCAGCTGAAGAAAGTGAAGAAGATGTGGTAACAGAAGACTTCACTTCTTGTTGAGTGCGTTGAAAAACAAGGTCTCTCAAGACGCGACAGAAATAAGATCATCTCGCTCATTATCATCGAGGAACACAACCGAGATGTAATTGAAAAGATTGCCGCAAACAAGTCCGTCACGAATCCATAGCACTTTGAGTGGCAGTCACAGCTCAGATTTGAACGAGAAGAGACTGATGGCACTGACGAAATGCTTATTAACATCAAGCAGCTTAATGCTTCTTTCCAGTATGGTTATGAGTATCAAGGAAACAACGGTCGTCTCGTTATTACGCCACTGACCGATCGTTGCTACATGACACTGACAAATGCTCTTGATCTATGCAGAGGTGGTGCTCCTTAGGGACCTGCTGGTACTGGTAAGACAGAAACGACAAAAGACTTGGGTAAGAATCTCGCCTTCTTTGTCGTTATTCAAAACTGTTCTGATCAAATGGACCAAAACGATCTTGGAAAAATCTTCATCGGTTTGTCAGGCGCTGGTGCTTGGGGCTGCTTCGACGAGTTCAACAGAATTCTGCTTGATGTCTTGTCAGTCATTACATCATACGTTTAGAGCATTCTTGACTGCATCGCAAAGGCTTCTGGTGACGGAAGCGACTAGGCTGTCATCAATGATAAGAACTGTCCAGTTAGCAAGAACACTGGTTTGTTTATCACGATGAATCCCGGCTATGCTGGTCGTTCTGAGCTGCCAGACAACTTGGCAAACTTGTTTAGACCTGTCGCTATGATGGCTGCTGACCTTCTATCTATTTGTAAAATCTCACTCATGTCAGAGGGTTTCAAACAGAACGAGGTTCTTGCCAAGAAAGTCGTAACAATCTATGAGCTTATGCTTAAACAGCTGTCAAAGGCAGATCACTATGAGTTCGGTATGCGTGCTGTAAAGTCAGTTTTAAATGCATCAGGCAGAATTAAGCGAGACAACCCAGACCTTGATGAGACATCAGTCATGATCAAGGCTATCCGTGATATGAACTTGCCCAGATTCATCGCTGAAGACGTTATCTTGTTCGACAACCTTTTCATGGATCTTTTCCCTGAATGCGAAGAGCCACCAGTTAACACAGATGTGCTTCAGCTAGGTATCGAAGACACTCTTAACGCAAACAACCTTCAACTAAACGAAAACTTGGTCGTGAAGATCATGCAGCTCTATGAGTCAAAGAACACGCGTCACGGAAATATGTTGGTTGGGCTTACCTAGTCTGGCAAGACAAGAGCATGGACAATCCTTCAGGAGACACTAAACTTGCTAAACAAGGAGGAACGTGAAAAGATGGGCAAGAACGATGATGAAAGCAAGTGCAGGTTCAAGCGCGTTGTAACTGAGATCATCAATCCGAAGTCTGTTTCGGTCGACGAGTTCTTCGGCTACTTCGATTTGACTCAGAAGCCGAAGCAGTGGGTCGACGGTGTCTGCTCATCTGTCCTCAAGAAAATGTGCTCAGAAGCTTAGAACGTGAGCAGATGGATGGTGTTGGATGGACCAGTTGATACTCTTTGGATTGAATCCATGAACTCAGTGCTCGACGATAACAAACTTCTTACTCTCAATAACGGTGACCGTATCAAACTGACTGAAAACGTGAGACTGCTATTCGAAGTCGAAAATCTTGCTGTGGCATCTCCAGCTACCGTCTCCCGTGCAGGTATGATCTACATGGACGTCGATGAGCTCGGCTATGGACCTTATCTTGAAGTTTGGATCAAATCCAAAGAGAAGGCTCTTGGAGAGGAGTATGGAACCCAGCTCAAAGAATGGGTGTCGAAGTACTTCACAAAATTGATCAACATCAAGAGGACCGCATGCTCAGAAATGGTTAAAACCTCTGAAATCGCATGTGTGAAGTCCTTCTGTAATTTGTACGACGCTCTTGTCACTGGAATCAAGAAGGGGGAAGAGGAGAGTCGAGGCGATTTCTACTTTTACATCGAGAAATGGTTTGTCTTTTGCCTCATCTGGTCGATTGGAGCAACAGTCGACGAGCAAAGCCGTCGTGAAGTCGACAATATTTTGAGAGACATCGAGCCTATGTTCCCTCACAGCAACACTGTCTACGAGTACTACGTTGACACTGAGAAAAAAGACTGGGCAAGCTGGGAGCTCAAGATTATCAACTTTAAACCAGTTGGCAAAGAGTTCCACGAAATCATTGTTCCAACGATTGACACTGTGAGGAATCGATTCTTAGTCCAAAACCTGCTAAATGCAGAGCAGCCTATGCTCCTTGTTGGAGACTCGGGTGTCGGCAAGACTGTCCTTATCGACCAGGTCCTGTTAACTCTCGATCAAAACAAGATTTCATTTACGATCAACTTCTCAGCAGGAACATCAGCAAACGGTGTCCAGGAGATCATCCAGTCATACTATGACAGACGTGCCAAAAACAGATTCTACCCGAAAGGCTCAAAACTTAAAGCCGTTTGCTTCATTGATGATTTGAACATGCCTAGGAAAGACACATTTGGTTCACAGCCACCCATCGAGTTGATCAGACAGCATATGGACTACTAATTCTGGTACGATAGAGACCAAGTCGTCAAGAACTATATTTGCAATCTGCAGTTAATGGCAGCTATGGGCAAGCCAGGCGGTGGTCGCACCCACATTTCTAACAGAATTATGTCGAATTTCCACATCATTCAGTACACAAATCCGTCTGAGTAGAACCTCAAGAAAATCTTTGACACACTGGCCTCATTTAAATTCCATAACTTCCCAGATGAGATTAAAGCGATCTGCGAACCGATTGCTGTCGCTTCGATCCAGCTGTTTAACAGGGTACAAGAGTCATTCCTGCCCACTCCAAAGAGTACTCACTATGTGTTTAACATGAGAGACATTAGCAAGGTGTTCTCAGGATTGTACATGGCTCAGAAAGCAAACCAAGATACGAAAGACCATCTCGTAAAACTTTGGGGTCACGAAATCATGCGTGTGTTCCACGATCGTCTCATCTCAGTTCAGGATCAAGACAAGCTAAAAGGAATCCTAAACGAGCAACTTGAACAACACTTCCAGTTCAATTACAAGGAACACTGCATGACGAATCAGTCAACAGATGCAGTTTTTGTAGACTTCCTGCAAAGTGAAGAGTCTTCAAACTACGTCGAAGTAACCAACTTTGACCAGCTGAGACAGCACTTAGTTGCCAAGCTTGAAGCTTACAATTCGCAGCCGAAAGTCACCAAGCTCGATATCGTGCTTTTCGGTCAAGCTATCATCCATGTATCAAGAATATACCGTATTCTCAACCAGAAGCGAGGTCACGCCCTTCTAGTGGGTGTTGGTGGTTCTGGCCGTCACAGTCTTACCAGACTTTCCAGCTACATCGTTGGCATGAACTGCGATTAGCTTGAGATTAGAAGAGACTTCACTTTGAAAGACTTCAGAGCGAAACTCAAAGAACTCTATGAAATTTCTTGCTTCAAAGGCAAATGGTACACGAAGACCACTTTTATCTTCTCTGATAACGACGTCGTCCAAGAAGTGTTCCTTGAAGATATCCAGAACACGTTGAACTAGGGTATTGTTCCCAATCTTTTCACAAACGACGAGCTTCAGAAAATGCGAGATGAAGGTCTCATCATCAAGAAGTACCGTGAGTTGGGCAATAAGAATGAATCACCTGACATGATCACTGAGTTTTTCTTCAACAGCGTCAAGGACAACATGCACTTGTCGATCTGTATGTCCCCTGTTGGAGACACTTTCCGTAACTATTGCCGTAACTATCCTGCTTTGATCAATTGCACAACGATTGATTGGTTCATGGCCTGGCCTGAAGAAGCCCTCATCGAAGTGGCAATGAAGTTCCTTAACCAAATGGATCTCCCAGATGAGAAGCGCCAAGGTCTAGCAAACATTTGCGGTTTGGTCCACTCGAGCACCTTCGAACAAGCTGACAAGATGCTTGCTGAGCTGAGACGTGTATTCTATGTCACTCCAGTCAACTTCATCGAACTTTTGAAAGGTTTTGAAAAGCTGATTAGCAAGAAGAGAGAAGAAATCGGAAAGCAAATCACAAAGCTCCAAAACGGTCTGAGACGTTTGGAAGAAGCCAGAGAGGAAGTCAAAGTGATGACGATTAACTCTGAAACGAGCAGAATCGAAGTAAACAAGACTGCTGCAGCCGTTCAGCAGCTTGTGAATGAAGCGAAGAAAGATCAAGAGGTAGCTGATGAAAAGAAGAAGTTTATTGAAGCTGAATCAGAAAAGATCGAGAAGGAGTCTGAAATTGCGAGACAACTCGCAGCGGACGCCGACCGTGAACTTTAGAAAGCTATGCCTGCTCTTAATGCAGCTCAAACTGCAGTGAACTCTCTCGATAAAAAGTTCATTTCTGAAATGAAAGCACTGCAACGCCCTCCACCAGACGTCGCGTTTGTCATGGACGCTGTTATGGTCTTCCTTGAAAAGCCCCAAGGCTGGGCTTCTGTCAAACTTGCTCTGAACGATACCGGTTTCCTCAAGAGCATCATTGAGTTTGATAAGGAAAACATCAAAGAAAAAACGCTGAAAAAAATTGAGACATACACCAAAGAACCTAACTTCTCATTTGAATACATGAGAAGCAAGTCTGAGGCAGCCGGCGCTCTTTGCACATGGGTTCGTGCAATTGAAGACTACGCAAAGTGCCTTAAGATAGTGAATCCAAAGAGAGAGAAGAAGCGATTAGCTGAAGAGAAAGTCGCGCTCATGGAGGCGGCTCTCGCTAGCTACAAATAGGAATTCGAGGTAATTCAAAAGAGACTTAATGAGCTAAACGCTTTGGTTTCCGAAAAATCAAGACAGATGGAGGAACTCAAGAATAATCTTGCTGTGCTCTAGGCTAAAATCGACAGAGGCGAGAAACTGGTCTCTTCTCTAGCTGACGAAAAAGAGAACTGGATGAATAGATTGAACGGGTTCTTGGAATCAAACTCTAACTTGCTCGGAAACTGCATCTTGGCTGCTTCCTTCATGTCATACGGAGGACCCTTCCCTTCAGACTACAGAAACGTCCTCAACAAGTAATGGATGCAGAAGGTTAAAGACGAAAAAGTACTTGTAAGCAAGGACTACCAGTTCTCTGATTTCCTCGCAGACAAGTCTCTTGCTAGGAAATGGCAGAGTCAAGGTTTGCCAACTGACGATTTTTCGACAGAAAACGGTGTATTCGTAACACAAGGCCTCAGATGGACTCTTAATATTGATCCCCAGATCCAGGCCAACAAATGGATTAAGAAAATGTGCGAGAACGATTTAGTCATCGCTGATGCCAAAGACAGTGACTACCTTAAGAAGCTTGAAGTGGCCATCACAAAGGGTCAAAAGATTTTGCTACAAGATGTTGGGGAACAACTAGACCCAACTTTGGACAACGTGCTCAACAAGTCACTTGTGCAGCAGGGTCGTCGTTTCTACGTCAAGTTTGGACAAAACGATATTGAGTACAACATGAAGTTCTAACTCTACATTACGACTCGACTGCCCAATCCTCACTATACTCCTGAAATTTCAACGAAGGTCAACGTCGTCAACTTTATCGTGGTCGAGAGTGGTCTCGAGGAACAGTGTCTCGCAATCGTAGTCCGTTCTGAACAGCCACAGCTCGAAACCCAAAAGAATGAAAAGCTAACTGCGATTGCATCAGGTAAGGAAGAGATCCTGAAGTTGGAAGACTCCATCCTGGCTCGTCTCAGCGACGAGAGCATCGACTTGCTCAACGATGAACAGCTCGTGATCCAGCTACAACAGTCAAAGGAGACCTCTGACAGAGTGAAGACGGACATTGAAAACGCAGAGGCCAACATGAAGAGAATCGATGACACTCGTGAGGGTTACAGAAGCTGTGGTAAGAAGGCAGCTGTACTGTTCTTTGTGCTCAACGACCTGAGCAAGATCAACCCTATGTACTAATTCTCATTAGATTGGTACAAGGCTCTCTTCGAGAAATCGATTGCTGAGAGTAAGGATATCGGAAGCTAAGATAGAAACGAGACGATCATGAAGATCCACAAACTTAACGTGTACAACCAGGCCTGTCGTTCTCTCTTCGAGTCCCACAAGCTACTGCTATCGCTTTAGATGTACGTCCGGCTCTAAATGTCCGAGGGAAAGATGAATCCTTAGGAGTACGACTTCTTCCTTCGTGGAGGACAAGTGCTCGACAAGAAGAGCATCAAAGAAAAACCGCCATTTGACTGGATCACAATGCAAGCGTGGGAGAACATATGTGAACTTGACAGACTACTGCCAGAAACTTTCGCTGGTATTGCGCAAGCTGTCAGCGTCAATAACAAAGAATGGCAACACTGGTTCAGCTCTGATAAGCCGATGCCTGAGGACGCCCAGCTACCTGGAGAGTGGGAAACCAAGTGTGAGGACTAGCTCAAGAAGATGATTGTTCTCAGATGCTTCAGACCTGATAGAGTGACGTTTGCGATTAGGAATTTCGTAGAAGCAGGTATGAAGAGCAAAGATTACATCTTGACTAAGGCGGCAAGCTTAGCAGAAATCTACGAAGAATCCAGGCCAACTTTACCTATCATTTTCGTGCTGACCCCTGGAGTCGATCCAACTGAGTTGCTCAACCGCTTCGCACGAGATCGTGACAACATGAAGATCAACTCACTTTCCCTTGGTAAAGGATAGAGCGAAAAAGCCACCAAGATGCTCAATGAAGCTGCTCAAAATGGTCAATGGTGCTTCTTGTCAAACTGTCACTTGTCACTGTCTCTATTGCCAGAGCTTGAGTCGATTATGGATGCACTTTTCAAGAAAAAACTGTCTGAAAACTTCAGATTGTTCCTTTCAGCCTCACCAGTTGATGGGTTCCCTATATCACTTCTACAGAGGTCTCTCAAGATTGCCCAAGAGCCACCAAGAGGCATTCGCGCTAATATGATGCGTATCTATGGAAACAAATCTCGAGAGTTCACTCCATGTCAAGACGATAAGTCGTTCAGGAAAGCAGTGTTTGGCCTAGCATGGTTCCACTCCGTTCTGTTGGAACGCAAGAAGTTCAAGACACTTGGCTGGAACGTATCATACGCCTTCAATGACAGCGACTACCAGGTCTGTGAAGATTCCATCGCCAACTATATGGGACGAATCTCAGAAACCTCGAATATTGACTACGTCAAAGGAGCCAAGACACCATGGCAGGCAATCCAATACTTGATCGCTGATTGTAACTATGGTGGTCGTATCACTGATGAGCGTGATAGACGTCTGATCAAAGTCTATGCTAAAGAGATCTTTGAAGACAACCTTATTGGTCCAGAAAAGTGGGTCCCTATCGGTACAGACCAGTTCAATTACGTCTACCCAGCAGACGAAAAGACTAACTTATAGAACCTAGACCAACTGTACACGCCTGAGTACTTTATGCAGGAGATAAAGAAGAATTTCGAAACACATGACCATCCATTAGCTTTCGGTCAGCACACCAACGCAGAAATCTCATCGCAGATCACTGAAACAAACGACTTGCTAATGTCTATCCTTTCGCTACAGCCATAAGTAAAGAGAGAAGGAGGTGCTTCCCCTGAACAGCGCACCCTTGACATCGTTGAGCCTATTCTGAACTCGATTCCTGAGCCCATCGACTATGCTCAGCTTAAATACAAGTACAATCGCGCAAAGGATGAAAGTCCAATTGCAGTTGTGCACCTTCAGGAGGTTCAACGTTACAATAGTCTTCTTGACTTAATGAGGAAGACCCTTGATGAACTTGCAAGAGGTGTGAAGGGTATCGTTGTCATCTCGCCTGAACTTGAGTCGATGATGGAAAGCCTCAATAATAACTAGGTACCTAAAGCCTGGAGTGGCTTCTACTTCTCAATTAAGCCTCTTGCAAGTTGGTATTAG
>Ga0075501_1004878_pt1 | contig 13005 bp, 20 predicted proteins | sample DEB19_08_RNA2_FD_73452 | JGI IMG/M metagenome (GOLD analysis project Ga0075501, IMG submission 73452) | Aqueous microbial communities from the Delaware River and Bay under freshwater to marine salinity gradient to study organic matter... | ecosystem: Environmental > Aquatic > Marine > Intertidal...
GCTTGAAAGTACTTCTTATGGATATATAGGTTGATATAGGTTAGAGTTCATTTCTTAGTTTTGGGCTCAATCGTTGAGTGAGCAAACAAGGGCGACTCCTCTCTTGATCCAGTGACTCTGAGGCATGGAGCTTGGAAGAGAGACAAGCAGACAGAAGTTTGTGGAGTGACCTGTTGTTGAGAGAGTTCCTTTGCGCTCAGTCGTCTTGTAAAGTGGGCACTCGTAGATGTCTTTGGTTTTTCTGTCGACCTTGAGCACAGGCTTGAACCACATCATGACCATGCGTTGGAACAATACCTTGGGGTCAGACTCACCAAGGAATCTGTTGATAGGATCCCACTTACAGCCTTCCAAGAACATTCCGTATACGTGGATACCCTCTTCAGGAGCCGGCAGAGCCTCAATATCCTAAACATCGTGAACCACATCGAAATCAAGAACCATCGTGTCGATAGCAATCTTGTACTTTCTTGCGTAGTTTTGGAGTGCGCCAGTGAGGAAACCGTGCGTGAAGTAGAAAAGGTTGATCCAGAAGAACTCTGGGATTTGAGTATCGACCCACTTCTGGAAGAAGTTCAGTCTCTCCTTCAGATTCGAGATGAATCCACCGAGAGGCTTCAGCGATGGGTAGCTCTTAGCAAGCCACATTTAAGGAACCTTTCCGTCGATCAATTGACCAAGGGCTGCCTCCAGATCTGATGAAAGTAGCACTTCACCCTTAATTGCCTTCTTTAAGTTCTCGAGCGAGCTTCGAATAGTCCTAATCAAAACGTTGAATCTGATTAGCTCTTGAGTGAGCACTGTATTCATCGATTGTTCGTACTTGACCGGGTACTTTTGCTCAGCTGATTTGACATCGAAAGGCTTTGGAACCTCAGAAAGAATGTTGTCTGCAATACGGCGTACTTTTTCGTCTTGATCTGCGTCTGCACCTCCTCCTGCTTGCTGTTGGGTAAGAAGAATAGCCTCGAGTGTGTTTGCGGTATCATTAAGATCTTTTGTTATGGCAGCGTTTGAATGGAACCCAAAGATTTCAGGCTCAGGGAACTGAGGGAAACCCCTAGCAAACTCCATGTAGCTTTCATACTCTCCGTGCTTGGGTGAATAGTAAAGTCCTGACGGCGAGAAGGTGTAGCTATCGTCGAAAATCTTCTCTGTGTAGTAGTCAGCAAGAATCGTAAGTAGTGTTCGACGGTCGAAAGCATCAGTTACTCTGCCACCATAGTTGCACTCGCCGGTCAAGTACATAAGTGCTTCAAATGGAGTTTTATCGGGATACTCATCAAGGAAAATAGAGAGTTGCCTCACTGAGATGCGCAAGTCAGTCTCGTTAAACTCATACCGAATGTTCCAGCCAAGAGGACCATATAGACGTCTTTCTTAAACGACAGCATGGAAGAAGCAAAGTCCAAACAAAAGTTTGCGGAACTTCTTTGGTTGAGTGTTTCCGTTGAAGAAATCTTTGTTGCTGATTGGGTCGACAAAGAAAGAGTTCACAACGTTTGATCGAAGGCCCTTAGGTGCTTCGTTTGTCATCTTAATACCGTTTTGAAGCACAGCGACTGGGAAATTCGTCGAGGGATATGAAGTAAGCCACAGACGGAAGTCTCTGTGACAAATCTTTGGATCTGGGGAAAGCTCTTCACAAATCTTTTCAAGGGTGCCCATCCAAGAAATAGCCAAATGGCAATTCTGTAACACGACCCAGTTTCCAGACTTTTGTGCTTCTCTAATTGCGTTTTCAGCCTTTTCACCTTGACCTTGGCCCAGAGAGACGGGCTCAATAGATTTCTTCTTCAACTCTCCGAACTTTGTCAGTGCGTTCATAGGGTCTGAGCCTGGTGAAAGCACGAAGATAAGCGGCGTTGTAGACGAAGAGTCCTTATAGATGTTTGGCAGTTCAAACGGTGGTGGTTAGACGAATTCTGTTCCCAAGTGTTCAATTACATACTTGGAAATAGCAGGCACCAACTTGTCAGGCCTTATCATCCTAATAACAATGAGCTATCTGAGCTTGTTCAGGATTCTTTAGGCTTCCTCAGGGAACACCCATTCATTCGGGGTAGGGTGGTCGTTGAGTTCTTTGTATTGATCTAATGAGGCGCAGAAGTGTTCCATGAATCCTTTGAACCCTGGCAAGTTGCACGCTCTACAGATCTCAGCCCACATCGTTGCTGTTATCCAGCTCGCTGGGATAGGAGGCAGTTTCTCACCGAGTGAGACACCACCCGTGAGCAAAAACTTGAACTCGTCGCTTTAAACATCGCCAGACATCTGATTGAGTTTGATTGTCAAAAGGAACGAGAAGATCATCTTGTCTTTTTCGAAAAGAGAACGGCAGATGTTTCGGTACAAGCTTGACAAGAATTCTTGGTTCAGGTTCGCTGAACGGACTTCAATGTCTTCTGCCTGTGCAGCATCAGCAATCGCCATGGTGAACAAGTGAGTGAAGAAAGGAAGCGAGTACTGGTACATAGGGTCGATCAAACACATATCCTAGATGCAGAAGAAAAGACCTGCTGTTCTTAGTGCAATAGGCTTGTACTAGATACGTGACTCGTCGATTTCTGTCTCGGTGATCTTTGCTTTCTCTTGTTTAGCCTCGATTTCGACAGTGAGTGCGGAGGCAGCCGAAAGAATCTCGATTGCAGTGGCATCGCCGAGGATGTCCTTAGAGTCCTTCAACACAGATAAGATCTGATTCTCAGTCTCCTACAGCTTAGCTTTGAACTTGGCACCGTCAAGCACCAGCTCTTCTTTCTTCGCTTCTAGGTCTGGATTTTCTTTAGCAACAACAATGCCGAGAAGTTGGTCAGTCAAACCTTCATACGTGATCATAAAGTTGAGTAGTGTCACCTTCGTCGATACTTCAGGCAGGTAATGAGGGTTTCTCAGCTTCGTGGTGAGGTAGAACCTGAAATCCTTGTTGTACTCTATCACAGCATCGCCAAGTTTGAGTGTCATGGAGGCGCCTCTCTTGACGATTTGTTTCTGGAGGAGTGGCTCAATTGCAGGGTCCAACTCTTCTTGGACGTTTTCGATCAAAACGGGATTTCCTTGTCGAATGGAGGATTCCAAGTATTTTAGGTATTTCTCCTCAGTAAACTTAAGAATCCTGATGCCTAATTCCTTGCCCATATTGCGGATCCATTTGTTGGCTTGGCCCTAAGGGTCAATGAAGAGAGGCCATCTTTGTGTTCTGGAGGTGATAATCGCATTTTCAATTGAGAATGAGTCACTCGGCAGTCCTTGAATTGTCCACTGACGGATCTGGACCGGGCTACCAAGCACATTTTGTAGGGAGAAGGCACCAGAGTTAGGGATCTGTTTGTTCTGGCACTGTTCTACCCAGCTTGCAGCGAGATCGTCACGGAATACCGAGTTGAATGCGCCAAGGTATGCGATCATGCCTGATGAAATCAGTACATCACCTGTCAGGTTGACGAATGTTATTGCCAACTTCTCTGAGTTAGACTTCCAAAGAGTCTTTTGACCACCAAGACCAGCAATAAGCTTCGTAGCACGGTCCAGTTTAGCTTCACAATCAGCAATGTCGTCTTCCAGCTTCTACATATCAGCCTTCAGTTAGTTGAGTTGTCGTTCAAGAGCGTTAACTCTATCAACGACTTGCTTCAGCTCTGCTTGCTTGACTTTAAGGATAGCGTCGACTTTGTTGAAAGCCTCCTTTGCCTCAGCGAGTTGAGCCATCTTTGGCCTGACGACCAAGTTGACTTCGTAAAGCTTCCTTTGAGCAACAACCCAGTTAGCCAAGTTACCTGCGACAAGATTGATCTTTGTTTTGATCATCTGAGGCTGGAATTCAGGGTTATCCAGGAAAACAGAAATCGCTTTGATTCTTGGCTCATCCAAGGCTTCAGAATCAAATGATAGTAGCTGGTCAAGGAAACCAGCACCTTACATTTACTTCTACATAGGACCCCAATAGTCCGTCTCCTTCTTTTACGTCTGTGGATTCATCTTCTTATCTGGCTTGATTTAAAGAAGTTCAGCGACAGCCGACATGACCAAGATGACAAGCGCATGAGGTCTTGCGACCGTTCTGATTTCAGCAACATCGCTCTTGTTGATACCCTTGACAGCCTGCTCTGCTTCTTTCTTAAGAGGAATCGCCTCGTCAAGTTTCTGCTGACAATCTTGTTCAATTGCTGAAGCTTCATTTGCTGCAGTTTAAGCTATAGCTTCGTCTTTTGCGACTCTTTCTTTGATCTCATTCGCAATCTCTGTTTCTTTCGCAACAACTGTTGATTGCGCAGTGACCTCTTTGGACGTCTGGATCAAAAGTGGGCGTTTTGCTTCGAGCTCACGAGACATCGTATTGACAGAGGCTTCCGTCTTTATCAAACAGTCGTAACCATTCGCGTATCTCTCCCTCAGATCGTTAATCTCGGTACGCTTGGTCGCTAGTAGATTCTTGAAAGTCGAAATAAGTTCGAGATACGACGTTGGCGTCACGTAGTAGTGACGTTTCAGCTAGAGCAGGAATTTGGTCCTGGCCTTTTCAGTATCGGTGTGGAAAGATTACACCATGGTGACACATTCTTGCCTAACCTTTTCATCCATTTCGATTTCGCTCAGGAATCGAACAGCCACAGCTTGCAACGCATCGGCTGGCCACTCTGAGAACCAATTGATCGTAGTACAATTGACTAACGATGGGAAGTTTCTCACTCTGGTTCTGAACGAGTCTCCAATTGGACTGAAGCACAACACAATGTGCAGGTATTTCCTACATCTTTCCACGAAGTATGCGAATAGCTACTGAGGTGTGCCTTCAGGGCATCTGCCTTCCTCTTTCGCAGCGTTGCGAACAGAGTCCTAAACCTCAGCCTTTTCTTCAGGTGGGAATATGTTTGGCACCTCGCCAGTGTTTAGGATGTTGTTGATGTCTTCGAGGAAGCTCTCTTCTTTGATAGAGTTGTCAGTGAAAATGAAAGACGAGGGAGTGCCTTTGCCACCTGCAAGTCTAAGCACGTTTTTGATGTCTTCACGGAATTCGATCATGCGGTAGATTTTCTTGATTTCGATTTGGAAGATTTCGTAGTCTTGGATCTTAGACGCTAACCTCGTCAGTGATTGACGACCAGAGCCACCAACACCCACAAGCATAGCATGACCACCAGGTTGCTTTAGAATACGTCCAATCCTAAGCAAATGCTCAATAGCGAACGAGAACAGCACCAAGTCCATCGGTTTGTCCGAGTTGTTGTTGTAGTTCATAAGGGCTTCATCTGCAGCTTTCTGGAGTCTGACGGAATCTGCTATCTCAGTATAGGGACGGTCCTACATACCGTACGTTGTGTAGATGTCACCGAATGCAAGAGAACGGAACTCATCGAGTGTCTCGACTTTACCGTTGTGGTCCAAGTCGCAGTGCTTGAACAACGTGTCGAAGTTGGCACCGAATGGGGCTCTGACTGCTTCTTTGACTGCGTTCATCATCCAGAGGCGATCTTCATTGTTGATCAGACGGTCACCGAAGACACGGACTGTCTCGTGGGCCCAGAGACGGATGAGAACTTCAGAGTTGGGGACTTCGTTCTTGGTGCAGAGACACATACCGCAGATTACTTTTGACACATCACGCAAGTTGAACGTGTAGTGAGACTTAAGTGGTGTCGGCTTGAGATCTTCTCCGATTTGCTTGTAGATCTGCAAAGTAGCAGCGACGACTTTAGCTTCAAAGTTTGCGACCTCAGCTTGGAAATTTCCTGTCCTGAAGTACCACTTAAGGATTGACGAGAAAATAGTCTTCATCGAGTTTTCATCGAATTGGGCGACAGCAAGCACGTTAAAGTGGCGCTGGTACCTCGGCGTGATGAAAGCACGACCACCTCCAGGTGGACCCATTGCGTTGAGGATAATTGTGTCTTGAATTTTGAGGAAAGGATGCTTCTTGTCTTTGTAGTCGTACCAGCCGCCCTGGCACATGAACTGTCTCATGATTTCAACGGGTGGCTGTGCTCCAAACTTCTCCACCTTGGGCATGTTAAGGTCATCGACGAAAACAACAGCTTTCATACCAAGAGGAGGACCGTAGATACCGCTCCTGATCTTTGTGAGTTTACCATCAACGATGTCCTAGACTTGGTTTTGATGTGTCTGGGCACTGAAACCGATTTCGATTGTGATGTACTTCTCTCTGGGCAGGTTCATAAGGACATTTTGGATGTAGACTGACTTTCCTGTACCAGTCGGTCCCACGAAGATGGTCGGGATCTCGTGAGCAATGTTCCACTCAGTGATGAAGCTGTACCTGATCTTATCAATCGTCGTCACGATGATGTTTTGCACTTGGGACTCCTTAGGGAACTTATCGACATCGTCTTTGTTAGTCAAGTCGAGCCATGATTGCCACTTGTTCTGGTCCGCGAAGTAGATATAGTCATAGATAGTGCCTCTGTCCATGATACCAGGGAGGATCTTTCTGCCTTGGAACTTCTGGATTCCTTCGATTTCACCATTGCAGACTTTCTTGAAGTACATATCAACGGGTCGTCGGTATGCCGTGTCTACGACAGCGCATACAGTCCAAGTGAAAGCCCATACGAAGCAGCTGTCGATGATCTAAACGTTCTCTTTCTTGTCTTTGTTTTCGCCAAATGCATCGTTATCAAATACCTTGAGAAGACTTCTCCAAAGTCTAAGGAAGGCAAAGACGATGTTTTGTTCATTGGAAGGTGTTTAAAGCTTGCATTCTTTAGCGAGGTAGTCCAGAATTGGCTACAGGACAACATCGACGTTTTCTTGGATTGCGGGGATGTAGAGGTTTTAAGTCTTCTCATCATATCCTTTGATGAAGTTGGGCAAAGTGTTAATCCAACTAAAGAGCAAAGGTCGCCATCCCATTTCCAACGGTTGCATGTAGACCATACCGCAGCGACTGACAGTGGCAGGAGAAGCTACAGCCAAGTCCATGGGCTCGAATATCATGCTCATGTTGTTTGACATTTGAATGATCTCACCAGAGTTAAGGCAGAGCTTCTTGTTGTCGTCGAGCACTGTGTTCATGTTTTCAATCCAAAGCGCATCAACTGGACCATCAAACACTAACCATCTACGGTCTTTAGTGTCCATCTAGGTCGAAAGAACTCTGAACCACACTGCAAGGACGCCGTCAGTCCAGTCCTTTGAGTTTGGATCGACGAAACCGTAGAGCTGACCCATTGTAATTGACTTGGGATTGAGTGTTTGAACGTGTGTCTTCATTTCTTCCATAAGGCCAAGTTCTTTCAACTCAGTTAACGCACCAGCAAGCACGTTAATAGCTGATGTTTTACCAGCGTAAGGATCACCCACAACCATAAGACCGTGACGCACAGTAATCATCTCATAAAGTTGAATGATCTTCTCGATGAAGTATTCGGGGCCATCAAGGTTCTACTTCTTTAGTTAGTTATTGATGCATTTCATCATGGCATCGTAGTCTGGCTCAGGTAGGACAGTGCCTGGGAACAGATCTGAAGTTATGTTCTTGAAAAGCGGAATATCGTGAGCCAAGAACTTCGCCAAGTTGACGTCTTTAATAGCTCTCAACATAAGCTCTGATTCGTCTTGGTTGATATACTTGCGTTTCAAGTTACCAGCAGCAGTCAGCACAGACTTTACAGCACGCATACCGTAGTCATAATGATCCTGAGAAGATAGCTGTTCTGAGCACAACTTGTATGTCGTGACAATCTTCGAGGCAAGCGTCTTCGCGTTGCTGAAACCAAAAGAGTAAAGTGAAATTTCAGCAATCATCTCGTAGTTCGGCACCATCATAGCGACAGTTCTGAAAAGAGCTTTAAGGTTGTCAGGAAGGTCAGACCTGCCAGCGTAACCAGGATTCATAGTAATGAAGCAATTGCAAGTCCATTTTAGTGGAATCTCAACCCCTTCGAATCTGAAAAGCACAAGTTTCTTTTCGATAGCTAACTGAATAGTCTGAAGCTGTTGTGCGATGACAGACAACACTTCAAGGTTGATTCTGTTAAACTCGTCGAAGCAGGACCACGCACCACAAGATGCAAGGCCCTTGAACATCTTACCCATCTGGTCATACTTCATATCGTCAGAGCAATTGAACACAATACACTGGCGAGCGAGAGCCTTGGACAAATCCTTGACCGTCTCAGTTTTACCAGTACCGGCAGGGCCTTCAGGAGCACCTCCGTAGTTCAGATAAAGGGCACCACAGAGAGTACGATAGCAACGATCTGTGAGTGGGGTGATGACGAGTCTGCCAGAGTTTCCGAGATACTCGTAGTTGTACTCGAGTGAAGAGTTTGTGATTTTGACCCAAAGATCGTTCTCTTCCCAGTAGTATCTGAGCTGTGCAAGCCAAGCGAACTCAGAAGGGGAACTAACTCCTGCATCAATCAGATCTTGCTTGATGACGTCCTTAGCATGTACATCGAGCACAATCAAAGCTTCTAGAGTGCATCGTTGAAGTCTAGAAATGTTTGTTCTGACCAAAGCGACGATTTCTTGCAACTATTTGTTCAATTTGTCATAGAAGACTTCAAGACCAGCAATACCGCTCTTCTTCATCGCTTCTTCAGCTTATGAAGTCCACTTCATCATACTGACTGCGAGAACAGCCTGACCTGGCCATTGTGTCACCCATTTGTCACGCTCTTGGCCCGCTTTTGAGTAGTTCTCATTAGCTTTGTCTACTTACTCGCGAACAGATTTGATCATCACTTCCTCTACAGGTTTAAGCCATTCCTCGACATTGCCCTTAGCTAGGACAGGATCGATGATTTTGACAAACTATATGCGTTCACCCTCTGATGAGAACATAGCATGGATCTTAATCTCATCGTCGAATTCTAACTTCTCTATCGCTTCGAAGCATTTCTTAAGGAAAGGTTGGACACGTAGGGGATCTTTAGTCTCGGAAAGAATTTCGAGCAGTTCTGGGTCTGAAAGGAAGAAGAACCTCGGGAAGAGACCTCTCTTTGACTCGAGGTAGGCGTTGAGACCCTTTTGGACTTCTTCGAGCTTTTAGTATGCTTTATAGACCGTATCATGGAGGGTTGGAATCCTAATAACAGTGTTTGCGCGTGGATCTTCAGCTACTTGTTTCATTAAGGCACGCCAGTCCTTGTCTACTTCTCTGAAGCGTTGACCGTCGACAGGCAACTGGCGCATGATATCCTCTGAGGAAAACACAGGCTCAAGGTACATCCAAATAGCTTGGACTTTAAGCCACATTTCCAGGTTGTCCTGCGTCTTCATCAAGATGTCTTCCCACTCGATGATGGAGTCAAGGAAGTATTTAGCGAAAGGAGAACCTTTCATCGTTTGGGTTTTGATAAGGTGGTCGTCAAGAGTTTGTTGAAGTTCCTCAATGCAATCACCACCAAGCTTGTAGGTTCCTTTCAACTCGATAGGTGCGAAGGTCAAAGGCTCCCACGCTGAAAACATAGTCTTGAGAGTTTGCTCATTCGTGAACTCTTTTGTTGCAGTATCAGCGATCTCTTCAAGAGCATCCTTGTGGTCAGCAGCTTGGAAAGTCAAAAACTTATACAAGCTCTCAGTACCGTCAAGTTCTCCGCATTCAAGCGTGGCAACGATTTGATCGATATGGCGTTGCTGAAGACCTTCAGTGCACAGAGCTCGAATCACAGGCAAGTTCTTCTTAAAACCACTAATTTCGTTTTCAAGCGTCTTGCAGAGCGTGAGTGGTCCTTATTTCTAGCTCTTGTTTGCGCCTTCGCCAAACGTGTTGCAAAGACGCTGAATGCCAGTACGTAGACGTTTGTGCTCTTTTTCAACTTCGTCTGGGTTGAGAGTGCGCAAGACAGAATTCTCCCATTCGTTCTTGAACTTGTTCCAATCGTGGCACATCGCCCACAGCTCTTGGTAAGGCTTGATCTGCTTCTTGCAAGCGTCGATTTGAGGGTACTCCGAGAGGTTAAGCTCCAAGTCGGCCTCTTGCTCGTTAATTTTTTTGTGTCGATCGGTCAAGCTTACAAGAGTCTTGTTGATGTTCGCGATTTCCTTATTGTACTCTTCCTCTCGTTTGCGAACGTGGTTTTCTTTGAACTTTTCGACTCTGCTCTTGACTTCGTTCAGCTCGTCAGAGAAAGCTTTAGTCTCAAGCATCAGTCTCTTTTCGATTTCTTCTCTCTGCGCTTTCAAGTTGCCCTCCTAGGTCTCAATGTTCTGTTAGATCTTGTTTGTTACCATGTAGGCCATAGCTACGTTCTTGATGTGATCGTCGGAAAAATCGATATGCGGCTGTTAGTGTAACATCGAGAGCCAGTCAATCAGGTCAAAGAACTGGTTGACCAGTTGAGATCTCTGCTGACTCTTGCTGTTCTCGAAGTATTGTTCAGCAACGACGAGATCTGCGGAAGTGTCAGACTTCTTGTTGAACTCATTGCTCATGTTCCTGATGTTGTTGCTCAATGTAGTTGCAGTTTCATTGTAGACGAAGTCTTCAGTGCGCTTCAAGATCTTGCCGATCATCTCCTTGCAGATCTTTACAAGAGCCTCGTTCAACTGGCTGCATTCAACCAAGAACATTGACATCCGGATCTCGAAGGGAGCAGTGTCACGGATCTTCTAGATGATCTCTTTGAATCTGTTGATCTCAGCGATGAACTCTTCTCTCACGAAATTCTTGCGGCTCAGGAAAGCATCAATTCGATCGTCTTCCTGCAAGAGCGGCAAGAACTCGTCGTAGATGTTGATGCACTTTGCTGTTGCTTACAAGTTCTCATCAACGATTTGTTTGATCTTGCTTTCTGCGTTTTTGATAATCTCATCGTCAGCTGAGATGTACCAAAGATGTGTCTTGTCGTTGTTTGCGATTTGAGTGTCAGCACGAGGGATCTAATTAATTTTGTCAACCATCGTCGAGACAATTTTTACAAGGTCGTCCCTAACAACTGGAAGCTGATCGGAGAAGTTGATCTCGTTTCCAGAAATCTGGAGAGTCAAAGTCAAGAAAGTCTTCTCAAAATCAGAGTCAGGGTCATACTCACGCTGGATGACCTCCTCAGGTGTCGGATACTACCCGTTTGCCTTTTAGAAGCGTTAAAAGAACTCAACGTAGTTGTCAATAGACTTGGTTGTGAGCTCCCTAACTTGGTTTGACATAAGTGCAGCGACAGAGTCAAAGAAAGTCTTTGTCTGATCCTTGTCTAGGTTTTCTAGCTCTTCTCTTAAGATGTCTACGGCGCTCTTGCTCCAATCAGAGTTCAGCAACTGGCGCACTTTCTCGATCTTGTTGATCTGGCGACTGCGGAACTTTGTAAGGGGCTCTGGCTTCTCTTCAATCGACGGAATATCAACGAGGTACTCACGGTAGTAGTCGCGTTCACGCCAAATCCGCATTAACTCAAGAGTTGCCTGAGAGCAAATACACAAGTTTTCAGACATCAGCATTCTCGCCATCATGACATTGTGCTTCCATTCTTCATTTGGTTCGATACCTTTGTAAAAGTCGTCACCCCAAGTGATTGGCTAGTAAAGAACCTGTTAGATGCCGAGCCTTCGCATCTCGTTGCTGTCTTTAAGGATGTAGTCGAGGATGGACTTTCTGACTGAGTCGAAGTAGTCTCTATTGATCTCGTTAAGCATTGAGTCAATAAGCTGCTCTACTCTGTCTTTGTCGACAGCGTGCAGATCGCCTGGAATCAACTCTATGATATGAGTCAGCCAGTACTGCCTGATTGGGGCGATCACATCGATAGAGATTTCATTCTCTACGTATTGGCGGTAGCGGTCGTAAGAGACGCGTCGAGCCATAATTCGATCAATATCAGCTTCTTCAGGATTTTGGGTTGCTTCATACTCCTCAAGCTCGTCAGCGGGCTCAACCTCGCCTTCACGCACGATGTTGAGCTTAGCGCCTGTCTCATTAACATCTTTGTAGCGAACGACACGAGTCTCAATATCGATGTAGAAGCCTTTGCCTGTCGGAGTGTAATTGGTACCAATCTTGTGGGAAACGGAAAGGTAGTGTCTTTGGCTAGACACGGGAGCAGCGAGTGTGCGGCTAAAAGGATCAATTACTGGCGGGAATCGGCTCATAGCCTTGTTTGGGCGTCTGAAACCCATCTGCATAAGTGCTTTGGGATTGTTGGCCAAGTGAGAAAACTCCTGTTGGGAGGCCATAGGGTCGTCACCTGCCCCAAGAAGCTCAGACGTAATTTTTGCATCGTTCTCAGGTCTTTTGTAGCGTCTTGCTGGAGACTCTGTAATCTCAGCATTGTGGGTTGTGACTTGGCCTCCTTATTTGAACATCATGGCTGAGAGGCCTGATTGACCTTTACCGTTTGATGAGTAGCCGAAGTTAGTTTGCACGACGTATTGTTAGCCGTCGATAGCATCGACTGCTGCAGGGTGATGGTGGTCAAGAGGAGGAAGCTGCTGAGGTCGTTGTCCAGAGCCAAGCTCCATAAGATTCTTGACAGTCTGCTTGCTTGTGCCGGTGGGTTTGTTCTTGTTCAAAGGAGCATAAATCACCTGGCGAGAGATGCCCTGGAATTTGCCGTAGGTACCGAGATCGATCTCAACGTTTGCATGCTCGTGCAGAAGCTCGCCGATCAACTGGAAGATGCCAAGCAGTGTCTGATGAAAAGCGCTTTTCTCCATCTTGGTGCTTTTCGACATAGTCGCGAAGTTAGGTTTGATCAAGGGACCAAGCTGAATTTGAGCCTGAATCTCGTACTCGCCCATTTGAGGGTTGTAGTGAAGCTAGTACATGTGCTAAAAGCTATCGTTCAGCTTGATGTAGGGCACGCGCTTGTTGTTCATCAAGGGCTGAAAGCCGATAATACCAAAGTTTGGAAGGTTCACGGCGCGTTAGTACTCGATTTAGCCATCGACCCACCCTGTGAAGGTGTTCCAGACGAGAGCGTATGATGCGGCTGAGATTACCTGTCCAACAGTGTTCCCTTCGCCGCGGAAGTTCCTGTGGACTGCCTCAGAGCAGAGGGAGTCCAAATCGTAATAAGCTATTCCACCTGTTCGTTCCATTTCGGAGGTTTG
>Ga0075501_1036926_pt1 | contig 12598 bp, 19 predicted proteins | sample DEB19_08_RNA2_FD_73452 | JGI IMG/M metagenome (GOLD analysis project Ga0075501, IMG submission 73452) | Aqueous microbial communities from the Delaware River and Bay under freshwater to marine salinity gradient to study organic matter... | ecosystem: Environmental > Aquatic > Marine > Intertidal...
CGAAGATATTGAAACCTATGAAGGCCAAGATATCGAGTATACTGACGCTGCTGGGCTTGTCCCTCAGGCAGTATATGGCGATAGAGACCCCTACAGTTGACCAAACCGTCACGGCTCAGCTTTAGGAAGAATTGGCATCTCGTGTCAGCACGAATTCGACTAGCATGCTCGACGAGATGTCAGCGGCACAAATCGCAGAAAACAGACTTGAAGCGACTGAAGCCGATGCGAAAGTTACACCAGTAAAGAACGGAGTGAAGTTTATACTCAAGAGTGCCATGAAGGGCCACCGTCAGATCTTCTGGAACGAACACCTTGGAAACGGCGAATACAAGCTCAGAATTCAGAACGCGAACTCTAACAACCAGAGAGCTTGGTTCGTGATCGACAGCCGTACAAAGACCATCAGACCTGCACAGAACTAGACCCTCGTCATCTCAAACAAGATGGGTTCAGGCTATGGTAGAGGTAAGCCAGCTGTTGTGAGACAATGGAGAGGAGAGGCAGAGCAAACTCTTGAGTTCTTCTCAGGAAGCCGCATGACTGTCAGAAACGAGAAAGGATACTGCCTACAAGTTGAAGAAGGCAAGGACGTTCCAAACCAGCCACTCGTGTTCGACAAGTGTGAAGACAAGGCAAGAGAAGGTTGGGGCGTGTCTGCTCTGAAGATCGTTGATGTGACAAGCCACAAGACACCAGTGCACGATGGAGAGAAGTTCCTGCTCAGAACCAGAGTGAAGGGAGGCAAGCTAATTTACTTTTCTGAGAAGTTGCCACACAACTAGTACGTGCTGAGAATCAGAAGTTTGACCAAAAACCTAAGCAAGGCTCAGTGGATCTTTGATTCACGAACCAAGACAATCAGGTCAGCTCTGAAGAGACACTTCGTCATCTCAAACGCCCACGGCATGGACACAGCCACCGGACAAACTGCAGTCATCAGACCCTTCAACAAGGGAAGCAAAGACCATTAAAGAATCTACTGGTATGGAGGCAAATCCAAGAATGTGAGACTTGAAGACAAAGTGTGTTTGGCGATCAAGGGTGAAGACAAGGAAAACGCGCCATTGACCTGGGAGTCCTGCCAAGACAAGCCAAACCAAGGATGGAGAATGATCACGATCCCGAACAGCCCTACCTACCACGCTCCACACGGTGACGTTTGGATCAGATCAGGCATGAAAGACGGTAGAGCACTCATCTGGTGGGACCAAAAAGGGTCTGAGTTCGTTCTGAAGATGGTTTCAACCAATAGCCATACTTGGTAAACCCAGAGCAACAACAGAGGTCAGTTCTTCTTTGACGAGAGAACCAGAACCATCAGACCATCCAACGCAAGAGACTTCTGCATATCCTACAGTCAAGAATCCTAGTACAGAATGCACACCATTGTGGTTGTGGCCAAGTGTGACAACAAGGTCCATCAGAGAATCAGATACGTCGGAGGTAACTACAACAACATCCGTGATGCAAGAGGCTACTCTCTGACCCCACTTGATGACAAGGACGTTGAGTTCAACTCTGTTGTCTTCTCTGTCAGAGCCAACAAGTGCAACACCAAGTGGATCCTCTACGACCGCAACGGTGTTGTCCCAGTTGTTGACTACATCACTCCACCCATGGGAGACGACGCCCCATTCAGATTGATCAACGAGCACAACAACGCTCAGTTTGCTTTGACTGCTGACTTGAAGACAACATATTCCTAGGATCAAAACAGACTCGTTCTGAAAGAGACTGCTCCTTGGGACGAGAATCAATGGTTCATCTTCAACAGAAGAACTCACACTATCAGACTGGCTCAACACAGAAGCAAGGTTGTGTCCCATCCCTTTGAAGCTGCTTACTTCTAACAGGACGCTGTGAGACTGAGCAAGTGGAAGAGAAAGTTGACTCAGAGATCAATGTACAACAAGCAAAAGGAAGTCTAGGACTTCTACAACTTCGTTATCACTCCAAACGGCTTCAACGCTGCTGAAAATGTTGAAATGGTCTGGTACAGGAAGAACAATCACGCCTCTCAGAGATGGAACATCGAAACTAAGAGATGGTACTGGTCAGATTACCCCAAGAAGGATGATGAGAAGTTCCAGTTCAAGACACAAATGGCGAGCAAGAGAGCCCTGTTCTGGTATGACCATATTGGCAGCAACCAATACAGACTGAGAATCAGAGACAATGCTTCATATGACCTGAGACAATGGTGGGTGTTTGACTCAAGAACACACACTATCAGAGCCTTCTCTGACAGAAACATGGTCATCTCAAATCAAGAAGGACTTGGATGGAGAATTGGAGGTGCTGCAGTTGTGAGACCATGGAAGAACGAGTACTACCAACAGATGCTTTACATCAACAACCAAATCACTGATTTGAGAGGAAGCTGTCTTGATGTTTGGGGCAAAGCTGATACACACCACAACTACTTGACTTTCTGGACTTGCCACAATGGAGACAACCAGAAATGGAACATTGATGAGACTGCAGAAGAGTTGCCTCAATACCCATTGAGAGACGGACAGAGATTCCAGATCAAGAGCAGCCTGTTAAAGGAGCATGTGATCTACCCACTTGATCATCTTGGAAACAACATGTACAGACTGAGAGAGAAGATGAACGAGCCCTATGATGACAAGCAGTGGTGGATATTTGATTCCAGAACCAAGACTATCAGATACGATAAGGACAAGACCAAGTGCATTGCCACCTACTATCACAACAGAGGATTCCTTTATGGCTACGAAGAGAACTAGATTGCTATCATCCATCCATATGAAGGAAACCACTACGACAATGTCAAGTTCACATTGACATCAGGAGGTAACATGAAGAACTTGGGAGGATTCTGCTTTGCTCCACAGTCGGGCTACCACGATAACAATCGTTACATCATGCTTGAGAAGTGCACTAGTGAGGAGAAACAAAACTGGTTCTTGGATCCAGTTGAATGGGATGTAAGCTATCCTCTCAACGACGATGTTAAGTTCCAGATCAAGCTGAGCAATAAAGCAACTGCACATCTCAAAGACTTCTCTGGATCACTGATGTGGCACAGAACTTGGGCCAGTGGATATAACTATTGGCTTAAAGTTGTTGAGAGCATGCCATACTTGGATGAGCAGTGGTTCGTGTTTGACCACAGAACTAAGACCATCAGACCTCATGCAGATAAGAGTCTCGCTATCTCTCACTACAACAACCTTGACTTGTATTACTACTCTGTCGGTGTGGTCTCAAAGTACACTGGAGCATCTAACTAGAATACTGCTTGGTTCGCAGCAAAAAGACAACAAATCAGAAATACTGCCGATAAGTGCCTGAATGTGCTTCCTCTGGGTTCCACCCAACTGACTGGAAACTCTTGGTATACTGGTTGGCTCCCATGCAGAACGATCGATGAGGCCAAAAAGCAGTACTATGTTCATCATATCGGCTGGAGCTACAGACAAGATCACGGCTCATCCTGGACACTCGACACCAGCGACCATGAATGGCAAAAGTTCCCACTCAACAACGGACACAAGTTCAGAATCAGAGTAAAAGATGGAAATGCTGAGAGACCAGTCTGGTGGTCTTCATCTGCAGGTACAAACATGTATTGGTTGCAAGTTTTGGAAGATGACCTCTACGATAACAGAATGTGGTGGGTTTTCGATGACAGAACACAAACAATCAGAGCAGACGCTGACAGAAATTTGGCCATTACTACTTTGAGTGCTGATCTGGGAGCCACCAATGTTTGGGCAATTGTGAGGAAATATGATGAAAAGGAGGCTTCAAGGTTCAAAGTTGACTGGTGGAATAACACTAAGACCAATACTATCAAAAACATTGCAGGCAGATGCCTTCAAGCATAATCCCACAACAACTAAGCTTGGATGGTTTGGAACACTTGCTCAGACACTGCTCTGAATGCCTTCAGATACGACATCAAGGACGTTGTTTTCCCACCTCAGCCACTTGTTGATGGAGCCAAGTTCCAGATCAAGTCGAGAATGGAAGGAAACAAAGCACTCTTCTACTCTGACAATTATGGTGAAAATGAGTACCTTTGCAGAGTCAGAGCTAACGACCCAGAAGACATTACACAATGGTGGGTGTTCGACTCGAGAACTCATACTATCAGAACTGCCAAGGATCATAACTTCGTGCTTTCAACTTACAGAACTTATGGTGGCTCAGGACAGTACGCTGTTGTTAAGCCATTCACCGGCCAAAAGAATCAAATTGCTCTTTGGCACTCTGGTGCTATCAGTAACATTTAGAATGCTTTCAAAGTTTGCTTGGACATTGCTGGAGGAGTGAACAACCATTGGCAACATGTGATCTGGTGGTCTTGCCACGGAAACATAAACCAGGCTTGGTTCATTGATCAAGGAGGCTACGTCCCAGGCAAGAATTTCATCGAGGAAAACAAGAAATTCTTCATTAGATCAAGAATGCCAGAAGGCAGATCTCTATACTGGGCTGAGGATATTGGCTCTTACCAATACAGATTAAGAATACAAGACTTCAAAAGAGCTTCAATCAATGCCCAGTGGATCTACGACCACAGAACTCATTCCATCAGAGCATTCACCAAGAGAAACTTTGCCATTTCACATCAGATTGGGTACCAGTTCAGAGTAAGCAATCAACACGTTCTGAGAGAGTGGAGAGGAGAATCCTTCTAGAAGATGGACTTCTGGGAAGGTGCAAGCAACAACTTGAGAGCTCCTTCTGGAAAGTGTTTGTAAGCTCTTGGCAACAGACATCAACAAGATGTGACAATGTTCCACTGCAAAGGTGGACTCGACCAAGGATGGTACATTGATGACAAAAATGAAGTTTTCCCAACTTACCCATTGAAAGATGGAGAGAAGTTTGTAATCAAATCCAAGCTTGGAAGCCAATGGGTTTTGATGTACTACGATCATATTGCCAACAGCAATTACAGACTCAGAATCCAGCAGAACGATCCATCCTAAACGAACCAATGGTGGGTTTTCGACTCTAGAACACACACAATCAGATTATGGGCAAACCGAAACTTGGCTATTGGAACATACTAAGACACACCTAACTTCTTGTGGGCCACTTCTTCTCATGCAGTTGTGAGACCATATCTTGATAATGTGGTTGAACTTCATACTAAGTGGTTCCCAGGAACAACAAAGAACATCAGAAACAGTGCCGGCAACTGTTTGTGGGTCAGTGGAAACTAAGCTTATCAGCATCAAATTGTCTACTGGTAGACTTGCGGAAACCATGATGGACAGAGTTGGTGGTACGACACATTTATACCTCAAAATCCTCCAAAGTGGCCATTGAACGATGGAATCCCCTTCTCAATCAGACTGATCCATGAAGGTCACAGATCTGCTTACGTTGCAGAATACTTCACTAGTTCTGAAAGAATAATCAGACTCCAAGACCACAACGTTGAAGATGCAACTCAATGGTGGGTGCGTGATTCAAGAACTAACACCATCAGAATGAACTCTGACAGAAACTGGGTGCTGAGAATCAGAATCGACCATGTTCTGAATGAAGTCAATAATGATCACAAGGATGGCACCAACATGAAATACTGGCAAGAGAACGGTGTTGCTGTTGCTGGTCCCTACAGAGCTCAACTCAGAGAGCAACTTATTTGGAACGACAAATATGAGACCAATAAGATCAGAACTAACCCAGACGAAAGGTATGTTAAACCTCAATGCTTGACTGTGTCAGGAAACCAAAACGGTCTGCACCTTCGTCCTCATCTCATTTTCCCAGTTTGCCAATACCAAGAGCTCTCCAAATGGGAGTTGGATCAAAACGGTTGGAATGAAGAAAAGTTCCCAATTGCGGACAATATCAGATTCTAGATTAGAACCCAAATGGCTGAAAACAGAGCAATCTATGTTGAACCTGCAAAAGCTCTCTCTGGTAGCTAATATCCACTTATGACTGGTGAATACTCACAGCATGAAGACTGGGCATGGTTCGTTTACGACTCAAGAACCAGATCACTAAGAGCTGACAAAAAGAGAGACTGGGCAGTTTCAAACTTGGCAGGCTAACAATTCCAAATTACTCACGGTTCTGTTTACGTTCAGGCTGTGTTGAGACCATGGGCAAATGAACCATTCTAAAAGATTTAGGCTTATCTCCACAAAGACAAGTACTACTCGCTGAGAAACCCCGCAGGAAGATGTCTTGACGTGAGAGACTAAGTCAACAAAAACAGCAAGGAAATTCAGTTCCATTACTGCTCTTATGGACAGAGTCAAATCTGGTTCTTTGACCAAACTGAAGTCAAATACCCTAAGTATCCTCACGAAGATGGCAAGTCTTTCTCAATTTTGAGTAGAGCTGAACCAAAGAGAGCAGTAACTTGGGCTGAACAATGGGAAGCTGCAACTTACCGCTTGAGAGTCTTCACATGGGACAAAAAGAACGCCAAGCAGTTCTGGGTGTTTGATTCAAGAACTCACACAATAAGAGCCTTCTCTGACAGAAACTATGTTCTTGGAGGACACCACAACGCTCACTGGTCTCACGCTTCCATCCATGGTATGGTGAGAAGGTTCAACGATGATATCTTCTAGAGAATCTACTGGAATCAACCTATTGGCGTCACTGGAGGTAACATTCGTATCTCCACTCATCACTGTATGTTCACAACCCACGCACAAACTGAAGGCACAGAAGTGATGTTCTCAGGAGGTCTGAGAAACGCTTGCGACCAAGGAAGATTTGAAAGCGATGAACAATCGAGACTCCAAAGGAGATGGACCTACACTTCATGGACCACTGTTGAAGGTGAACCACCTGAAGGACCTGACTTCTTCATTGACGACAACGTGAAGTTCCAGATCAAGTCAGCAATGGATGCAAACAGAGCTGTGTTCTGGCACGAGCACATTGGTTCCAACCAATACAGATTGAGAATCAGAGCCAACGATCCCGAAAACGACAAACAATGGTGGGTGCATGACAGCAGAACAAACACTATCAGACCCTTCTCTTAGAGAAACTACGCCATTTCAAACTAGTTGGGATATGGTTTCCAAATTGGATATGCTGCAGTTGTGAGACCCTACGAAGACAAATCTCAGAAGCTTTACTGGTATCCAGGAAAGAAAGGTGAACATGTCTTCCAAAACCTTGGTGGCAAGTGCCTTGATATTGCTGGAGGAACCAACGTTCATCATCAGCATTTGATTTTCTGGGACTGCCACTACTTGCAGAACCAGCAATGGATAATTGATCAAGTTGGAGCAGAGTTCCCCAACCCTCCAATGGCGGACGAAGAAATCTTCCACATCAGAACCAAAGCAACTGCCTACAGATCAATCACCTGGACACACGACATGGGAGCAGGCCAAAACTACTTGCAACTCAAGAACACAGAAGCTTGGAACGACAACTAGAAGTGGGTTTGGGACAAGAGAACTAACAGCATCAGAGCTGCTCACCACAGAACTCATGCTATTGCGAACAGACTTGGTTACGACAACAGAATCTAACAATATGCAGTCATCAGAGTTTGGCAAGCTGATTCTTACCAGAAGATGGCATGGTTCACGGGCAAAAATGGCTTAAGCAACATCAAGAACACAGGTGGCTACTGCCTGTCTACTTATGGAAACGCTGATGGTGAAAACACCTACCTCATTTTCGACGTCTGCCATTAAAAGTCTGGCTAATACTGGTTCGTTGAGAAGAATGAGATCTAGTTCGGCAACTATCCTTATGGAGATAATCAGGAGTTCTAAATCAGAACCTATGGTACTACAAATAGAAGCCTTTATTGGGCTGAGCACATTGGAAACAATTAGTACCAACTGAGAATCCACGACCATCTCGCTTTAGATCCAAAACAGTGGTGGGTGTTTGACTTTAGAACTCACACTATCAGATCTAACGCCAACAGAAACTACGTCATTTCTGTTGAGCTTGGAGGACACTACTACACTGACGGCTACAGGGCCGTTGTCAGACCATGGGCAGCCAATGATCACCTTCAGTACATGATTTGGAACAACAAGTAGAGACAAACTCTCAAAAACATTGGAGGAAAGTGCTTCGACCTCTACGGAGCCAAAGAACACGATTAAAACCATGTTATTTGGTGGGCATGCCATAACAATTGGAACCAAGGTTGGTGGCTTGACACTTCAAAGCATGAGTATCCTAAGTTCCCATTTGACAACAATGTTAAGTTCTAGATCAGATCCAAAATGTCTGCAAGCAGAGCCGTCGCATGGTTCGAGCATATCGGCAGCGAGCAATACAGACTGAGACTGCAAGACCACGAACCAACTAATTAAAACCAATGGTTCACTTATGATCACCGAACAAACACGATTAGACCAGTGATGAAGAGGGATCACGTCATTGCCAACCAGTTGGGATACAACTTCCAAGCTGGTGTTGCTGCTGTCATTAGACCCTACATCAACGACCTCACCACGCCGATTTCATGGAGACAAGGATCAGTCAGAAATCTCTACAACAATGGAGGATAATGCCTCGATGTTTCTGGAGCCAGCAACGTTTACTAAGCTGTCATCACTTTCTGGGGCTGCCACGATAACGCCAACCAAGCTTGGTGGTTAGACACTAAGGGAGCTGAGTTCACTGACTGGCCAGTCGATCCTGAACAAAAGTTCACGATTCGTACAGGTACCCCTTACAACATGGCTTTGATCTGGCACGAGCATATTGGTTATGATCAATGGGCTGTCAGAACTCATAAGTACCAACCTGCCAACGACAACCAATGGTGGATTTGGGACAAGAGAACTCACAGCATTCGTTCATATATGAAGAAGACTTACGCTCTCTCGTCTGCACTTGGATGGTAAATGAGAGAAAATGCCAGGGCAGTCATCAGACCTTGGGGTAGCCAAGCCTATCAACAATTGAATTGGTTCACAGGCGAGGGCTAGAACATTCGAAACATTGGTGGAATGTGCTTGAGTCTTGAAAATACTGGAAATGCACAGTATGTGGGCGTAATTTTTTATCCTTGCAGTGATGGCTCACATCAGAAATTTATTCTTGACACGAAGGGAATCCACTACCCAGAACTCCTACCAGAGAATTCTGAATTCCAGATCAAGAATGTTATTTCAGGCAGAGCATTGTTCTGGCATGAGCACTTGGGAAGCAACTAGTACAAACTTAGAGTCAGAGACAACGAACCAGGAGATTCCAAACAGTGGTTCACTTTCGACAAGAGAACTCACACCATCAGAACTGCTGCAGATAAGACTTTGGTGGTCTCCGTTCAGATCGGAGGCAACTTTGAAACTGATGGATACTCAGCTGTTGCCAGACCTTTCCACCCCGATGACAATCTCGTGAAGATGAGATGGTACAATACTACTTCTGAAACTTTGAAGAATGCAGGTGGAAAATGCTTGCACTTGTAATCAGACAGCAATCAACAGGGTGTCATTTGGATGACTTGCCATTCAGAATACCCAACTGCCGAGGCTAGAACTAAAGCTTACCAAAATCTGGAGAGTTGGTACTACGACACTAAAGGAGAAGAATACCCAATGTACCCTCTTGAAGATGGAGTCAAGTTCCAAATTAAGTCCAAGTTGCCACACAGAAGAGCTGTTTACTGGAGCACTTCTGCAGGATAGAACATGTACTACGTCAGAATGAGAGACAACTATCCTGAAGATTAAAACTAATGGTGGATGTTTGACAAAAGAACTCACACCATTAGACCATTCGGTGCTCAGAACTACGTTTTGACTAACTGGCTGGGTGAGGGTACTTACGTTGGCTACTGGGCAGTCATCAGAGCTTACACTGGAACTCAAAACGGAGAGAAAGTGAAGTGGATTGCCGGCAAGACTTCAAACATCATGAACAACTACAAGAAGTGTCTGATGCCCTAATCAAGACAAAACTCTCATGATGTCGGACTTACCTGGTGGCATTGCGATAACTTTGACGAACAAGGCTGGGAAATTGATCAACTCGATTGGACAAGAACCAAATTCCCCCATGAGGATAATGTCAAGTTCTAGATTAGATCTCAAATGCCAAGCGGTAGATCTCTTGCTTGGAAAGAGAACTTGGGCAACAGCCAGTTACTGCTCAGAATTCAAGATCACGCACCATGGGATGAAAGTCAATGGTTCACACATGACTCAAGAACTCGCACAATCAGACCTTTAAAGTACCAACACATGGCTATCTCAGTGCAGGACGGATACCACTACCAAATCGGCAGATACGCTGTTGCAAGACCTTACGTCAATACTCATTTCCAGCAAATGAACTGGCACACTGGCAACCGAAGAAACATCAGAAACAACGCAGGATACTGTCTTGATGTTGATGGACAACATAACGTTCACAACAGACACATTATCTTCTGGGAGTGTCATGACGGAGCAAACCAAGGCTGGTGGCTCGATACAAAAGATGTGTACTACCACAAGTACCCACTTAAGGACCATGAGAAGTTCCAGATCAAGACAAAGGGTGTCGGAAACAGAGCTCTCTTTTACCACGAACACATCGGATCCAACCAATACCTGCTCAGAGTCCGAGATGACGATCCAGGAGACATTCTACAATGGTGGGTGTTCGACTGGAGAACCAAGACAGTGAGAGCCATGGGAAACAAGAACTTGGCAATCTCTGTTCAACTTGGAGGCAACTTTTACACCCAAAACTACTATGTTGTTGCAAGACCATTCGTTGCAAATGACTAATTGCAATGGATTAACTGGGCTGCTTCAAAGAACTCCAAAGGCAAGTCTGCTGGCCATACTTACATTCGCAACCATGGAGGAAAATGCCTCAGTTTGAATGGGAACACTGGAAACCATGCTGTTGGATACTGGCAAAACTGCCCAGAGAAAGGAAAGAAGCAATGGTATTTCGATTGGTACTATGACGAAAAAGGAATTGAATATCCCGACTTCCCAGTCTCTTCTGGAACCAAGTTCAGAATCAGATCACAAATGCAGTACCACAGAGCTATCACCTTTGCTGAACATATTGGTAGCAACCAATACAGACTCAGAATCCATGACACTGATGTTCAAGACATCAATCAATGGTGGGTGTACGACGCAAGAACTCACACCATCAGATCTCATGAGCAGAGAACTTTGGCAATTGCTAACCAGTTAGGATACGGAAACAACCCAGGTTACGCAGTTGTTGCTAGACCATACGTTGAAGACAACACTGTCCCTCTGTCATGGTTCCATGGTAATGTCGGAAACCTCAGAAACAACGGAAAGAATTGCTTGGAGGTCGTTGGAGGTACAAATTCACACACTCAGCACTTGACTTTCTCAAATTGCCACAACAATCTCCACTAACAATGGAAACTTGATGAGAATCCCGACATTCATAGACCCTTCCCATTGAATGACACCAAGAAGTTCCAGATCAGAACTGTTCTGCAAGAAAACAGAGTTATCACTATTTGGGAGCACATTGGTAACAACCAGTACTACTTGAGACTCAGAGATCACCTGCCAGGAGACAAGAGACAATGGTTCAAGTTTGATCACAGAACAAGAACCATCAGACCAATCACGATGCTTTCACACTCTCTGTCTAACCAGGCCGGATACGCCTACACCATCAACATTCCAGTCGTTGCAAGACCATACACTGGAGAGAGATTCCAGACAACTCGCTGGGTTGCTGGTAAGTCAAACAATATCCAGAACAACGCTGAGTTGTGCTTACAGGCTGATGGCTACACTCATATGAATTATATTAGATGGCAATACTGTGTGGCTGGCTATGCTCATTAAGGCTGGTTGCTCGACACTACGAAACTGCATTACCCAGCATACCCACTGAAGGACGGTGTTATATTCCAGATCAAGACAAGAGGAGAAGGAAACAGAGCACTCATTTGGGACGACCATCTTGGCTCTCATCAGTACAGACTGAGAATCATCAACAACGATCCTGAGAACGGAAGACAATGGTGGGTGTTCAATCGCAGAACCAAGACTATCAGATGCCATCAGGACAGAAACAAGGTCATCGCTGTTATCATGGGAGGCACCTTCAATGATGGTCAGAGCAATCAAGCAGTTGTCAGAAACTACTTAAAGGCCGATTCTCAATTCCAGCACATTAGATTCCTCGGCGGACAGTTCCAAAACATCAAGAACGATGGAGAAAAGTGTTTGGAAGTTGCTGGAGCATACAACGCTCACAACGCCAACGTTCAATGGGCTGCTGCTTGCAGCAATGGATGGCACCAACAGTGGTACATCGACAAGCACGCTTACGGTAAACCAAGATTCCCTCTTGCTGATGGAGTCAAGTTCTAGCTGAAATCCAAGCTGCCTGAAAAACGTGCTTTGTACCACAGCGAATATCTTGGAGGTAATCAGTACAGACTAAGAATTAGAGACAACCATCCTGAAGACTTGAAACAGTGGTTCACATTCGACAAGAGAACTAAAACCATAAGAGCTTGGACGATGAGAGACTATGCGATCTCAAACCAAAACGGAGTCGCCTACGCAATTGGTTACGCAGCTGTTATCAGCAAATTTGAAAACCTTCAATACCAGAGACTTAGATGGAGAGCAGGAGAGACTAACAACATCCAAAACTTCGG
>Ga0075501_1375702_pt1 | contig 12466 bp, 19 predicted proteins | sample DEB19_08_RNA2_FD_73452 | JGI IMG/M metagenome (GOLD analysis project Ga0075501, IMG submission 73452) | Aqueous microbial communities from the Delaware River and Bay under freshwater to marine salinity gradient to study organic matter... | ecosystem: Environmental > Aquatic > Marine > Intertidal...
GTTAACACTGAAAATTAATACTTGCTTGAGTTGCGCAAGGCTGTTGACCTTGCTGGAGTGGTTGAACAGGCTGCTCAGTCGAGGTCCTCACCTGCATTGTTGTCCGTGTCCATTTCGCCACAGAGCTGGGCCGCAGCGGACAAACGGTTGTTCATCAGCTCGTCGGTCGCGTAGTCGGGACAGTCAAGCTGGAAGAAGCAGGTGTGGGATTGAGGGAAGGCAGTTGCGCCCAAGTGAGGCATCAGACGCACCTCGTGCTTGCGGCTGAGTCTTGTGAGGTCGATCGGCAGACGGCTTCGGCCCCAGACGAACTTGAGGTAAGCGCTTCGCTCAACGTCGCTCCATGCTTCGAAAACGCGCCAGAAGCGGCCGATGATGGGGTGCGAGGCGTCGTTGTTGGGGAACGTCGTGATGCTCTTTAGCCGCTCGACTGAGATGTGCTTCTCTCCCGTGCAGCGCGCTTCCAGACCCTCCCACGTGAGCAAGTCCAGGACCTCAGATTTGTTCTGGATCACTGTCATGAAGCCTTCGCGCACGGCAGCCACCTAGAAGGCAGCTTCGTTGGCGCGAGCCGCCAGGACCTTGGCCACGAAATCGGAGATGTTGGCTTTAGTGACCTTGATGTTTGCGCCGTCGTCACACAGAGGCACCTCCTCGCCCGTCGAAAGCACTGTCGTGAAGTTCTGGTCGACCCCTGCCTCGAAATCCTGGTCGCTGAGCATCTGAGCGTAGTTCTGGAGGTCGCGCAAGACCTGGGCGGAGTAGGCGTCGATGCCCTCCAGGTCGTTCAGGGTCACCTCTTCCTGAATGAGTTGCTTCCAGACCCAAGGAGCCAAGTTGAACGGCATTGGCGACTTGCTCAAGAAGGCGAATCCGAGGAAGCCTCCGAAGAACTTGAACATCAGCTTGTGCGAGGGAGTCGTCGATCGCGAGTCCAAGATGAAACAGTCGCGGTTCGTGCCGTGCTCGTTGCGGTTGTTGGGCGAGCGGATCAGCAGAGGCAGTACGCTTCGTTCCAGCTCCTGGGCAATGTTCGTCAGTGAGTCGCGGAACGGTCCTCCAGCGTCGATGGCGCCTTCTCCGCGGAACGTGATTCTGTAGCACTTCGCGTCGGTGTCCTTGATGCGGAAATAATTCATGTTGGCGTCGTTCCTGTTGAGCTGCTGAATGATCTGGCCGTAGATGGTGAACTTGCCCTCGTGGTCCACTTTGCCGCTGTCAGCGAAGACCATTGCCTTGCGTCGACTGACTTCGACATTGGTCTCATAGCCAGTGCCGATCTGTTCGATGGCTCTCTCAACGAGAGCGGAAGACACACTCATCGGCATCAAGAATTTGTTCTTCCACAGAAGACTTGCGATCGAGCCTGCTTGCAACTTCTTTCTCATGTTGAAGACTCCGGCGACTTTGATCCACGAACGCAGCAGCTTGAGCAATAGCTTGCAGCGAAGCTTGATGACCTTTTCTCCCTTCTGCATCAGTGGACTCTGCTGACTCATGCAGAACGAACTTGGCTCGATTGCCTTGGCTTTCAAGTCCTGGATCTAGATTTTGTTCTCTCTCGCCTAGTTGTCCATCTCTTTGATCAGCTGGGCGTCGTCCTCTCGAGTGAAGCTTGTCAGTTACTGCATGGTCGTGCGTTGGGCCTCACCTTCAATCACCAAGTTATCGTACTCAGCTTTTAAGATCTTGGCCTTCTTGATGTCGAAGCCGATTCCGTCCTCCGCGTCGTCGACCAGCTGGAAGAAGTCAGTAAGCTTGAGGGGCTCAATATGGGCGAGTCCGTCTGCGGACAGGGCCTGTGCCGTCCTGACGTAAATGATTGGGTTCATCTCGTGGGGGAGGTTGCCCGCGAAGGCCTGCTTTTCAGATGCACTCACGGTCTGCACCGCCTCGGCGTCTTCAAGGCCGAATCGGTACTTGGCGTGGTAGACTGGCTCGGTGCCAGCCACGAACGAGACCTTCTGCTCGAATGCAGCCAAGTCGGGCCAGGTCCTGCTGGCAAAGTCGTCAATTGGATGTCTTGTGGCGAAGCAAACTGAAGGGAGAGACGCCTTCTTGGCCTCGTACTCTGCCTCCTCGATGAAGGCCCAGCCGTCGCCCTGTCTGTAGAAGTGGATCAGTCCTTAGGCGTCTGGGTTGTTGGGGATGATGGAGACTGGTTTTTTGCTCGTGTCCATCAGGACGTATGCCACGGCGTTCCAAGTGCACGCAAAGCTGGCAACTGATTCGGCGTCGATGTCGGCCAGATAGTAGATCGAGGTGCCATACACAGCTTTAGCATTCGGTCCAAAGCGATCAAAATCTGCGTACGATGAAGTTGCTGGATTGTACGTGTTCACCGTTTTCTGTCCAATTGCGTAGAATTCTTTTTTGCCTTGTGAGTTTTGCACCAGTACGATGGCGAAGTAGTTTCCTGCCTCAAAGTCCAGCACCTTCAAGTTGTTGTCAGCGAACCAGTTGACCATGTGGGGCTTGTCGTACTCACGATCAGTTATGCAGTCAACCTCACCTGATCTTGAGCTGAATTGGTCGCTATAGGTTCCCCAAATCCAAAGCCTTTGCTGATTGTCAAGGCTCACGTCGGTGTACCTTGCTTAGACAAATTTGGTCATAAAGACATTCTCAGGCAAGTTTAGCTCGTTCCACGAGGAGTTGTCGCCCAAGAAGAAGGTTCGGACGCTCTCGTCTTGCTTTTGTAGGTTGGCATGTAGGCGGTGAGTTTTGATACAGGCAAATATTGAAACAGCCTTTGTCACGCCTTCTGGTAGCTTAATTCTGTAGGTGTAATCTCTGCCCTCGATTGGTTCTCTGAGAGACTCACTAGTAAAATATTGTACGCCGTATCCGATACAATAGATTTGGCCAGTCTAGGTGAGAATAGCAGACATGTGGTAACCGTTGACCAGGTCAATAGCTTTGTCTTCGCCGTTGCCAAAAATATTCGAGTCTCGCTCCGTGAATTGTTCAAATGAATGTCCACTGCCAGCCCAGTCGTTGCTTTTTTCTTGTCCCATGACGAAGTAGCGACTGTCGTGCGTCAGGATGCACCTCCAGAAGTTTCCTGCGACAACCTTCTTCACGTCACTTGCTTTGAGACCGTCAGGGAATTTGCACAGGCGGAGACCCTCTTGTTCTTTGCTTGCACTATGGTAGTAGGAGTTGGCATGCTTGCCGAAGCCGTAGATTTAGCCATCGCCCGCCACGAAGGTGAAGTGGTCGTGAGCAGCGACCACTTTGACAGGACTGAAGGCAGCAGTCTCCATCCACAACCTGAAGTCTCCGAGGCTGTCGAATGTGTCTTGGTTTCCGTAGCGCGACTTGCAAGTTCCGATGTACTTAACAAGTTGAGGTTTGTGGGGGAAATTGACTCTCAGCGTGCTTCCTGCTTTCAGCGTGAGCTTTGAGCTGGAGCTACCAGACTTGAAGCCGCCTTGGTCAAGCATGATCGATCCCTCATCGGTGACAGCATTGAGGTGATGCTTGGAGGAGTGTTTCGTCAATTTGAAGACTTTGTCTTCCTCGTAGGGGCCGAAGCACTGCGCGATCTGACTCTTGAAGCGGTGCGACGAGGTTTCGTGATGGGAGACTAGGCTCGCGACTTGAGAGTCGTTTGCAGCCAGCATGACTTCGAATTTGATCTTGTTGATCTACGACGTGAAGGCCGCGCCTTCTTGGAGCGCCGTGATCGCATCCATAAGTTTCTAGGTGTCTTCGCCCATACCAACGTTCAGCTGGAGGCTAAGACCGAACTTTTCGTTTGCTTAGCCCACAATTTGAGAGAGTATGAAGGAGATCTCATAGAGGGCCTGGTAGTGGTTCTTTTGAAGGACAGAGGCACCCTCAGACTCGTTCTTCTTCTCCTTTATGTCCTCAAGCAGCATGCGCACGATGCGGTGGTCTGTGAATCGGGTTAATATGCTCGTCTGCTCGGCGAACAGGTGCAGGTTGCTCTGGATTTGTCTCAGCATATAGTTCGTGTGGTCGAAGAGGTCCAAGCTGATCAGCGAATTCGTGTCGTTGAGGAAGAACAACGCATACATGAGACTCAAGTTGACGAAGGCCTCAAGGCACTGCGGGAGTCGCTCGTTCGCGATGTAGCCTTGCTCAATGAACTGGCGCGAAAGCAGGATCAGGTTTGTCGGGTCCAAGTTGGCCTCGAGACGAAGCTTTTGCCTGAAAACAGTCGCAACGTAGCAAGGCGAGTACCTGTCGTTGAAGTACTCAAAAGCTTCCTTGCTTGCCTGCTCGATGGTTTCTCTCGCGCGCTTGAAGAGGTCGTCAACCAGGAAGGTCTTGATTGTGGGACTTTGGGCAAACAGTTTGAGCACCTCGGCGATGATCGCTTCGCTCGACTTCATGACAGCGGGGTCTGCGAAGGCTATCGACTGGTGGGCGCTAGCCATGTGATAGTTGTGGACCAAGTCGTCCAGTCTGGAACACATTTCATCTTTGTTGAGCAGCTGCTGTGACGAAGCAGTGATCTGATGCGCCGTCGAGCTCATGATTGTGATCAGGGTCGTGCGACAGATGGCTTCGTTCAGCACTGTGTAGCCAACGAAAAGTTCATTTAAGACTTATTCGTAATTGGGTTTCGAGTGCGCTCTAGTGACCTCCTCGAAGTAGGCGTTGTCGTCGGTGAGGTGAGACTTTTTGCCTTCGCCCCCGAACGCGTGTTGGCTGTTGGGAGCTTGCCACGTTGAAACGAAGCGGTTTTGGACATCTGAGGAGTTGTCAAGCGCCGAAACAAACATGGCCAGGAAGTCGGGCACAGGATGCTCAGGCTTCTTCTGGACGAACATCGATTTGATTTTACCAGCCAGTTCGCCTTGCACCTCTTCAACTAGCTCCTCCGTGACAGGCGGCACTAACGCCTTCTTGTCTTTGAAGTCGTTGAAGTGCTGCTTCTCCTCTTCCGACAGGCAGTCGAACTGGTCAAGCGCTGCGATCGTGTCGGCCGCGCTTGTCTCCGCTGGCATCTGGAACAATGTGTCCACGGCTTGTTCCAAGATTTGGGAGGACGTATTGCCACTCAGACGGACTCGACGTGCCACTTCATTGAGCACGCCACCCTTCTGATCAGATTCGTCCGCTTCGGTGAGATTCGTGGCCGCACTCCAGGCAAGGTAGGAGTCGAACTGAGTCTGCTCGACGGCGAATACGGTCAGTTGCTCGAGCTGATTCGAATGTCCGTCGATCACTTGCAGTAGCTGGTCGTTCTTCTGGCTCTTGAAGCCAGCAAGCAGTCCCGTCAGCAACTCAGCCAAAGGCACTCTGTCGTCAGTGATCACGTAGTTCGTTATGCTCATCAGATGCGCCACGTTGAAACTCAGCGCTTGGATTTCGGCAGAGCTGATGAAGATGGCGCTGGAGCCGAAGCTGGACACGGCATCTCTCAGCATCTCGACATCGTGCAGACTGAACAAAGAGGGGCGCGTTGCCAGCACTTTGGCAGGGGAGTAGTTTGAGCCTTCACAGTCTTTGTTTCTTGCGACGCCAACGATCTTCAGGAATCTGAGTTGTTCGACAAAGGTGACCTTGGAAGAGGCGCCTGTGTAGCAGGGTTGCCAATTCTTGACGACGGCCTGAGTGCAGTCGCCGTTGAAGCGAATCTCCGACGCCTTGAAGGTGGTTTCGTCGCGCTTTGAAGCGAGATATTTGAGCATGTCTACCTGCATGTCCCGCTGGGCCAAGTCCCTCAGTGGCTTATCGAAGGGCACGGTGCTCTTACCGGAGACGAGCACGAAGTAGTTCAGGAGGACATCAAGCAGGTTGGACGCGACCAACTGTTGCACGTAATCGGCCTGCAGAGCCTCGATCATGTGCATGATGCCCCTGTTGATGCTCGTGGTCACTGACCTCACAGTTAGCGCAGCCAGCTGGCCGATGCCTTTCTCCTCGCTGTGGCTCGCTAGCTGCAACAGCTTGCCCACAAGGTCCATGTCCATGAGGACGGAGTTTTGGGCGGCCACCTTCGAGTCCTCGCGGTCCAGGTCCATCACGGGAGTCAAGAGTTGGTCGCAGTGGAAAAGATTTACCCACTCGGCGTCAGTGCTGGTGTCGATGACTTGCTGCATATTTTGTTTTTTCGGATCGTTGTAAAGCACAACCTTGCCTCTCACCGACTTCTGGTCAGTCAAGACCGTGTAGAGAGCTCCGTTTTCCCTGCGTACGAACTGACCAGGGTACATGTGCGACATCGGGCGCATTTCACTCGTGAGGAAGCACACCGTCTCGGCTTGGGCGTCTGATAGCGTCTCAAGAGTCATCAGTGCCTGTCTCAGTTGTGCGTTGAAAAGCGATCGGAGAGCTGAGTTTCGCTCTTGACGGCGCTGAAGCTCGCGCAGGGTTCTGCCCGTCTCAATGGTGGCTGCAAGCTCGTTGAACGACACTTGAATGCCGCGCAAGCACCTCTTCTCGCATGTGAACTCCACTATGTTACAAAGCAGCTGCAAGAATTGGCTTTCGGGGAAGCGGAGAACACCTTGCTTTGCCAATAGCTGGGCCAGTCGCGTTGGGTTGCCCCTGCCGTCGACCTTGCTGCTGGCTTCGATGGCGCTCTCGAAGAGTTCTTGTGGGAAGTCCATCCGGAGCAGTGCTTGGAAGATGCGCTGGACCAGCTGTTGAATGACGGGGTGAGCCGAGGTCGCCAGCTCGAAAAGCAGCTGCAGCTGTTGCGGGTGCAGCTTCTCTTGGAAGAGTGAGTTGACGAGTGCGTTTTTCTCAGCAATGCCGATCACCTGTTCAAGCTGCATGACCAAGCGGAAGAGTGGCACTGTGTGGAAGGTGTGAGTGCGATCTTCGGGCAGCAAAGTGTAAAGGTCACCCTTGCTGTCGAACTTCGCTGCCTATCTGATCTCAGCGCACAGCCTCTGCGTCTCGCTCAGTCCTTCCTCTGCTTCCACAGCCTACTCCTAAGCTTATTCTTCCTTGGCCTTCGGGACGGGCTCCGCGAGACCCAGTTCATCGTGAGAAATGTCAAGGAGGACAAGTTAGACGCGCAAGTCCCTCAACTTGACGAGCTCAGTGATCTGTCTTAGATTGCGCGAGCTAGTGGCTGCCCCAATTTTGTCTTTGAGCAGATTTTAAAGCGCTTCGTCAACTCCACCTTCCTTCTGTTGCGCGTCGAGTTTGTTGATCAGCGCAGACAGTTTGCGGGCCTCAGTCTCGCGCCGTCCCTTCAACTCTTGGTTTAAGGTGGCCAAGTTCTTGACGTCAGACTGTTGGTCGCGCAGGTCGGCGTACACAGCCCTGTCTTGAGAAGCCTTGTGTGCGTGGCCCTCCAGATTTTTCCTGTGGTCGATTCGAGACAGCGAGTCGGGTGATACCGAATTCGAGGCGGCGTAGGCCCTATTGAGACTGAGTGCGCGCTCGACGCCTGCCCACGCGGCGCTCACCATCTGGTCGAAGAGAGTAAGCGAAGCCTGTTAGTTGAGTGTTGACTGCGACTGGAGCAGCCCGCTGGTTTCAGCGCCGGCGGCCTGCTCGTCCGTGGCTAGAATGCTGCTTAGCACTTGGTTTTGCAGGTACTCGGTCGTGTGCTGGAGGAGGCGCCCCAAGTTCATCGACGAAACATTCTTCGTTTCACTCGAAAAGTCGAAGCTTGCGTGCTCTTCGTACCGGCCCTGGTAGTACTTGACCCAACTGAGTCCTGAGGGGTGGCCCCGAACCAGGAAGTCGAAGACGTTGAGCTGGCTGAGTAGCTCATGGTCCTCGGCCCTGAAGTGCCAGCACAGACACTGCAACAGCAGTTTGATTTCGGTTTCGGTGTCCGCGCTCAGCTTAAGCTTGAGCAGAACGATGTGGAGAATCTTGAAGAACTGGGCACGAATGCTCGTCTCGCAACTCAGGCCGCACCCCGCCAGACCATCCAGGAAGTGCGCTGTGAGCTGCTTGCGTTGGCGGAGCGAAGAAGAGAACCACTGGAGCATGTCGAAGAAGACTTGCTCTTCGCCGTGGAGGCCCATGCCGAAGTGCAGCAGGTTCAGGCCAGCCGAGCGGCGCAACCCGTGCACAAGACCCTCCTCCACAGTGCGCATGATTTTGTCGACCGAGATGTCAGACTGTAGCAGGCCGAGGACTGCGAGCGTCACCGAGTTGGAGTTGAGTTGCTCTTTGGATCCAAGATCGACGATGGCGCCCTTGGCCTTCTAGATGCTCTTCCATTGCTTGAGGCGGTCCGTCCAGTCGTACTCGCCATCCTTCTGCTTCTCGCCCTGGCGCTGAATGAAAATCGTCTTCTGTTTGTCGACCTCCACTTGTTGCTGCAGCTTGAGGGATATTTGGGCGCGGAGCCGGCTCGCAAGGCTGTTGGTTTGCTTCTTTCGCCAGGCAGCGGGTACCTGCATTCGAACGAGGGCTGCGGCCTTTTTGACCACCTAGGCGTACGTGTCCTTCACTTTAGCCTCGAACTTGGCGTTTGCGGCCTCTTCGACTTCGCGTTTCTGAACCTCAGTCAGCTCGCCAGTCAACGGTTCCTCCGAAGGATGCGCTTCGTTCCAGGCCGTTCTGAGAGCGCTCTCAGCTTCCTTTTGGGCGGCCTCGCTCGTCTCAAGCTTCACCTGCTGAGTCCACTTGCGGATCTGACTCGCCGTCTCCCAACGCTTCAAGACAGCCTCGAATTCAGCTGCCTGCTCCGCCTTCAGCTTTGCAACGATGTCTCTCGCAGCTTGTCCTGAGCACCCGATGACCAAGTCTTTGACGGCATTAAAGGAAGCGACACTCTCGCTGAACTTGAGGATGACGGCGAAGGCTGCGCGCGAGAGATTCATTCCTTCGTTGCCACCAAGCCTCGCATAGACACACATCGGCACCTTCTTAACCAGCGCCTCCTGAAGAACCTCAAGGGTAAGGCGGACTGTGTCGTCATTGTTGATGATGGCGTGCAAGACTGAGTCTTCAGCGGTCAACGTCACGTCGGAGGCCTCCGATAGGGCCAGCTTTTGGAGCTCCTTGTCGCCCGTGATTTTGAAGGACCCTTCGATTTGGACTTTGGTCGACTCGCTCAGCTCAGGGATGAATCTGTTCTCGACGCCGCCCTGCAAGATGAGCAGGCGACCAAGAGTGTCGCCCTCGCTGCGCTCAAGACGGATTAGGCGACTGGCCACAAAGCCGAGAGTGTAGGTCAGCTGGCGCAGGGCGCTCTGCAGGAACTTGACGAGGGAGTCGCCGTTCATGTCCAGATCGGGGTTCGCCTCGAGGCGCACGCGCTTGAAGTTGAGGAGGGCCCCATTGACAGCTGAAGTCACGTTCTTGAGGCCCTCGGCGATCTCATCGAGCCACGTGATGTCTACGTCGAGGCAGCAGAAAGTGAGGTTGAACAGAAGCGCGCTCCTCAGCATCGAAGCCTCTCGCGAGAAAAAGGCTCTGAGCGCACCCGTCAAGCTGCTCAGCTCTGCCTAGCTAAAGCTTGCCAGCTGCGCGTTCTCAACGACGTGGCTGAGCGTTGTCATTTGGAAAGTGATGTGCTCCGAGATGTTGATGAAGCTCTGGAAGACCAGCTTCTCCAGATGCTTCTTGGCCGAGACCGCGTCGTTGAACTTGGTCACGGCCTTGCCAAAGTTCTCGTCGTCTTGGGCCCCTTGGCTCTTCGCAACAGCTTCGTTCTGCAGGATGATAAAGGATTGGTCTCCGAAGGAAGTGCAGAGCTGCTTGCAGATTGCGCTTTAGAGAACTGCCGCCGCCTAGGCATACGCAGTGTCCAGCTCCTCGCTGAACTGCTTCTCGCTGACTGCGGCGTTGATGACACGCTTGAAACTCTGGTTCACGACAAAGCAGCAGGTGTTCAGCACAACCAGGAGGCTATCCAGTTTGTCGGGCTGACTGAACAGTTTTTCCATCTGCTGCCTGTCGCTCAGCTTAACCATAAGCTCGGTCGCCAGCTCGGGTGTCGCTCCGTTGACTTGACTCTGGATCTGCTTGAGTTTCACGTCAGGAGACTCCTCGTCGAGTTGTTAGAGGATTGACTTGGCCACGCTCTAGGCGAGCTCGCTCAACAGAATGGAGCTGGTCTCCACGTCAGTGAGTTCGCTCTTGCCTTTGGCGCCCACAACCGGCTTCACGTCGACGAGGAGAGGTGCCAGCGAGTTGATTGCGCTAATCTGATCTCGCGTGAGGACCTGACTGGCGACTAGTCGGCAACAGGGGAAGGACCAAAGGATGGCCTGAATCAAGTGCAGCAGCGTGAACATTTCGATTTGGGCGAAGGGCGTGTGCTCATGATTTTGCAAGGCCGACTTAAGTCTGTCGTGTGTTTGCATGATGAAGTCGCGCGACAAGTGCACGCTGTTGGGCGCCTTGAAGAACTTCAGCATCTCGGCTCCTTGAGGCGGTTCAAACATCTTCAGCTGTGCATGCTGCATTTGGTAGTTCGCCTCCACGTTCACGAAGCTGTAGATGATCACTTTGGTTTAGGCGTGCACGTCGCTCACCGAGGGGAGGGTCGGCAGGGCCTAAAGCTGCTTGGTCTTGGCCACATCGAGGCCCATGAGCTGGGGCAGGTGGTTCAGAGCGGGTTTAGGCCGCGTCTTCTGTCTTTACTCAGGTTGCTTGGCCTCTTCGCTCTCGACTTTGACCTCCTCGGAGTTGGCCTCGAGCAAGAGTTTTTTCAAGTTGGCTTTGATCTCGTCCAAGAAGACGGGCATCTTGAGTTGGCTGGCTGCTGACTGCACTGCCTGAGCCTTGGGGTCGTAGTTGGTTATGACGAAAGCGTAGTTGGTGCTGTAACAGGCACAGTCCAGCTTGTGAAATTTGTTGTTCTTCGGGTTGTAGAAGGTTATGTGCTACGTGCCCGAGTCGCGAGACTTCGTCAATCTCTGTCCCGTGAAACGATTGAAGGCGTGGAAAGACTTGCCTGAGCACCACATAATGACGCTGTTGTTCTTGTGCAGAAGTCCCATTGAGCAATACTCTTGCGCGCGTCTCTTGGCTCCCTTGAACGGAGTGACGCCATCCTCCTTCTTAAGGAGGATCTCGTTGGTGCGCGTGAAGTGACGGCCCTCCCGTTTGTAGACCTCAATGACGAGGCGCTTCAGGGATGATGTGTACTCTTTGGCGAAGTAGGGCACGATCACCCAGAGCTCGTCGTTGAGATAGTGCATTTGGGCACCTCTGAAGTAGCGGTAGCCGTCTTCGTCGTTGCCCACGGTGCTCTGAGTGGTGTTATCCGTCCAGTTCAGCAGGTTGTCTTCCGAGGTCCACGGCTCATAGTCCTCCATCACCTTGCAAGTGTCGACGTCCAACTCGACAAAGGGCTGGTCAGGCAGGTGGGCCGATCGGATGTGCACTTTGTTGTCAATGACGACCCACGTCACTTCGCTGTAGATGCTCTGCGTCTCAGCGCTGCCTGTGCATTCCTCACAGTAGAAGTCCTCGCGCATTTTGCCCTTGTAGACTCCGCGCTAGGCTGACCAGAAGAAGTAGTATGAGTTGGTGCAGCAGCCAGTGTCCCGGTCGTAGCTTCTGTCATCCCGTTACGAAAATGACACTCGACTTTAGATGGTGTTCTGATCGCTCAAAGAGTAGCCACTGCTATTGTTTACTGGAACGAAGCTCTTGAGCTTCTCAGACGAGCTGAGGATCGGCATGAGCTCCCATGCCACATCGAGACTTAGTTCTTTCTGGAAGTCCGCTGCCATCATCATGTCTTGCGCAGAGGCAAAGATGAGGCCGAGGCGCAGCATGAGACGGACGGCGATCGTTTGGAGGGCCTTGTCAGCGGAGTTGCGAACGACAAAGGCGAGCATTTCACGCAACTGTTTTAGCCTAAGGTCATCGGCAGTGTTCTGCCAGAACTCCCCCTCTCTGATCTTGGAATCAGCAGCGACACCTCGCGATTACTCCAGCAGGCCCTCCAGCACGCTTCTGACGAAGTCGGGCTCGTTGGAGAGCATTAACTGGACGGTTTTGGGCGAGCAGAACATGATTGAGTCCAGAGCCTTCGTGAAGCAAAGCTTGGAGTTTGATTCTGCGTCTTGCAGCTCGTTTTTCCTCGACCACTCGAGCAAGTCTTCGACCGACTCACCTTGCTTGTGGCGTCTCATGAGGAGCATGGTCAGCGTGGCCATCTTCAGCTGCATGGAGTTCTCGTACTTGATGGCGCGCTCGTTGTTGTCCACGCGGTGCAATTTGATGTCTTCGGAGTGCAGCATATCGATTTTCTTCTCGCCTGTCGTGTAGCCAGCAGCCACAGTGACCTCCGCAGCGAACTTCTTGAGGCCCAAGTCCTAATTTTCGGGCCACTCGATCTCGCTTTAGTGCGGGAAGGCCTGATTCTTGTCCATGCTTGAGGATTGACTGACCGCATATGCGTCGCTGTACGCCTTCACCTCGTCGCCGTCGAAGCTCCAGAGGTTGCTCAGCAATTCATCAAGGGCACTGGCTTAGAAGTCAGGCTCCTGGACCCTCTTGAGCTGGGCCACTATTTGATTGTTTCCCATTTCTCTTGTCTTTCGGTTTCCTTTGTTTG
>Ga0075501_1087583_pt1 | contig 12231 bp, 1 predicted proteins | sample DEB19_08_RNA2_FD_73452 | JGI IMG/M metagenome (GOLD analysis project Ga0075501, IMG submission 73452) | Aqueous microbial communities from the Delaware River and Bay under freshwater to marine salinity gradient to study organic matter... | ecosystem: Environmental > Aquatic > Marine > Intertidal...
TGTGTCTGTCTGTCTGTGTGCCCTGTGTGTGTTTGGTTTTTTCCTTTTCGAGACGAACATTTTATTATTTCTACTATTGTGACGGCAGGGCGAGACTGTGTTTGTGTTTCTATTATTTTTCTAATATTGTGACGTGAAGAGAATTTTGAGACTTGAGCATCAACGAGCACAGCAAATACAGTTTGTTGCATGTGTGTGAGTGGGTGGGTTGAAAGGAATAACTAACTTGAACGCCCGCGCGCGCCAATTCGGATTTCTTCATTCAACATTTTCAATAAAAAACCGACTCACAATTCATCGCGTCATTGAGATTTAAAAAGAAAAGAGACGACGAAGAAATGGCGTCGCGGAGAAGCAAACAAGCGACTCCTCCGGCTGCCTCCTCCTCTTGCCGATGCAGTCTGCTGTTCTTGACGGTCCTCGTTCTCACCGCTGCTCCCGGCGTTCGATCTCAACAATCTGACAGCAACAGCAACAACAACGACCTCTTCCAGTGTCCTGAAGGATGGAAATTGCAAGGCCTCCACTGCTACAAGTTTTTTGAGGTGCAGCATTCCTGGGAACGGGCGGCTGATCTTTGTAAACGTTATGGCAGCGACCTGGTGGTGGTTGAGAGCTACCAGCAGAATAATGTGTCTGAGCAACTGGCACAGGAGCAGCTTAGCTCCGTACCGGATGCCGCCTTTTGGCTCGGACTCATGTCGCTCGATGACCTTTCGACCAACACGCTAGAGGCCGCATCGGGATCACTCGTTCCTCAATACGCAGGATTCTGGCAAGTGGATCAACCGGACGCCAAACAAGGCCAGTGCGTTCGAGCGCACACGGACAACGCGGACCAGTCGTGGGCTCTGAGCTCTTGCGAGTCTCTTCTGCCTTTCGTATGCCGCTCTAAGGCGTGTCCAAAGAATGGCTTCCTCTGCTCAAATGGCAAATGTATCAACGGAGCTCTTCGCTGCGATACGCAAGACGACTGTGGCGACGGTTCGGACGAAAACGCTTGCCCAGAAGAGTGCCACTATCACATGGCTTCGAGTGGTGACTCAATCGAGAGTCCAAACTATCCGGGCAAATACCGACCACTAGCCGACTGCAAATGGACGCTCGAAGGACCTGTGGGCACCTCCATCGTCCTCCAGTTTACCGAATTTGATACTGAGCGCACATTCGACACGGTCCAGATCTTGGCCGGTGGACGAACGGAAGACGCTTCTGTCACTCTCGCCACTTTGTCCGGCAAACAGAATTTGAGCCAACAGTTTTTCACTTCTGCTTCCAACTTTATGATCGTCCACTTCCGCTCAGACGCCACCGTCGAAAAGGCCGGTTTCCGCGCTTCGTGGAAGACGGAGCCACTCGTTTGCGGTGGTCACCTCAAGGCCTTGCCGCAAGGACAGGAGCTGGTCTCTCCCGGCTACCCCAACGCTTATCCTGGTGGCCTCGAATGCCTCTTTGTCCTCACGGCTCCGCTCGGCAAAGTGGTGACGCTCGTCATCGACGACTTGGACATGGAACCGCTCAAGGATTACGTCCTCGTGCGCAACGGACCCGAAGCAGACGCAGAACAACTTGCCCTCCTCACCGGACGCTCTTCTGACCTGCCCTTCACTTACCTGCAGTCGACGAGCGAGTCGATGTACCTTTACGTTCACACGGATCTGAGTGATTCACGACGTGGTTTCCGATTCCGCTACTCTATGGGCTGCGACGTAACATTGGAGGCTGCAAATGGCACCATCGTCTCGCCCGGCTACGATATGTCAAGCGGTGGAAAATACCCAAACAATCTCGAATGCGACTACCACCTGCGCGCACCCGGTGGCGCTCCTCTTTCTCTCCGATTCATCGATTTCCATGTCGACGAGACGGACAGCGTTCAAGTCTACGACGGAAGCAGCAGCAATGGTATCCGCTTGCACCCAGCCGAGGGATTCCGCGGTACTGGCGGTCGTGGCCTCCTTTTCCCCAAGTCGACAATGATCCTCTCGGCCGGCAGTGGTGACCTACTCGTCCGCTTCAAATCAGACCCCCTACGCATGGAGCGCGGTTGGAAGGCCATTTGGTCCGCCGACTGCCCCGAACTCTTCCCGGCTGCAGACTCTGACAAACATTTGAACCCCGCATCGCGAGCAACGGTCAAGGGAGAAGGTCGCGTCTTTGGCAGCACCATCAGCGTCTCGTGTCCCGAAGGATTGGAACTGGCTACAGGTGCTGTTAACATCACGACTACGTGTCTGTCGGGCGGCCGCTGGACCATTCCATACATTCCACACTGCCAGGACGTGTACTGCGGTCCCGTGCCTCAGATCGACAACGGATTCGCCATTGCGGCCACGAACGTGACGCTGGGCGGCGAAGCACAGTACCAGTGCTACGCTGGTTTCGGTTTCGCCTCTGGTCTTGCCATTGAAACCATCACCTGCACAGCCGACGGCGAGTGGGATTCTGTTCCCGAATGCTCGGCTTCGCAGTGCACACCGCTACCGTCCGTTGCTCACGCCAACGCCACCGTTCTCAACGGCCAAGGCACCAACTACGGCTCAGTAATCCGATTCGAATGCGATCCCGGCTACGAACGCAAAGGAGACCCTGTTCTGCTGTGCCAAAGCAACGGCACCTGGTCAGGCGCCGTCCCATCTTGCTCCAAAGTGCGCTGCCGCACCTTCCCTGAGATGGAGAACGGTTGGATCGCCAACCGAACGCGCGCTTATTCGTACGGTGACGAAACGAGAGCCCAATGTTATCGCGGCTACAAACTCAACGGCACAAGCGTCGTTCGTTGCGGACCTGATGGCCGTTTCACCAACGTTTCCAGCTGTATCGATGTCGACGAGTGCTCACCGACTTCTTCATCATCGTCGAACCAACAGCAGCAATCCAACTTGCCTTGCGACCAAGCATCGACTACCTGCTCCAATTTGCCCGGCTCATTCCAGTGCCAATGTCGCACAGGTTTCGTTCCCAATTTGGACTGCCGGCCAGTGACTGATCTGGGCATGGCCAGCGGTGGCATTCCCAATCCATCCATCTCGGTATCTTCAGCTGAGAAGGGTTTCCCCAAGGAGAACGTGCGTCTCAACGCTAAAGGAGGTTGGTGTGGCGCCGAGACTGGCTCAGGCAACAACTGGGTGACGATCGACATGCGCGCGCCAATGGTTCTGCGTGGATTCCGCACTCAGCCCGTCGCGCGTGGTGCTGGTGGCTCAGGAGTGGCTTTCGCTTCTTCCATCCGACTGCAATACGCTGACGACGCCGACGATCTCTTCCGCGAATACAAATCACCCGAAGGCGCTCCAGTCGAATTCCGCATTCCTGAAGGAACGAGCATCGCCGTCGTCAACCTACCGATCCCGATTGAAGCTCGCTACTTCCGCCTTGTCGTGCAAGATTACTCGATCGCTCCTTGCCTCCGCTTTGAGATGATGGGCTGCGGCCGATCCGAGTGCACTGACATTAACGAATGCGCTTTAGACGGCCTCAACGGCGGTTGCGACCACAAATGCATCAACACCCCTGGCGGCTCTGCCTGCACTTGCGACCAAGGTTTCGATCTGTACACGCAGAACGGAACTGCTGGTTTCTTTGTCGCCGAGTCCGAGACGGGTTTGCGTGACGGTGATCTGCTTCGCTTCAACAAGACTTGCGTGAGGAAGATGTGCCCAGTCATTTTCGCTCCTGAAAACGGTCACATGCTGCCCATGATGTCAATGTCCGCCAAGTCATCGCCGGCATCTCTCTCGATGAGTGGCAATGCCGAAGCAGGCGAACACCTCCACTTTGGCGACGTCGTCTCCTTCCAGTGCCACATCGGCTTCCTTCTCGTCGGTGCGCCTGCCATCGAATGCACAGTTGGTGGTGTGTGGAATAACTCTGCTCCCGTTTGTCAGCCTGCCATGTGCGCCGTTTTGTCAGACAGCCCGAGTGAAGGCCTCGCTGTTATCCGACCATCGACACTTGTTAACGGCAGCAGCAATGGAACGATTACAGTGTCATCTTCACTCGTTCCCTACGGAGAGAACATTACGCTGACATGTAGCGAACCTGGTCGACCTCTGGCTCGCACATTGACATCTTCCTTCCGCCAGTGCGTCTACGATCCGCGACCCGGATTCCCTCAGTACTGGTTCTCTGGTGAAGAGCCAAGCTGCCCGCGCATCGATTGCGGTAAACCACCCGAGACGCCCGGCTCCGAGTACGGATTCTTCCCCGATACCCGCTACAAGTCCAACTTCTTCTTTGGCTGCCAACCCACCTTCACTCTCGCCGGCCAGTCGTCGCGCAACGACAATGTAGTCCGCTGCATGGAGAATGGCGTCTGGGACTTTGGAGACTTGCGCTGCGAGGGACCCGTCTGCGAGGATCCAGGCCGTCCTGCCGATGGCATCCAGCGCCTTGTCCCAGGTACAGGCGTTGGCGGTTACGAACAAGGCGCCGAGGTTTCTTTTGAGTGTACTCGACCTGGTTACATTCCCATCACTTCGGCACCGATCCAGTGCGTGCGCGATCCCGAGTGCCGCGTTGTTCGTCCACTTGGCATCACATCGGGTCGTGGAATCCCTGACGCTGCTCTCAACGCCACGTCGGAACGTCGCGGCTACGAAGCCCGCAAGGCTCGCATGAACTCTGCCACCGGTTGGTGCGCCCAACAAGAAGAGGCCTTTACCTACGTCAGTGTCGATTTGGGCAGCGTACAGCGCGTCAAGGCGATATTGGTGAAGGGCGTCGTGACGAGCGATCTGGTAGGTCGACCCACCGAGATTCGATTCTTCTACAAGCAGGCGGCTGCCGACAACTACGTCGTCTACTTCCCCAACTTTAATCTGACGTCGCGCGATCCTGGCAACTACGGCGAATTGGCTATGATCACTCTGCCTTTGTCGGTACAAGCCCGTTACGTCATCCTTGGCATCGTCTCGTACGATAAGAATCCGTGCCTCAAATTCGAACTGATGGGATGCCCCGACGAAGAACCCGAGGACGATGGTCGTCTTCTTCTCGGCTACGATCTCGGCTTCCCCATTTGCGTTGACAATGACCCGCCACAGTTCACCAACTGTCCCACCGCTCCTGTACGCGTGCGTCGAACAGCCACCGGTGTCGAGTCGGTAGACTTTGTCGTGCCAACAGCAACAGACAACAGCGGCATGATTGCTCGTACCGAGGTGCGCCCCGAAGGATTCCGCCCTCCACTGACCGTCTTCCAGGACACGATGGTCGAGTACTTGGCCTACGACTTTGACGGCAACGTTGCCATCTGCCAAATTAACATCACGGTTGTCGATGAAGAGCCTCCAATGTTGCAGTGCCCTCAGAGTTTCGTCATTGAACTCGTCGAACCGCAAGATTCTTACCAGGTGTTTTTCAATGAAACGAGGCGTCGTGTGATTGCATCTGACGCATCCGGAGGAGACGTTGCTCTCACTTTCATCCCGGAGAGCGCATTCGTGCGCGTCGGTGGATACGAGAACGTGACTGTGGTTGCGACCGACTCATCTGGAAACGAACGCCGCTGCTTCTTCCAAGTGGCCGTTCAACCGACTCAATGCGTCGATTGGGAACTGAAGGCACCCGCCAATGGAGCCATCAATTGCCTTCCACCAAGCAACCGACCGGCCAACAGCGGAGGACTCGAATGCGTCGCCACTTGCAACCCGGGATTCCGATTCACCGACGGACAACCCGTCAAGACTTTCCGTTGCGACGTCAAGCAGCCGTGGACCCCTGGACATGTTGTTCCCGACTGTGTCACGGAAGAGACTCAACAGGCTACGTACAACGTTGTGGCCAAGGTTCTCTACCGGGCTGCTGGACCCACCGCAGTGCCCGCCACCTGCTTGTCGCAATACACCCAGGCCGTCCGCACCGATTATCCAGCACTCGACCGCCTGCTCTCTGCTCGTTGCTCGGCCATTAGCGTCGATATGAACGTCACTTTTGTCGAGGCACAGACACAAACGGCTCTCGTCGAAGACAACATTGTCGAACTGACTTACGTTTTGTCAGTGATGCCGGCCGTCCGTCAACCACAACTCTACGATCTCTGTGGTTCTACACTGGGGCTCGTCTTTGACCTGTCGGTGCCTTCAACGAGTGCCGTACTCCAGCCACTGCTTGATGTTTCGCCCACTGCCACTGCCGACTGCCCGTCCATTAAGGCCGTCAACTCATCGCTTGGTCGCGGATTCGCTTGCGGCGTTGGTGAAGTACTTAACATGCCTGCCGCTGCTAACGTGCCTCGCTGTCTTCACTGCCCTGCTGGAACGTCGGCAACTGGCGGTGCCAAGTTCTGCGCCCCTTGTCCACGCGGCACCTACCAGGATCAAGACCGTCAAGGCTCTTGCAAGCGCTGTCCATCTGGCACTTTCACTCGTTCAGAAGGCTCTAAGTCGGCTGGTGAGTGCGTGCCTGTTTGCGGCTACGGAACTTATTCGCCTACTGGTCTCGTGCCGTGTCTTGAGTGTCCGCGCGACAGCTTCACATCGACTCCACCTCCAGGCGGCTTCACCGAATGCCTTGCCTGTCCGGATTCTTCTCCCTTCACTCACCAACCGGCTGCTCCATCTGTCGAAACGTGTCGCCCAAAATGCGCCCCAGGAACTTATTCTGCTAATGGACTAGCGCCGTGCGCCGCTTGCCCGCTTCACTTTTTCCAACCTGCCGAGGGCAAGATGTCGTGTATCGAATGCTCGGCTGCAACTCAGACGCAGAAGGAAGGTGCCAAAGGACGCGACGAATGCCTCCCAGTCGCTTGCAAGGAAGGACTGTGTCGCAACGGCGGAATTTGCCTCGCCATGGCTCACATGACCGCTTGCCACTGTCCCGCCGGATTCACTGGCCGATTCTGTGAAGTGAACATCAACGACTGCGATTCCCGTCCGTGCTACAATGGCGGTACTTGCCGAGAAGATTCCAGCCAAGGTTACACTTGCTCCTGCCCACCGGGCTACTCTGGCCTCCAGTGTCAAGAAGAGGAATCAAGCTGCACACCGACGGCTTGCAACGATCGCTCCATGTGCAAGAACGAACCAGGACCAGGCAACTTTACCTGCCTCTGCCGCACGGGTTACACCGGAGCCGACTGCAGTAGCACACTGGACCCTTGCGCTGCCAAACCTTGCGCCAACTCAGCTCAATGCATTCCGCTCAAACAGGGTCGCTTTCAATGTGTTTGCGCGCCTGGATGGGAGGGACCACTTTGCGCTGATAATGTGGATAACTGCGCCGACGAGCCCTGCCTTCTCGGTGCCAACTGCACAGACCTTTTAGACGATTTCAGCTGCGCCTGCCCATCTGGTTTCACCGGTAAACGTTGCGAGATGAAGGTGGACCTTTGTCAGCCGTCCCCTTGCGGATCTCACGGCACCTGCATCGACCGCTTCTTCAAGGCTCAATGCGTGTGCCAAGCGGGTTGGACTGGATCCGATTGCAGCGTTCAAGTAGATGAATGCGCCGCCAAGCCGTGCCTCAACGGAGGTTCGTGCAGCGATTTGGAAGCTGATTACAAATGCCAATGCGCTCCCGGATGGACAGGAAAGAACTGTCAACACACGGTGGATCACTGCGCTGTCGGTGGAGGACCGGCTCTGGCTGGACCTGCTGGACCCTGCCAGAACGGCGGTACTTGCTCCAACGGTGCTGAGAACTTCCATTGCCTGTGCAGACCCGGCTACTTGGGCGCTCAGTGCGAGATCGACATTGACGAGTGTCTCGACAATCCTTGCGATCCGGTTGGAACTGACCGTTGCCTCGACCAAGTAAACAAATACAAATGCCAGTGCCGCGCTGGATTCACCGGAGAGCACTGCGAGACCAAGATCAACGAATGCGCCTCTTCTCCTTGCATTAACGGCGGTGTCTGCACCGAACTGGTCAACAATTTCAAATGCACTTGCCCACCAGGATGGACCGGGCAGCGATGCGAAAAGGACTTGAGCTTCTGTTCCTCTGACCCTTGCCTCAACAATGCCAACTGCATCGACCTTCTCGGCGACTTCTTCTGCGCCTGTCCATCGGGTACGGACGGCAAACGCTGCGAAACTGCACCCGACCGCTGCATTGGTGATCCGTGCATGAACGACGGCCAATGCCGTGACTTTGGCTCGGGTTTAAACTGCACTTGCAGCGCCGATTATGTCGGCGTCGGCTGCCAACACGAGTTTGATGCCTGCGCTATCGGCACATGCCAGAACGGCGCCACTTGCGTTGACAATGGACGCGGCTACCAGTGCATCTGCCCCGACGGTTTCTCTGGTCGCCACTGCGAGCAGGACGTTGTCGAGTGCGTGCCCGGTGCTTGTCCGCTATCTGCCAGTTGTGTTGACCTCGTTGACGACTTTTACTGCCGCTGTCCGTTCAACTTGACTGGCGAGGACTGTCGCAAGATCGTTCAGACCGACTACGACTTCTTCTTCAGCGACGAGACACGCCGTGCAAGCGCCTCTCAAGTGGTCCCCTTCCAACTTGGATCATCGAACCTCACCCTCGCTCTCTGGGTTCAGTTCACTCATCGCGACGACACTGGCAATATTCTCACCCTCTACGCCGTCGACTCGCCCAACGTTCCACGCAACCAGCGCATCATGGCTCAGGTCCACAGTTCCGGCGTCCACATCGCCCTTTTCCCAACCACCTTAGGCGACAGCAAGCAGCCCGGAGCCGTTAAAGACGTGTTCCTTCCTTTCCGCGTCAATTTGGCCATCAACGACGGCCAATGGCATCACATCGCTCTCGTTTGGGAGGGTTCTACTGGCGCCATCACCCTGACAACGGACGGAGTCATTGTCGGTCGTGTCGAGAACTACGGCGTCAACCGCACCCTGTCACAATACGGATGGATGGTGCTTGGCTCTCCACGTACGTTTACCCCGACATCTCTTCGCTCATCTTCGACCTCTTCGTCTTCTTTCTCATCGAGCAAGTCGCGAGCTGAACAGGGATTCCACGGCCATTTGACGCGCGTTCACTTGTGGTCGCGCCCACTTGACGTAATCAGCGACATTCCGAAACAGGTGCGCAGCTGCCAAGCAGCACCGATGCTCTTTGACGGCCTCCTTCTCCAATGGAGCGGCTACGACCGAATCGAGCGCGGTGTTGAGCGTGTCATGCCTTCTGCTTGTGGACAGCGCGTCTGCCCACTCGGCTATTCTGGACCCAACTGCGCTACCCTCGACAAGGACAAGGTGCCACCAACTGTTTCCCGTTGTCCATCTGACATTTGGATCGAGACTCGCAACGGATCGGCTCGCGTCGATTGGAACGAGCCGCAATTTACTGACAACGTCCGATTGGCTTCCGTCGAAGAGACACGCGGCATTCGCTCTGGCAACACTCTTGGCTGGGGAACTTATGACGTGGCTTACGTCGCTTACGATGAGGCTGGAAACTCGGCCGTCTGCGCCTTCAAGATCTACATCGTAAGCGAATTCTGTCCTAAACTTGGAGATCCCATTGGGGGCTCTCAGCGCTGCTCTGACTGGGGACCTGGTGGCCGCTTCAAGGTCTGCTCCATCGAATGCAACCAAGGACTTGCCTTCTCTGTCCCCGTTCCCAAGTTCTACACGTGTGGCGCTGAAGGCTTTTGGCGTCCGACAGAGAATCCGGCTGTTCCTTTCGTCTACCCGGCGTGCAGTACCACAAAACCGGCGCAGCGCGTCGTCAAGGTGAAACTGCAATACCTCAGCTCGGTACTGTGCAACGAGGCCGGCCAGAGCGTCCTGTCAGACAAGGTGCGTCAGGCCATCCAGAAACTGAACCGCGATTGGCGATTCTGCAACGCTGCAGGCAAGGGTGGTGTCACTTCATCGGCCACTTGTAACGACCTCAACGTCAACATCAAATGCCAGCGACGCCACGACGCCGACTTGCTCGGCAGCAGTTCCAATTCCAACGGCAATGGCAACAAGAAGCGACGACAGGCCGACGTGAACGACGACGTCTACGACATTGAAATCAGTTTCCCTGCCGAGGGCGATCCAGTGACCAACGTCAACACTCAAGAAAAGTCTACGATCGAGCGCCTCTTGGAGACCATCATCTTGGAGAAGGACGACTTTGACGTGCGCGATTCGCTACCCACAACCATCCCAGATCCTTCGACGCTGGCCATTTCAGCCGACTTTACTTGCCCAGTTGGTCAAGTGGTTCGCGGCTCCGAGTGCGTCGCTTGCGCTCCAGGAAATGCATTCGACACCGAGACTAAGACGTGCCGTCCATGCCGTGTCGGAACTTACCAAGATCAAGCCGGACAGACACAATGTAAAATCTGCGCTGTGATCGCCGGTCGACCTGGAACTACTTTCGCATCGGGCGCCCGTTCGGCTGCCGAATGTAAGGAGCGATGCCCTGCTGGCAAATTCTTCAGTGAAGAAGCTGCTCGCTGCGTCAACTGCGGTTTTGGCCACTTCCAACCAGCCGAGGGTTCCTTTGCTTGCCGCTCGTGTCAAGCTGGACTCACTACACGGACGGACCAGGCCATTTCGGCTGATGAATGTTCCGAAGAATGCCCAACTGGCCAGCAACTCACATCGCTATCCAACAACGCCACTTGCGAGCCTTGCCCAAAGGGAACTTACAGGACCAAGGGACGTGAAATGGCCTGCCAGACGTGCCCTTCTGGTTTCACCACAAGCCGCGCCGGATCGGCCAGCGCTGACGAATGCTCTGAACCTAAATGCCAACCTGGTTCCGCCTTGTCCAAGGAGAACACTTGCGTCATCTGCCCAGTTGGCACTTATCAGCCGAACGCTCAGCAGACTTCTTGCTTGCCTTGCCCGCCCGACACGACAACAAAGTCGACCGGTACCACCCTCAAATCGGAATGTACAAACCCTTGCACCGACTCCGCCAACGCCACCATTTGCCCTGTCAATGGAGTGTGCCTCTTCCAGGCCAGCAACAACACGCACCGGTGCGAATGCAAAGCAGGATTCACGCCCGACAACACCAACGGCGATTTCACCTGCATGGACAAATGCGACAACTTTTGTAAGAACGACGGCAAGTGTCGAAAAGAGCGAATCACTGGTGAACCCTACTGTCAGTGCACTGGCAGCTACACGGGCCTGCAGTGTGAGGCCCAATCCAACTTTGCCTACATCGTCGGTGGAAGTGCAGGTTTCATTGTGTTTTTGATTCTGCTCGTGCTGCTCATTTGGATGATTTGTGCGCGCACGTCGCGTCGTCGTGACAACCAAGCGGCCAAAGCGGCTGCGGCTGCCGCCGTAGTTGCTGCCGATCCATCAGGCAGTCAAGCCAATTTCTACTACGGAGCACCGGCACCTTACGCCGAATCGATTGCGCCGTCTCATCATTCGACCTACGCCCACTATTACGATGAGGAGGAAGACGGTTGGGAGATGCCCAATTTTTACAACGAAACCTACATGAAAGCAGAGAATTTACACAACGTGAACAAGGGGAACAGTTTGGCTCGCTCCAACGCCAGCCTCTATGGTAATAAGGAAGAGCTCTACGATCGTCTAAGGAGACACGCCTATCAGGGAAAGAAAGCTGAGAAGAATGGCGAGACGACAAGTGAAAGCGACGGACATTAAAGTAACCGGCTTATTTCGACAGTTTGAAAATTATACCGACAAGCTCCTTCATCGAGTCCACTTTTGCTTAGTTGTTTAGTTATTATTATCGTCGTACTTTTCTTTATTTTATCCATTTGACATTTAAATAGTTTTGGGGGAAAGAGAAGAAAGATGAAATATTAAGATGTTTATGATAGATGCTTGTCCCTCAATCCTGCTGTGGGCAATGTGTTTGTCTATTTATCAAGCAATTTAAGTTTCCATCGAGAGGGGTTAATATTTCTTTCATTCTGTATACATTAGCGAAAGTAAGTGTATTTGAAGCGTTTCTCATATGATGCTCCTCTTCCTCTAATGTTTCTCTTGCTGGTGATTTCTTGACAGTCTCTTTCCTACCAATTATTTTTCTTAATTATTCTTTAATTGATTTGTTTAGTGGTTTGAGGATTGCCAGTCACACACGAACGGAAATGAAACGAGAAATCAGTTTCGTCACTTGACGAAATGTCGGTGATTTGATTTGATGCTGTTTTATTAATTCTTCACTTTTGGTTCTTAATTTATGGCCGGATTTTGCTGCTTCTTTTATTCCCCTCATCTATTTTGTGTTGAACCAATCATTCCTCTCTCGTGTAAACCGCGTACGTTTCAACTTTCAAGTGATGATGACCTTTTTACAAAAATATGTTTGTGCAAC
>Ga0075501_1018996_pt1 | contig 11956 bp, 1 predicted proteins | sample DEB19_08_RNA2_FD_73452 | JGI IMG/M metagenome (GOLD analysis project Ga0075501, IMG submission 73452) | Aqueous microbial communities from the Delaware River and Bay under freshwater to marine salinity gradient to study organic matter... | ecosystem: Environmental > Aquatic > Marine > Intertidal...
GCCAAGATCCTGGTGGTCCTGGCCTGCTTGCTCAGCCTAGCAGGCATGGCTCTCGGCCAGTCTTACTCGGTCAACTACAGAGGGCAGCAGCAGGAGGATCTGACGTGCATGCAAGCCGAGATTACTGTGGATGAGCAAAAGATCGTGTACCGCAACGACCCATCTACCAACTGCTTTGGCTTCCCGTCGATCCAGTTTGACGACACGCCAGTGATTGGTGGCAAGCCCAACTCTTTCACGATTGACTGGTCCCTGATGGTGGATGAGCTTCAGATGCAGGACAACGACAGGCTGCACATTCATCTTCCTGGGTTCACTGGAGGCACCAACACGTTTGGCATCATGGGACCTGCCATTGACACTGCTGTGAAGGGAGCCCTGTACACGCCCAACTTCAAGTCTGAGGCTGTGAAGGGAGACGTTGCCTCCCCGCTTGGAGAGCGTGCCGACTTTGGTGCCCTTGTTGGCATCTGGGGCATCTCTTGCGGCACGGAGGAGAACCTGTACATGGACCGTGCCAAGGTTGACAACCTGCGGACAGCTGAGTGGGATCCTGCCACGGAGATGCTGAAGGTTGTTCTCAAGGCTCAGCGCTATGCCCCCTACAACAAGTTCAATGGCAGGCACGATGGTTACACAGGAGTGCCTGGCGACGCTTCTTCCACAAGTGGAGCACCCGCTGTGACCACTGGAGGATGGGTTGCCCCGTCTGACGGCTTCAATGGTCTGTCCATTCCTCACACTGAGACCACCGTTCCAGCCACACCATGTGCCCAGAACAGAGGCTGTCCCAGGGGCAACCATCTCCAGGCCATGGAGTACTCCATGCAAGGTCCATCCATTGCCAAGGGGACCAGTGCCACCGCCTTGTCTAATACTGTCAACGACAATTCCGCATCTTCTAGACCCATGGAGGCTGTGGTGACATCCATAAGTTACGGAAATGATGGCTACATTGCTGCCCCTGGTTACAGGGTGTGTGGCATCTACGTGGATGCGAGCAAGCTTCACAGGGAGCAGCTTGCTGGGCAGATCACGAATGGCCTTGGGCCTCTTCCCCCTTTTGGAGGGATTGACAAAAACTGGTATAAGGCTGCCTTCATCCGTCGTTTTGCCGCCACCCGGTGCACTGGTGGCTTTACGAATGCTGCTGGGCAGGTGACCCGCCCCGGCATGAGCCCTGAGACGTGCTCAGTGGACAAGTCGAAGACTGCTGCGTCCCTTGCCAACTTCTGGCAGGTGCCCTTTGATGGGGACACTGAGCGTGTTGTTGGGTTCCAGTTCACCACTGCCAGGCAGATGCTTCCCTTGGCTGCAGGTGCCAGTGCCGCAGGGACCCTTGTTGCACCCTCGTTCTCGTATGCTCGTGCCAAGGGCAGGACCACTGGCTCCAACAACGACAACTGCATCACTGTGACACTCATGCCGTCTGTGACGTTTGTGTCTGGGAGTGCCGCCACGCAGATCACGATTGAGGGCCTGACTGGCTCAGGCAGTTCCGACACCGACATCCTTCCGCTGTACATGGACAACAAGTGTACCACACGTTTCACTGAGCTTGTTGGCTCGAATGGTGCCCCCATCAAGAACTTCCGTCCGGTCAATGGTGGAGGACTTGCAAGCTACGACAACAACCAGCAGACGTACAGGCCGTTTGGGCAGGCCAACAGGCTTGCCTCTGGATCTGCATGGAGTGCAACAGACACCACAACTGGTCTTAAATTGCAGGGTACAGCAACGCAGTGGGAATACCTCGACAACGTTGACTGGCACACCAGGGCCAACAGGGGCACCATCTCTGGGTTGACAACTGGTGACGCCAACAAGGATGTCTCTGCGGAAGGATCTTTCTTCGGGGGTTCCTTGACTGGAGTAAAGGGCGTCGTTGCTTCCACTGGCAAGGGCAGCAAGCTGTCTTCACCTGTTGGGGATCTTTCGACTGCTGACGGGAATGCAAAGTTCTCCAAGAACGAGGGCAAGCTTACTGTGAACCTCTCACCTGGGTACTTCCTGCAGAAGGGAGAGTTGCTTGTGTTTTCCTTCATGCTCAAGAATGGGGGTGAGCCAGTTGCCTCGAGGGAGCTGACTGTGTCTGCCACTGGATCGTTCTGCAACTCTGACGACGGATTCTGTGACGGGGTCGCTGAGAAGACTCTCAACATCCAGGGCAACGCCATTGCCAACGGAGGCAAGCTGCTGGAGGTGAAGGCTGCTTCCTTTGTGACGTCCAAGATCTTCCAGGCGTCGTCTGACCCTGATTCTCTTGCCACCATTTTTGTGACCTTGGCCAGCAACGTTGAGCTGAAGCAGCCCGATGCCTCTGCTGACTCCAAGATCTTCATCACTGGCCTGTGTGGCTTTGAGACTGGAACCGACATTCTGCTGTACCAGAACCAGAAGAGTGGAGGTTTGCCCTACGAGAACAAGTACCCCATTGAGGCTGTTCGCAGCAAGAACGACCTTCCTGGGTTGTCTGCTGACGACAGCAAGCACATCAACCACCAGGCCAAGTACACAACGGACGGGACCAACGGCAGGCTTGAGATCAAGCTTGGGTCTGCTGGTTTTGTTGCTGAGAGCGAGTATGCGTTTGCGTTCCAGCTCCAGACGAAGAAGACTGCCAATGCTGCTTGCGTGCCGAAGATCTCGTCTTCTGGGGGTTCCGTTGCCATTGCTGAGCAGGAGTTTGCTGAGCCCACCAACGTGGGCAAGGTGGATGCACCCCAGTTCACTACCCTGAAGATTGGGCAGGTCACTACCAGGCCCGACGTGATGAACTTCATCTGCGTGACCCTGCAGCACAACTTCCAGTTCTACTCCGACTCTGCTGTGCTTGACAGCAGCTCCCAGCAGTCTGCAGGGTACATTGAGTCGAAGATCACGATCTCTGGCTTGACTGGGACCCAGTCTGATTCCACCAACACAATCAGCAAAGGTCTGGCGCTTGCGTACTGCCCGACGGAGGTTCCCTACTTTGATGAGCTAACCACCCAGCACACCAGCACGCAGTTCCAGCCTGATTCTACTGCCTTTGCCCTGAAGCGTTATAGAACCAACACTGATCCGACATGCTTGACTCCCAGCACGGGGGGCAACACCCAAAAGTGTATTCCTGGCAACCCGTACACCCCTGACACTGCTCTGGACACGGACGTTGCTGGCCGCAGCTGGTTTGGGGGGCAGACAGTGGGCAAGGACAGTTTCTCCTGGGACCAGGCCACAGGCACTGCCGTGTTGACTGTGGATCCCGACATTACCTCTCTGAAGATCACTGAGCCAGCATCGCCCAAGGGTGGCATCCCCAAGAATGCGGAGATTGTGTTTGCGCTGCCCCTGAAGAACAGCAAGGAAGCGTCTGACTGCAAGACTGTGACGTTTGAGGCTTCTGGCAGGATTACCCAGAAGGCCACCATGGTCAACACCAAGACTGGCCGTGCCCTTCAGGACGGTGAGATGGATGGGGATGCCTGCCCCTTGAAGGTGTATGCTCCTGGGTTCCTCGTGAAGAAGATCACCCAGGCCACTTCAGTGACTGGGGACGAGAATGTGATGACTGTCTCACTCAGGACGAACGTGGACTTTGCTTCAAAAACCTCTGGCCAGGCAAGCTGGATCACAATCTCTGGACTCACTGGCACTGCTACTGGCGACACTGACTCCTTGCCCATTTCGGCACCCAACTTCAGATTTTCACCCAAGTTTGAGAAGAATCAGGGCATTTGGAAGAGTGACGGCACGCTTGTGCTGAAGCTCGACGCTGGAGCAAATGATGCCTGCGTTCCGCCCACTGTGTGGGCTGCAGGACCCTTCTTCAGCAAGGCATCAGGCACAGTCCCAGTGCAGGCACCGTTTGCCATAGGAGGCTCCGATGCCAGTGGTCTGACTGTGGCACAGAGTTTAGGTCCAGGTGCTACTGTTGTGGTGTCAGGGTCCACTGTTGTGACGTCTGCTGGGGGGTTGAGGTCGTCCCAGCCCACGACCTGCATCAAGGCTGGTTTCCTGTATGTTTTCCAGTTCAGCATTTTGAACCCTTCCAAGGAGCAGCAGGCACCCACTGTGCAGATTGGGGGCAGGTTCAGGGATGACAAGAACAGCGAGGTTGTTGTTCCCCCCGCTGTGATTGATTCGCCCATCATTGAGGATTTGCTGTCTGTCCCCATGTTGATTTCAGACCAGGTTTTGACTACGTACAAGATTGGACAGCTTGTGCCAGCTCCTGGAGCAACCAACGTCATTTGCGTGACCATCCAGTCGTCCAAGGACCTTGAGTCCAAGGATAGCGAGCTGCTCAGCACCATCACCATCTCTGGCTTGGATGGGTTTGACGCCGATGCCCAGGACCTTCAGCTGCTTCGCAATGACGGTGTGACTCAAATTACGCCAAGAATTGGCAACCCTAAGGCTGGTGATGCCTATGCTGTGGGGGGTGTTTTCAAGGCCCGCAACACTGCAGACACGACGACCAACCATGGTTATGTGAGGTACACAGGCAAGACCGATGGCAGGATCACCATGGAGATTGTTGGTTGCCAGTCAGAGTGCAGTGCTGGCCAGAGGACTGGTGCTGGGCATGCACAGCACATGCAGAAGAACGTGGACCACAAGTTCTGCTTTGCGTTGAAGAATCCTGGGTCTGAGATGGCCTGCAAGGATGTGGAGTTCCGTGTGTCGAACAAGGGGAAGATCTCCACTGTCAAGGCCAAGCTTGACAGGACCACCACCATTGAGGACTACCCTGCCCAGTCAGCCTGCCCTGGGTATGTTGCTGCACCTGGGTTTGTGGTGAAGAACTGGAGGTCGTCGTCCAACATCACTGGAGACGTTGCCGTGATCCACATGACGATTGCCAGCAACTTTGACCTGGCGGCTGGTGACAAGATTCACGTGACTGGCTTGAGCAGCTACACCAGGGCGTGTGCCACCCCCCCTTGCGACGTGGGCATCGATGTGACCAGGGTTGCTGTCTCAAGGAGGTATGGCAAGCCCTACATGAATGGTGTACGTAACGTCAAGGGCTTTGGCGTGAGTGATGCTGGAGCCACTGCTTCTGAGAGGCAGAACTTTGCCGTTGCCATTCAGAGTTATGACCTGTCAGGCACCAAGGAGGGTGGGGCCTTCACCAGCACTTTTGGAGACAACGCCAAGTGGGGCATTGCTGGGGACACAGAGGCCACTGCCTCATCCCTGCACTTCACAGTTGTGAAGGGGGCGACTGTGAAGAGTTCGGACATCAGGACTTCTGCGGATGCCACGTACTTTGACGTTGTTTTCAAGCTGAACAACAAGGGTGCTGCAACGTCTGCTGCACCAATTCAGATTGCCATTGAGAAGAGCCAGGTGACGTACACTGCTCAGACCATGAATGCTGGGCAGACTGCCCCCGTGATGGGCATCTCCAACGCTGGCAGTGGAGGAATGGCCATCACATACACACCCATGAAGACTATCTATGGAGGAGAGTCATTGATCCTTACTCTGCCCAAGTTCACCCGTGACTCCAACGGCATGCTGTTTGGCGTCACGTCCTCGCCAAGCGAGGCCTTCATGACCTACTCCACATGGGCTGACTGGAAGGCTTATGGCACAGATGAGGATTACGCACGTGCATTCTTCACCAATGGCTGGACAGCAGACGGGATCAAGGCCAAGTCTGGAGACTCTGGGCAGACTGGGGAGCGCTGGAACTACCCCAACGTGAATGCCAAGGTCACTACGGATGCCGACTACAACCACGACACTGGCGTGCTCGTGCTTGACTCTACTGACCCTGGTGTGGGGCAGAACAAGGACTACTGGTATGCTGCGACTGAGGACAACCTGTACCAGGGACGTGTGACTCCTGTTGCCCAGCAAGGCACCATGGCTGGTACTTCCACCACTACTCAGACTGGTGTGTTGAACAACCCCCCTACTGGGACTCCATTACCTAATACAGCAGAGCAGAAGCCTGGCCAGGTGGACCTTCCTGAGGCCACTGCAGACTACTACCTGGACAACGGGGAGGCCTTGGATCCAGTGATGGGTGCTGCAGCGTATGCTGAGAGGAATGCCAACACTGGGGCGTCTGTGAACGGATTCCAGCGTCCCCACGCTGTCGTTCTGAACAGTGATGCAGTCAAAATAGGTGCTGCAGCTCTAGCTGGTGGTTTTGGCGTACGTGCCACAGGTGTTGCCCAGAGGTACAACAACCTGCCTGCGCCCATGCCAACTGGTGTCTACACACCAGTGGACAACTATGATGGCACCCCTCCATTCAAAGGTATACCTGCCAAGTATCAGCCCTCCAAGCGTGACAATTTCTACAAGGGCATGCTTATGAAGTGCTGGATCGGGGACTCCGATAAGGCTACTGATTACAGTGCTGACGCCGATAATGACATGGGCAAGAATGGTGTGGATGAGGGCACCCAGTATCGGAAATCAGCTGCTGGTGGTGTGACTGAGCTCCTGCCGCCCCCCTACAGGACTCCTGGTTCAGCGTTCGGGGACGTTCTGGTGCAGAACAATGCTGGCACTGTCCTTGCGCCTGCGCCAGTTGCCTTCCTCACTGCCAATGATATCACCAACGGCCAGGCGTTTGCCAAGGCAGGGGTGAGCCGCATCTTGGAGACCAGAGTCATCCAGGCCTCTTTCAGGCAGATTGACTACGTTCCCCGCAAGAAGGGAGGCTGCCACTTTGACTCTACCGTCAACAGTGCAGCCTTCACTGCAGTCAGCCATCCTGCTTACACAGTTGCTTCTACTGATCCGACTAAAGCAACACTTGTTAATTACAATGCCTACGCCAATGTGAACCCTGCAGCTACTCCTGGACAGAATGGTTGCCAGGACGAGGTGCCTGGCTTCCCTGCCATCGTGCGTCTTGAGAGCCCCTTCTCCCGGGCTCTTGACCCTGACACCCTGTGCTACATTCAGCGCAAGTCCCACGTTGGCGTGTACACTGGTATGACTGCCATGGTCGGAGACCAGGAGTACCTTTTGAAGCAGGGAGCTGCCAACATGTACACTGTCAGCCACGTGGCGTCTGAAATGATTGACTCTCTTGGAAATGCCGTTGATCGCAAGGTTCCCAGGTCGTACAGCACCGAGGATTCAGGCATGTCTGCCACTGGTCTGCGTGGCTCTGGCAACATGTATGGCTTCTTCAAGGATGGAGTCGGCCTGTCTGGGCAGCCCTACACCATCTATTCGCAGCTGGAGCTTGTGGCCAAGAAGGGCTCAGCAGTCAGCGTCGGCGAGACAGTTACGATCACGATCCCGACCAGTGCTCAGATCTTCCCACCAGACAACATGAATGCACCCATCACCCCCTCTGTGAAGAAGGGCTCTCCTGTTCGCCGTGACGGTGCTACCACTCTTGCTGACGCCACGAGGATCTCCCACGTGTTGCTTGTTCCCTTGTCCCCTGCATGCTCCATTGTGGGAGCCTATGGAGTGCAGTCTGGATGCCAGAGTGGCAACGGCAAGGGAGGTGCCTTTGACGTGATGCTCTCTGCTCAGTGGCCGTATGCATATGACTCTGAGAACAAGAATGACATCACTGGGTATCCCATGACTGTGTTTGGTGGCCAGTCAACCGTGATCAAGACCATGGCTGACAAGCACTCACAGAATCTGCCAATCAGACCTCTTGAGGGTGCCCTGGGTGCTGCAGCAACCGCTGGGTCTGTTCAGGGTATTGACCTTGATGGTGTGTTGGATGCGACCAAAGATACATTTGCTTTAGCAGTGACTGCTACCTCTGCTGGATCTGTAGGTGCCCGTCTTCAGACCTCATCCAAGCAGGCAACTGGGTCCGTAGCAGGAGCTGGCTCCATTGTAGGAGGTGTAACAATTGGTGTAACAGCTGGTGCAACAGTTGGGTCACGTTTTACAGATGATATCAACCCCAATGCCATTGTGGACACGCTGTTCACTGTGGTGAAGGAGCTTGATGCCATTGCCCTCACCTCAGGCACTGCACGTGTTGCCGCAAACAGAGCCCCCCGGCTGCCCAACTCCCCTGTAACACTGATTCACGGAGGTTGTGGCACCATCCCTACCTCTGACAGTCTGGTTGGACTTGCTGCCACCCTGCCATATGCTGTTTGCCTGGCTCTGGCAGGTGGAGTGGCCCACAACCAGGAGCTTGTGATTGGCACAGGCACCGACGTAAATCAGCTTGGAGACCAGATTCTGGCTCCTGTATCCTCACCGGCAACTAAATATACACCGCGAGCAAATACTGCTGGAGCAACTACAACAGGACCTGCAGGAACTGTGAAAAACCTCTTCAGACCCAGGAGGAACCAGTTCAACGTGGTGGTTATGGGCCCACAGAGCATCACTGGTGAGGTGGGGCAGAGGGTGACACCTGTTGTGGCTGACAAGCATGCTGCTGGCAAGGCGTACGGCAGCGCACCCAACACTCCCGACTACGGGACCTATGCCCCATTGGCAAGGACAGGAACAAATGCCAAGACTGGCTTCTTTGAGGAGGCTGGCGACAACCTGGGCCTTGGGGCGTACATCCTTGTGGGTGTGTACAAGCAAGGTACATCTGACCGTTTTGTGTGGGCCAACGAGGCCAACAAGGGCACGCAGAAGTCTGCCATGCCCACTCAAGCTGACGTGAATGCCAACCTGGTTGTGCAACGCTGGCTTGGCACATCCAGGGAGGTTATTGAGTTGTCCAAGATTCCTTCTGGATTGATTGGTGGCAACACTGCGAATCGGCCTACGGGGGCATCTGTGTACCCCTCCCCTGCAGGCCACGTTCCCCGTTACCAGGCCCGTATTGGTGGTGGCTACAGCATTGGTCGTTATGCCTATGGCGTGAGCAACATCATGCGTGTTCGATCGGACGTGACTTCCATGGCCAGGCCCACAGGTCATAAGTGGACAGCCATCTCTAACACCAGCCCCCACCCGTACGGGACTATCTTGCCAAAAACAGCAACAGAGCAGACCAAGGATGGCATTCTTTCGAGCTTCATGGCTGTTCCCCACTCTGTGAGGGATGCGGCAGGGTCCCACCCCACTGGTCACTCCCAGGCTACCACTGCCCCTACCATGGAGGAGGCCTTTGTGTATGGAAGGACGACCTTGCCCCTTCCCCAGGTGATTCACACTGACAAGCACGTGGCAGCTGGTGAAAGTGCAGCTGCCCAGACAAACTTCTTGAGCCGTGGAACGTGTGGGGTGCAGGGAACTACCACTGCCAATGGAGTTGGTACTGCGGCATCTTTTACAATTGATGTTGTCTCAGAACCCACCACAAAAAGCTTGAAGGAGTCGTGCCTGGCCGACACGTTCAACCCTGGTCAGCCATTCTCTCGCAACGTGTACATTGAGAAGGGCATGGACGTGTACATTGTGTCGTCCATTTTCGACACTTTGATCCAGAGGCCTGAGCCACCCAGGAAGCACTTGGGCAAGACCATCAACAACTGGGCACAGACAATTAGCTCTGGTTGGTACGCAACCAGTTCCACCTCTCTTAAGGGTGGAGCTGATTTCTTCCCAGGAGATGCTGCCAGTGGAGCAAGCATTTCCAACGCTGCACCTGTGGGCCTTCCCCAGGTTGCAGCCCAAGGGTTGGGCAGGACCATGACTAATGACAACCAGAGGTTTGGCATGATTCAGACCCTGGGCACTCCAGTTATCAAAGGCACTGCAGTTGTTGGGGGGGGCTGGACTTCCACTCCAACAGCAGCAGGGGGAGTTGGCATCACCAAGGATGCAACTAACCAGTATGGCTTTGACCAGGACTTCAGGCTCTATTCTGTGCTTGGCCCGTTCATGCGTGCTGCACGCATCAAGGACGTGTATGACGGCAGCAAGATTGTCAACGCTGCTCAATCCAAGTTCCCTGGCATCTTGACCATCCACGGTCCTGACGGTTTTACAAGTACTGATGAGCACAGAGAGTTCGACATTTTCAACTTGGGAGCAGATAAACCAACTGAAGTGTCCATTGTCAACAATGGAGTACTAAATGTTCCCGCCTATTATGATGCCTGGAAGAACAACGCCTTGTGGAGCATGGCCCCCGTGGCAGGCACCACGTACCTGAAGGCCAATGACAGGACTACCCAGATTCACTTGTATAACCACACATATGTGGAGAGCAACAAGGTGCTCACGTTCTGCAACCCCCTTCAAGGGGACCTGAACAACGCCCCCGGATCAGCCATCATGACAGACATTTCTGACTCCCAAGTAAGGCACACCGCCACTTCCTTGCCCACTCTTGGGACAGGCAATACAGAGTTCTTGCTTTACAGTGAGTCCAGCGGAGCTATAGTTGCCTCGACAGCTGTCAACTCGCCACTGGGGACCATCAACACCCAGAAGATCAGCAACGGCAGGGCAGACACCGCCCCTGGTGTGTGAACGTGCCCCGCAGGCACTCCATCTGCCGCAAGATGGTCACGGGCAATCCTTTGGTGACCTGGCAAGACATGGCTGGAACAGCAGCCTCGGGTGGAAGCAATGCTGCTGACGTCACGAAGGCCCGCGCCCGCTTCACCGAGTCAGTGCAGTTCAACAACGTGCTGAACCAGGACCCCTCACCCAACATGCGTGCCATGGTGACGTACGTGGAGCCCACCAAGATCCCTGTTGGAGAGGGGTTCATCCCCCCCGGATCCACGGCTTGCTTGTACTCGAAATTCCCCAAGTTCTACAAGGCCAAAACATGCGGCTCTCTGGAGATCCAGGGCAAGAATTTCAAGATCACTCTGGATGGCGCGCAGGACATTCCAGACTGGTTCGAAATGTCCCCACCCGTCGAGATTGCGTTTGACAAGTTCTCTGACTTTGATGCCACCACCAATCCGGAGATGCTCAAGGACAAGGATGGCAAGGACATCCCCAAGTCTGAGCAGAAGTTTGGCCTGAACACGTATAGCAAGGAGCTTTGCCTTGGGGACTTTGTGCGAATGTCAGTTTCCAAGAAGCCTGAGGGAGCAGCTGATTACTTTTACACTGTTTCCCACTCAGCCACCCGCCAGATTCCTGAGGATGTGCTTGCCAAGGTGGACAAGAAGCTTAATGACCAGCGCCGCAGGCACCTGCTTGAGACGACTGTCTGCCCCACCGGCTTTGATGCCCGCTTGCTGACGATTGGCTCTCCCCTCCACGAGGCTTGCGCCTGCGAAAACAGCGCTTGTGGAAAGTCGGAGGCCGTTTGCAAGACTTCGAAGAACGGGGACACCTTCACCTGGAACCAGGTGCTGATGCTGGAGCGCGTGTGCCGTGTGAAGAAGGATGAGGCAGCCTACGACCCCACTGGAGCCATTGTTGGTGGAGTGATTGGAGGCTTCTTTGGTCTGCTGCTGCTGCTGCTGCTGTTCTACTTCTGCTGCCTGAGGAAGAAGGAGGTGCCTCCCACTGCACGTGCAGTGCCCATGCAGGAGCCTGCCAAGCCCCTTGCCCCTGTGTACCTGCCCCAGCCGTACCCGTCTCTGTCGGAGCAGTTTGCTCCTGCCCCCATGCCTGCCTACCCTGGGATGATGATGGAGGGAGGAGTTGTGCAGCCCACTGGCCAGCCCACCCTGTACTCGTCGATGCAGGGGGTTGTTGCCTTCCCCCCTCCTGGGATGGTGGAGACGTACCCCCCCCAGCCGGGCACCTACCTTGCACCGTATGGGGTTGTTCCCCAGCCCCTCATGTAGAGAAAGAGGCTGATACATGACACAGCAGTTGAGTGGGTGAGGTTCACCTGCCAACTTTCTTGAGCCTCACGTGTCTGATTGTCATGCTGACATGCGTGGCTCAACATGATCTGGCATTCTTCGCCCCACGCAACGAGACTGTTGTGTTGGGCGCTGACGAGTGCAAGTTGAGTTGTTGAGGACTTCATGACAGGACCTGTTCCTTTTGATGGGTTGCAAACTAGGTTTGATGAATGGGTGTAGTGTCTTTTTTTTGGATCAAATGCAGTGGTTCCCCATTTAATTAAGATGTAATAAAG
>Ga0075501_1364296_pt1 | contig 11762 bp, 22 predicted proteins | sample DEB19_08_RNA2_FD_73452 | JGI IMG/M metagenome (GOLD analysis project Ga0075501, IMG submission 73452) | Aqueous microbial communities from the Delaware River and Bay under freshwater to marine salinity gradient to study organic matter... | ecosystem: Environmental > Aquatic > Marine > Intertidal...
GCATGTTCTAACCATCTCAGCAAGTACCCAAGCAAAGGGGTATCTACTCTGAGATCCTCACGACTGAGGACACACAGAACCTTAATGCCGTTTCGACATTCGGTCCGGACAAGAATAAGATCATCCAGACCAACCAAAAGCAGCCGGTACCACGCGCTAGAGGAATCAAGCGTAGAGAGGTGCTGAAGCAGGCAGAGATGGCTGCTGCTAGCGCTGAAATGAACCCTGAGCAGCCTCAAGAGCCGATTCTCGGCAAGGACTACTTCCGTGATCCAACAACGAACTACGGCTTTTACAGCAAGAAGAGAGAGGGTGTCTCTGACGTTGACCCCAAGGTGATGGAACCATTTAAACCTATCCCGGGCAAACCGCCCCGCAAAGTCGTCATCGACAGACAACGAAAGCTATTCGCCTCTCTAAACATCGAAGACCTTCTCCTGGAACTGGGGATCGATTACAGAAACGCGCCGTAGAACACAGCAGATTGGCTGCCGCTAGAGCCATTTGACGATACAGAGTATGACTGCCGCCTCCCTGAAGAATGGATCAGTCTCGGATACGATGCTGATGGAAATTTCGCTCCAATCTGTGGCCAAGGTCTCTTCCGCCACAAAGATGGCACCGCTGAGTGGCGACCTGTTCTCATCCACAGCTACGACTCCGATAGGGAAGTTTACACTGGCTACTGGGACCAAGAGGGCGACTACTGCGAGCTTACGAGGATCAACTTGCTTTTCAACAGTGAAGACCCAAGGATTTTCGCTTAGCGTGTTGCCCAAGCACACAGTGAGCGCATTTATGCCGACTCGTAGATCCGCTACAACTTCTTTATCGACTGCATGCCTCAGTCGGGCCTACACGATTTAGACCCAGAGCAACAAAACCGTATCCAGTATATGGCTCTGAGCAGCAAGTACCTTAAGGAACGTGAAAATGTTGACCCTACATCAATAATGTTCGAAGTTTAAACTGACTTTATGAGGACGATGAATCAAATCATCATGGACAAGACCATGGAAAAGCCAGAGGAAGAGCGCCAGGACATTGTACCAACTAATGTGACGTTGCCACCGCCGTCGCCGCCCAAAGACATCCCTTACTTCGGTCAGGTTCCTATCCCGAAGCACGAGTTCCCTGAGCAGTTTAGCAATTTCTGCTTTAACTCTCTTTTCATCAAGAATGAGGTGATTCGCGCAATGGTTCAGATTCGCGAGGAGTGCAATAAAGTTATGTCTGACCATCACATCTGGCAGTGCAACCTTGGCAAAATCATGCGCGTTGAAGAGTTCAAACAACACCAGCAGAGTGCCATCGGTGCACTTAAATTTGCTACGAGAGAATCAGGCTGGGTTTTGCACCTTGAAAAGATAATTAAAGCCTCGTTTAACGACGTTGGTAAAGGCTGGTTCTACATTTTCGAGAAGTCCAAGGAAACCTACGAGTTCGGTAAACTTAAGAAATTCTTAAACCTCGTGAACTTCATGATGTAGGACACCGTCCTGATTCTCTGTAAAAACTCTGTGAAAGAGTTTGTCGACTACATAATGAGCTTTATTCCACTAAAGACTCAGATTTTCTCAACTGCGAAAGTCACTAATACTTTTGCTGAAAAGAAGCAAGACGACTAAGATTCGGATGATGAAGACTCTCTTTTGCTACCTTAAGAGGACGATATGCCTGCTGTTGCTGAGACTAAACGATGGCTTGCAGATCTTTTCAGGAAAGATAAAGAGCCTCAACCACTGTTTATGCTTGAGTTGATTCTCAAACAAGGCTAACTTATCCCTAACTACAGCGTGTCACCCCAAAATGTGGTTCAGTGTATCCGCGAACTTTTTGAAGATGGAGTTAAGGCATTGTAAGACATCCCACAGCTTGAGCCTATCCTGATGAAGCACTTGTTCAAGACTCACGGGAAAAAGACGCTCAAAGCACCTATGATTCCTTCAGAAAAGCCCAAACCTGTTGATAAAAACGACAAAAAGAAGTTGCCTGATGAAAACACGTGGCTTTGGGAGGCGAAAGAGCTCCTCGTTGAGAATTTAGAGCGCGCAATTGAGCCTTTGGGTGAGTATGTCAAGACTTTTGCTGCCTTCGAAAGAGAGAAAGAACTGAATCCTGACAAATACGTCAAGGAGCTCGACAATGCCGATAACCCGATTTCGGCGCAGGAACTCAGAGCAGACATCTACGAAAACCTTAAGAAGGAGTAACAAATCAAGGAGCTGATCCCGAAGACGGTCAACGTCTCTATGTTCCAGATTAACTGTGGTGACATTCGAAATTATTACGCGGGCAAATTCCAGCAGATCGTCGAAAAGGAAATTAAACTGATTCAGCAAAAAGCGAAAGACAATACCCATCAAATAATGAGCAAATTCATGGAAATCACCGCTAAAATTGTCGCTGAGCCTAAGACAATCGACGAACTGACCGATTAGAAAAAGTACATTTCAGAGATTGGCGTGCAAATCGAGAAACTGAAGCGTGAAATTGACGAGTGCATGAAAGTTTACGACATTCTTGACGAGTTTGAAGTTGAACTCACTGGTTTGGAGTTCAACAACAAATGGGACATGTACAAATCTCCAAAAAACATCCAGCACGTAATTGAAACACAGAATGAAGTTTTGAATAGACTCAAAGATCAAATGCTCAAGACGATGGAGGTTGAGCAAGAAGAATTTGAAGAAACGATTGACAACCTCTAAATGATGATTGGATCTTTCAACCAGTAAGACCAGATCGCAAAATACGAGGAATACGCCACAATGGTCGACAACGTTGACGCTAAGCTTGCTGAGTCGATCGAAATAAGCAGAGTTTACAATCAAAGAGAATTCTTGGTTGGAAAGGAGCTGCGTGACTACAGCCGATTGCAGACAATGGTCAAAGAATTCCAACCCTATTTGAATCTTTGGAGGTCAACACGTACCTGGTTCCAGAAACATAAGGCTTGGATGGAAAACAAATGGGAAAGTTTGAATCCAGAAGACCTTGAAACGACTTATGAAAACTGCTAAAAGACTATCTCATAAGTCTTCAGATTCTTTAGAGATCGTAATATGCCTAAAATCTTCGATATCGCCACTGAAATGAAGAAGCATGTCGATGATTTCAAACCAATCGTACCTCTTGCAGTTGCCTTGCGTAAGGACGGCATGAAAGAGCGTCACTGGTAAGCAATCAGGGATCAGACGAAGATTGAGATATACCCTGATGAGGAGTTTACCTTGAAAAAACTTGTTGAAGCTGGCATGGTTGAACATGTTGGCATTTGTGACGAGATCGGTGAGAAAGCTGCCAAAGAGTACCACATCGAAAAATCATTAGCCAAAATGCAAAGGGAATGGGAGGGTCTCAACTTCCTTCTGCCGAAGTTCAAGAATACTTCGACCTACACGATTGCTGGATTCGACGATGCCATGAACATCCTTGATGAACACATCGTAACTGCTCAAGCTATGCAGTTCTCTCCATTCAAGAAGCCTTTCGAAGATGAAATCGAGAGGTGGTGTGCCAAACTGATGGTGGTTTCCGATACTCTTGAAGAGTGGATTAAATGTTAAAAGTCCTGGGTTTACCTCCAGCCAATTTTTGATTCGCCTGACATCATGAAGCAACTACCAACTGAGACGAAGAGGTTCAAAGGCGTTGACAACAAATGGAGATTTGTCCTAAATCAAGCGCATGAGGACCCAAGCATTCTTTTGAACTGCTCTCGTGAAGGCCTCAAAGAATCATTCCAAGAGTCAAACAAAAACCTTGATATCGTCCAAAAAGGTCTCGCTGAGTACTTGGAGAAGAAGAGGTCTAACTTTGCAAGATTCTACTTCCTGTCGAATGACGAGTTGCTTGAGATTCTGTCGCAGACCAAAGAAGTCAGAAAAGTTAGATCTCACCTAAGAAAAGTCTTCGAAGCTATCGCAGATTTGACCTTCTAACAGGATGACTGCATGACAACGATGCACTCTGCTGAGACTGAGAAGATCGAATTTTTGAAGAAAATCGATCCAAAGGACCGCAACGTCGAGTTCTGGATGGGTGATGTCGAAAGACAAATGGTCGCCTCAGTACGCCACGTCATTGAATTCGGTATCACTGACTATTTGGCAAGACCAAGAAATGAATGGATCATCTAACATCCTGGTTAAGTCGTACTCAACTCCTCTCAAGTGCACTGGACAAACGATGTTGAAAAGCATCTTGATGAAGGTGGCAACGCTGGAGCTAAAAAGTACTACGATTTCTTAGCGGAGCAGCTCGCATCCACTGTCATGCTAGTCAGATAGAAACTTTCAAAGCTTGCCAAGATCTCAATCAACGCTTTGATCGTCATCGATGTGCACGCGAGAGATGTCGTTGAAAATCTTTACAAGAGCGGAGTCGAAACCAAAGCAGCCTTCGAGTGGGTGAGCCAACTCCGATACTACTGGTACAAAGATAGCTAAGATATTGAGCAGATGTGGTGCAAGTGTGTTGCCACTGTGTTCCCCTATGGATATGAGTACCTTGGTAACACTGCAAGACTGGTCATTACACCACTGACTGACAAATGTTACATGACACTGATGGGTGCACTACAGCTCAACCTAGGTGGTGCTCCTGCCGGCCCGGCTGGTACTGGTAAGACAGAGTCGACCAAGGACTTAGCTAAAGCGTTAGCAAAGCAGTGCGTCGTCTTCAACTGCTCAGATGATATGGACCACATTATGGTTGCCAAATTCTTCAAGGGTCTTGCCGCTTCCGGCGCTTGGTGCTGCTTCGACGAGTTCAACAGAATCAACATTGAAGTGCTATCTGTCATAGCTCAGTTCCTCTTGCATCTGTTCGCAGCAAAAGCAAGACTTGACCCAGAAGTTGAATTCGAAGGATCTAACATTAAGATGAAGCCAACTTTCTGTGTGTTCATCACTATGAACCCAGGTTACGCTGGCAGAAACGAGTTGCCAGACAACCTGAAGGCACTTTTCCGTCCAGTCGCTATGATGGTCCCCGACTACGCACTCATCGGTGAGATCATGTTGTACTCTTTTGGTTATCTTCAGGGTCAAGCTCTTGCACGCAAGATGGTCACCACCTTCAAACTAGCCTCCGAGTCTCTTTCATCTCAAGACCACTACGACTATGGTATGAGAGCTGTCCGTTCCGTCATTAATGCTGCTGGTATGCTTAAGAATGAGTATCCTGACGTCAGTGAAGAGCAGCTTTTACTCAGAGCCTTAAGAGATGTCAACGTGCCGAAATTCTTGATTGATGATTTGCCCTTGTTTGAAAACATTATCAAGGACTTGTTCCCAGGCATTGAGAAACCAGAACAGACCTACGGAAACCTCGTGCCGCAACTTAAGTCTGTCTGCGACAAGAACAACCTGCAATTCGTGCAGAACTTTGAGCTTAAAATTATCTAGCTCTATGACACTATCCAGGTGCGTCACGGTCTCATGATTGTCGGACCAACCGGTGGTGGCAAGACCAGTAACTACAAGACTCTCTAGCAAGCGATGACAGAGCTCAAAGGCTAAAACAACTTCCAAAAGGTTCTGGTCGATGTGCTGAATCCCAAGTCGATCACTATGGGCCAGCTCTACGGTTTCGTCGACCCAGGCACTCAGGAATGGAAGGATGGTGTACTCGCCAAACTTGTAAACGAAGCTTCCAAGGATGAATCACCTGACTTGCACTGGATCATGTTCGACGGACCAGTCGATGCCCTTTGGATTGAAAACATGAACACTGTATTGGATGACAACAAAAAGCTTTGTCTGAACTCCGGTCAGATCATTCAGTTGACGCCTCGCATGACGATGATGTTTGAAGTAGAAGATTTGGCAGTCGCCTCGCCAGCTACAGTGTCTCGATGCGGTATGGTCTACATGGAACCTCAAAGTCTGACCATATGGCCCTACGTCAAGAGCTGGATGAACACGATCCCAGAAAAGGTCGCTGCCAACAAGTTCATTATGAACACTCTCAATCAACTCTGGGAAGACATGTTAGAAGACGGTCTGTTCTTACTGAAGAAACAGCTTCCAGAAATCGTGAAGACTGTTGAGAACAACACAACACAGTCATGTTTCCGCATTCTCGACTGCTTCCTTGCCAAGTACCACGAGACCGAGATCAAGAAAGTCACTGCTGACCAAATTGAACTTCTAACACAACAAATCAAGAACATCTTTATTTTCGCTTTTACATGGTCAATCGGCGGGACAACTGATCTAGTCGGTCGCAATCGCTTCGATAAGTGGATCAGGGAGCGCTGTGTAAAGCACCACATAGTACTGCCAGAAACTGAGCAAGTTTACGACTGGTACTTCAACGATCAAAACAACACATGGGTTTCATGGTACGAAACGATACCAGAGTACTAAGTCGACGTCAGACAGCCTTACAATGATATTGTCGTGCCCACACTTGACTCTATCAGAATGAAATTCCTCATGCGCACACTTATGTCCAACAACAAACACATTTTGATGCCAGGTCCAACGGGTACAGGAAAGTCAGTCTATGTGTAACAGCTTACAACTTTCGGTATGCCTGAAGAGTTCCTAACTTTGATCATGTGCTTCTCTGCCTAAACATCAGCAAATCAGACTCAGGACTATCTCCAATCAAACTTTGAAAAGCGAAGAAAGAATTGTTGGGGTCCGCCTCTCGGCAAGAAGTTCATCGTGTTCGTCGACGATCTTAACATGCCTCAAAAAGAGCAGTTTGGAGCACAGCCTCCAATTGAACTTCTCCGACAGTTTATGGACTTTGGCGGTTGGTACGACCGTGAAGACAAGGACAAACCATGGCTCCAAATCTTAGACATTGTAGTATGCTCTGCCATGGGCCCACCTGGAGGTGGTCGTGCAGTGGTAACCCAACGTTTGCAGCGTCACTTTAACATTATTGCCTACACAGAAATGTCGTTTGCTGCCATCAGCATGATTTTCACGACGATTGTCAAAGCGTTCTTCGCAACCTTTACGCAGGAAATCAAAGACATTTGTACTCCGCTTATTGAAGCGTAGCTCGAGGTTTACGACAAGATTCTGAATGGTCCTATGAAGCCAACTCCAAGCAAGTCTCACTATACGTTCAATCTGCGAGACATCAGCAAGATCTTCCAGGGCGTAGTCCTTGCCAATCAAAAACTGACGCAGCAATCGGTAGACCTTCTGAGAATCTGGTACCATGAAAACACTCGCGTTATTGGTGACAGACTTATCAATAACCAAGACAGGACTTTCTTTAATGGCCTTATGAATGACTAGATAACAAACCGATTCAAAACTCAACTTGATGTGCTGTACAACGCTGAAAGAATCATTTTCGCTGATTTCTTAGAAGGAATCGAGGTAGACACAAGAATCTACAAACAGATTGTTGACCTGAAATTCTTCTAAAACAAAATAGACGAATATCTCTAAGAGTACAACGGCTCAGTAAAGAATCAAATGAACTTGGTGATGTTCTTGGACGCTTGCGATCACGTTGCTCGCATCCAGCGCATCGTTCGTTAACCTCTCGGTAATGCTTTGCTGCTCGGTGTGGGTGGTTCGGGCCGTCAGTCTCTCACCAGACTTGCGACGTACTGCGCCTTCTATAAGATATTCCAGATCGAAGTAGTTAAGGGCTACTCTATGGCAAACTGGCGTGAAGACGTTAAGAAAGCCTTGCTAATGGCTGGTGTTGAGAACAAGCAAACGACGTTCTTGTTTGTCGACACGCAGATCATAAAGGAGCAACAGCTTGAGGATATCAACAACATCTTGAACGGAGGTGATGTGCCTAATTTGTATAAGCTTGAAGACTTTGAGCCGATTTTCAAAGTTGGTAAACAGCTTTGTATGGAAAAGCAAATTCCAGTGACCAAGATGAACATGTTCCAGTAGTATGTCGGCAGAATCAGACGCAACATTCACATGGTCATAGCGATGTCGCCACTCGGTGACGCTTTCAGCGCACGCATCCGTAGATTCCCGTCTCTTGTGACGTGCAGCACAATCGACTGGTTCTCTGAGTGGCCAGAAGAAGCTTTGCTAGGTGTCGGTAAAGGATAGATCCTTGCAGCGAACGTCGATCTCGGCACCGATTTCGATGCTTGTGTCGAAATGTTCAAAAACATTCACCAGTCTGTTGAACGTAAATCTATCGAGTTCAGAGATCAACTAAGCAGGAAAAACTACGTCACACCAACAAGTTTCCTTGAGCTGCTTAACATGTATTAGCTTATCCTTAAGCAAAAGAGGATTTCAGTAGGCGAGTCAAAGACACGTCTTGTTAAGGGTCTTGAAGTGTTGGCAGAAGCTGCTGTTGAAATCTCGAAGCTTGAAAAAGAAATCCAGGTTATGACCCCTGTTCTTAATGCTACAAAGAAAGAATTAGCCGAGACCATGGTTGTTCTCTCTAAAGAAAAGGCTGAGGCTGAAGTTGAATAAAATATCGTTGCCAAAGATTCAGAGATCGCCTAAGAGAAAGAGCAAAATGTCGCTGCACTTAAAGAGGAAGCTGAGAGGGAGCTAGCTAAAGCCGTTCCTTTGCTTGAAGAGGCTACTCGAGTGCTGAAAGAGCTTAACAAAGGTGATCTGTATGAGCTGCAGACGATGAGAGTCCCAACTAAAAACGCCATCGTCGTTATGGAACTTTCATGTCACATGTTCGAATTGAAACCAACGAAGGCTAACTTGGGTCAAGCGACAAACGACACTGCAGGCTTCTTTGATCTTGCCAAGAAGACAGTGCTGAAAGATCCCACCAAGTTCTTGGCTGATATGATCAAGTATGACAAAGAAAACATTAAGGAACGTACTGTAAAGAATGTGCGAGCAATCTTGGATGCACCAACGTTCAGTCTTGAAGATATCAGAAACACAAACAAGGCTCTTGAAGGCATTTGCAAGTGGGCTCAGGCTATGATGAAGTACTACGATTTGCTCAAGATTGTCAACCCTATGAGGGAAAACGTTGCAAAGATGACCGAAGAGCTTACGGTAGTTAGAGCTGATTTAGCCCAAAAGATGGCTAAACTTAGGGCAGTCGAAGAACGTCTTGCTGAGTTGGAAAAGAACTACAACGAGCAAGTCGCAAAAGAGGCTGAACTACAAGCAAAGATTGACGACTGTAACGTGAAACTTGAGAGAGCTGAGAAGATTATCAGCGGTCTGGCTGGTGAAAAGCAAAGATGGACAGACACAGTTGCTAAGCTTACAAACGAGTTTGAGCTTCTTGTAGGTAATGCGCTAATTGCAGCTGGCATGATTGCTTATTCTGGTCCATTTACTGCGAGTTTCCGTGCAGCCCTCGAGCTGGAGTGGTTTGAGAAGATCAGCTCTTTAGGCGTGAAGGTCCAGAAAAATGTGACGATGAAGGAAATCATGGAGGATCCTGTGCAGACTAAAGGTTGGACTGCAGCATCTTTGCCCAGCGATAACCTTTCAATCGAAAACGCAATTATTATGTTCAAGTCGCGTAGATGGCCGCTCATGATTGATCCTCAGAGTCAAGCCAATAAGTTCATCAAAAACTTGGCGAAAGACCCCGAAGAAGCTCTTGGCATAGATATGTGCAAGATGAGCGACCCAACTCTTCTGAGAAACCTTGAATTAGCCGTCCAGTTTGGTAAATGGTTCTTGATTGAAAACGTGGGCGAGGAGCTTGACCCTGCGCTCGAGCCCATCCTACTCAAGCAGGTTGACAAGACTGGAACTCTTCGTCTGGGTGACAAGAGCATCCCATGGAACAACTCTTTCAAGTTCTTCATGACTACTACGATTCCTAACCCTCACTACGCACCAGAAACCCAGGTCAAAGTGAGCATCCTTAACTTCGCGATTACTCCTTTCGGTCTCGAGGAGCAAATGCTCAACTAATTCATTGCTATTGAAAAGCCTGATCTGACCAAGAAACAGGAACAAATCATCCAGCAGAACGCCCAAGCAGCCAAGTAGACACGCGATATCGAAAACCGTATCTTGAAAGGTCTGACGAAGCACAAAGAGATCAAAGCAATTTTAGAGGATGACGAGCTGATTAATGTGCTTGCTGAAGCCAAGGTCACCAGTGATGAAATCGCCTCATTTATGAAGGAATCAATCAAAGCTGAATAAGAGATCCATGAAACAAGAACTACTTTCCGTAGAGTAGCTTTCCGTGCCTAAATCCTCTTCTTCACAATCGTAGATTTGGCAGCGATCGACCCCATGTACTAATACTCCTTGTAATGGTTCAGCAACTTGTTCTCAGGTGCTGTTGACGGCTCCCAAAAATCAAACGATGCAGAGCACAGAATCAAGCTTCTCAACGATCATTTCACGCATGTGCTGTATGAAAACGTGTGCAGGAGTCTGTTCGAAAAAGACAAGCTATTGTTCTCATTCAAGCTCACGATCAATATTTTGTTCGGAGATGACAAAATGGACGCTGCTCAACTTAGGTTCTTCTTGGCTGGTCCGTCTGGTGAAATCAAGATTGTGCCAAACCCAACAGACTGGCTCGGCGATCTTGAGTGGGCTGAGTGCTACAAGCAGATCCACGTTATGTCAAAAACACTTCCTGTCTTCAACGGCTTTGAAAAGTTCTTTATCGACAACAACAAGGAGTTCTAAAAGATATTCGATGCTGAGGCCCCACACGAGATGCCTATGCCTGGCGAATGGAATGACAAACTAAACAGCTTCGAGAAGATGATTGTATTGAAGTCTCTAAGACTCGATAAAGTCACACTTGCGATTCAGAACTTTGTTATTGAGCATCTTGGATAGCCGTTTGTAGAGCCACCTACTTTCAATCTTGCGAAGTCGTACAAAGACAGTTCTATCACGACACCGTTGATTTTTGTACTGTCTGTAGGTTCAGACCCTGTCGCAGACTTCGAACGATTTGCTGCAGAAATGAATATGACTAAGAAAGTGTCCAATATTTCGCTTGGAAGAGGTCAAGGTCCCAAAGCCCAACAGATGATTAACGAGAACCTTAATCGTGGCGGTTGGGTGCTTCTTATGAACTGTCATTTGGCCGTTTCTTGGATGCCAGTGCTTGAACAAATCTGTGAGAATATCGATGACACGAAACACAGAGACTTCCGCCTGTGGTTAACTTCCATGCCAACGCCTGCTTTCCCTGTCAGTATTCTTCAAAACTCTGTAAAAATGACTCTTGAGCCTCCATCTGGGTTGAAACAAAATGTTTTGGGAACTTATGAGTCACTCACCCAAGAGCAATTTGAAGGCTGCGCTAAGCCTGAGGCATACAAAATGCTTCTCTGGAGCTTCTGTTTCTTCCATGCCATCGTACAAGACAGAAGAAAGTTTGGACCTATTGGATGGAACATCGCTTATGCCTTTACTAACGAAGATTTGATTGTTTCAAGGCGCCAACTTAAGATCTTTATTGAGGATTATGAAGAAGTTCCTTATAAGGTGCTAAACTACGTTGGAGCTCAAATCAACTATGGAGGTCGTGTAACCGACGACAAAGACGAGCGATTAATTAGGACAATTTTGCAGACATACATCAACCCTGATGCTCTTAACGTGGGACACAAATTCTCAGACTCTGGACTCTACTACCAGCTCCAGCCAGGCGAGAAAGAAGACTACATAGACTTTATTAAGACAATGCCACTTAACCCCAAGCCAGAAGCTTTCGGACTCCACAACAACGCTGAAATCACAACATCGTAGATTAGCACTCAAGCAATCCTTGACAGCATGATCAGCATGCAGCCAAAGACAAGCAGCGGCGGCGGTAAATCACGTGAACAAATCATC
>Ga0075501_1005368_pt1 | contig 11658 bp, 7 predicted proteins | sample DEB19_08_RNA2_FD_73452 | JGI IMG/M metagenome (GOLD analysis project Ga0075501, IMG submission 73452) | Aqueous microbial communities from the Delaware River and Bay under freshwater to marine salinity gradient to study organic matter... | ecosystem: Environmental > Aquatic > Marine > Intertidal...
TGAACCAGAGATGGCTCACCTAGCTTAGACCGCCAAGGGCAAGTGGATGCTCGACACCATCGGTGACGTGTTCCATGAAGCCGAACGGTATGACATCAACAAACTTTTCGAGAAAGCCGAATTCAAGGAATACTTCGAGCGCTTCTTCGATGGCACTGGCCCAGACCGCATCCTGATCTATTACCAGTGCAAGTACCGCATCCTGCCAGACACCGGCGAGCTGCAGGACTACGACCAGAACCACAAGGACTTCTTTGTCACTGACGGCGAGAAGATCAAACTCAAGGGCAAAGGTATGTACTTCGTCAGAGTCAACAGTGGTCAAAAGATCAACGCCAACGTTGGCAGCGATGACAACGTCCTCTTCGGCGAAATCTCGGAGCACTCAGTCAAGACCCTCAACTTCTTGATCAACAACATCTACAAGCCAATCATCGACAAGATGGAGGTCAACGAGTGGGGCTACTGCACCGACGAGCAGAAAAAGGAGTTCACTGACCAGCTCTTTGGCTTCAGCAACGAGCTCAAGCAGGCCCTGGAGAGCTTGAAGACGAACATCACACTCGAGCAGTACTCACCTGAGTACAAGCAGGATGTGAAGAACGTCCAGAACAACTCCAGCAAGCAGCCCAACGACAAGATGATCACCAACTTCATCAACCTCTTCCAGAACTGGACCGACATCATCCAGAACGCTTTGGACGGCGCCGACACCGAGAAGGCCGACAAGGGCGAGAAGGATGCTCACCCCATGCAGGAGCTCGAGTACTGGAAACAACGCATGAGAAGACTGACGGGCATCGCTGAGCAGCTGAAGAGCAAGAACTGCAACGACGTGCTGCTCGTGCTCACGCATGCATCCAACAGCTCCAACGACCTGCAGGGCAAGAGCAAGGAGAACATCCTGCTCCAGACCTCGAAGTGGAGAACCATCGATCTCAGAGTCACTGAGGCACTGAACGAGGCCAAGGACAACGTGAAGTACCTGCAGACCCTGGAGAAGTTCATTGAGCCACTGTACAAAGGCGACCCCGAGACCATCAAGGAGACGCTGCCAGCGCTGATGAACAGCATCAAGATGATCCACACCATCGCCAGGTACTACAACACCAACGAGAGGATGACTCAACTGTTCGTCAAGATCACTAACCAGATGATCAAGAGGTGCAAGTTCATCATCTTGAACTTCAGACTGATCAAGAGCACTCCACCAGGCCAGAAGTTCGAAGAGGTCATCAGTTCAGAAGCTCTGTGGGACTTCAACAAGTACCCACCCAACGAGCTAATCCCTATGCTGCAGAGCTGCATCGACTTGAACGAGGCTTACAAGAACCAGTACGACATTACCAAGGAGCGCCTCAAGAAGATGCCAAAGGGCAAGCAGTTCGAGTTCTCCAACAACGCCATCTTCGGCAAGTTCAACCTGTTTGCTAGAAGAATCAGCAAGTTGAAGGAGCTCTTCGGCACGATTGAGCAGTTCAAGACTCTCGAGAAGCACAACTTGGAGGGCATCAACGACATCAGCACCAACTTTGAGAAGTGCTGGAAGGCGCTGCAAAAGAAGAAAAATGACCTTCTGGACCAGAACAACAACACCTTTGACAGAGACTTCGTGGAGTTCAACGTCGAAGTGTCCCAGGTTGAGACTGAGCTGCAGTCCTACATCGACACTCAGTTCAACAACATCACCAACATCGAGGACTCGCTGAAGCTGCTCAGAAAGTTCAAGGCCATCCTCCACAGGGAGAACTTGAAGCAGAACCTGACCAACAAGTACAGCGTGCTCTACTCGCAGTACGGACTGGACATCAACAACATCGAGGATCTGTACAACAAGAAGAAGAGCGATCTGGCTCAGTACCTCGTGAGAAATCTGCCAACTGTGTCTGGTAGCATCACGTGGTCTCGTCACCTGTTCTTCAGAATCTCTGGCCCAATGGAGCAGTTCCCACCTGAGCTGCTCAAGCAGAAGGAGAGCAAGAAGGCCTTGAAGAACTACAACAAGATCGGCTACACTCTCTTCTCGTTTGAGTACCTGTGGAGAGAGAAGTGGATCAAGGAGGTCGAAAACGCTAAGGCTGGCCTGCAAGCCACTCTGATTGTCAGACACCCAGAGAACAACAAACTCTACGTCAACTTCGACAAGGAGATCTTGACTCTGATCAGAGAAGCCAAGTGCATCACCAGAATCGGCATCGACATTCCCGAGAGCGCCAAGATTGTGCTGCTGCAAGAAGACAAGTTCAAGATGTACAACAACGAGCTGCAGTTCGTCCTGAAGGAGTACGACAGAATCGTGAACAAGATCAGACCCAACACCAAGAGTCTGCTGGTGCCACACCTGGAGGATCTCGAGTACAAGCTGAGGCCAGGAATGGTCACGCTTACCTGGACCTCGATGAACATTGATGGCTACTTGGCTCACGTGCACCAGGGTCTTGCCAAGCTCGAGCAGTTGATCATCAACATCAACGACATCATGGAGAACAGAATTGAGAACAACCTCAAGGCCCTCTCCAAGACGGTGTTGGTCAACCTGCCACAGGACGCCCAGACCTTCACTCTTGACGACTTCGTCGCCATGCAAGAGGAGTGGATCAAGGAAGAGTCCGAGAAGCTCAAGAGCAAGAACTACGAGGTCGAAGGAGCAGTCGAAGACCTCATCCAGACCATCTGTTCTTACCAGCTCGACCAACACGTTGAGCCCATCTCGGCTGAGGAGATCCAAAAGCTCTCGAAATACTACAACTGGTCCATGTACTAGGCTCTGCTTCACGCTACCAAGTACAGCTTGAACCAGATGAAGGAGAGAATCTGCGGTCGTAGGAACATGCAGAAGCAGATCTTGAAGCCCTTCTTCGAGGTCGACGTGCACCTTGACGTTGATTGCTGCACTCTCAAGCCCTCGCTCGAGGATGTGCAAAGCGCCATCAACAGAGCCGCCTCGCACGTGCTCAAGTCCACCAAGCATGTGCAGAACTGGAACCAAAAGGACCTGCCTGAAGACGAGCGTGAGCCCTTCTACGACTGGATTGCTAAGGACAAAGAGATCGTGAAGGTCATCCTGCTGCTGACTGGTTCAATCCAGGGCACCAAGAACTCCGTGAACAAGTTCCTAGACAGCTTCAACAAGTACAGCTGGTTGTGGAGAGACAAGATCGATGAGAAGCTCAGGAAGTTCAACCAGACCAACCCACAGCTGGAGGACTTCGAGGAGAAGCTCAGAGAGTTCAGCCAGTTCGAGGAAGACATCTCTAAGATCAACGAGACTCACTAGATTGGCGCGCTTAGTCTGAAGACGCAGAATGTCAAGGTCGGCCTCAAGAAGTGGATCGTCAGCTGGAAGGAAGCCTACGCAAGAGACTTGCACAAGAAGGCCAAGACCAAGATGGAGGAGGTCAAGGACATCTGCAAGTAGATCAGACTCAAGATCGAGAAGCCAGCCAAGGACATTGACAGTCTTGGACTCGTCATGCAGGCCCTCGAGGACATCCGTCAAAGACAGAGTGAGATGGAGCTGCAGTTCCGTCCAGTCAAGGAGATGGTCACCCTTCTCGAGAACTACCTGCCACCTGAGGCTCTCGGTGAGGAAGACATGGACCCAACCCTTATCCTGCAGAAGGACTGGGGCGGTCTCATTGCCCAAGCTGTGCAGTGCAGAAACGAGCTGCAGAGCCGCCAAGCCAGCTTCAAGAAGAGCCTGGTCGACGGCATCACTTTCCTGAAGAACGACGTCGTCATCTTCAGAGAGGACTTCAAGAAGAACGGTCCCATGGTGCCAGGCATCGAACCAAAGGAGGCCCTGAACAGACTGAAGCAGTTCATGGAGGAGTTCAGCGTCCGCAAGAGGAAGTACGAGACCTACAAGGCAGGAGAGATCCTGTACGGACTGCCCCACCAGAGCTATCCAGAACTCGTCGACACCGAGAACGAGATCATGCTGCTGGACAAACTGTACACTCTGTACTCCAAGGTCAAGGACACCATTGGCAAGTGGAGAGACATTCTCTGGGTTGATATCCAAGGAGAAATCGAAAAGATGAGTGAGCAAATCGAGACGTTCGGCAAGGACTGCACCAAGCTGCCAGGTCAGCTCAAGCAGTGGGACGCATTCAAGGAGCTCAGAGAGGAAATCGACAGTATGACTGAGATCATTCCTCTAGTCGAGGCTCTTGCCAAGCCAACCATTCGCGACCGCCACTGGGAGGAAGTGATGGAGCTCTGCAAGGCCGAGATCCCTTACAACCAGGAAGAAATCTTCACTCTGGACCAACTCCTGAAGGTGAAGCTTCTTCAGCACAAGGAAGACATCGAGGAGATCACTGACTCGGCCGACAAGCAGTTCAAGCTCGAGAAACAGCTGAACAACGATATCACTGCCTACTGGGAGAACGCTGAGTTCACCATCACCTGCTTCAAGGGCATTGACGCTCCAAGCATGCTGGGAGGCAACATCCAGGAAATTCAAGAGAAGTTTGAGAATGACATCATGACGCTCAACTAGATGAACGCGATGAGGTACGTCAAGCCATTCAAACAACAAGTGCTCGACAAGATCGCTCAGCTTGCTGACTGCCAGGACACCGTCGAGAAGTGGCTCAAGGTCCAGAACCTGTGGACAAACTTGGTCAGCGTGTTCAAGTTCTCCAAGTCTATTGCCCAGGAGCTGCCAGCTGAGACCAAGAAGTTCAAGGCGTTGGACAAGGTCTGGATGAAGATCATGGAGAAGGCTGCTGATCAGAAGAACGCTGTTGCGTGCTGCACCAACGACATCCTGAAGCAGTCCTTGCCTGAGCTGCACTCTGGCCTTGAGTTCTGCCAGAAGAAGCTGGAGAACTTCCTTGAGAAGAAGAGATCTCTGTTCCCACGTTTCTACTTCATCTCGAACGACGATCTGCTGAAGATTCTGTCTCTGGGTTCAGACCCTCAAGCCCTTCAAGATGACTTCGAGAAGCTGTTCGATGCCGTCCAGAAGGTAAGCTTCGACGAGACCAACAGAAAGAACATCAAAGACATCAGGTCTTACCAGGGTAACGACGAAGAGTACGTCACCCTGATCGATCAGGTCGTCTGCGAAGGCAACATTGAGGACTGGCTCAAGGTTCTCGAAAAGGAGATGCAACGCTCCGTGCGTAAGCTCTGCCAACAGGGAGCTGCTGAGGTCACCCTCAACATCAAGGAGTACAGCATGTAGTTCATCTCGCAAGTGTGTCTGCTAGGTCTGCAGATTATCTGGACCCAGAAGACCGAGGAGTGCCTCGAGAAGTCCCAGAAGGAGAAGCTTCCCGAGCTCGCCAAGAAAAACAAGGAGTTCCAGAAGATCAAGGACGACCTCACTGAGATGTGCCTGTCTGACCTGAACAAACTGGAGAGAACCAAGGTCGAAACTCTGGTGACGATCCACGTGCATCAGGTGGAGGTGTTCAGAGACATCCAGGAGCTGTGCAGACAAGGCAAGATCAAGGACTGCAACGACTTCGAGTGGCAGAAGAACACGAGAGTCAAGCACAGAGTTGAGGACAACAACATCATGATCTCGGTCACCGATGTCGACTTCACTTACTCCTATGAGTACCTCGGTGCCAAGGAGAGACTGTGTATCACTGCTCTCACTGACAAGTGCTACGTCACCCTGGCTCAGGCTCTGGGCATGTGCTATGGTGGTGCACCTGCTGGCCCAGCCGGTACTGGAAAGACTGAGACCGTCAAGGATCTCGGAAGAACCCTCGGTATCTTCGTCGTCGTCACCAACTGCTCTGACGAGCACAAGTACAGAGACATGGCCAAGATCTTCAAAGGTATTTGCCAGTCTGGTCTGTGGGGTTGCTTCGACGAGTTCAACCGTATCTCACTGCCAACTTTGTCCGTCGTGGCTGCCCAAGTCGGTTCCATTACGAACGCGAAGAAGACCAAGTCCAAGAAGTTCCTGTTCCCAGGCGACACCGAGCAGATGAGCCTGATTCTTAGCTGTGGTTACTTCATCACCATGAACCCCGGTTACGCTGGTCGTCAGGAGCTGCCCGAGAACCTGAAAGTGCTGTTCAGAGGAGTCACAATGATGAGACCTGACAGAAGAATCATCATGATGGTCAAGCTGTCGTCCGTCGGCTACAAGGACGCCGAGAACCTGTCTTTCAAGTTCAACGAGCTGTACAGACTCTGCGAAGAGCAACTGTCAGCCCAGAGACACTACGACTTCGGTCTGAGAAACATCCTGTCCGTGCTGCGTACCGCCGGTACGTCCAAGAGAGACGACCCCGCAGACGACAAGGAGACCATGATCATGTCCCGTACCCTGAGAGACATGAACATGTCCAAGTTCGTGGCAGAAGACATCGAGCTGTTCCAGTACCTGCTTAAGGACATCTTCCCCAAGGACTTCAACCCCAAGAAGAAGGTCTACGACAAGGTCGAGAAGGCCATCAACAACTACCTGAAGACCAAGCTGCTCAAGGCCCAGCCTGCATGGTTCAACAAGATCATTCAGTTGTACGAGACTTCCCTGGTGCGTCACGGCTTCATGGTTGTCGGCGCAGCTGGCTGTGGCAAGACCACCATCATGAACACCCTTTGCGAGGCCCTGAGTGAGGTCGTGGTTGTGCACAAGCAGTTCAGAATGAACCCCAAGGCCATCACAGGTGCAGAGATGTACGGTATCGTCAACACTGTCACCAGCGAGTGGGTTAAGGGAGTCTTCTCTGAGATCTGGAGAAAGTGCAACAGCAAGGCTAACACCAACAAGAATGTCAGCTGGATTGTCTGCGATGGTCCAGTCGATGCCATTTGGATCGAGAACCTCAACACTGTGCTCGATGACAACAAGATTCTGACACTGGCTAACGCCGACAGAATCCCCATGAACGACCCATGGTGCAAGATGACTTTCGAAGTCGAGAACCTGAACAACGCTTCTCCTGCTACTGTGTCTCGTTGCGGTATCATCTACGTTTCCGGCACCGACTTGGGCTGGCAACCACTGATCCAGACCTGGAACGAAGACAGGAAGTACGACAAGATTAACAGCCACCCCGACGAGGAGAAGTGGGTCAATGAGCTCGTCTTGAAGTACATTTACAAGGAAGAGAAGAAGGGTGACTCCGCAGTGGCCACTGTCTTGCTTGACATGTTCAAGATGCTCAAGAAAGACTACCACTACGTCATGGAGACTCCCGAGATCATCAGAATCAACCAACTGCTCAACCTTATCACGGCCTGTCTGCAGTCCTAGGGTGACGCTGCCTTGGAGGTTGACAAGGCCTCCTTCGAAAAGCTATTTGTCTACGCTCTGGCCTGGTCATGCGGTGGTCTGATGGAGCAAGACGAACGTGAGAAGTTCCACAAGTACCTTGAGAGCAGGAACGCACCACTGCCTCAGATCCAATCAAACAAGGTGTCAATTGAGAAGGAGACCGTCTTCGACTATTGGTTCGACATCAAGGCCAAGACCTGGAAAGTATGGGAGCCAGAGGAGTGGAAGCCACCTAAGAGGCTGATCTTCTCGCAGCTGCTGATTCCAACTGCTGACTCATGCAGAGCTGAGTACATCATCCAGAAGATTTCGAAGCTGCCAGTCATGAGATCCCAACTGAGAAAGGAGCCAGGCCACCAGAACACTCTGCTGGTCGGTTCCTCTGGTACTGCCAAGACCTCCGTGGTCCTTATGTACATGATGAAGTTCGACACGGCCTTCATGCTGTCCAAGAGAATCAACTTCTCGAGTGCTACCCTGCCAGTCAACTTCCAGTTCTCCATTGAGTCAGAAATCGACAAGAAGAACTCAAAGATGTACGGTCCACCAGGCGGCAAGAAGCTGACCGTCTTCCTCGATGACATGTCCATGCCCCTCGTCAACAAGTGGGGTGATCAGATCACTCTCGAAATCGTGAGACAGCTTATCGAGGCAAAGGGCTTCTACTTCCTTGAGAAGGAAAACAGAGGTGCTTTCAAGATCATTGACGACCTGTAGTTCCTGGGCGCCATGATGCATCCAGGTAACGGTAGAAACGACATCCCACACAGACTGAAGAGACACTTCTTCTCGCTGAACATGACTCCACCCTCGACTAAGTCCATTGAGAACATCTACGGTCGAATCCTGGACGTGCTGTTCAACCCCAAGAAGTACAGTTCTGAGATAACCAACATGAAGAGCTACCTGGTCGACGCCACCATTTCAATCTGGGACGCTGTGAAGAAGAGGCTGCTACCAACTCCTCAGAAGTTCCATTACATTTTCACCATTCGTGAGCTGGCCAGAGTCTTCAACGGAATCTGCAAGGTTGCAGAGAAGCCAGACTACAAGGTCATCAAGGACTGCCTGCAGATCAAACAGAAGATCAGACCCGAGCTGTTCCTGATTGCCCTCTGGAGACATGAGTGCGACAGAACATTCGTTGACAAGCTGATCACACTTCAAGACAAGAAGATCTTTAGCGACCTGCTCGACAAAGTGACCAAGGAGAAGTTCCGTGACTCCCTTGGCTTGGACGACGACCAGCTGATGACTGACTTCTTGTTCTGCGACTTCATGAGGGAGGACGAGAAGGACGAGTACGGCGATGTGGTTGCCGCTGCTCCATTCGTGTACGAGGCTTGCCCAAGCATCGAGTACATCAAGAAGGTGTGCAACGCCAAACTTGAGGGCTACAACCAGAAGAACCCCTCGAAGCAGATGAACTTGGTCATCTTCGACGACGCCCTGAAGCATCTGCTCAGAATTTGCAGAATCATTAACACCCCAGGCGGTCACGTCCTGTTGGTGGGAGTGGGTGGTTCAGGTAAGCAGTCCCTGACCAAGCTGGGATGCTTCATCACTGACAAGATTCTGTTCAACATCTCGTTGACCAAGTCATACGGTCAGACCCAGTTGTTCGACGACATCAAGGAACTTTACAAGCTTGCAGGACCTGCAGGCAAGTCAGTTGCCTTCCTGATGACTGACGCAGACATCAAGTACGAGTCGTTCCTTGAAGCCATCAACTCCATGCTCTCCACTGGTGAAATCCCAGGACTGATGGCAAAAGATGACAGAGAAGTCATTCCACTCGAGTGCAAGCCAGTCTACATCAAGGAAGTCGCTGGTGGCAGCAAGTCTGTTGACCCATCGACTCTCGAGCTGTGGACGTTCTTCATCAACAGAGTCAAGGACGAGCTGCACATGGTTCTTGCCTTCTCGCCAGTTGGCACCAAGTTCAGAGAGAGGGCTCAGAAGTTCCCATCGCTGTTCTCTCAGTGCGCCATCGACTGGTTCCTGCCATGGCCACAAGAGGCCCTTGAGTCAGTGAGCAACAAGTTCATCATGGCCAAGGAGTTCAACATGGACACCAAGACCGAGATCAGACAAGAGCTGTGCAAGCACATGGGTAAAGTCCACGAGATGGTCATTGCTGTGTCCGGCGACTACTTCCAGAGGATGAGAAGGTACGTCTACATGACTCCCAAGAGTTACCTGTCCTTCCTGGACCTCTACAAGAAGGTGTACAGACAGAAGTACGACGGCATCGATGTCCTGGAGAAGAACATCATCAAGGGCCTGGACAAGCTCATGGAGGCTGCCTAGGGTGTCGAACTGCTCAAGGTCGACCTCAAGAAAGAAGAGGTCAAACTCGCTGAGGCTTCCGAGAAGACCAACCAAGTGCTCAAGGACTTGGACATCAAGGGTAAAGCTGCCAAGGAGAAGTCCGACGAGGTCAACATCCTCAAGAAGGACTGCGAGGAAAAGCTCGCCATCATCAAGGTACAGAAGGAGGAGGCCCAGATTGACCTGGACAAGGCCATGCCCTTCCTCGATAAGGCCATTGAAGCAGCAAGTTCGATCAAGCCACCCGATATCAAGGAGCTGGGTACGTCCAGAACCCCTGTCGACACGACCAAGTTGATCATGGACACCATTCACATCCTCTTCCAGAAAGGTCTAGAGCAGGTCAAAGAAAGAGACCTCAAGGTCGGTGGTTTCCAGACCAGATTCGTGAGCGACTCCTACGACAACTACACCAAGCTGACTCTGATCAGTTCCAACTTCCTGAAGGACATCCTGGAGTTCTCGGACAAGGAGAAGGATAACATCAACGAAGAGACGATTGAGCTACTTGAGCCTTACCTTAACTTCAAGAGTGATGATGGCAAGCCACTCTTCACGCCTGAGGTTGCTGCCAAGGCTTCAAAGGCTCTCATTGGTCTTTGCACATGGGCTGCTGCTATGAGCGACTACCACAAGGCATCAAAGATCGTGAACCCCAAGCTTAAGTTCCTGGAACAGAAGCAGGCTGAGCTCGAGGAGGCTCAGGAGGAGCTGGCTGCTGCTGAAGAGAAGCTCAACGCTGTCAGCGCAGAGAAGGAAGCTCTCAGACTCAAGTTCGAGACAACCAACGGCGAGAAGATCAAGCTGGAGGAGAAGGCCGCTGCCACCAAGGCAAAGATGGACAAAGCCAACAGACTGATTAACTCTCTGGCTGACAACAAGAACAGATGGATCCAGAACGCCAACGAGTTCAAGTCCCTGAAGCAGAAACTGGTGGGTGATGTTGCTAAGGCCTGCGCCTTCATTTCTTACTGCGGACCATTCAACTCTGAGTTCCGTGATAAACTACTGACTGACTACTTCCACAAGGACATCATGGAGAGAAGCATTCCTGTCTCAGAGGAGATGAAGCTCACTGAGTTCCTGGTCGACGAGGCCAAGATTGGTGAGTGGGCTCTCCAAGGTCTGCCATCTGACGACCTGTCTATTCAGAACGGTATCATGGTCGAGAAGTCGTCTAGATTCCCACTCATGATTGACCCACAATCCCAGGCCATCAACTGGATTAAGAGGAAGGAGCCTGAGCTGATCGAGATGGGCTTCATTTCAACCCTGACCCACCCAAGACTCAAGGAGCAGTTTGCCCCAGCACTGATGAACGGTCAGCCATTCCTGATTGAAAACGTCGAGAACGAGGTCGACCCAATGCTTGACCCCATCCTTGAGAAGCAGATCATCCGCAGAGGCAAGAGCATGCTGCTCAAGATCTCAGACCAGGAGATGGACTACGACGACAAGTTCCGTCTCTACATGACCTCTCGTCTGGCCAACCCTCACTTCTCACCAGAGCTGGCCGCCAAGACGACCATCATCGACTTCACCGTCACCCAGGGTGGTCTGGAGCAACAACTGCTGTCCAGACTAATCTCCAAGGAGCAAAAACAACTTGAGGAGGCCCTCGAACAACTACAGACTGATGTGACCAGCAACACCAAACAGCTGCAGAGCTTCGAAGACCAACTGCTCGACCAGCTGGCCAACTCTCAGGGTTCGCTGCTGGAAAATGACACGATCATGGAGGTGCTCGCCACCATCAAGACCAAGTCGAAGGAGGTCAACGAGAAGCTGAAGGAAGCCAAGGAGAAAAAGATTGAGATCAACGACAACAGAGAGCGTTTCAGACCCGCAGCTGCCAGAGGTGCCGTGCTGTACTTCTGCATCGTGGAGATGACGATGGTAAACTGGATGTACAACACTTCTCTCAAGCAGTTCCTGGACTTGTTCTACACTGCCATTGACAACGCCCCGAAGGACAAGCTCATCAAGCAGAGAGTCGAGAACATCAAAATTGAGATGACGTGGAGAGTCTACAGGTACATCTGCAGAGGCCTCTTCGAAAGGGACAAGATCACCTTCAA
>Ga0075501_1000623_pt1 | contig 11199 bp, 25 predicted proteins | sample DEB19_08_RNA2_FD_73452 | JGI IMG/M metagenome (GOLD analysis project Ga0075501, IMG submission 73452) | Aqueous microbial communities from the Delaware River and Bay under freshwater to marine salinity gradient to study organic matter... | ecosystem: Environmental > Aquatic > Marine > Intertidal...
AGAATGACCCATGTTTGAGTCTTTTGGGCACCCCTGATGGCAGTGACGGCTTTCTAAGCTTGACCTGCACCGAGTGAAATTGACTCGTACCTGACCTTCTTTTCGTTGGCAAGCTTAATAATGTCAGTCATAGGATCAGCACCAGCTGAAAGCACGATGATGATTGGATTTTTGTTTGTGGAGTCTGCAAGAATTTCGTTCATATCGAAGGCAGGGGGTGCCAGGTACTTCTTGCCCATTTCTTTCTCGTTTGCAATCATCATCTAAATGCACTGAACAACTTTGTCTGGACGTAAAATCGAGATTACGATTGTGCGATTTAAAATGTCAAGGTTGTTCCATTTACCTGGCCAAACATTTTCGTATGATTGCGGCTCGAGACTGTTGTAAATTTGCTCCCATAAATTGATGTTTTGCGCAAATTCATTATCAAAGTTCGTAAACTGAGGGAACTTATTTGACATCTCCATGAAGGCGAGCCAAGATTTGTTGGTTAACCAGCCACTCTCTCCAGTTGGGTTAGGCTTCGTCATCTCCACCTAGGTAGCACCCGCCATCAGGAATCTGACTGCAGGAAGGTCAAGTCCGCCAGTAGGTTACTATACCTCGTCCATAATCTTGAGACAGATTAAGAACGAAAACAGCAATTTGTCCTTTTCGAAGAGCGATCTGCACACGTTCTTGTAGAGTCGCCAAAGGAACTCCGAGATGAAGTAGTTTCTTCTATCGTTCTTTTGGCTCTTTTCGAAGATTCCTTCAACTGAGCGAACTGCATTCTCATAGATGTTTTTGAAGAACTCAAGAGAATACTGGTACATGGGGTCAACGTTGATAAGATCCGTCAGCACAAAGAAAAGTCTTGAAACGCGTGTTGCGACAGGCTAGAAAGAGTCTCTAATTGACTCAATTTGCTTCATGGTGTTTTCCATGTCCTTAAGCGTTTGCTCGATCTGAATCGATTAGATCTTTGACTCATCGAGAGTGACTTTTAGTTCTCTGTCTTCAAGAATGTCATCACCTGAGTTAGCCACCAAGTTAAGGATCTTGTCCTGAAGTTCAGCCTACTTCTTTTGATTGTCAGCCTTAATCTGAATGCAAGCATTTCTGCGCTCATACTTTTAAGGTTCCTCGATCCTGACGATAGTTGAAAGCATTTGATCGTAGAGGCCGTCTTGGGTAACCATAAAGTTCAACATGGTAACTTTGACGCAGATTTCAGGCTGGTAGTGCGGCCGAGACATCTTGGTTGTAATGTAGAATTTGAAGTCGGGGTTGAATGAAATGCCCTGGTCACCAAACTTGATATACCATTCAGAGCCTTTCTTTTCGATCTGTTTTGCAAGGAGGGGATCAAGTAGTGGGTCGAAAGTTTCATTCGCGTCTTCTAGAATGACTGGAACACCAAGAGTAATACTGTTTTCCAAAGTTCTAGAAATGACATTCGCATCGTTTGTTGGCTTAATCACTTTAACTCCGTCTTCCTTGTGACGAGCTTTAAGCCAAAGGTTAGCCTACATTTGCGGATCAATAAAGAGGCACCAACGCTCAGACATGTCACAGATGATAGCGCTGTCTGTCGAGAAACTATCTTAAGGAAGTCCTTAAATCTGCCATTGTCTGATCTTGACTGCATCACCGAGAACAGCTTCAACTGAAACGTTTTCGGTAGATTTGATGTTTAGTTTGTTAAGCATGGTGGCCCAACTCTTGGTGCACTCATCTCTGTAGCTCTTCAAGAAAACACCGAGATAGGCAATAACACCTGAGGCGATCAAAATGTCACCAACGACGTTTTCTCTGAAGCTCTTGTTCTTCACTAGGTCGACCTTCCAGTTTTCACGTTCGTTAGCGAGACCATTAATAAGCGCTTTGGCAAGATCAAGTTTGCGTTCTGAGTCCTCTTTTTGTGCCCTCAGTCTGTTTTCTTCATTCTGAGTCTCAGTCAACTCATCGACAAGAGCTTGCATTTCTGCGTTGATTTAGTCAAGTTTTGCTTGTGCTTCTTTGGCAGCCTTTTCAGCAGCAGCTGCTGAAGCCTTCGCCTCCTTCAACTCAAGCTGTCTTGGAATGACAATTTTCATGGCGCCATGATATCCAACAATAGCTCGGCACCATTTTGCGATACCAAAGGCGGCAACTGATGCATTTTTCATTTTATCGTCTGAGAACTCTTCAGTGTTTAAAATTGGCTGAATTGTTTGGACAAGCTCATCAGACATGTTGTCTTTGTCGTAATTTTGGAGGTTTTTAAGTAGGGTTGCGTTAAGAAGCAACTTTTTTGATGTTTCCCAGTAGTCAATTACACTTGACTTGCCGTCTGGTGCTTTCATCATGACACACTGCTTTGGTTGAATCTTAAAGAACAAACAGAGCGCTTGATTGACAGCTCTGACTGATGGACTTGCAGTCTTAAAACCTTTCATCTCAGTCACATCAGCAGCGTTGAGTTGCTTAACGGCTCTAACAGCTGATTCTGCGATAGGTTCGACTTTCTTAAGCTCATATTCGCACTCAGCGTTCTTCGCCTCAGCTGCCTGTTTTGCCTACTGTGCAGCATCATTTTCAATCTTGCAAGCTGCAACAGTTGCATCGACAATCTTTGTCTTCGCCTCAATCTCCTTTTACATTTTTGCTGAGTTTGCAGCTTTGACCTCGAGGACTGGAATCAAGTCAGTAAGAGTTTTCTCAATCTCACCAACTGCCTTAGAGGCTGCAGCAAGCTGTTTAAGACCTCTTTCAAACTTCTTGATGATAGTGTCGATTGAGTTTCTCTTCTTATCAAGCATGCCAGTAAACGTCTTGATCAAAATCAAGTAGGACGTCGGCGTAACATAATAGTAGCTACGCATTTACTATTTGTATTTCAGTGTCAAATCTTGAACTCTGGTCTACATATCAACACAGATCTTAACAACACCGTCTCTCTCATCGAGCTCCTCGATCTTTGAGAGGAAGCGAGTAGCCACATCTTCAAGCGCTTCTTGGGGCCATGGCAAGAACCAATCGATCACACAGCAGTTAACAAGGGACGGGAACATGCGAAGACGTCGTTTGAAGTCATCAGAGATAGGTGACATAGCGAGCACCATGTGCAAACTCTATTTTGCCTGTGTATCGAACTTGTCTCTAACTTTGATCACATCGTCCTGTATGTCCTTGAAATCAGGGTTTGACTTGTTGGCCTCCTTGACTGACTCGATGATCTAAATGACGTCTTCCGGCTTGTACAAATTTGGAATCTTTCCGTTGTTTAGGATATTGTTGATGTCCTCGACGAAAGCTTCGTTGATGATTTGAGTGTCGGAGAACAAGAAGACTAAGGGGTTTGCCTCAACACCACATGCAAGGAAGATCTTCTTTACCATGTCTTCACGCCACGAAACCATATTGTAGCCTTTAGGCATCTCGATGACCTCTATTTGGTAGCCAGCGATAAAAGTAGCCAGCTCTGTAAGTGACTTACGACCGCTACCACCAACACCGACGAGGAGACAGTGACCAAGCTCAGTTGTAATAACCCTATGGATCTTCACGATGTGCTCAAGTGCATCAGTAAAGAGCACAAGGTCCATCTTCTTTGCTCTGTTCATCATGTTGAAGTCCTGTAGACTGTCCTCAGTAACTTTCTTTACGCGGTCTCTCTTTGTCAATTCACAATAGACATCGGCGAAAGGCTTTTTGCTCTCGTCGCCATCCGGGTGAATGGTTGGAGTGAAGGACGCAAACAGAAGCGGTTTGATTTATACAATCTTATCCATGTCCTTTTTGAACTTATCTTTCATCATCGTGGTTACCATTTCTGTGAAGTCGTTTCTGTCTGACATGTTGACAAGACGATCCTGGAAGACACGCATGCATTCATGAGCCCAAAGTTTGATGAAATCTTCATCGCCCTTAATTGCTTTTGCGTTTGTTTTCGACATTCCTTAGAAAACTTTGCTAAGGTCACGCAAGTTGAACGTGTAGTGAGACTTTGCGGGCGTTGGCCTGAATCGCCTTTGTACCTCATTGTAAACGTTGATGGAGCCAGATACGATGTTATCTTTCAGACGGACGACACTATCTGGGAATGGCATTTTTCCCTGAGCTCTGTACATCCACTCCATGATGTTAGTGAAGATTGCAGAAAGAGAAACGTCAGAGTACGGCTCTATATAGATCAAGTTAAAGTGGCGAACGTATCGATTGCTGATAACATTTCCTGTTGGCTGCATAGCAGTGACAAAAGACACTTTGATGGTAGTTCTGAAATCCTTCTCAGGCGTGTCGATGTCATACCAACCACCGTAGTCCATCCACTGTCTCAGCAGCTCGATTGGAGGCTGTGCACCATACTTCTCTTTCTATGGCATATTCAGATCGTCGACGAAAATCACGCCGTTCTTGCCAAGAGGCGGACCGTAGAAACCCTTTCTCTTCTTTTCCATACCAGAGTCGATGATCTGTTAAGTTTGATTTGCAGTCGTCTGGGCGGAGAAAGCCAAAGCTAAGAACATGTAGTTTTCATTTTAGAAGTTGCTTTTGAGCTCATTTTGAATCATGATAGATTTTCCCGTACCAGTCTGACCGACGATCATGATGTGCTTTCGATTGACAAGACAGTTCTTAATGAGGAACTGGACACGGATACTGTCTACGTTAGGCACGATAACTTCGGTGTAGGAGCCACCTGTAGGTACGACGTAATCTGGAACGGTCTTAGACCAGTTGACCCAGGAACTGTGCTCTTTGAGATAGGATAGCTCAAACAAGGTTTGGATCTCACCGTTAATCTTGTTAGGAATCTTTGTTGGTTAGACCTTGGGTATATCGACTTTGTACTCGGCTTGAACGTCGTCGCCTGCAATTAGTTGTTGGAAGAACTTGTCGAACTTAGGCCGAGTTTTCTCTTCAATCTGAGAGCCAATACCCCAGATACCAGCGAAAACCATAGCATTGTAGCAGATCTCTTCAGCGTTGCCAGGAGCACCCTTCGACTCTTCACCAAACCACTCAAGGACAAAAATGTCAAACATCGAAATGAAGTTGTTTGTAAGGAAGTTGGGACCTGTGGGTACAGGGAACTTGCAGTTTGAACGAGTGAATTCCATGCAGAGATTGCAAATGTACGTCATATAGTTCGTGATTCTTTCAAGGATCCTTTGTTCAAAGAACTATGAGAGCGTTTGGCAGTAAGATTTGATTAGGACTTCATGACCGAGCTGTTATGGCTCCATCAGAACCATACCGCAACGAGAAACTGTAGCTGGAGAAGCCTGGGAAAGGTCTTCGACTTCAAACATCATAGTCATCGTTGGCTTAAGCTTAATAATTTGGCCTGAGTTTAAGCAAAGCTTCTTGTTATCGTCCAACACTGTGTTCATGTTTTCGATCCAAATAGCATCGACAGGCCCATCAAAAATGATCCACTTTCTATCAGGGGTCAGACTTTCCGCACATTCTCTAATCTTAATAGCTAGAACTCCGTCTGACCACTCACCAGAGTCAGGGTTGAGCAAACCATACAGTTGTGACTGCAGAATCGACTTAGGGTTCATGAAGAAAGTAAGCACGTTTACAAAGTCAGGATGGTCCTAGATGCTCGACATAGCGTCTTACAGCACTTTAATGACTTTTGACTTGCCGGAGAAAGCACCTCCCACAACCATAAGTCCGTGTCGCACCATGATTGTCTCGTACAGCTCGATACATTTCTTCAAGAACTCTTTCTTCGGCTGAAGATTCAGGATTTTGCAAACCTCCTCCATGTGAGTCATAAGCAAAGTGTAATCTGGCGGTGGCGTCACAACTCCTGGGAACAGATCGTTAGTGATACCGTTGTAAAGTGGGATATCGTTCTGAGTGAACTTGGGCAGATTGACATCGTTCAGAGCACGAAGGCCGATCTGATCTTCAGGCCAATCAAGCTGACGTCTGAGATTACCGCAAGCGGTCAGAATAGCCTTCAGTGAACGCATACCGAAATCATAGTGATCCTGCGATGAAAGCTGCTCAGAAGAAAGTTTGAGTGAGGCGACAACCTTGATGGCTAGGAATCTTGCACGTGAGAAACCGAAAGAGTAAAGTTCAATTTCGGCAATAAGCTCGTAGTTAGGTACCATCATAGCGCAAGGTCTAAAAAGTGCTTTTAAGTTGTCAGGCAGCTCAGCACGACCAGCGTAACCAGGGTTCATCGTAATGTTCACTGAGCAAGCTTTGTTCAATCTTAGCTGTGTGCCTTCAAATGTCAAAGTTCTTTAGTTTTGCATGATCGCCGTTTGGATCGTCAGCACCTGTTGTGCGATGACAGACAAGACTTCCAGATCGATTCTGTTGAACTCGTCGAAGCAGCACCAGCACCCAGAGGATGCGAGACCTTTGAAAAACTTAGCCATCTGCTGGTAGCCCATATCAGGTGAGCAGTTGAAGACGACACATTGGACAGCGAGAGCTTTTGAAAGATCCTTGACGGTCTCAGTCTTACCCGTACCAGCAGGCCCTTCTGGAGCACCACCGTAGTTGAGTTACTTAGCTCCCATCAGTGTACGATAGCATCTATCGGTTAGAGGGGTAATGACCAATCTTAGAGAGTTGCCTAAGTACTCGAAGCCGTAGCCAATTCTTGCAGTGACCATCGCAACCTCCAAATCTTGACCCTTTTGTGTCCAGTAGTATCGGAGCTGGGAGGCCCATTCGAAGTCATTAGCCTGCTAAACTTTTTTGTCAATCAGGATTTGTACGACATCTCTAGCATGGACATCAATGACAACCATAGCTTTGATCGTGATGCGCAGACCAGGCGTTAGTTCACCTCGCACGAGCTGGACAATGTCTTCAATCTGATCGTTCAACTTGTTTACGTAGTTTTGCAGTCCATTTTCTTGCTGAATAGCAGACTCGACTCCCTAGGTCCAGTCGACTTGGTCAATCGCTAGAACAATCTGACCTGGCCACTTTCCAACCCATTATGTGCGCTTTGTCTGATAGTAGTCTCTCAGTGAGTCATCGGACAGCTGTCTGAGAGTCTTGCGCATGACACTTTCAATCTCAAGCATCCACTTCTCGACATTGCCTTTCTTGTCTCCTGCATTCACATCGACTTTTGAAATGAAATCAACTTCCTCGCCTTCAGCAGAGGTCATACCGAAAACTTCGTCCTTATCGCTGAACTTTACTCGAGAGATACCTTCGAAGCATTTGTCCATGTGGACTTAGACAGCACGAGGATCCTTTGTTTGAGCCAAAAGCATGAGCAAGGACTGACTGTCGAGGAAATAGAACCTTGGGAATACCAGAGACTTCTCTTCGAGATAGGCATCAAGCTTATTTTAGATCTGGTCAAGCTTCTTGTTAGCCTCGATGAATTAGGCGATGATGTTGTCTCTTTCAATCAGATCCAAAATGCCAGGATCACTGTCAATGCCATCCATCGTCGTCTTCCATGTCGTATCGACGTCTTTGAACATAGCAGCTTCGTTGGGCATCGTCTTTCCAATATCATCAGATGCGAAGATTGGCTCAAGGTACATCCATGTGCGTTGACACTTATTTACTTCTCCGATCAGCTCGGACATCTTGTTGAGCTTGTCCTCCCAGTTTGTAGTTTCTTGTTTAAGCTTTTTACCTTTCATGTTTGAACTACCAAGCATTGCCTATGTTGCGACAATCTGATCGTCCAGCTTCGCGTTTATGTCGTCGTAGTTCTTGATGACACTAGTCTTGCCCTTGTAAGGGAACTGGACAATCTTGAATTCTTTCATGTCGGCCTTCATTACTTGAAGTTTCTTCGCAAGCTAGAATCGCTTCTCAGCACTCGAGGTACGATCTTCAATCTCGCCTATGAAATCGCGCAGTCCGTACTCTGCGAACTATGCCACTGTAATTGTGTCTCTCTCCAGATCTTGTCGCTTCACGAGTTCTTTGACGAAATCCCAATCATCCTGGTCGACAGCCTCAGATGTGATGCATTTTACCAGAGGTAGGTTGTCTTGGAATGAAATTACTTTGCTGCGGACTGCAATCGCGACATCTGCTGCTTCAGGGTAGTCCTCGTTCAGCTTTTTATTAAGCTAGAAGCACCTCATGATCCATTCGTTGATCGACGTCTCCATGTTTTCGTAGTCTTGGTTCGCAAGAGGCTGGTTTGTCCATTCTGTCAATGACGAATTGACATTAAATGCGACCTCGAGAAGCTTGTGGAACGGATCGAACTGTTTGTCTAATGTGTCAAGCTGTGGGTACTCACTTATCTGCTGAGAGAACGTCTGCTCACGCTCATTGAACTCCTGTATTTTGAGTCTTGCTTGCTCAATTTGTTCCCTGAGCTCGTTTGTATCTTTGACTGTATCATTTATACTCTCAACGCTGTTAAACGTCAAGATCCTGGTCTCAAACATCTTTTGCATCTCTTTCAGCTGCTAGACAAAGTCTTCTTTTTCTTTGTCTAGGCGGTTAGTGAATTGCTCTTCTTTTTCAGTGATCTGGCTTTGACCCTCCTAGATCACAGATCCGATGTCGCCAGGCCATGACTTTTGCTCAAGTGTGAACTCAATATCGGCTTCTTTATACTCGAACGAGAATTCATCAAGAAGCTCTTAGTGCTTCATCACGTCTTTGAGAAGCTCCATAAGCCTGTACTGGGTCACTTCGCGTGACTCTTTGATGAAAGAGCGGATGCGCACGAGTTCCTTTTCATTTTCAGGGACAGTCTTGATAGTCTTCTGCATGTCCTGGAATGTCTCCCAAATGTACTGCGTAGTCGTGTTGCACCACTTGTAGAGAGACTCTGTCAGTCTTTACTTGATAGCACCAGCAGTAGAGCTTAGTTTCTCCTTGATCTTTTAACACTAGACTCTAAACATTGGCGTGTCAACCCAATCGTTGGAAATGTTAAGGATTTCCTCTTCAGCATCAGTGAACTTTTAGATTTGCTCGCGAAGAACGTCGATGCTTGCCTTTCCACTTCCAGTCGTTTCCTCGAGCTCTTTGTTATTAAAAAGCTTGTCGGAGAGCTCTTTCTTGTCGACATTCAAAAGGTACTCGAACTTTTTGTAGTCGTCCATTATGGCAAGAGGGTCCTTAATGTTTTCTTCGTACATAGCAGTGATCTTTTGTTGAGCATCGACGACCCATGGGAATGAGCTGTCGATCTTGAAGTTGGGTCGGCCAGCGTTCTGTTCCGGGTTCAAACTCTTCATCAAGTCTTTTTACAAGTCAAGAACTTAGTTCGTGCTGTTGACGATCATTGTCAACGCAGAAGAGTAAAAATCGTGAACCTCTTATAGCGTTGGAGAGAACTACAAACGGTACAAAAACTCCTCGTCTTCTTTAAGACGCTCTTGTCTCAAACGCTCTTGTTCTTCCTCTGGCAGTGTCTCATCAATAGGCTTTCTCTTTGGTCGTTTGTCCTTCGACGGCTTTTTGTATGAAAGCGAGATGACGAGGAGTGGCGTCTTGCTGCGTGTCCAAAGCTCCCCACTGTCATAGTTTGGCAGTGTGAAAGACTTAATGAAGTCAACCCAGTCGTAGATGGACTGATGCACAAAGTTTCTTAAGTATGAATTCATGATGAAGTCAAACCGAAGAATGATTCTCTTAAGTTGAGACTTCTCATAAGCCTCGGCATCATCCTCAAAGAAGTTGTAGTCTTCTTTCAGCTTGTCCGCGATCTCGCCGACAAGGAACTCTCTCCACCTGTGCATAATATTCAGTGCTGTAGCCTTGTGGTGGCTTTCTTGCTTTTGTTTCATCTCAAGAAGCTCGTTGGGAAGCTTGAGCATCTATCGCTTCGTATTCATGAACCTGTGCTGTTGGTACTCTATGCACTTGTTAACGAAGCAGAATGTCATCTGCTCCATGTTCTTGCTGGTGCACCACAAAACATGAAGAATCTCGTTTCTGTAATTGGCGAGCTGGTACTTGGGGCAGCTAACTACGCCGAAGTATGGCTGAGTCTTTTTGGTCAGGCGGACGGGAACCTTCACTTTGATGTAGCTGTCGTGATTGTGGGGGTCCTACATCAGTTTTAAGACCGTGCACTTTTTCATCTGGCGGATGTACTCTTCTTAAACGACTCGCATCAAGGAGTTAAACTGCTGAAGAATGAAGTCAGGGTTGATCTTTTTATTCTTCTGTAAGCATTTGTTCAGGAAACTCTCGCGGCGCTCCTTTGAAAGTAAAGAAACTGATTCAGTCGGCTGAGAGTCGATGAGCGATGTGAAACGAAGTTCGGCCTCTACGTTTCGTTAGCGTTGTTTGCACTCGTTAACGCGCTGGCGGAACGCTTCAGGATCCTCGTCGTAAAACAAAAGTGACAGTCTGGTTATTTGTTTGACGGTGTTGCTTCCCTTCACCTCAACTTCATAGCGCTTAGTTTGGTAGTTGTAGCCAAGCACTTTCACAGGATGCCAGACGTACTCTCCATTGTCATAGACAGGACTGATGCCGTGATAGCCGTCAGGATGTTGCTTGCAGTGGTCCAACCACTCTTCAACGGTGCGGTCTTGCTCCCAAGTGTCATACCGAGGCAGCGCTTTGACCGGCAACATATTTGGATCGTTGAAAATCTCATATTCTTTGTCAAGAATTGCGAGCGCCTCTTTCGTAGCTTTGTCCTTGTCAAAGTTATTGTCTGGCTTGGGTAGGAACGTGGTTTCTTTCACGACATTTTTGTGCTTGCGAATGACGTTTGCGTGGCGAGCAGGTAAACCGGTTATGTTCTCAAGGTATTCCTGATGGGTCTACTCGTGAATCCAAGGGTTGATGATCTTCGTCTTCTTGGGTTCGAGCATAGCTCGCTCCTCCTTGGTCAAGTCAGGAATATCAACAAGCGGTTGCTCCTCGTTCGAGGCAAACTAGTCAAGTGCGCCTTCACTCCCGGCATCAAACCTCTCCTCTTCTCCTCCTACTTTTGCCGGGGCGGTGGCGTACTTGCTGGCTGCCGCATTTGCGTCCTGCGCTGCCGCTTGTTGGCCCTTTACTGGCTGGGCCGCCTTTCTTATAGTAAACGGTTTCATTTATTTCCTGGCCTTAGATGGCTTTTCGAGAATTTCACTTTGCATCTGTTCAAAGACAGAATTGATGTGCTGGAAGTCCGGCACTGTAAGCTTCTGAATCGGACCAAAGTTCTTGTTGTGGCCCACACCATGCTTCTTCTTTGGCTGCATAAAGTGCTGCTCTCACTTAAAATAAAATAATTATAACCGGCGGCTGTCACCCGAA
>Ga0075501_1368238_pt1 | contig 10886 bp, 19 predicted proteins | sample DEB19_08_RNA2_FD_73452 | JGI IMG/M metagenome (GOLD analysis project Ga0075501, IMG submission 73452) | Aqueous microbial communities from the Delaware River and Bay under freshwater to marine salinity gradient to study organic matter... | ecosystem: Environmental > Aquatic > Marine > Intertidal...
GGGACAAGCGTCGGGTAGTAGCAGGAGAATCCTCAGTGGCCGGTCAAGCTCATGAAGTGATCCGCATCCGCATGGAAGCGTATGATCATGCCATCCTCGATCAGAGTGCGTTGGAAATCGTCGATACGGCGAAGCGGACGCATTCGGAAGTCCACGGTCCGATTCCCTTGCCGACGCGAATCGAGCGGTACACGGTTTTGTCGGGTCCGAACATCGATAAGAAGGCTCGGCAGCAGTTTGAAATTCGCACGCACAAGCGTCTCATCGACATCGTGCAGGCGACGGCGAAGACCATTGAAGCGCTGAACAAGCTCAGCTTGCCGGCGGGTGTTGATATCAAGATTAAGGCGACGACTCGCTAGGCGAATACGCTAGGCGTTTGGTCGCTCGGGATTGCTAGTTGCGGCAGGTGTTCATCGCTGTGTCGCGACAAAAAGCGTTTCCGCTCGATGGTGATTTAGCAACTATCTGGCGGTTTGTTTTTAAAAACAATCGGTAGTGCCCTATGCACTGGAAGTCAGGCAGGTAAACTGGTGCCCCTCCGACAACGAGGGCATCTGATTCCTGTCGGCACCAACGACGAGGCAAATAACCATGGCGAAGGGATTGCTCGGCCGCAAGGTCGGGATGACGCAAGTGTTTGATGACGCCGGGAAGGCGATCCCGGTGACGGTGATTGAAGCGGGCCCGTGCCATGTTCTCCAGGTTCGTACGCCTGAGCGAGACGGATATTCCGCGCTTCAGCTCGGGTTTCTCGACAAGCCTCGTCGGTTGGCCTCTCGCAGTGAACGCGGTCACGTGGCGGCTTTGGGCGGAAAGCGTTCGAAGCGTCGCGAAGCGGCTGGCGTGAAGATTGCGAAGGCGGATTGCGAGCCGAAGCGATTTGTTCGCGAGCTCCGCGGTGAATTCGCCGGTGTGGCGGTCGGGCAAGCGTTGACGGTCGAGTCGCTTGCGGGCGTCAAGGCGGTCGATGTCGTCGGTGTCACCAAGGGTCGCGGTTACGCGGGCGTTATCAAGCGTCACGGCTTCGGTGGTCAGCGAGCCACGCACGGTGTCAAGAAGGTGCATCGTCACATGGGTGGCACCGGCAGCTTGGCGGCGTGGCGAGGTGGTGGTCGCCCGAAGAAGGGTAAGAAGATGCCGGGTCACTACGGCAATGATCGAGTCACCTCGCGAAATCTGCGAGTGGTGCGGATCGATGCCGACAAGAATCTGCTGTTGGTGTACGGCGCGGTGCCGGGGCCCGCGGGCGGCTATGTGGTGATTCGCGAAACGAACAAGGTGGGTTAAGACCGAGCTGGTCTGTGGCCGTTCAGTAGCGAGCGGTGGTGGTCAGTTTCGGGTAGCAGGATCAAGTGGGGCGTCGTCATGGCAGTGTTGCCGATCTACGATCGAACCGGAAAAGAAGTGGGCAGCTATAGCATTGATCCGTCGGACGTCGCTCCGCGGATCAGCAAGCAGTTGCTGCACGATGTGGTGATCATGTACCAGGCGAATCAACGCCAAGGTACGTTCAAGACGAAGGGCCGCGGAGAAGTCGCCGGTTCGACGAAGAAGTTGTATCGCCAAAAGGGTACGGGTAACGCTCGTGCTGGCTCGCGTCGTTCGGGCACGCGTCGTGGCGGTGGTCACATCTTCGCCAAGGTGCCGCGTGATTTCTCGTACCGCTTGCCGAAGAAGGCCGTGCAGTTGGCCACTCGCATGGCGATCGCGTCGAAGCTTCGCGATGACGAAGTGGTCGTGATCGACGACTTGGCGTTTGGCGGTCCGAAGACGAAAGAAATGGCCACGATCCTTAAGTCGCTCAAGTTGTGCGGCAAGACGACGTTGGTCGCCACGGCGGAACGGGACGTGAACCTGTACCGCAGTGCTCGCAATATCCAAGGCGTGACGGTGTCGCCGGTTTCGGATCTCAACGCTCTGGCGGTGTTGTCGCCCAAGAAGCTGTTGGTGACGAAGGCGGCTCTGGACGCGATCAAGGCTCGGGCGGCCAAGTCGGCGCCCGCTGGCGAATAGTAGGAGTGTAGGGAAATGAGCGAGTCGAGCAGCAAGAGCGGGCTTGTCCTGCGTCCGGATCAGGTCATTCTTCGTCCGTTGGTGACGGAGAAGGGCATGCACCGCGTGACGCGACTCAACCAATACGCGTTCGAGATCAGCCCTCTGGCCGACAAGGACGATGTCCGTCGAGCCGTGGAAGGTTTGTTCAACGTGAAGGTGCTCAAAGTGCGGACGCAAAACCGCAAGGGCAAATCGCGGCGGTATCGCTTCCGAGCGTCGCCGACGCGGCGATGGAAGAAGGCGGTGGTCACGCTGCATGCGGAGAGCCGCATCGACTTCTTCTAAACCGGTGATTCCCGGAAGGAAGTAGCGGTTTGACGACGGTTTGAAGGCGAGTGTCTCCTTGGAGGCATAGCCACGCGACCGAAACGGAATAGCGAACAGGATCGTAGCCATGGGCATTAAGAAATATCGTCCGACATCCGCGGGCCGTCGCTCGGCGAGCGTCAGCGACTTCGCCGACTTGACGCCGGGCGCGAAGCCGGAAAAGGGCTTGTTGCGTCCCCGGAAGAAGAAGGGCGGCCGTAACAATCAGGGGTTCATCACGGTCCGTCATCGTGGCGGTGGCCACAAGCAGATGTACCGCATGATCGACTACCGTCGCGACAACGACGGTATCCCAGGCGTCGTCGACTCGATTCAGTACGATCCGAACCGCAATGTCCGCATCGCGCTGGTGTTCTTCACGAACGGCGATAAGCGGTACATCTTGGCCCCGGAAGGGATCACCAAGGGTTCGAAGATTGAAAACGGTCCGGATGCTCCGCCGACGGTTGGCAACTGCATGCCGCTCAAGAACATTCCGCTCGGTTCGACGGTGCACGCGATTGAACTCGCGCCGGGACGCGGTGGAGTGCTTTGCCGAGCCGCTGGCATGGGTGCCGTTCTCGTTGCTCGTGAAGCCGGTTGGGCTCAGGTGAACCTGCCGAGCGGCGAAATTCGTCGTATTCCGGCGAATTGCCGAGCGTCGATCGGGAAGTTGGGCAATGCCGACGCGATGAACGTCGAGTTGGGCAAGGCCGGTCGTAGTCGCTGGTTGGGGCGTCGTCCGCATGTTCGCGGTACGGCGATGAACCCGATCGATCACCCGCACGGTGGTGGTGAAGGTCGCACCAAGGGCGGTCGCCATCCGGTGAGCCCGACGGGCAAGCTGGCCAAGGGCGGTTCGACCCGAAAGCGCCGTAAGCCGACGAACAAGGCGATCATCCGCCGCCGTAAGTCGGTCCGTTACGGGCAGCTGAAGTTGAAATAGTTGGTTGAGGTAGTCGGCCGGTGTGATTGGGACTGGATCGGTCCTGACAGCACGGTAGGACGCTCGAAGTGAATAAGAAGAGCGAACACAGAAGCGGCAGTTAAGCGAGGGTACGGAAGATGGGTCGTTCGTCGAAAAAGGGACCGTACGTCGACTTTAAGGTCTACGGCAAGGTTCGGGCTCAGATCGAGTCGGGTGGTGCGAAGACTCCGATCAAGACGTGGGCTCGCGCTTGCACGATTGTGCCCGAATTCGTCGGATTCACGTTTGACGTGCATAACGGCAAGCAGTTCCTGAAGGTGTTCGTGACGGAAGACATGGTCGGACATCGTCTGGGCGAATTCGCTCCGACGCGTACGTTCCGCGGACACAGCGGTAAGAAGGCTGCGACCCCCGCCGGCAAGTAGTTGGCCGCTCGGTTGTTGCCAGGAACCGCCCGGTTGTTGCCTGGAACTGGTAGTCGCCAGGAAGACGTCTGAGTCGAGGTTAGAGATATGAATTATAGCGCTTCATTTCGGTTCGCTCGGATCAGCCCCCGCAAGGTGCGGCACTTGGCGAATTTGGTTCGCGGGAAGTTCGCGGATCAGGCGTTGGAGATTTTGAAGTACCAGCCGCAGCGTGGAGCTCGGATGCTGGAAGAGGTGATCAAGAGCGCGCTCGGTAACGCTCAAGACCCGAATCAGCTCAAGGGACGCACGGTCGACCTCGACACGTTGCTGCTCACCGACGTCCGCGTGGATGGCGGTCCGATGTTCAAGCGGATTCGTCCGCGAGCTCGCGGGATGGCGTTCACGATCAAGCGTCGTGTTTCGCACATTCAAGTGACGCTCACGGAATTGGCGGACCTGTAAGCCAGCCCGATAAGCCAGGGCGATCGATCGCAGATAAGTCAATTTGGTGAGTAGCCAGGTCGCGAGCACCCAGATGACGCGACGGCTTGACCAGCAGCACAAACAGTAACGCAGTAAACGGACGCGGGAGAGATCGTATGGGTCAGAAGGTGAATCCAGTTGGTTTCCGCACTGGCGTGATGACCGGATGGAAGAGCCGTTGGTACGCGTCGAAGCAGGAATTCGCCAACCTGTTGATCGAAGACAAGAAGATTCGCGATTTCATCAAGAATCACCCGCAGAAGACGCAATATCGCAGCGCGGGGATTGATCGGATCGAAATCGAACGGACGCGGGACGAAGTAAAGGTGATCTTGTTCGTCGCGCGACCGGGGTTGATCATCGGCAAGAAGGGGCAAGAGGTCGAGCTCCTTCAGGACGAGTTGCAGAACTTGATCGGGCGTCGGGTGAACCTCAAGATCGAAGAGGTTGGCCGACCGGAATTGCAAGCTCAATTGGTCGCGGAAGAAATCGCGATGCAGTTGGCCAAGCGAGCCAGCTTCCGACGCACGATGAAGAAGGCGATGGAACTGACGATGGACGCCGGCGCCAGAGGGATCAAGGTCCAACTGGCCGGGCGATTGGGCGGCGCCGAAATGGCGCGGCGGGAAAAAGCGATTCTGGGATCGATTCCGCTGAGCACCCTGCGGGCGAAGATCGACTACGGCTTTGCCGAGGCGTCGACCGCTCAAGGGAACTTGGGCGTTCAGGTCTGGATTCACCAGGGAATGTATGAAGGAGACGTGACCGATGGCGCTAATGCCGAAGCGAGTCAAGCACAGAAAAAGCCAAAGAGGACGTATAAAAGGTAACGCGACTCGCGGCAATCGCGTCGTCTTCGGCGACTATGGTCTCCAGGCCGTTCAAGGTGGGTGGATCAAGGCGCAGACGATCGAAGCGGGCCGTATCGCGGCGTCGCAGTACATCCGAGGCGAAGGCCGGTTGTACGTGCGAATGTTCCCGCACAAGTCGATTACCGCTCGTCCCCTGGAAACTCGAATGGGTAAGGGTAAAGGCGAACCGGCCGCTTGGGTGGCCGTGGTGAAGCCGGGCTCGGTCCTGTACGAGTTGGGTGGAGTGACAGAAGAGCAGGCCAAGATGTGCATGGCACGCTTGGCTCACAAGATGCCGATTCGAGTTCGATTCGTGAAGCGTCGCCCGGCCTAAGTGGGTTGGGGATGCGGTCGAGTCGAAGCGAGTTCGGGACTCGAAATGAGACCTCGGGCGTGAACGACGAGGAACACAGCGGAGAGACGTGCCATGAAAGTGGCGGAATTGCGAGACATGAGTGACGAGCAGCTGGCGCTGACGCTCAATGAGACGAGCGCAGGGCTGTTTCGTCTGCGAATTCAGGCGGAGACGGAGCGGTTGGACGCGCCCAGCGCGATCCGCAAAAGCCGTCGCACGATCGCTCGGATCATGACGATCCAGCGAGAGCGAGAACTGAAGAAGCAGGGGTAAAGAACAATGCCGAAGCGAGTGGTGGTCGGAACGGTGACGGGCGACAAGGTGGCCAAGACGCGGCGCGTCGAGGTGCCTCGTCAGGTGCGGCATAAGAAGTACGGCAAGATCGTTCACCGCCGCACGATTTGCTACGCCCACGACGAAAACAACGTCTCGGCGAAGGGCGACTTGGTGGAGATCATCGAATCGCCGCCGCGCTCGAAGACGAAGCGTTGGGAATTGGTGCGAGTGGTGGAGAAGAGCGGCGCTGAGGAGCGAGCGGCGACGCAAGCGGCTCAGTCGCTCGGCGACCAGCCGTCGTAACGAGGCCGGCCGTCGCGATGAGGCCGATGGAAGTGGCTCGGTCGAAGTAACGACCGGGAGCGGGAAGCAGGCTAGGGGAGTCGATGCGGAGCCGGAACGTGGCTCGCAACGACGGGACTAGCACAGACGGACGAAGGGTCCAACGAAGGGTCGCAGAGTCATGATTCAGCAAGAAACGCGACTGACGGTGGCGGACAACACGGGCGCCAAGGAAGTCATGTGCATCAAGGTGCTCGGCGGGTCTCGGCGTCGGTACGCGGGGATCGGCGACATCGTGATCTGCTCGGTGAAATCGGTTGTGCCGGGCGGGGAAATCAAGAAAAAGGCGGTCGTCCGCGGAGTGGTCGTGCGAACGAAGCAGCCGACTCGACGCGAAGACGGCAGCTACATCAAATTTGACAGCAACGCGGTGGTGTTGGTCGACAACGACGGCAACCCGCGTGGTACGCGTATTTTCGGCGCGGTGGCCCGCGAGCTGCGGGAACGCAATTTCATGAAGATCGTGAGCCTCGCGAGCGAGGTGGTGTGATGCACATCAAGAGTAACGATACGGTGGAAGTGATTCGCGGCGACGACAAAGGTCACCGCGGAAAGGTGCTCGAAATCGATCACAAGGCGGGAACGCTGGTGGTCGAGGGCGCGGCCCGCGTGCTGAAGCACGTCAAGCGCAGCCAGAAGAACCCGCAAGGCGGACGGCTCTCGAAAGAGTTGCCGATGCCGTTGTCGGCGGTGATGCTGGTGTGCGAGAAGTGCAACGCGGCGTCCCGCACGGGCGCTCGGTTCCTGGATGACGGGAGCAAAGAGCGTTACTGCAAGAAGTGCGGCGCGTCGATCGGACAGATCGCTCCGGCCCGTCCGGCTCACGCCAAGAAGTAGTTGAGAAGAGAATCATGAAACCTCGATTGCAGGAACACTACGAAACGGTCGTGCGGAAGGCCCTGGCCGAGAAGTTCGGGCTGGAGAATCCGCATTCGGTGCCTCGCCTGTTGAAGATCGTGATCAACATGGGCGTCGGCGCTGCGACTCAAGACAAGAAGTTTTTGGAGACGGCGGTCGAAGCCATGGGGCTCATCGCCGGCCAGAAGCCGATTACGACGCTGTCGCGCCAAGCGATCGCCGGGTTCAAGCTTCGCGAGAACCTGCCGATCGGCTGCAAGGTGACGTTGCGTCGCCAGCGGATGTACGAATTCCTGGATCGGTTGATTTCGTTGGCGTTGCCGCGAGTCCGCGACTTCCGAGGCGTGAGCCGGAAGGCGTTCGATGGCAAGGGCAACTACAGCCTGGGTTTGGCGGAACAGTTGGTGTTCCCCGAACTCAACCCGGACAAGTTCATCCGGGTGCAAGGCATGAACATCGTGTTCGTCACGTCGACCGATTCGAACGATGAAGCTCGCGAGCTGCTGCGGCTCATGGGCATCCCGTTCCAGGTGGACGAGAAGTCGAAGGGCGCGGCGTAGTCGCGGGTGTCGGTTCAGATAGTTTTGTTAACGGGGTAGATACTCGTGGCGAGTAAATCCAAACGAGCTAAGGCGTTGCAACCGCCCAAGTTTTCCACTCGCTTGCGGCGTCGGTGCCGGCTGTGTGGGCGTCCGCGAGCGGTGTATCGAAAGTTTGGGATCTGCCGTATCTGTTTCCGCAAATTGGCGGATCAGGGCATGATTCCGGGCGTGCGCAAGGCGAGCTGGTAGCGAGGGAACAGGTAGATCATGTTGACTGACCCGATCTCCGACATGTTGACTCGGATTCGTAATGCTGTGTCCATTGAACGTCCGTTCGTGGACATTCCGGCCTCGAAGGTCAAGCGAGGGCTCGCGGACGTGCTGAAGCGCGAAGGCTACATTTGGGACTGGAAAGAAGTCCCGAACGAGCCGCAGCCGCAGTTGCGTATCGAGCTGAAGTATGGTCCGAGCGGCGAGCGGGTGATTCAGCACCTGAAGCGAGTGAGTTCGCCCGGGCGGCGGATTTACCGCAAGTCGAAGGACCTGCGCCCGGTGCTCAACGGCTTGGGCATCACGATCATCAGCACGAGTCATGGCGTGGTGAGCGATCGCGAAGCGCGAACGAAGAACCTGGGTGGCGAGGTGCTCTGCGAAGTTTGGTAACATACGACCAGCGCGACGGGGAGTCCGTCGAGTCGCCGGAGTGACGGAAGTTGCTCGGGAGGATTCGCGGAGCGTGGAAAACACGCGGGCGACAGGCCCACTACCGCAGCGCGACCCGTAAGTCACCGTGCGACGCAGGCCGACTCAACTCAAGCAAATTCAGATACGAAGCGAAGTGCGACATGTCGCGTATTGGAAAGAAACCGGTACCGTTGGTGGATGGCGTGAAAGTCTCGGTCACGGGACGCACGGTCAACGTCGAAGGTCCGCAGGGAAAACTGTCGTGGGAACATCGGCCGGAAGTGAAGGTCGAGGTCGACGCGGCGAATAAGCAAGTGGTCGTCACGCGAGTGGACGATGAACGGCAGTCGCGAGCGCTCCACGGCCTGACTCGCTCCTTGATCCAGAACATGATCGTGGGAGTGAAGACGGGCTACGAAAAGCGGCTCGAAGTGATCGGCGTCGGTTACGTCGTCTCGATCCAGGGCAAGCTGATCGCGCTCCGCGTCGGCTACGCGAACGAAATCAAGAAGGAAATTCCGGCCGGTTTGAAGGTGACTTGCCCGGACCAGACGCACGTCGTGATCCAAGGATGCGACAAGCAGATGGTGGGGCAGTTCGCTGCCGAACTGCGGTCGGTGCGGAAGCCGGAACCGTACAAAGGCAAGGGCGTGCGGTACCAAGGCGAACACGTGAAGATCAAGCCGGGCAAGGCGGCTCAGTAACGCCCGTCGTTTCGTGGCGGCCGGACATGGCCCGCGAACGAGAATGGCTGAGACCAAAGTCGCCGAGACCGAAGTCGCTGAGACATAGGTCGCTGAGACAAAGTGCGAGACCGTTAGCCGTAGAGTTAGGTGACGATCGTGGACAAAAGCAAAAGGTTGGGGCAGGTTCGGCAACGTCGCCGGTGGCGCGTCCGCAAGACGATCCGTGGGACGGCCGAGCGTCCTCGTTTGAGCGTGTTCCGCAGCTTGAAGCACATGAGCTGCCAGGTGATCGACGACGAGTCGGGGCGGACGCTCGTGTCGGTGAGCACGCGGGACAAGGACGTGCGGGGCAACGTGGGTTACGGCGGCAACAAGACGGCGGCCGAGACGATCGGCAAGCTCGTCGCCGAAAAGGCCTTGGCGGCCGGTATCCAGACGGTCTGCTTCGATCGCGGCCATTTCCGCTATCATGGACGCGTCGCGGCGCTGGCCGACGCCGCTCGTCAGGCAGGGTTGAAATTCTAATAGGGTTTTCGGCGCCGGCTCGGTTTCGACGGCCGGTCGCTGACGGGAAAACCGCATCGTGGGAGAGTAACTAGCGTGTCTAACGATTCGGGTCGCGGAGAGTTCATCGATCGTACCGTGAAGATCAAGCGGTGCGCTGCGGTGGTGAAGGGCGGACGCCGGTTCAGCTTCGCCGCCATGGTCGTGGTCGGCGACGGCAAGGGCCGCGTCGGCTGGGGCTACGGCAAAGCGAACGAAGTGCCGCAAGCCGTCGAGAAGGCCCAGAAGTTCGCCTCGCGCAGCTTTGTGCGCGTGCCGTTGAACCAAGGAACGATCCCGCACCGAGTCGCCGGCAAGTTTGGTTCGGCCGAAGTGGTGCTCCTGCCGGCCGGCCCTGGTACGGGCGTGATCGCGGGCGCTTCGGTCCGCGCGGTCTGCGAAGCGGCGGGCATCACGAACATCCTCACGAAGAGCTTCCGGAGCAACAACCCGGTGCTGCTCGTGAAGGCCACCATCGCGGCTCTCCAGAGCCTGCGGACACAGCAAGACGTTGAGCGGCTGCGAGGAGTGACGTTGTCATGAAGTTGAACGAGGTCAATGAAGGAGTCCACACGCACAAGAAATTGATGCGCGTGGGCCGCGGTACCGGGTCGGGCAAGGGCAAGACGGCGGGACGCGGTGGCAAAGGTCAAACGGCTCGAGCCGGCTACAAGGCGCTCTCGATCTTCCAAGGTGGCGCCACGCCGCTCGTCCGTCGCGTTCCGAAACGCGGATTTACGAACAGCTTCGCGCTCACGGTCGTCACGGTGAACGTGAGCGACTTGGAACGCGAATTTGACGCCGGTAGCTCGGTCGGCCCCGATTGCGTGCTGAAGAAGCACCTCGTGCACGGCCAATTCGACGAGCTCAAGGTGTTGGGCGACGGCGACCTGACCAAGAAGTTGAAGGTCTCCGCTCACCGCTTCAGCGCTTCGGCTCGCCAAAAGATCGAGGCGGCGGGCGGCGAAGTGGTGGTCCTGCCGGGACGAGTACCGGTCGAGGAAAAGAAGAAAGTCGCTCGCGCCCGCAACAAGGCGGAGAAGGCGGCCAAGATCGCCAAGGCCGGCAAGAAGTCGGGAAAATAGCCAGTCACTGCTTCCGCCGGCTTGATGCCGGCGGATCGCGTTGTGGGAGGTCACGTCGGAAGTTCTTCGCGGACGGAATCGACCCTGAACGGGACGGATCGAAGCTATGTTGGAAAAGCTGCGCGTTGTCTTTACGATTCCGGAGCTCCGGCAGAAAATCCTGCTGACGCTCATGTTCCTGGCGATCTACCGCGTCGGTTACTGGATTCCGGTGCCGATCGTCGATCAAGGGCAGCTTCGCAAAGCCTTTGAATCGGGCACCGGCCTGGGACAGTTCATCCAGCAAGTCTCGGTGTTCAGCGCGAGCAATCTCAGCCAGGCGACGATCTTCGGCCTGGGAATCATGCCGTACATTTCGGCGTCGATTATCCTCCAGCTGCTCGGCAGCGTCTGGAAGCCGCTCGAAGATCTCCGCAAAGAAGGCGAGACGGGCCGTAAGAAGGTCAACGAGTACACTCGGTACTTGACCGTCGTGCTGTGCG
>Ga0075501_1368474_pt1 | contig 10603 bp, 12 predicted proteins | sample DEB19_08_RNA2_FD_73452 | JGI IMG/M metagenome (GOLD analysis project Ga0075501, IMG submission 73452) | Aqueous microbial communities from the Delaware River and Bay under freshwater to marine salinity gradient to study organic matter... | ecosystem: Environmental > Aquatic > Marine > Intertidal...
GTTTGTAGTTGCCATGAGGGATATAGGATACCGATTGAGAGCCACTTGAACCTGAACCACCAGAAGATGCTTTAGCAAAGGAGACGGAGTTGATCTACGTAGAAGCACTGAGTACTTAGAGACCGAAGTAAGATTGGTGTACTTGTTCCAACTTGTCGGCCATAATTGCATGAATCTGGTTGAGTTCATTGTAGTTTGACATCTTTCCTGCTGCTTGTCCAGTGACAAGGTCGACAATTGAAGCTATGGCCTAGATGAAGTAGTCGATAATCAAAGACCCCTCTCTCAAAGAGGTAATCATGATTCGATTAGCATCGACATTGATAAGACTTGCCAACTTCTGCTTGAAATCGGCTATTGAAGGGTAGGCCTATTAAAACTCATCCTTGGAAGTTCTAAAGGTGACTGAGCCAGTAAGAGAGTCTTCAAGGTAAACCACGACCTCACAGTTTGGCGCGAGATAGACTTCGAGGATATTCTCAATAGGAATGAATCTGTTGGTACCACATGGGTCAGTTGCTTTGTTGATTGCTGTCTGCTTTCCAGTTGTCATGTCAATGTTGTTTTGATTGACTTTTGTGTATTCGGCTTGATGATACGACAACTCACGTTCTTATGAAGACGCACTCAGAATTCGCCTGCATTATGTTGTTTTGGTCAAAACTCCACGAAGTGCGTTGTCTTCAAACGGAATTCTTAGGATGATTCCATACTGATAGTTATTGTAATCGCAATTATATGGACGTTCTTGCACTAATAAATAGCGGCTTGATTTTGGAGTAGTATTAGAGTACGTCACGTTGTAGACTTCATTGGTGATTACTTAAGCATTGAAGCGTGAAAGTCTCACTTAGTTTTAATAGAAGAAGCCATCCCAAGTGTGATCCATGAATGAATTGAGAATATTTTTGTAGATGCCACCGCTCGAAAGATTTGAAGTGAGGGTCACAGGAGCAGTATTGCTGGAATAAGTGTCCGCGTCAAGGGACTCTAATAGAAGCTTAGCGTGCTTATATAATGTTCCATCAGTTAACTATGGATCACATTTTAGTGCATTCCATTCAAGGTATTACTGTGTACACCCCGTGTAGTCTGTCAATTTTTCAGTGAAATAATCTGAGACTACCTAGAAGTGTGTTGAGTCCCCATAACCGGCTGCATCAGTAGTTGCATACCATTTCAAATCCATGAATGTATAGATTATATTTGAGGGTCCAGTGCATGGCCATAGTCCACAGTCATCGACATTAGCCCAAGACTAAGGTGGATCGTACATATAGATAAACGCGTTCCAGTCAGAAGCGTAAACTCTACCAGCGTTTGAGAAAGTATAGGGTACATCATCAGAGGCATAAGGGTTGATTCCAAAGGCGCTCTGTTTAGCTCCACAAGTGGTTCTTTCCTTGAAAAAGTAGAAGAAGCAACTGAATAACTCTTAGCGGTTGTACCAAGTTGAGTCACTATTCACTTTGTAGATCGGCCTGTGGTAGATGAATGGATTCGTTGGAGTCTTAGCCTTAAGCACTGCTTGAGATGACATGTGGCCAATCTTATCTTTGCAGTAGCAGTTTGCACCGGTCAAATCAGCAGTAGGCTTATTAAAGTCAGGGCAATCAAGAGCCAAACTAGTTACTTCACCAACAATGTTTACATTAGTCATTTCAGTCCAATGCATCTTTTTGAAGTCTCCGGCAACGTTTAGTGAAATACCAAGAGTGTTGTCAACACTTCCAACGTACTCAAGTTCGAATTTCTCGGCCTCTGACATTGTAGCGAAACCAGCTTCTTCACATTTATAGGCAAAAAGCTTTCGAGCCCTGTAGCATGTTTTCTGATCCTCAATTGCTGGGTCTGGGAATATGATGAATCCACTTCCTTTTACTGAATGCGCAATATTATTTTTCATTGGAGTATATTCGTCCGCATTTAAAGCTCTACAAGGAGTACCTGGACCGATGAAACCTGCGTATGGACAACCTGCAGCGATTGAGTTTTCCACTGTTGTCTTATTGCATTTGTGGTCTGTGTAAGGACAAATCAGGAAGCAACCTTCGACTGGAGTAAGAGTATTTGGATCATACAATGCTGGTACTATGAAGTCGCGAGGGTTAACTCCATACACATATACAGTATCCAACGAGACAAAATCAGTCTTGTTCAGGTTGACACCAATTTGTGTAACGTTGAAAATGATTACGTCTTAAATTGTGATGTACTGTGAGTCTTCAATCGAGATACCCCATCCAGCACCATCATGGATGGTAACCCCTTTCAGCTCGCTCAGAACAGGCGCATTAGAAAGCAGTTTAGAGTTAATGAACGTGACTGCAGCCACATCTCTGTTCTTTTGACCCATATATGCAAATTCAACATTGTGCAAAACTGTGAGTCCTTGGTACAGTTGGTCGTAATCATCTGAATCCTTAAGGACTTTATCAAGTGTTACGAATTGGCCATTCCATTTATTGGCAACCTGGTCTGCCATAATTTTGATATTTCTTGATAACAGAACCACTTCACCTCGCATGTCCTTCTTGGTTTCTGGGTCTGGCCAGTTATAGTCAGTATAGCCACTCCAAAATTCGTTTTCAGCACCGAAGTGATAGAAATTAAGTGGAGCAGTACCAGCACTACTGTCAGTTGCCACTGTAAGCTAACCTTTGCCATCATTCGCCGAGGTATCGTATGATTTTATCCAACCAGTTTCAAAGTGGCTGGACTGGGTTGCCGTTGGTGCAAATCCGACCAGATCACCAGTCTCCCAGTGTAAGTCATCCTTTACAACGACAGTGCTGTCTCCTTTTTGAGCAGTAGACATTAGTCTCGCTTGTCGAAGTTTGGGGATCGGTACATTATTAACATCAACGTCTGTGCCATAGTCGATGCCAAACATTCGAACAGTACCCAGGTTGATAAACTTTTTGTTGCCTTTGAAGATTTCGAAATCAGCAGCATCACCAGTGGTAATTGCTTTGTCAGCGTTAGCTTCATCACCGTGGAGAACTATCTTAACTTTATGAGTGAATGGCTCTTCTGGCGACGATCCAATTTAGATCTTGCCTCCGTACACAAAGATCTACTTCGCGTGCAATTCTCTGTCACCCGCGTCGTCAAAGATTAGGCAACCCTAAACTGTGATCAGGTTGTATACATCTGTGTCTGCCTCATCCATTGAAATGATTACACCAGGAGGGATGAGCACGTTGTCAGCTCCATCGAGAATGGCGTGATTATTCGACCAAGTTGCACTTGCACTCCAAGCGTAAACTGTGCCTGAACATTCCACTTAGTATGTGTTTGCTACACACCAATCTGATGAGTAAGATCGGCATCTCACAAGTTAGACATTAATGTCCTAATACTCGTAATTGTTGATAACAAAAGTAACATTGAAATAAGGGTCTTCATTGATGGGGGTGAACCAATGATGAACACTCATGCCAGTTCTTCTATCAGCTTTGGCCTTCCACTTTGAATTATCATTGCTGTCGTCACTAAAAACGTTTGTGATATCGTCATAGAGTGACTGAGAGCCGTAAATTTACTTGCCATCTTAATTTTCGTAATGGACATCAACAGCTTCGTAGTTGGTACTGGTGTCATAACTAATCAAGATTTCCTTTAGTTTTGTAGGGTCAACTACGTCATCAGGCCAAAATGGGCTTCTTTCAACCTACAAGGATTCAAACCCTGGGATATTATCGTCGTCATTGAAGTAGATCCTGTACTTCAGGCCAAGTATGAATGCAACTGCCCATGAATCTGTTTTCTTGTTATAAGGAGCTTTGTAATATGTATCCAATTCATCGTTTGCAGTATCATAGACATCAATATTCAAGTGGTAGTCTTTAAACCTATAAAGAGGTTAGACTGCTTTGAAGACGACGCGCTTCACAGTCTCTGTATCCTTCTCACATTCAATGAAGCCTGTATATTTTGTAGCTGTGATTAAAGTTCCTTTCAACTCTTCCGAAGGACTCTATCCATTGAAGTCGACGACATATTAGTAATTTGTTGGAGCATTACCAAACGAGTCATCATCATCATCTAACCAGATGGACATCTTCCTATAATTTCCAAATGCGTGTGGGGAGATTATTTTCTGACTAGATTCAAAAGTGCAATTATCGACTGTGTAAGTTCTCGCACCAATGTCATCTGGGTCAGAACAGTCTCTAAGCGCCGCTGACTCTGATTCACCGAAACCTTCAAAATCAGTTTCTTTAATAGTCCAGTAGTCTGTACAGGGTGCAATGACACCATAGACGGAAGTTCCAAGCAAGTTTTCATGGAATTTGCAAAGTGAACCGTCAGGTACATCTGCAGTCATTCCAATTATGGTCGAAGCCCAATTTATTCCCGAAGAAAAACCATTCACATGAGTCCACTCAACACCGACTTTTAAGTTGTTATGTGCATAAATTTTTTGGAGCCAAAACTCTCCGACTTCTCCAATGTGAATTCCTTTGTTGTTTTTGTAGACTGTTAGATGATAAAAGATAGTATCATCACCATAATTGTTATATAGTGAATTTTCTGTGGTTCCTGTGTCATCAGTGTAATAGTCTGTTCCGACCAAAACGAATGGTTTACACGGAATGGCTCTTGGCACATACTTATTAGGCCCAATTTCGATACCGATATCACACGAACTCGCTTGATTTTATTTAAACTCGTCCACTTCCATACCATTTGGGCAGATTCTTGTGTTAAAAGCACTTCTTGTTGGATGTTCGAAAGGGTTAAACCAGAAACCATAGCTATCTGAGCCGAATGCGGTGTTATAACTGATTTTATTGTCCGGATTTGTGATCAAGAACGAGGCTGGTGTAAGATCTGTGTTTTCGAGCAACGATGAACTTTAAGTGACAAACACGGAGTTATCCATGATTGTATTACCGGTTTCAGAGCCAGTTTCAAGGAAGATTGCATGACCAGTGATGTCATAAAGAACGTTTTAAAAAACCGATACATCTTTAACTCCGTTCAGGCCGATACCACGGTTAAAGGACTGGTGGATGGAGTTATACTCGATTACAGAGTTCTTCATGAATGAGTTCCCCATTAAGTGAATCGGATACGATCCTTTCTTGCCAGCCTTGCCAACGTTGAAGAACTCAACGTACCTGATTGAGACATAGGAGTCCTGATCCTCAGGGGAGTGAACTATCAAGTGCGCACCATCTGGGGCTTCGTCACCACCTTAGATTTTAATTGACCTGTTTAGTCTGCCAACTGCGGGGCTTAGATCAAATGCTGTGTCTTCCCAGACGTGAGGATGTTGAACTAATTTGTCAAGTGTTAAAGTCTAATCATCTGATTTGGTGATTACCTTAAACGTTTCAGTTGTTGTATAAGTGAAGTTAGTTGACTAAATCACAAGCAAATCGTTTGCTTTGAATTTTTCTTCAGTAACATCTATTTTGATTTGCTTGTCCCCTGCCTTTGCTATCTCTGATAGTTGTTCTATCACAGATCGGTTGGCTCCTTCCATTGATAGTTTTCCTTTGAATACGGCGATGCATTTGTTGCCATAGAGAGGAAGCGACGGATCGTTCTAATTATGATGCAAGGTGATTTCGATCAGAGAAGTGTAAGGGAAGTTTTTCGTGCCGACCTCCATGTAACCTTCATTGACAAAAATGTAATTAGCGTCGAACTTTCGAAGGTCTGTAGATGACCCTTAGGGTTCAAAGATAAGAGTTCCTTCAACAACTACATTTCGCACGTAGACGTCTTGGTCAACTAGGACAACCTTGCCTTTTGGAATTAGAACATCTTCGTCTCTTTAAGGTGGTCCTTATGCCCAAGTATTGTAGTCAGACCATCTTTCAACGTACCTGAAGGTATTCCCTTTAAGTAACGCATATCCATAGTCATCCCACCAAACTGTAAAAGAAGGTGGAGCATCGTTCGTCTTTGCTCCGGTTGTACATCTAATCTTATTATTTTCTGGAGCTGTGTCCACCATAACACACTCAACTCCATCAATCATGACCTCGAATTTGCTGCTCATGCCATTATCATTTGCACTAATAATACCAGTAGGATTATTAAATTCGATTGTTATTTAAGCTCCTCCTGCTTTGGTGCCAAACTGATCTGAGACGCTTTTGATAACAGGTGTATCAGTGCTATGGTAGTTGATAAAGTTATTATTTGTGGTGTCGTGGCTGGAAATTTTCTCATCTCCAATCCACAATTAAACCTGACAGTCTATATCAGAACTATCATTGTCGCCCTCCACCCAGCCAAAGACTTTGACTTCCGTGAATCGACATCCTGAACCGTTTGCGGTGTTGTTAAACTATAGCAATTAGCCTTTGTCTTCAATAATGAAAGTGTTCCAGCCTTCGTTAAGGAGCTTTGAGTCCAGGGTCGCCTTTGGGTAACCATCGAATGAGATGATTGTACCGTGATAGTCTTCTAAAGGAGCGGTCAGATATATACTAACTCGCTTAGTTCTAATGATTAGACCTTCGTTATCTTCAGTACTCAGGTTCACAATATTAAATATATTGCCTTTGCTAAAGGTCCAGGAGATTTCACACTAGTTACTTGTAGTAGGCAAAATAGTATGCAAGTACTCAGAGTGCCAGTCACCATCGATTAGTTTCCTTAGTTGCTTCACCGAGTTTTCAATATGCTGATTTTTAAGAACCTTTTCAGCATCTGTTGATGCACTCAAAGAGACAGCATCTAAAAGGTAGTTTGACCACGTGGTTCCTCCAGTGATACGCCCATACTCATTGGTTTATGAATCTTAATCTCTGAGATATTTATTGTTGTGCTTAGGCAGGAAAACATCAACTGATGCATGATCAAGTGTTCCGCTTTCGTCAAGCGAAGCCTCGAAACCACATATTTGCAATCTCGCATTGGGTTCACGCATAGTCGCATATAAACCTGCTCCCGTAATTGTGTGAATCTGGCCTCCCATTAAACTTGTCTTGTCTAGATCAGCAAAACTTATTGTCACACTTTTTGTTGGTAAGTAGACTGTGGATGCAGCATAAGTTCTGTGTTTTAGGCCCGAAACAGAATTCTCAAATTCTATGTAAAAGTTTGTATCTGATGCTTTAACATGTGGATAACCTCCTGTTCCAGTAGATCTGAAATCGGCCACGATTGTCGTAGCTGTCCAATCAGCAGCAGCGTTCGAAACTCCAACACGATCGTATTCGTAACGAACATGTGCATAAGCTTTCCAATTAGCTCCTTTATACTTATTTAAATTAGTGCCTGTAAAGGTCACTTTATCATCGTTGGTGTCATGCGCAATAGCGGTAATGGTGGGTGAACCGCTCTAGTGCTGTTCGTATAAGCAGTCATTAGGTGTTATGGTGTTTTGACAAGTAGTTCCTGTGGAGTCAACGTCAGATTATATAAGCTTGATTTTGTTGGTCGTCAAGACTTCAATCTAATTTGTCATACATGTGAACTTTCCATAGCTCACAACTTTTACCTCCTTGCAGAGTCTCTGATTTGTGGTGAAGTTGATCAAGTTTAGACCTATTGTGTTTATACCAAAACCTGCTCCAAGAACTGTTATCTCAGTACCTCCGAAGGAGCCTTCGTGAGGTGTGATTTTGTAGAACGTTGGCGTAAACTTGATAGTGGTATAATTCCAATAGTTCACACCGTAGCCTTCTTTGAAGTAGATCTCCACCTTGCTTGACTTCGTGTCCTTTACATCGTCGTGAGTATTAGGAGTGGGAATGAAGAGGCGGACTTGTTGCACTAAATTATCGTCCGTATCAAACTCAGTCAAACTTTATCCATCAATGTAGACCTCGAGAGTTCCATCCCTTCGCTCCTGACCGATAGAGTTTGCGAAGATTTAAATGACCTGCTTGTTTTATGAATAGTAGAACTGAGTTGTCATGTCAATCATGGTTCGAATTGGTTGCTTGAAGTCAAACTTACAAGTAGCGCCCGCTGCCAAAGAACAGACTGATAATTATTCATCAGCATCGTAAGTCGTCATCCTTCTGCGGTAGAGGTGGACTTTAATATCTTATTGTTAAGGTGGGTTCGCTGTCGTTGGTGAAAGCCCTGTTGGCGCAATTCTGCAAACTATCACGGTTGTAGTGTGACTGATGTAGTTACACAAATGATTGCCGACCGTGACTTTGAAGTCTGCCTTGTTAACTGGGAACTTAGTACCTGTAATGGTCAGCTTTGATCCTCCAAGTATTGATCCAAATAAAGGAGTGATATTCGTGATAGTACTTTTGACTACAAGCTTCATGTCATTCTCACTTGAAACTTTTAGCTCACCGTACAACTTTGAAACAAAGTAGAATTTGTAAGTATCTTTCATGGGAACACCTGTGTAAAAGGCTGTGAATGTCCTAGCACTCGTAGAAGTATTGTCAACTGACAGAACTGGCAGTTGAACTGAAAAATTATTAACAGAACTATCATGGATGTATATGGAGATGTCATCGATGGTTAGTGTCTTTGTGTATTTGTTGTCAAGTGTAAACTTCAAGCGAGTTCTCTCGTTAGGACCAAGCAAGCTGATTGATGTCCCACTAATGGTCACTGTAGAAAGATTGCTCCCATCAGAATTTGTGGGCTTAGCGACAGTTGGAGTTTCTACACGTGAGACTGTATCAACAGCCATTTCATAGCCATTTGTGTCATCCGTTTTGATGTCTGTATAAGTATCTGCATCACTCACCTTTCCATAGTGTTGGAAGCCAAGTCTTCTCCTAACAACCGTAGCAACTGACGGGTCGATCGTTTCCCACCTGTTGTATTCTACACTGATCCTTAATAATCGGTCTTGTTTGTTGTATAAAAGTGCATCGGTTGGATTATTTAATGGTTCAGTTTCACACACAACCTCTGAAGAAGTGGTCGTGATGATGTTGCATGAAGTTTCTGCTTCCGGAGAAGCCAATGCTAGTTTTTCTCCTACATTACCAGAGAGTGTGGCAATACCATCACCAGCAGGGTCTATATCCGCGTTCCCGTCAACGTCTGCGTCAATAGGATCTGTAGCTTCCATTAACTTAATTTCAATTTCAGCTGGGTTGTTGGGGAAGCCATATCCTTAGATTGTTATTCTTTATTTGCCGAGTGGATTGAGTTTGATACCATCATCAAGAAGACTTACCCGTGTAACTCCAATAAGATTGACAACAGTTACACTATCGTCAGTTTTAACATAATCAGTATGAGCATTAGTAATATCAGCCTTAGTAGTAGGACTATCCCACGGAACGAGTCCCATACTTGTTCTCACTTCTGCAAGATTTTTACCTGCAGTTGGGATTTGATTCAGATTACATGTGAATTCAGGGTCAGAGCTGGAAATTACAATTGAATCAGGTATGCATGTTGCACCACCAAAGAGAACGTCCCAACCTTAGTACCAGAATGATTAGGATGCATGTTCTACATATTCATCAGTAATAGAAAGTTTCAGCGTATATACATCACTGGTGGTTTTGTCATCGTATGTTTGCTTTGTGATCTTTGGTTCTGAACTGTGAGCAACGTACGAATAATCGCAGTCGTGATTGAGACAAAGTGCTGAAATAGTACCATCCCCAACTTTAAGAATGTTTGTATCTCTAACACCATAGAGGAAATCGAATGGGATTGAGTCAAACATCAAACTCTTGCCGTATGGTCGGATGGTCTCGCGTGAAAAGTTTACCGTGACTCCTGTTGTTGATACTTTGATAGGATCGATTGTGTCACTGATGAGTTCACATGCTGCAGGTTCTGACGTGAAGCCATTAAAAACGACGATGATCTATCTGCCGTTTTCATACTCGGCGTTCCAGAATTTTTCCGAACGCAAAGAGTCTTTGATCTCGTACATGTGGACATCCTTGTTGGTAAAGTAGGTCATTTTGCCAAGGTAATTGTGCTTGATGCTCTCGAGGGGTTCATTATACTTGAACGGGGAAGAGTAGTGAATAGTGCCACCGCCAGGTACAGTGCACTTGATTTTGTATGAGCCTGAGATAGGACCAGTGCTTACTTCCCCGTCTGTGCTTTTAGGATCATCAATATAACCTGAATAACCCTAACCTATCACTTCTTTTGAAAGGTAAATTGCACTCTGTACAAAGGAAGGACCAGGGAGTTGCTTCTTTGGATAAACACAGTTTTCTTCTGTGCCCGCAACATAAGTATTACCAGAGCCAGTTCCGTCGGCATAAGTTTGTTCGACCTCGATGTCGGTACCAACAATGTCTCGATAGAATGGGAGGAGATGTTCTCGTAGAGTGTCTCGGTCATCATAAACGTGGATGTTATCGGATCTCCAAGTAGTGCGGGTTCCATCGGTGTTTTAATGGGTCAGTTGCAGCTGGTAGGTGAACTCACGATTATTGTTTTTAAAGTCTGAATAAGTAGAATCAGTAGGATCAAAATCTAGAAGTTTAGTAGGGCTTTCGACGTCCTCCAAAGTCCAGCACCATTTTTCTGTTTTGATGGCTGCGTCGTTGCTTGCTGAGCTTTGCTTGACTTTCCAGTGCTATACAGCATTTGCAGCATAAGGGCCTGTCTAAGGGGTGGCACTGGTATATTTGTTGCCGCTAAATCCCACACTAACGGGAGTCGGAGTCGGATCAGCTCCTTC
>Ga0075501_1082506_pt1 | contig 10231 bp, 16 predicted proteins | sample DEB19_08_RNA2_FD_73452 | JGI IMG/M metagenome (GOLD analysis project Ga0075501, IMG submission 73452) | Aqueous microbial communities from the Delaware River and Bay under freshwater to marine salinity gradient to study organic matter... | ecosystem: Environmental > Aquatic > Marine > Intertidal...
GGGCTATCTGACCAGAGCGGAGTTCCACTTTAGCAGCAGATCTCATATGTCTGGCGGTTCAGAGTGCTCACTCAGTTGTGCAGAGAAGGGCGACTCCCTTCAGCTTCCAGTTAATCTTCGGCGGGAAGCAAGTAGCTTTGTTCTGCTCTTGTGGGTTGTCTGGTTTCAAGAGTACCTTGAAGATCAAGTACTTGTCTGTTCTGGCCTTGTACTTGTACACAGGACACTCGTAGTGCGTAACTCTGAGTTATTCAAGAGTTTCCTTGCCTTTGGTTGCAGGGCCACGAGCATTTGGATCAGCTTTCGCAAGCTCTGCAGTGACAAGCATGAGAGGGAAGTCTTTGTAGAGGTTCTTCAAATCTTTGGCATCAGATTCTTCAAGGAAGCCTCCCTTGCTATTCCAGGATGCACCCTCCAAGAAGAGTCCGTGGACGTTAACACCTTGCGAAGGAGCCTTGATGGGCTTGTCACCCAAACCTCCCAGCTCTTGTGATCTGATTTCTTCTTTCAGGATTGTTGTTGAGTAGTCAACATCGTCTAGCGCCCACTTGTCTGCTGCGTGCTGTCTGTTGACTTCCTGCTTGACTGAAGTAAGGAAGCCTTGGGGTCTGATGAAGCCGGTGAGCCAGAAGGAGGCAGGTCTGTCGCGCTCAATCCAGTTCTTTAGCTGCCTGTATCTCGCTGTGAGACCTTTCATCCAGCTTCCGAGTGAAGGAGTAACCCAAGAGATTTCAACACCAGTTGCATCGTACATCCATGGGCCTGGCACTCTCTGATTGTACATGTTTTCGATTGCAACGACAATCTGAGGAGTCATGACGACCTAACCGTCAATGGCCAAGATGGTCTCCTCCATCATCGTCCTGGCAATGTCGAGAATCCTCTGCATCGATTCGATTTCTTGCCTCAGGAAGACTGAGAGTGGAATGTTTTTCTTCTCGTCTCCACTCGATGCCATCTGGTCTACTCCAGGAGGTGGCTTGAAGCTCTTGATTTGTCTTGTCACTTCAATCATGTCGAAGTTGGGTGGGAGGTTCTTAATATATTCAGTCTGAATCAGCTTCTTGATTATTTCTTCACGAGACTAACCAGCTGCACCGCCAGCTTCTTTGGGCTGCACATCAATCAAAGTTGAGATAAGCGCAGTCGACTCATTGAGGCGGAAAGTCAGATCGGCTGAAGCGTTCAGGCCGAAGATTGCTGGGCTGTCCTGACCTGGCATCTTTTCAACAAATTCAAGGAACTTGCTATGCTCGTTCGACACTGGAATACAATACTTGTAATCAGTTTTGTCGTTGAAGTTGTAATCTTTCTCGAGGATCTTTTCGTTAAGCCAGATCTCACCGTATGTGTTGAACATCTGACGATCCATGTTGTCGGTAATTCTTCCACCGTACTGGATCTCGCAGGTAATGTACTGAATTGCCAGCCAGTCATTTTGTTGGATTCCGTGCGTGAAGTTGTAGTTCATGTGCTTCTCGACGAACAAGAGGGAAGACTCCAAGTCACCATAGTTGAACTCGTATGGCACAGTGAATCCAAGGGGACCGAACTTTCTGCGCTCAAGCACAATGGAGTGCATGAAGCAGACGGCGAAGACAACACTCTTCCATTTGTCCAACGGCTCGACCTTTTCAAGGAAGTCAGCGTTGATCTGGGTGTTGAACGTGCGAGACAAACCATTCTTGAGTCCCTTTGGCGGCACGAAAGAGTTCTTTACGGCCATCTGAAGGAGACCAAGAGGGAAGTTGATGTCGTACTCACAAGTGATCCAAAGTCTAAAGTCTTGATGAGGCTAGACATCGGTAGGATTAAGCAAGGTTTCCATTTCTGCCATCAACTCAAGACTAAGCTGACAGTTGCTTAGCAGTAGCCACTTGCCTGTAAGGAAACCTTCCTTTAGTTTCTCTTTGGCTGGAATCTCCTGTCTTTCTCCCATTGAGACTTTGTTCATCGGTGGTTTTTTGAGTTTTTGACTCCATTCATCGATTTCTCTGGTGGGGTCAGCACCGGCTTGGAGTAGGTAGAGCACGGGACGAGTTGGTCTCGATTCTTCGTAGAGCTCGTTGATTCTGTCGTTCACAGGATCGATGTACTTCTTGTCCTGCATTACTCTTTCGATGAATTTGCCAGAAGCAAGGACAGTTCTGTCTTCACGAAGAGAGCGGATCAGGCAGAGGTGGATGAAGGGTCCGAGCTGGGAGTTGGATTAGATCTTGTCTTCGTACTCGCTGGGCACTTTCTCATTCTCAGGCTCTTGCTTCTCGATGAAGCTCTTCCATTCGGCGTTGTTTCTGCTGATACGGTCGAAGATGTCCTTGAAGAAGGGCTGGTTTTCGCCTTCGAATCTGTGCGTCGACAGCGCCTTGAGGTTGTTGGCAGCCTTCGGCTCCATCCACTGTTGCTTTTGTGTCTCACCAGTAATAGCAGAACCAGCCTTCAGGAGCATGTTTACATCGTTAATGTTGATGTCTTGCCTCTTGATAAGGATTCTGAGGCACATGAGCATCTTGAACGTCAGCTTATCGACTTCGAAGAAGATGCGGTTCATGTATCTGTAGACCTTGTAAGTCAAACAGTTGATGATGTTCTCCACTCTGTCCTCAATTCTTGGAGGCTTTACTGCGTTGTCAATACCCCAGTCGAACAGCTCGAGGAACTGGTACAGCGATGTGTTGTACATCCAGTTAATGTTGGCCATTTCCACGACGCAGAAGTAGAGCACTGCGCCACGGGCGGCAACAGGTCTATACTTCTCACGCTTCTCGTTAATTTCGATAGTCTTCTGTGCTGCAGTCTCAAGATTTTCTTAGACTTCCTTTGACTTGGCCTTGATTTCAGCGAGCACATCAATCAGTGATGGATCATCAAGAAGTGAACCTTCGGCGTTGGCAAGCTTGTACAGAAGCATTTCCTCACCTTCTTTAAGCTGTCTGTTGTTCAATGTAACTGACTCTTGGAGTTCGGACAGTTGTTCTTCGAGTTGCTTCTCGATCTTGCCAATCAGAATACCGAGCAGCTGTTGTTCAAGACCACCTTGAGTAACGGTAAAGTCAATAATGGTTGCCTTTGCGAACAGCTCAGGAGAGAACGCGGGGTTTGCCATACGTGAAGTCATATAGAGCTTAAAGTTGGCATCAAAGTCGAATTCTTGACCACCAATGATGATCTTGAAGGATCTGCCTTTCTTAATCAGTTGCTTTTCAAGTACTGGGTCAAGCAGAGGGTCAATATCATTCTCAATGTCCTTAATGAGACACGGTAAACCATTTTCAATCGGAAGTGATAGAGCTCCTTTCAAATCTGGGACGGAAAGTGTGAAGATAAGACGCTTGTTTTCGGTGAGTGAAGGTTCTCTCTTAACAATCCACTTCTGAGCCTGTCCTTGAGGGTCAACCATGAGTGGGAAGCGATCAGCCTTGGTGACCATGATAGCGTTCTGGATTGAGAGATCATCAGACGGGAGACCTTCCATTGCCCATTCGCCGACTTGCGTCTGTGAAACCAGGAAGTTGGTTAGAGTAATCTTCTTGCTTGAGGGAACCTCTCTCTTGTCCAAGTCTGTCTGGAAGTAATCCGCGGTCAGCTTGTTTCTGAAGTCAGAGTTGAATGGTCCGCAGTAGCACACGAAAGCAGCTGCCTTTGCAACGTTACCAATCAGGTCAGTCTTGTCTTGGATGAAGCCAGCCTTCTGACCCTCCCATCTAACTTTGTTGTCAGAGAGAGAGTTAATGAGCCTGTTAGCGGCGTCCATTCTCTTGCGAGTCGCAGCGGCGTCGGCAGCAAGCGCGTTTTTCATTTCGCTGGCTTCTTCGAACTGTGTTCTAAGTTTCCTCTAAAGGGCTTCGACTTGGGCGAGTTCAAACTCAGCTTCTCCGAGCTTTCTGTTGGCTTCTTCTAGATCAGCTGTTGCCTTATCTAATGCCAACATCTTTGGCTTCACGATCTTTGAGGCTTTCTGATACATGCTCATGGCAGAACACCATTAGCATAAACCTACCAATGCATTGTGGACATTCTTCGCATTTTCAGGAGTGAAAATATCCATTCCTTCAATGTTGCACTAGAGATAGGGCTCAAGCAGTTCGATAGTTTCATCGTTGATTTCATCTCTGCCGCTTTCAGAGAAATTCAACAAGTTCTTGATAAATTCAGGTGTCATCATCATCTTGCCATGCTCTTCGTATGAGTCCTGGTGGAAGGAGAATTGCTTCTTGGCAATCGTCACTTATTCGAAGATAATCGGCTTAAGTGGTTTTTGGAACAGAATCAAGACCATGTCGAAGCAGGTCTTGGTGAACTGCGCTGGCCTTTGGTTCTTTCTCAGTTCATCGATATCCTTATTCTAGATGGATTTGGCAGCCTTCTCGGCTTCTCTAAGGAAAGGAAGGGCAGCTTGAAGATCTCTTGTGGCATTCTCTTTATCAATAGTGATTTCAGCCTGCATCTTTTCGCAACCTTGTCGAGTTAAATTAACCTCAGCTGCTTTTTTGTCTGCCTTCTTGTTCTCGACATCAAGAACCTTAATCATCTAGGTGACTTCCTCATTCTTAATTTTAAGATTTTCATCCTTGACAGCGAGTTGCTTCTTCATGACATTGACGCCCTCACCAGCTTCGTTCAGCTTTGCAAGACCTTACGAAATCTGCTCCTCTTCTTGGTTAAGGCCTTGGATTTTCGAAGAGTAGAGCTTCTTGTAAAAGTCGATGAAAGACAGATAGGACTTCGGTGTGACGTATGTTCTGCGTCTGTACTGGCCGAAGTACAGTTCGCAAACGTCAGTAACCATGTTGTGGACCTGGCCCATGTGCTGGATGAGCTATTCCTTGACATTCTTCTTGCAGAAGATATCAAACGACTCAATGAACCTTTGAGAGACACCCACGAGTGCATCAAGAGGCCATTGCAGGAACCAGTCGATTGAGACTTGAGTGAAGATCGAGGGGAACCTCTGCGATCTTTCTCTGAACTTCGCTCCGACAGGCGAGAAGCAGAGAACTGTGTGCAGGTTGTCCCTTACTCTGTTTAGGAAGTACTTCCACAGAACTGAAGTAGGAGGGTCGTCTCCTTTCTTGCCTTCTTCCTTAATCCAAATTGGCTTGAGCTGAGTGGGGAACATCTCTCTGTCTTCCTTGTTCAGGAGACCTGGAATTTCACCAGTTGAGAGCATTGAGTTGACGGCTTCCAAAAATTCTTCTTTCTTGATTTCGGCATCAGTCAAAATGAAACAAACCTTTGGCCTGGCGGTGACAGACTTCTCATAAAGTTTGTGGACATCTTCTTTGAAGTCCTTGATACCATACGATCTCGTAAGTTGGATCTGGAAGAAGAACTGGTCTTCAATGCAAGCAGCAAGCTTGGTGAGCGATTGCTTTCCAGAACCACCCACACCGACCAGCATTGCATTTCCGGCGTTTGTTCCAATAATGCGAGTAATGCGCAGCAAGTGTTTGAGAGCGTCGTCGAACAAAACCAAGTTCATCTTCTTCGAGGGGAACAATTCGTTGTATCTGTCAAGCTTCTCGTACGCGCGGTTGCGAATGGCTTCAATGTTTGGACACGCCTCGTACACATATGGTGCAGACTCAACGAAGTCACCGTTCTCGTCGAGGATGTCATCACGCTGGAAGTCAGCGAACAAGTGGTCAGTGATCAACATGTCTTCATCGAAGCCATTGTCTTTGAACTAGTAGTCCTTGAATTTGTCTCTCGAAGACTTGTCAAGGATGTTTCTGAAGGTGTTTTTGTCTTCGTTGTTCGTGAGCTTGTCGTTGAATGTGCGCATGCACTCATGTCGCCACAATCCGACCAAGAACAAAGCAGCCGAAGGCTTTTCCTTCAGCTTCGACGAGGTATGAATGACTTTGTACGGCAGACCATCTTTAACAACGCGAATGATGCCTTGGAACACGCGAGAAAGCTCACGAATGTTAAATGAGTAATGGAACTTTGATGGAGTCTTCAGCAGTTTGCCAGCAGTCTTTTGCCATACATCAATCGTGCCTGAAATCAGATAATCCCAGAAATCGTCTTAAATGTCATAGATAGGTCCTTTCTTGTCTCTGGTGAGGACTTTCAGGATCTGACCGTAAATGTTTTCAACTGACTTTTCAGATGGATCAGGCATGTTAACCGAGAAGAACTGGCGCTTGATGCGGTTCGGCACATCATTCATACCACCACCTGGATGGTTCATGCACGCAACGAATTTGAGGTTGTTAATTGTCTTGAAGTTACCACGCTCTTCACGATCGAGGAAGTACAGACCCTTATGGTCGATGAGCTGACGAGTGATTTCGAGCGTCACTTGGTCACCCCACTCGTTAACAACTGGCATTGAGAAGTCATCAATGAAGACAGTCATAATTTTGTGGCCGATGGGCTCGTAAGTCTTGGAGTTCTTCTTCTCCAACTCACCGTCGATTGACTCCTGGAAGTCAAATGGCTAAGTTGCACTCGAGAAGTTAATTCTCTTGAAGCTTTGGATTTCCGAGTCAAACTTCATTGAGTACATTAGAATGGTCGAGGTCTTTGCAGTACCGGGCCCGCCAACAATCAAAGTTGAAGTCAGTCCATTTTCCTTTCTTGCCTCTGACTTCTTATCTGGGAGGTTATAAATCTTCTCAATGATGTATTCGGCGCGAGTAGAGTCCATAGTAGGAATCAGCAGCTGGGAGAAGATGAGCTTTGCTGGTGGTTACCATACAGTAGCAACCCACGGCGTCCATTCTTTTGATTTAGGGTCGATATAGTATTCAAAAACTGTTTCTTCAACTCCGGCCTTGTTGCTTAATTAAGGGAGAGGTGCCTTGAAGAATTCAAGCACTTCCTTGTGGAACTTGATTCTGTCAGCCTAATCGCAAAGGCCTGCCATAGCCCAAGAGAAGGCGTAAACGAAGAGCTTTTCGAACTGCAGCTCCTTGAGTGAATCGCCTTCAGTTGCAGAGAACTCCTTTGCTATGGCTTCGAGCAAGTTGAGCATCTGGGTGATGCGGACAACTTCAGGAGTGTGCATCTTGTACGCAAGATTCTTCTCGCACCATTCGAACGTTCTTTCCTTTCTCTTCTTTTCATCTGGGAAGAAGTACTTCTTAACGTTCTTTACAGTCCAGTTCCAACCGTACATGTTGTTCCAGTCTTTTTCTTTCTTGTTTGGATCACTGTCAGGAACTGGGCCTGGTTTCTCTGAAGTCATCATCCACTTCCACGAGAAGCCTGGAGTTGTTTCGCCCTTCTTGTCCAAACACCAAGTCTAGATCAAAGGTTCCCAGCCAAGCTCATTTGGTGAGACGTAAATGATACCGCATCTGGAGACCGTAGCGGGCGACGCATTGTTGAGGTTTTCGACTTCAAAAGTCATCTTGCAAGTGTCGCTCATCGGGATACGCTCAGCGTTGGCAAGCGTCAGAATTTTGTTGTCATCGAGCACGGTGTTGAGGTTCTCAATCCAAATTGCATCGACTGGACCATCAGCCTGAATCCAGTTGTTCGTCTTTGAGCGCTTATCGTTTTTCTTCTTCCAGATTTCGGAGAAAATACCAGCCTCCCACTCGCCGACGGCATTCATGCAACCGTACATCTGCTTACCGGTAATCGCCTTTGGATTTAAACGAGTAATTTCGAAGGGTACTGGGTCGCCACCAGTCTTGGGCTTCACTTTAGAGAGAGCCTTTGTCAGGACGTTGTAGATGGTCGTCTTACCGCAACCGGCTTGACCAACGACCATGAAGCCGTGACGGACCATGAAGGTTTCGTAAAGCTGGATCAGCTTGATGAAGAACTCCTTCTTGCCGTCAAGGTTCTCGTCCTTGAGAATTGTGCGGATTTCCTTCTCGACATCGGGGTAAGTCTTTTCTTCGAGCTTTCGGCTCAGAGTGGTGAAGATATCTTCAATCAGCTCGACGAAGAGCTTCTTGTCTGCGAAGACGAACTTGGACATGTTCATATCTTTCAGCGTACGAGCCATCAGGAAGGCTTCGTCAGCGCCAGTGTCGTCCTCACGCTTGACTCTACCTGCGGTACGCAGCACTGAGAGAATATTTCTCAAACCGAAATCGTAGTGACGCTGAGCTGACAGCTGCTCCTCTGAAAGTTTGTACAGCATGTTGAACTTAAGAGAAAGCATTTCGTATTCTTGGTAACCGACTGATGCGAGCTTGACCATGATAATAATTCTTCTGTCAGGAACCATCATCGTTACACCACGGAAGAGCACTTTCAAGTTCTCAGGCAGGTTCTGACGACCGGCATAACCAGGGTTCATCGTGATGAAGTAGCCGCAAGCCTTGATCATTTTGATTTCCTTGTCTTCACCGGGGAAGGAGAACATCTTCATGTTCTTCTTCTTGGCGTTGGTCATGGACTCGACCTGGGCGGCGACGACTGAAAGAGTTGGCAGTGAGATACGGTTGAACTCGTCGAAGCAACCCCAAAGGCCAGACATACAGAGACCCTTGAAGATCTTGGCCATGTCGCTCATGTTGTGCTCTGGAGAGCAGTTCGTAACGACGACGAAAATACCAAGAGATCTGCCAAGATCCTTGACAGTCTCGGTCTTGCCGGTACCGGCTGGGCCTGCGGGAGCACCACCGTAGTTCATACCGAGGGCTTGTGCTAGAGTGATGTAGCATCTTTCCGTCAGCGGCGTGACACAAAGACGTTCTTTGACTCCGAGGAATTCGTACTGGTAGTACAGATTGACATCAGTAATATCAATTCTGATCTCCTGCTTCTCTTAGTCTTTTATGACACGGAGGTTTCTGGTGAACAAGAAATCACCGACATCTTTAATCTTGTTCTGCTCACTCTATCTTCTGATCTCATCAGTGTTGGTCACCTGGTTGACATGAATCGTCACGAGAGTCTCAATCTTCATACGAGCGTACTTGCTTCCCTTGATGTCTCCCATGCACAAGTTCGTCAGCTCGACCAACATCTTCTTGATCTCTTCTTGCTTCTTCTTGAATTCAGCCTTGCGGTCCTTTTGCTTGACCTCAAGTGCTTCAGTAACTTTTTGAGCCCAAATGAGCTGGATTCCGAGAAGTGCAAACTGACTTTGGTACTCGTTGACACGGTGAATGAATTCAGAAACTTCACCAGAGGAAGCACCACCTGTAAACTTGAGGCTCAAGAAGTCGTTGGCAGCTGCGAGACAACGAGATTTGACTGATTTTTGCATTTCCTGCTCGAGCTTGGTGAGCCATAGCTCGACGTTACCTTCAGCCATGACACCTTCATTCAGCGGCATAGATTCGTCACCTCCTTGGGTTTGAATGATTTCGGTGATCATGTTCTTCTCAGCTTCGTCAAATTTGACTTTGTTGATGGCATCGAACATCTTTTCGAAATCGTCTTGAATCTGCGTGGGATCCGAACCATTCGAAAGAATCTTCAGAAGGTCTTGTGGGGCCACGAAGTAGAAGCGTGGGAAGATAGAACGCTTACCTTCGAGGTAAGTGTCCAGCTTCTTCTGACAGAGGTCAAGTTCAATGCCCATTTGTGGGAGCTCGCTCTTGAGAATGTCATTCTAGCAGCACTGCACGACGTTCTTCTGTTCGGCGGCACGCTCCATAATTTTGAGCCAGCGGGCATTGACACCCTTGAAGATCTTGGACTCAGTGGGCATGGCCTTTGAAATATCACCAGTCGTGAACACTTGCACGAGTGAGACCCAAGCCTGCTGCACCTTCAACCACTTCTCAATGGTATCAGAGGTGGACGAAAGCTGATCCAGCTTGGCCTGCACTTCAGTCTGGAAGGGTTTGACTTGACGGGTTGCAAGCATCTGTTGCAGCTGCATGATGTTCTCCTCGATTTTCTCCTGGACTTCCTGGATGTCGCCACCGATGACGCAGGGTGATGCATCGTACTATGCACAAGTAACGATCTTGAGAGTCCTATCGTCCCAGGTGCCAATGATTTCCATCAGCGTCTTCTCAAGTTTGAGTTGTTTGTCAGCCTGGTCGCAGATGTCCTCAACATCATCCTTCATCTGCAGCAGGTTTGCATCCATTACATTCTTGAGGGTCATGTTCTCGTCCTGGTACGGAATCGGTTTTTCTTTGTTGAATTGAGGTAAATCCATGATTTCGAGCCAATGGCGTTCCTTGATGCTGTTTTTGCTGAGACCCTGAATGAGCGGGATGATCTCGTTCATGTCGTTGATCGTTCCTTTAAGATCGTTGAAGGCTTGCTTTTCCTTGAGGGCACCTGGCAGTCTCTGCATGTCTCT
>Ga0075501_1015392_pt1 | contig 9556 bp, 3 predicted proteins | sample DEB19_08_RNA2_FD_73452 | JGI IMG/M metagenome (GOLD analysis project Ga0075501, IMG submission 73452) | Aqueous microbial communities from the Delaware River and Bay under freshwater to marine salinity gradient to study organic matter... | ecosystem: Environmental > Aquatic > Marine > Intertidal...
GCGACTAAAATAGCAAAATTCCCCGGTTCACCACCGGTTGAAAACTAAATAGTATCGATTTTCTCAAACGGTGCAAACCAGTCCGCGCATTCTACATGTATTGTACAAAGCACGAACCCACCAGAGTCGCCCTGGTGTATTGCTTATAATGGTGCCGGTGGAGATGGTGTGTAATACAATGCGGGGATACCAGAGAAGAAATAAAACTGGAAATCTTCTCCAATAGCCACGTAGTGATCCATCGCCCATCTGGCCGACGTTGTTGTGCAGATCTGGTACTTGCACTGAAACCCACCGAAATTGACGTAACTCGGTGTAACCGTCCAATTTGCATTTTTCCCAGGGGAAAACCTATAATTGGAGTAAAAAGGTACCTCGAACTCGAGGATTGGGTTTCCATCATAACCCGATAAAGCGGCACCTCTGGAACCGGCGAGCGGTCCGAAGACATTACTGTCCCCGTTATCCAAGACGGATCTCGAAGCGTGCTGGCTGGGAGTTGCAGATGCTGTGACCATAGTGGCCACATCCGAAAAATCGGTCGAGGGGCCTAAAAGTTCAACTGAATAACCCGGCACAGTCAGAGGGACGTTGGCCAAACCTCCTCTAGGAACAAATTTATATCTTATAGAACCTCTGCGCCCTGAGAAGCACAAGGATATCAGGTGCAGGAGGAGTGTGTTGCAGTAATTGTAAGGGGCTAACACGCTAGTGGAGTGGACAGCTCCCGCCACTTTACCTTTATAATAGGGAAAAGCATTTCGTACCGTCCAAAATTCTTTAATACCCCCAGCGATATGAGCTCCGTAACCGCTTGTTTCATGCAGAGTATACCTCTTCAACAAGCTACGGAGCGACAACACCCTCTCTCCAATATAGATCTTATTAAGATCATCGTGATTGGATGTGGATGGATAGACATCTCTGTATTTCACTATCTCCGTTGATATCTCCTCACCCGTCGGATGGAGACCAGCTTGGGGCTCAACGGAGTACAAAGAGGGTGCGGAGGTAGGGACAAAGACTTCAAAATCTTCACCTGCTGAGACGTACACATTGACAGTTATGCTAGTGAGTCCAGGGTTTGATGTGACAAGTTCGTTCTGGACATACACTCCTAGTACTCCATTGTAATCCGAGTCAGTCGTAAGAGCAACACTGGTGCTGCGAATATTGGAAAGCGAGACTGCCCCAGGGACACGCACCGGTAACAAGTTAATAGGCTGGGATATACCCACCTTGTAACCAATGTCGGTGTCAGTTGAAATGTCAACCACGTCTGCGTAACTGAGGTTGAGCTCGTCGTTGGATATCTCTTGGGGATCATATCGTACGAGGACCCTCCCGCGATGGAAGCCGGAAGCCACTACCTCAAAGCGTACTTTTATACTACCCGTCCAATAACGGAATGGCATCGCGGCGAAGGCGACGGGCGTGAAGTAAATCTTTGAACCGTCCACCGAAAAATACGTGGGGCAAATCCTCATGTTATAGAGCATTGTGCCCTTGGCTTGCGAGGAGTTCCACGCAAAAGACGTCAAATAGGCTTCGCGAGTCGCCATGGATGAAATAGCCAAGTCATCTTGGGTGCCAACCCCCGAAATTCTGGGGTCCACACTCAGTTCCTGTTTAGGATCTAAAGTGAGCTTCTGAACTGTGTCAGGTACATCTACATTGGCTAGCGATGCACAGGGAGCAGTTCTCACGATGTTGGGGGGCTGCATAATGTTAGGTCTACTATAACCAAAAGAGCTGGCTAATTTGCTAACACCTTTCATGACCATTGAACTTGGCATTGCCAGGGGGGCTATGGACGGGATGGCGGATAACTCTCTCAAAGACTTTGAGATAGCCGTAGCCACTGCTGACAAAGATCCGGAATGCGGATCGCGTTCATCATGGTAACCAGCTTGGGGTACTATGCTAAGAGGATTGCGTGTTGTGGGACCTGACAACACAACCTTCTCAGCCCACGCGAAGACTGACACTGTCAATGCTTCCGTAGATGAAGCAGTGTTTAACAAGGGGTTCACCTCATACAAGTTTATTTCTCCCAGCTCCTGGTAGGTACTACCCACGACATCCACTGAATTAGCGGACCAGAAGAACGGAAGCACCATCTCGGCACCTTGACTGGTTGTGGGGTTCATGACGCAGTGCAACCTTTGAGATAATTCAGTCAGGGCTCCTGAGCTAGGCAAACCGGTGAAAGAATAATCGTCATAGTTGTGGAGCGGGAGATAAGCTGCCGCGAGGCGTCCATAATAGAAAGCGTTGCCATTAATGACGAACTTGAGATGCAGCTCACAGCGCATCATGGAGTAATTGGCAATCCTATTTATGACTCTCTTATTGTTGAAGAAAAGCGCCCATGGATTAAAGGCCAGGTTTAGGCATCCACCAACGGTCCAAGTGTAATTGACTATATTTACTGGACGCGCAAAGAAAGAGCCTATCGATGAATTGGATTCATCACCAATCATCCGGGCAGGGTCAGTGTAAGTTTCCTCCTTCTGGACCTCACCAGGCATTTCATCGGAGAAACCGGTTAGTACTTGTTGGTGATCAACTTCACCACTCTGGAACCTCCTATCCATTGAGTAGCCTGCCACATCATACAGCTCAGTTCTAACATCCCTGAGCAAACCCACTGCATGGGATATCCTCTCCAGTAAATGGGAGCTGAGGGGGTCCATAAGCTCCATGAGCTCCAACGAACTGTCCCTAATTATGCCAAGAGATAGATCAAGATCATTGGCTACTTGGGTGTAGATTTTATTTGCGAGGGCAAAATCATTAATTTCCTCGAGGGGTTTTGCGCTCCCCCAAGCGTCTATGTTTCTGTATTGGTTGTTAAGCATACTATGTACATTCCAAACGCCATGCTTAAGCGGAAGGAACGGTTTGTGGTGGATATCGAACCGGGACACTAGAGAATGTCCTCACAAGGGTCCTGCCCATCGAAGCCTAGTTCACTGCGCCACTCCGCGCAGGTCACTGGTAAACCATACGATGAACCCCTCTTTTTGGTTTCGGTCACTGTGACCATCTCACTGAGGGCGCGAGGTATTTCACGATTTTTTCTTACCAGGTAATCGCGGCACCTCTCTCCGTTTCTTTGAATCCAATCTTGGATTCTATCATCATATGTCATATCGAGCCCTTCCACGTGCCCCGCCATGTTGTGTGACAGAACGACACTGATGCATTTCTCTCGAAAGTCCTCGTAAAAATCACGACCGTGCAGGAATGCTTCCCTGACGGCTCCGGACACATTCATACAACTGATATCGTAAGCACTGAGCCCATTCCCTTTCTTCAGCGTGCAGACCCTCATCATGCGACGCATGGATTCCGGTTCCAAGGCCCCAAGCTCGATACCGATGTCGGGATGGAACACACTCTTTCTTTTTAGGAAATCGGCCTCCTGCCATGTGTAGTAATCTGGCATGGGCTCATCGCTCTTATCAAAACGCGTGAACTTTAACCCGTGCCTCCCCAACCACTCCGCAAAGCCGGTGCACGTCATGAGGGGTGCCAAAGAGGAAATCTCACCTATGCAGTCATCCCCATACGTGATGAGGGCGACATTCTCATTGAATTTCCTATCTGGATAAATCGAAAAGAAGAAACAGCGTATAATCAAACTATTGGCTATGGCGTTGATAATCACTGTCAGGGCGTTACCAGATATCCAGAAACCAAGAGACGGGATGAAGATGGCACCATCTATGACTATAAAGGGTGCAGTCAACTCTTCCATCAGCGTCCTCATCTCTGCAAGATCTTCCTCTGTGTAACCAGAGCTAGTGGCAGCTATGTTATAAAGTACCTTAAAAGCGGCTTGCAACATCTGTTGGGACAGCTTAGTGTCGTAACCACTATAATCACCAGCAAACACTCGTCCGGAGCCAAACCTTTTGACATGCGTCATAATGTCGTCCCACTCATGATTACTGGCGTTGACTCCAACAGCTATCTCGAAAGCAGTGGGATTCAGTTCTATCATTTCTATTATTGGGAGCCACAATCTCCTGACCTCAAAGTTTGTTGTAGGGGAAACCACGTTAACTACACGTACCTTTTCCTTGGTGGATGGATGGGGTTCATCTTTGAAGAAGGTTTTTACGGGGTGACACGTGCGAGTGCCCGCCCTGAGTTTGGATCTATCTTTCTCAAGTTCTTCCACAAATTCCTTCTTCAAGGAACGCTCCCCAGTTTCTGGGTGAATATCTATGAGCTGTTTCTTATCACCTTCCAGAGGTAAACCAGCAGCCGTGCCTATAGGCCAACCGCTTATGAAACGTCTACCTGGTATCCCATTCAAAGCCTCATCATCGGACAGAGGTTTTAACTTATCCTTCCAATCGGGATGGTGGACAACACCAGCGATACTAGACATGTAGTCATCTATGGCTTTGTCAACGAGCACTGGATCTATATTCCCCATGGGCTCTCTGGCCTTCTCATACCATTTTTGATAACCCCACCATATAGGACTCATCTTGGGAGGGCCCCAATCGACTTCGTCTTTAAAGACTTTTTTGACGGTGTCGTTTATATCGAAAATCTTGAAGCAGCTACGCTGAGCGCCTGCTGGTTTCACTGCTCCGACCATTGTCCAATGGGACGACTGGGTCTGAAAATTCATGAAGTGTTTTGGATGTAAGCCCTCCTGCTCCTCTAATCTTTTGCCCATCAACTCCAAGTTAGGAGGAGGAACTTCCGAATACATGTGGCGCCCTTTCATCATAAAATGGGCTCTGGCGCGATTAATCATCGTCACATCCATCGCGGCCGCGACACCCACATCCTTACCAGGACAACCGGCCACATGGGATCCTAGTATACAAGAAGAGTTTCCTGCCCTGATGAGAGAGGCTCCACACAGACCTGGGAATGTGATACCCTGGAATTGGGTGTACTCAATCGCGAGGAAGGGTTGACCCCCCGCGACGCTGAAGTTGACAACCCTACCAGTTCCATCTGAAGTTTTGATGGCCCCAGAATCGTCTCTATAAATCATTGTGAAACTATGGTTGGATCCGACCGTTAGCTTTTCCTGGGGGTATAGGTGTGTTATGTCTTTGCACAATATACCAGCAGCATAACTGTATATGAACACGTAGTCGCTCTCCGGTATCTCAAATAAATTGTCTTCGTACACATCAAAGGATCTAGAGTGGTTGGTCGAGCGCGGGTCGTCGTTAACTTTGAGCCTCATCTTGAATTTCTTCATCTTCGACACGTAGTGCTTCTGTATGTAACACAAGGAAGGGTCTACAAAGGTGACATTCCCAAAAGACACAGGCTTTCCAGTGTTGCTATCGAAATTGTCAAAATGGTACAGATTGCCTCCGACCACATTCTTCACCTGGGAAGACGTGGATGTTTTGGCCCTGGGGTCAAGGGATATCTTGGAGAAGTTAGGAGTCAGCCAATCGGAAGGGGCTCCATTCCTGGTATTTTTCTCAATGGTCTCCACAAATAGATCAGGTTGTGGTTTCGCATCTTTATGCGTGATGGGGGCATCCTCATGTTTTCCCTCGAGCAAAGTGTCCTTCTTTTCCTCTTCTTCAGGAGGCACGCCAACATCTGGGTTGCCACCGGAGGCCGGTGCCATAACGTCAGTGGTTAGTTTGGGTACAACGTCTCCTATAACACCAAGCGGTACCTCCTTGCTGATTCCGAGTAAGGAGTCTATCCATCCCTCGAAGCCAACTTTCTGTAGGTGTTTCAATTGGCGCATAATTTTTAGAGCAGCGTAGAGTCCAGCCGCCGCTGAAGTGTAGGCCATAGCTGTGAGCATGAATTTATCTCTCGTTGCTGTGTTGCAAAATCGAGTGACATCATTCCTAGCCAAGAGATCATCCAAATGGCGTTTCTTAACGGCCTCCCAGTTCCCACGTGTTGCTAGGAGTCCGGCCATCAGGAAAGAAGATCCGGCAATGAGATGGAGAATCCCGTCACCAGGGGCTTTTCCATATCTTGAAGCTAGTAGCCTGCTTGGACTATACAGTGGAGCCCCATTGGCTAATTTCACGGCTTTCGTGAAAGCGTAGGATGCACACGTCAGGCCAAAAGGGGACATAATGGCCAACGTGCGCCTCACAAAAGAACTATACAGACGGTCGGCATCTATTAAGCCAGTAGCTTCTGCGAACCACGGGTCCTTAACTAGACCCCGGGGAACAAATTTCAACCAATCGAATTTGGTCCACAGGTTACTCAATCCATGATAAGTTGCCATCTGAGTTGCAGAAACGCCCAGGAAAATTTTCCGTGACACATCAGCCGCTATTCTTTTCCTAAGACCCGCCATGGCCGAGGAAAATACGAAACCAAAACTTTGTTCCTCCATCTGTTCTTCGGATAGATCATCATTGCCATCAGACTCTTCATCGGAGTCCTCAACAATTTTGGGTAGCGTTACATCGCTTTGGTCATCAAAATAGGTTTCGGCATGTTGCTCCAACCAATCTCTTTCGTACTGTTCGATAATGTCGGTGGCTATTTCATCAATAACACGCTGGTTCTGAACACCCATGTACTCGGCATCCTCGTCGAGATCCCTGTATACCAGATCCACAGTGGCCTCTCCATCCTGATGTTTTCTCGGGGAGGGTCTTCTCCTAGGCTTAGGGTCAGATTTGGGCGGTAGAGGCGGAGGAAGTGTTTTATCATCCGGTGGACCTGTTCCAAAAACAGCCTTCGGTGTTCCATTCTTACCATGGTAAGGGCAGGAATGGGCAAAGTGGCAGCAACCCTCAGAGGAGCACCGTGGGAACAGGTCAATTGGGGGGGCTGAGTTTCTCTTGGCCAACTCGGCCTCACGCTTCCTGTTTCGCACGGTGGCGTCAATTAGGAATGCCAGAACCTCCTCAGCCTCAACGTCCTTCATTAACTTTCCATTATAGGTGCATATAGCATATGGGGCCACCTTGGTATGGTCCTTACCGGGTTTGACAGTGGTTATAGTGTACCACAGCGTGGAATCGATGAGGCGAGGTATCTCCGTCCCATCGGCGTTGGTGTAGAACTCCCTCACTTTATCTGAGTCTATCCCAGCTGGTGTCCCGTCCACGTACTTGATAAATTCCTCTTTCGCTCTTACGTCGATAGCAAACTCACACCTCTTCTGGATACTAATGCATGAGATGGACTGCTCATACGCTCGTAAGGTCTTGTCATGCCCGGTAAAAAGAACAAAGTCGGGATGACAGTCAGCATTCTCCTTATCTTCCAGGGAAGCCATAGGCGGGCGGAATGGGGTTCTGTTCACCAGATCAATAACTATGTTTGTTCCACCATCATTCCCCATCTCCTTCTTGTTCATGTAGTCATCAAGGAGTACAGCTATCATATGGTTCTTCCAGCTATCGAAGTGCTTCTTGCCCTCCTTGTGAACGTATAGGTAACCTTCCCCATAAGGGAGTCCTACTGCAACACATATCAACCTCAGGAAAATCTCGATCATGTATGATTTACCCAAGCCGCTTTCTCCAAAAAAGCCGAAAGTGGTGGGCCACCATCTGGATGTCGAGGTCATATCTATGTATGCACTCTTGTTGATGATGGTTCTTATCTCTTCAACACGGAGACCGAGAATTGCTTTCAACTGTCCTTTCGTGGCGCATCTGTGGGCATCACGCAACCGAAGTCCAAGTTTTTGCGCTCTCTTGTCAAACTCGCTTTTCGTAACACCCGTTCTTTCCTCACCGGACTGGATAAAAGTCCAGTTCTTCTTAACCCATATGTACTCCTCATCTAGGTTAGCGGATTCGTCATCATCAAGAACAAAGGTGGACAAATCCCCACTCTTCCATGTCTTGAAACTCCTTTCCAAAAAGAAAATCGAAACGTCGAAAATACAGTCAACGAGATCGAAAGCGTTGCACGCTATTACTTCAACATCTGGTTCTAGCAATTTGAAACCCTTGACTTCAAAAGTCAGCTCGGCCGCGCTGTAAATACCAACAGCTACGAGTACACCAAGAAATCTACTCACTTGCTTGGCGAAAGGTCCGCACATGGTTACCTGCCACGAGTTTCGTAGACCTTTCAAGGAGTCTATAAATCCTTCGAAACCAGTGGTAGAAGAATCCTGGTGTGATAAGGATGTTACAATGTCAGAAACATAGTGGAGCACAGAGCTTACTATGGAACCAGTCGTGAAATTCTTCAGGAACTGTCCGACAATGCATAACATTGCGCTTGGTTCATCTGTTCCGCTCAAAGCCCCCAACATAAGGACTATGGATTCAACGATGTCCATTGTTTTATCTATTGTTTCAGGGGCCACACCGGCCCCCTCTGGGAGATTATCCTTAATCGCTTGGGTTATAACACCACCAATAGAAGATTGATGGATTACACCTATTTTGGACCTGGCTTTTTCCCTATTTGCTGATCTAACTCTTTTAGAATGAGTTTGAGAGCAAAAGGTTTTGGTGTTGAGATCACTATTGAGGTTCTCGAAATCTCGGCACAACTGCCTGATCTCCGTCTCTTTCTCATGAGCGATCTTTTTAACGCGTTTCAACTCGAATTTGCTATTGATTTCGGAATTGAATTGTTTTTTAATCTTGGCCACATGGGCGCTCGCCCCCATTTGTGGGGTGAATGGCGAGTACTTTAGACGTCCACACGTCACATGAGCGGGGTCCTTATGGCGGTTTCCCTCCGCGGTGTTGTAGCTCATGAATGCTATTTATAGTCAAAATGGACCTCTTAGCGGAGTATCCACTTCACGTTGTTTTACAACTTCATCAGTTTTATGCGCTTTTTGAACCGCGCCTAAAAAAGAAAAAATTTGGGTTCGTTTTATTGGAAGAATACATTTCATTTCACAATCATCCGACCTTGTTATCAGCCGGAGTATCGCATGTCTGTGTGGACAGACTATGTTTCTCACTCAGTCAGTAGGGAGAAACCACATGTTTCACTTTTTATCACCGCCTGTCGCGGCTTATTGGTCTTTAGAGACCTTCCCTCTTGCTACTCATGCCCTACGCTCTAAAAGTATCGTTTCCTCCGCGGACGATCTACTTTGTGCGAACGTGACATTTTCGGGCGGGGTGGTGGTTACGTCGCTTCCGATACCCATTAAAGGGTTTAAGAGCTACTATTTTCTTCGAGGCGCCCCAATGTCCTCTTCCACTCCTTTGGCCCCAGATTGGGTCAGGTGATGGTGTCTTGAAAATAAACTCCACAAATGGCCTATACATGGCCGCGTGATCTAATATTTTGAAATCCCGATCACTGGGATTTGACCTTTTAAAATAACGGGTGGTCAACCCCAATAATGCCGGAAAGACATGTCCGGCTACGGATTCCCTCATGGCTAGAGGTTTACCGTCATTTAGATTTTAGTTTGGTTTAGTGTGTTCACCTACACACAAAAGTGCCTTTGTATACCGACAAGGCTTAGGTGGTAAATTGTATGACAATATTGGAAATAATGAAGTGAGATAGAACTTAAAAACATCTACTCACAACACAAATGGTGCTAATGCCATAGAAGATTAGGAACTACTTCAACTCCGGGTGGGATAAT
>Ga0075501_1017001_pt1 | contig 9471 bp, 1 predicted proteins | sample DEB19_08_RNA2_FD_73452 | JGI IMG/M metagenome (GOLD analysis project Ga0075501, IMG submission 73452) | Aqueous microbial communities from the Delaware River and Bay under freshwater to marine salinity gradient to study organic matter... | ecosystem: Environmental > Aquatic > Marine > Intertidal...
CGACAAACTAGTTATACACAAAAAAAGGAAAGAAAATAAATTGTGAATCAGTTTATAGGCGGATTGTTTTATTTGGCACTTTGTTCTGTTTGTGGACAGGAAGGCAAATCGTTTTTTTTTGTGCTAGAATATTATAAAAAGAACGGTGTAAAAAGAATACAATGTGCTTTTAAATTCATTAATAAAATGGAGGCCAAATCAATATTACAACCTTTTTAACATAATTGTGTTTGTTATCTGCTTTTTGCTTAATCTCTACTTATTTCAACTTTCTTTAAACAACTTCTTCCTTCCTTACGCATCATTAATGAAATGTAACAAAAACACGGCAAAACGGGTGAGGCAGAATTATAACTAGAGCAACTAGGATTATTTCCTTCGTGATTGTGGTTACGCGCAAAAAAAAAGGCACAGATTTTTTTCAAGCTGGAAAAAAAGAAAATTACTGATGGACACAGATTAAGAAACATAAAGTGGGTAAAAAAAAGAAGAGAAATTAACAAAACCCGAACCAACACATGAGGCTCGGTAACAAATTATTCCGACGACTTAGCACCAATTGTAAGTGTTTAATTGTTGTGTTGTGTGTGTTTTATTTTACTATAAATCTAAGGCAGTACTTTTCTATCCACTTGTGCAGTGCAAGCTTCTTCCATTTTTCTTACTTTTCTTGAACTTGGTAAGTTTTGCTTGACATGCTAATCTTCTCGGTTCTCTGAGTGGTCATCGTTTGACTGTGTTGCGTTTGCTCCGTATTGCGAACTGTGGCCATATAGAAAGAAGCATCGCTACCAACACCAGCTCCTTGTTGTTGATGATGTTGTACTTGAGTCGGGCTCTGGAAGCTTGACATGGAGGAGCTGAAGCTACTGTTACTCGTCATGTTGTTATTGTTGAACCTCTGGCGCGATTCGGAGAAGGAAGGCGTGTGATCTTCAATAGAAGAATTGTTGACGTTGTTTGTGGTCGACTCGAGCAACTGCCGTTGGCGCTGCAGGATCATAAGAGGCGACTCGACATGTTGGTGGATCAGAGACGTCTGCGACGCTGATTTCGGTGTCGATGAAGCCGATGAGAGGCGAGGAGGTGCTGGGGGCGCTTGCTTCTTGGGTCCAACAACGGGCGATAAAGATCGCTGACGTTCCTGTTGCTGTTGCTGCTGAGCTTGATAAACTTGACGGACTACAGGTGAACCACCGTCGACCGCACCGTAATTAGCACCAGAAGACATTTGTTGGTATTGATGTTGCTGCTGCTGCTGCTGTTGGTTCATGCTGCGGTCATAGTCTGAGCCATTCAGGTTTGCCCGGTAGCCTGACGTCTCCATCGACGAATCATAGCCAGACATGTAGCCTTCAGCATCTGAATCACCTTCGCCACGGTATTTGGCGCGACGAATGGCGGTCAGACGACTACGCGCTTCTTCCAATTCGCGTTCGATACGCAAGACTTCAGAGCGAGCGTCGATTTCCTGCGCAATACCACCGACCATGCGCCGATTGACGACCAGACTTCGTTCTTCCTCCTGGGCGATGGCTTGCTGAGCAGCTTTGACCAAATTGTCTGTAGCTCGTTTGACGGCGTTGCCAGCCGACTGCAGACGCTGAGTGGAGGCGCTGTCTGGATCAGCTTTGACTTTGCAGGCGACCAGAAGCTGAGCCGTCGAACTGGCTACTTGTTTGGCGGCAGAAATCAGTTTGTCTTCAGATGACTGGCCCAATACAAGAGCGTTGGCCGACTCTACCAAACTGTGAGTAGCAGCAGCGACCAAGCGGGCGGCAGAAACAAGACCTTCCGACCATTGGCCATCATCTGAATCCGACATTGGCCGGCGACTGATTTTTCCAATGTCAATCAGCTCGCGTTGAGCAGCCGAAGCTGCTTTGACCAGGGCTGAAGTAGCGGCAGCAATCGACTTGGCTGCCTCCAAAATCATTTCGTCGAAGCTCAAGCTCTCGTCCGTTTCCTTAATGGAGGAGACGCGAGGTCGAAGATTGGCCAATTTCTTGGCCGCAGCGTCGATGGACGACGCGGCACCGAGCAGCTCATTCTCGGCAATGACGGTCGGGTCTTCAGGATCTTCCCAGTCGGTTCCTTTAAGGAGTTCGGCCATGGCGACCAGGCTGGTGACGCACTGTGCAATTTTTCGAGAAACAATTGGGAAATTGTTTTTGATCTCGGCGGCGGTGGCGGGATTGGGACGAGACAGTACGTGGAGAACAAGTTGGAGCAGTTCTCGGTACTGCAGGGCTGTCTCGCGACCGGCCTGCAACGTGCGCACACGTTGCTCGTTCGTTTCGGCAGCATAAGCTGCGCCCTTGCAAGTGGTAAGCATATCGGATATGGCCTTGCGACCGACATTGGCGGCGACAATAACGTCATCTTGGCGGCAGCTGTTGCCAGCGGCCACAGCTTTGGCGGTTGCCAGAGTGATGGGTTTCGTGGCTCGCACCAGTTCCTCCGGAGTCGCTTTGACACGCGGTACTTCGGAAGAATCATAAGCTCGAATCTCTTGGGCGATCGCCTCGATGGTGGATTCGAGAGCTCTCGTTCCTCTCGTGTGCTCGTCCTCGACAGCCTTCACTGTCTTCAGTAGTGACGTTACATTGGTAACCATAACCTTAGCTGAATCCTTCAAGTAGATCATAGCAGGGTCGTTGATGCTCTTGCCCGAAGCGGACTTAGTGGCGTGGATGAGATCGCCCAGAGCTGATGCCACATCTTTGACAGAGTTAATCAGCATCACCTGAGCTTCGGGATTGTTGGAACCAAGTGATGCGGCACCCAATTTGACGACATCAGACAGCTGGACGATTGTGGCGACTGCATTTTGAGCAGCAACGGCTAACTGCTCTTGCGAAGAGGCAGCGCCAGCCACCAGGGTTTTGGTGTCTTCTACCAGGGCCTTGGCCGTCTTGAGGATGTTCTCCCGGTGATCGGCGAACGTTTCGTCCTCATTTTCAGCATGCAGCGTACCAGCAGTTGCGAACAAGATTGTCGTGTCTAAATCTCCAATAATGCCCGACACTGTACTGGCGGCATTGATGCAAGCCTGTGTACCGCGGGAGCTGGCCTGCAAAGCAGCTAACACCTGAGCGGCTCGTTCACCAACAGCACGAGCAGCGTCCGTGAGGTCTCGCTGGGTGAACTGGTCATCGGGAGCACCTTGACGGGCTCCACCAGCCTTCACCATATCAATGCAAGCCTGTCCCAGGTCGTGCACTGTCGATTTGATGCGCATAGCAATTTCAATGCTCGTCGTCTTGGCGACAGCGCCTTGCGTGTCAATGGCCAGTTGTGTGTAGTGGTGAGTGATACCAGCGCCTAGCTGGCCCAATTGGCTCACATTACCAGAACCGGATTTAGCCACCATATCTTGGGAGAAGCGAACAATTTCTTTGGTGGCTTGCACCATACGAGTCTGATAGTCAACAAAGCTCGTTCCATCTGCTTCGTCACCAGCAGACGATGTTTGGGCTTTCGACTCCATTTGGTTCATTGAAGCGGTGATTGTGTCGACTAGGCCGGAAACTACACCAGCTTCTGTGGCCACAGTTTCGACCGTTTGAAGCAAATCACGAAGGGCCTCCTTCATCGCTTCGGCTGATTCGTCCAGGTCTGTGTGAACGTGAGTAGCTTTGGGATTTCCACCTGCTTCTTTGGCGGCGTAAATGAGTTGGAGAGCGCATTCAGTGACCGTCTTGGATTGATCGAGCATCATCATCTGCTGTTTCGAATTGAGTAGATGAGAAGCAGAACCCGTAGCATTGCTTACCATCGGCTCAAAGTAATGCACCATTTGAGTGACCGAGTGACCGAGCTTCTCTGCTTCACCCTTGGCGGCCGAACGCACGCTATCGATACGATCAGCAATCTCCATTGCGCAGTTGGTCGTCTGTTCAGCAAAAGCCTCGGCTGACTTCTCGCGACGAGGGCTGAGGCTCTGGGAGATGGCGGCAAGTGATGCCTGGTCCAATTGGCGCACGCAGACGGACAACTTCGAGACTGCATCGTCGCACTCCTTCTGACCAGGAGCTTTGTCTCGGATGGAAGAAACAAGTTTCTTGATAGAGTCTGAAACACTCTTGCTATGATTGGCCAATGCCTGCCACGTTGGAGGGTCTTTGGGGTTGAGTGCCAGCGACTTGGCTGCAAGGATCATCGAACAGGAACCCTCAATGATAGATTTGCCAGCCGAAGTGATGGGCTCCTGGGCCTGGCGAGCGACGGGCGAAATCTTTGCGGGAATTGAAGCGAAATCGGGTGAATTGGCAAAAGTGCACAAGTTTTCAACAGCCTCGATAAGGGGTTGTGTTGCAGCGGCACAGTTGTCGCGGTTACGCTGGCTGTAATCTTGGTCCAACGCTTTAATCTCCTTGACGAGTTTGGCCGTCGAGTTGGCCACATCTTTGGCCGACTGAACAAAGTGACGCTTGGCTACCGGGTTATTTGTTTTGGAGGAAGCCATTCTGCACGCGTTGCACAGGGAGCTCGTGTGTTTGGCAATGATCGTTGCGGCAGAGAGGACTTGCTGTTGGCTACTAGATGGGCTCGACAGAGCTTGGCAAGCCGACTGGATAGCCTGACTTGCACGAGCGAATGAGGCTTGATCAACTAGTCCAGGACGACCAGCAACACTCGATGGCTCTGAAACGCCGACCAAGTAAGCGGCCTGAGCAGCAGCTTCAACCAAACCGGTAATTGCATTGGCCACATCCTTGACAGCCTCGCCGAAGGGCTCATGCTCTGATTTCTTGGCATTGTTTGCAATGCCCGTCATACCGTCGCCCAGACTCTTGGACTTCTCCATGACTGTCTCGAGGCATTCAAAGTAAGACATGTCGTTCATCGATTCTGTGGGATTCTCAAGAAGAGAGCGAGTGGACTGAATGGCGCGAACGGCGTTGTCACACTCCTTCTGACCAGGGGCACCAGCAGTACAGACATCGACCAGACCATTGATGGATTCTGTGACGGCTCGAGCGGCGGCCGTCAGCAAGTTCTTGGCGTTTGGTGCTGAAGGATCGGCGTTAACCGTTTTGGCGACCGTCAGCAACTTGGACGAGACGGAAGAGACGCTCTTAAGCGATGAAATCATCTGCGAGCGCGTGTCAGCGTCCCTTGTCTGGCCGGCCATCTCCATACCGACACCCATCAAATAGACAAACGACGAGCTGTAAGTCTTGGAAGTCCAGGCGAGTCGCGTGGGTGATTCGCGAGCCGTAGACACCACCTCTCCGGCAGCGTCGTTCAAATCGGCAGCAGCACTGCCAAGCATCGTCTGAAGTTCGTGGTACGATTTGTCACTGCGCGGGAATTGCTCACTTTCTAAAATCTGTGAGGATTTATTAATGCTCTGTATGGCCTCATCCACGTCCTTTTGGCCGGGCAGACAGCCGACGCACTTGCTGAGTGCTTGCGAGACATCGCGGGCCACTTGGGTAAGTCTCTGTTGCTGAGCGACATCATTCGGATGGGTTGCAGCCGAACGAGACTCTTCAATCATCGTAATCGCTTGAATGACCACGTCCTTTGCACCGTTGATAATCTTGTGCTGCTGCTCCGGTTGATCAGATGTAGCAGCGACACCGCGTACAGCATCCGTAAAGTCTTGGAGAGCGACGGCAGTGCTACGAGCGGCCATGCCCGTGTGTTTCTCATCGCCTTGTGAAACGGCTGTCAGCAGCTGAGCCATATTGGAGCCGACTGCTTTCGAAGTGGCGCTCAACTGCTGGGCCGTACCCTCGGCTGTTTCTCCTGGCAGCGGCTTCAGTTCGAACGCATCGACAGCGCGACTGTAAGCGTCCAGCTCGTCTTTGAGAGCGTAGAGCATGTCGAGAGACGAGTCCAGTTCGAGTGGACCGCAACTGTCACGTGCTTTGGTCACGGCCGTACGCAAATCAGTAAGGGCTTGGGAAAATTGTTTCGAGCTGTTGTTCAATTGCATCGACGACGAATTGTCGTTGACGGTCGGCAAGGCTGTCTTGACTGCAGCCACCATTGGATTACCGCTCTGAATAAACTCTTCGCTGGCGCTGATGAGTGCCAGTTGAGCGGATGGAGAATCGGGATTAGCAAGCGTTGCCTTAACACCTTGAACGAGCTTGGCGATCTGATCGGCGACGGCTTTGCAGGCGGCCAAAAGCTGATCCTGACTCGTCGGGTTCGAGTTGTGCAATCCAGCCGCTTGTGCTGCAGCGATCGACTGAGTGGCCGTGGCAGCAGCATGCTTAGCAGCGGTTTCAAGCCGCTTGATAACCTTCTTCTTGATGGCATCGCCAGCAGCCACCATCGTGGCCGCACGCAGATCTTCGGCCGCTTTGCGCAACTTGAGTTGCTGCTCGGGATCGTTGGGATTGCTGGCACAAGCTTTGGCCGCTTCTACCATGCGGGCGGTGGCTTCAGCAAGCGAGCGGGCAGCAGCGAGCAAACGCTGTTGCAGATCAGAGTCCGGCAGGGCTTCCGCTTCGCCCTTGATGGCCTGAATAAGTTGGGCGGTCGCTTGAGCGAGGATGCGTGCTTGTCGAACCATTTCTCCCGCATCGCCTTGGGCAGCAAAGAGGCGATCAGAAGCGGCCAGAATGTTCTCAACAGCGGCTTCGTGAACGCTTTCGACGGCTCGATTGCGACCAGCTCCGTCTTTAATGTGAGCGAGCAGATCGTTGAGAGCGGCTGTCACATCACCGGCTGCTTGCTTCAAATTGTTGATGAGCTTCTCATCGCGACAGCTCTGCTGACAGACGGCCAAAATTCCCTCGACAGCGCGGGCCACTTCGCGTGCCGCGTCGATCAAATGCTGCTGACACGACGGACTGCTGATGGTGGGAGCGACGACTTTGGCGCACGCCACCAGCTGCGATGTGGCAAGTGCGCACTGCGTCGCCGCTTGAATGACGCGGTTCTGCATCGCTTGGTCGGGACATGCTGCAGCGACGGCCTTTGAGTTTAGCACCAGAGCGGCTGTTGTGTTTGCCACGGCTTTGGCCAACCCTAGCAAAATGTCCTGCAGTTCGCGACTCACAGCATCGGCATCGCCCAAACTGCACAGCAAAGCGTACGTCGTCTCGCCCACTTTGGAGGCTGCAGCCAACAAATTCTGCCTCGTCTCTTTGTTCTCGGGCTGGGCAGCGTTGAGAAGATCAGAAAAGGCATTGCAGAGGCGACGAGTGGCATCCAGGAGACGATCATCGTGTTCGTCTTCCATCAAAGCCGAAATGAGTTTCACTCCTTTAGCCATTTCGGGTAAATTTGACGAGATGGTCGAGATGGCAGCACCCACCGCCTGGTGGTCTACATCTTCTGGTGGACCTGATGTGAGGGTGATGACGCTGGCCGTGGCCGCGTTCATGGCCGCAATTTGAGACGACACATTCTGTTTGTTCGTGTCCAACTGAGTCTGTTTCCATTTGATTGAAGCGGGATCGGTGCCTAAATCGGGCACTTCCAATTTCGTCTCCAAAATTTGTTCCGCCTGCTGAACGGCCTTTTGTCCCTCGCTGATTGTGCTGATCAGAGCTCGTTGAGGTTCCGTCAACACGCTCGTAACCTTGGGCTGCTGAACCATGGGTGGTGCGTGGGCAACGGTCGCTTGACCCTGCATCGTAGGCAATTGTGGCGCTTGCGTTTGTCCAACGCCGTACGTGTGCGGTACATCAGCGGCACGGACAATGGCCGGTTTGGCAACTGATTCTGTTTGCACTTTTCCGCTCTTGATACCCGAACCGGCCTGATGTTGCACAATTTGTGCCTTGAAAGGAGAGACACTGTCTTCGACAATGTTGGATCCTTCGTCGCCTTCGATACCGAAATGATCCTTGGCTTGTTTCTTTTTGAGAATAATGTCAATGTATCCGGCGATGAGCTGTGAAATCTGTTCGCCTTCGGTTGTCTGAACCGAGTAGTACTGGTCAGAGTAGTCGCCAAAATCGAGGGTGAACGTGTTTGGCGACGCGGCCCAGCGGCGCACTGTCGTCAGTGGCCATACTTTAAGAATCTCTTTGGTTCGTTCGTCGAGGCGCAGCACTGAATCTTTAGTGACACCGAGCAAACGAGGAGCCAGTTTGTTCTTTCCTTTCATCTTCTCCTTGACGAGAAAGAATGTGACGCCGTAAGTGCTCAAAGAGCGAGCAGTCTTAACGTAGGCCACTTTGGCCTCAATTTCCGTCAGTGAAATGTGCTTTTTGTGCTCACCAAACACTTTCTTCTCGACGCCCTTCACTTTGATGTACGACTGCGGTAGAAACTCTTTCAAATCAAGAAACCCTGGTTTGTGCTTGGCTTCAACGTGATCGCCGAACTGGGCCTGGCACTGCATGCCGGCAAAGGCGCACGCCTGGTCAAGTGTGACGGGATGCGTGCCGTTGAGGATCGAGTCGCGAGCCTGAACAAAGAGCAAGTTCAATTGGACGGGATCGCGCGAGTCCACGTTACCGTCCGAGAAGAAATATTTGCGTCGGAGGAGGACCGTCTCGCTCTCGTCGATGCCTTGTTCGCGCAGCGTCTTGGAGTGATCAACCCAGTTGAGCTCATCGTCTGTTTTGATCTTCTTCTTGAGCTGCTCCATCTTCATGTCGCGCTCTTTTTCTTCCTTCTTGCGTCGGAGGGTCAACGTGCCAAAGTTACCGGGTTTGTTCTCTGCCTCCTCTTCGAGATTCTCGCGCACCAGCGAGTACTCGTCGTGATTTGTGATGCCGATTTTCGTGCAGATAACCACCATCAAATTAGTGACGGGTTGACTGTCATCGACCAACATCGTCTTGACCGTTCCGTCCAACATGCGCACTTTCAGTTGGCGCATTTTCCTACGGTACTCGATCAAATCCCCTGATCTGAGCATGTAATAGCCGAGATTACGTCCAGGTTCTAGCCAAATACCCTTTTTCGGATCCTCGTCGGCCAGGAAGAGACCGTAATCTTTGGGTTGGCCGAGATTGGCTTCGCTGATCTTGTCGCGGATCAATCGGCAGGCGTCGAAGACAGCCGTCACCGGATCGAACTGCATCGTTTTGATCACATCTTTCTCGACGATGCTGATCTTGAGCGAGAGCGACGCCATGGTCCACTCTTACTCTTTCACCGCCTTCTTCCAAGAGATGACGAAGACGACGACACGAACAAGTTTTTTCCTTCGTGGACTGCTGCGTGTGATTGGTGTGCGTGGGCGAAGATGGCGTCGCGAAGACAAGTAATAAAACTCTTGCAACGTCGTCGTCGTCTCCAACCGTTGCTCAATTGAGATTTGCCAATTTCACACAGCACAGCTGTTTTCCAATCGACTCGGCCGACCGAGTGGCTCAAATGACAGGCGGCCGAGATGCAGACTAAACGGAAGACGACGGTGCGAATGGGCCGATCGTCAAGTCGCCAGCTCGATTGCGTCAATTATCAACCGGCGATTCAAGTGCAATTATCTAAACACACAGTACACACACATACACACTTTAAGCAGGCACTGCAGCACACACACACACG
>Ga0075501_1372498_pt1 | contig 9328 bp, 2 predicted proteins | sample DEB19_08_RNA2_FD_73452 | JGI IMG/M metagenome (GOLD analysis project Ga0075501, IMG submission 73452) | Aqueous microbial communities from the Delaware River and Bay under freshwater to marine salinity gradient to study organic matter... | ecosystem: Environmental > Aquatic > Marine > Intertidal...
GCTCACTAAGGGTATCTTAGTGAGTTATGTCCACGAAGCTGTGGACAGTAGGAAAGTTTTGTATTAGATTGTACATTCACGTGCGTCTTTTACGAACGGCGTTACGGTGTGTATTATTTTGTGCATGCTTATTCTATTTATTGTGGCGGACCCACAACGGTCTTCGAAGCCAGCAGTTTTCTTTGGCTAGTTAGCTACAAATTTGTCACTAACGAAACGAAACGACGGTGAGGTCGATTGACAACCGACCAATTCCGTGACCTATATGGTAATCAGAAACTGCATTGTCGCTCTATGAGCTGACACGATTGAGGTGTGACCATTTTACCACACCACAATCTATTTAGCGGACACATCCCGCAGAATATCTCCGGATGCTTGTAATAAGTATTCGCATACTTTTGTGTTTGTCCCCCACGAGAGTGGATTTGAGCTTGTGCTCAAAGTACATTTTAGGTGTAGATCTGGATGGACTACTTGCATGTCCAGCGTAATTGCTAAAATCCAGGTTAAATTTGGTTGCTTCGGCCAAAACTTTGTTTCACCCACCACTATATAGCACTAACCCTGCAGAGAGTGACCATCTGTGTTGTATAGTAAAATTCCTTGGCAGGAAGGTCTGGTGAAGACTAAAATAGGACCATCCTTTTATAGAAGTAGAACACTCCCATGATAATACGCTCATAATTTGTTGAGCCTCTATTTTTGTGGTCCTTGTGTTTGAAAATATGAATGAATAAAGTGTAGCGGAACCCTTGGCTCAAGCGTCCCCTGATTATTCTGAAATCTCAAACTCATTTAACAAAATGACAAGTATTTATCAGGCAAGAAAATACGAAGCAGAGATTTCGGAGAAGAGGGATTTGCCATCAGGCCCTCGCCGCATCCGTGAAACGGGAAATGCGCGAAAGCGCACTAACAAACATTTGACAAAGGCAAAGTCATTTAGGTGCAAAGTAAGCACCAATGTTGAAAGTAGTACGGCGGATTTGGATGAGGAGAGGGTGGCTCTAGAAAGACAATTTGGAGTTTTGCAAGAAGTTGTGGATGGTGCTGGAGCATTTGTTGAGAATGTCACAGATGTGGCTGATGCATTGCGCATTATTGAATCAACAGTATCAAATGCTAGGCGAGCTTTGGTTATGCAAGAGGATGACACTTTTGCTGAGACTATGGTGTCTCGGCTAGAGGCGTTACTGGTTTTTGTTTATTCTCTTAGCACGGTTTCTAGAACGCAAGACATGATACCATTGTTTGTGTTGTACCTCAAGACATGGGGACCTAACAAGTCCGTCTATGGCACAATTATGCGTTGGGCTAAAACATGGATTGATACCACGGCTGCTCTTGTTGCAGAAGATGAAAGTCTGCACTTACAGAGTGGACAGTGGTTCACAAACAATTGGAAATCTGTGACCCAAGGACCATTGGGTATTGGGGTTGGTTCACTTTTGACAATAGCTGTCATGAGTGGTATGGCGCCAGACAAGCTTGAGGATGGGATGTTGAATGACATCTACAAATCTTTGCCTTTTAATCCAGCAATGGCATCAAAGAAAGGCACAGTTCTTGAATTTGTGTTCAGGACTTTGGATTGGGTGACTGACAGTGTCATCCCAGCAATTGACAAGCGTGATTGGTCTTTGATGTTGACTGATTCGGATACGGCGAAATTGGACGAGGCATATCGTGCTACGGTTGACATGGTCAACCGTTCTATAGCAGGACAAATGGACTTCATTGAGACCACTTATGGTGTGGGCTCTGAGGCTGAAATTTACACATATTTAGTTAAAACATGTGAGGCTCATAAGTCATACGCCGCAAGATTGCCTAAGGACGATTTGCGTAGAAAGGAAGTGCTAGCGCGCCTCATGAAACTGGATAAAATCAGCTCTGACTATACTGCCACATGGCATGAGAAAGGGCTCAGAGAAAAGCCTTTCGCATTCTTTATGCGTGGTGGCACGAGTGTTGGAAAAAGCACCGCTGCGGGTATAGTAGCACATGCAATATGTGCTGCCAACAAGCTTCCTGAGGGAAAGGAGTACCGCTGTGCCTTGAATGGCAATGACAAATACCAGTCTGAATTCAGATCGCAACATGTGTACGTGTTGTTTGATGACGTTGGTAACTCTAAACCAGAGGTGAATGACAACGATCCAATATCTTTAGTCATTCAATTCATCAACAATGTGCATTGTGCAGCATTGAATGCAGAAGCCGACAAGAAAGGGAAGAATGACATCCGGTGTAAAATTGTTGGAATGACAACCAACACTGTAGACATTCATGCAGGGTATTACTCAGTGAACCCTGCATCCGTTATGCGGCGTTTTGATCTTGTCATTGATGTGGCTCTTAAAGCTGATGCTGTGGGGCCGAATGGAGGTTTGCACTCCAAATTTGCTGGTGACAGCCAGCCCGATGCTTGGGAATTCACTCTGTATACAGTTCAGGTTGTGAGATCTGAAAGAGATTTCACCGCAGACAAATGGTTTTTGAAACCAGTTTTCGGTGAACTTGGGAAACCGCAAGCCGTGTCAATAGTTGAACTGCTTGATTATTTGGAGAGTGAGACGCCCAAGTTTTACGAATTCCAAAAGAAAATTGTTGAAGCTTCTGATGAGCTCCACAAGAAACAGCATTGTGAGTTTCACCCACTGTTCACGTTGCCTTGCAAGAAATGCCAGGTCGTGCCAGAGGATAAATTTGTTCCACTTGACAAGCAAGCTGGCGTTAAACGCCAACTACCTGAGCTTGATGTATTCTTCATTGATCCAGCATTGTACGATGCGAGTGATGTAGTTGATGACACAGATGTTGTTGAAACACAATTGAATCCTGCACAGAGAGTGGCTAGAATTGCGTGCGAAAGCGTTGCAAATCTTGCTGGGCTCACAAAGAAAGTGCGCGAGACCGTCAAGAAACATCCATATGTTGCTGCTCTTGGAGTGGTGGCATGTATTGGTGTGGCTGGGTTCACGTTGTTTGGACGGAAAGAAGAGATGCAGCAAGAGAGCGGAGTTATTGCTCGTATTGAGCGAGCCGCAAAAGATCCTAAGGCTCTCATTGCAAAGCAGAACGTGTACCAGCGTGTATTCACAAACCGTTTGGCATGGCCAAAAGGTAGTGTTTCAACAACGTTGGAAGCTTTCGAGCGGAGGATTGATTGTGCAATGTATCACATTGAAACTCAGCTTATTGATGAGGAAACACGTGAAGGTGTTGGTGCCATTAATTGGGCCAACGCTTATCCAGTTGGCAGCTGTTGCTGGGCTACTGTTGGTCATTTGTTTCCACGTAGCAAGAGTAGTGTGCGTGTGAGATTTAGAATTTCACCAGGAGTTGGTACAAAGAATGTCGTCGTTATGATGAATTCAGCATCTTTGTTTTTCCATCCAACCAAAGATTTGGTTGTCATGTATGTGCCCCAGATGGGGGATAACATCAATCTTGCAAAGTATATGCCAGGACCAGATTTTGAGTTGGATGTGGGATCACCACTCTTTGTGTACCACAATCATAAGTCACAGGCATTGCATGCCGAGGATTGGATAGAACCATCTCGGTACAAGGCAACAACCAAAGTTGATAAAATTGGAATGGTTGCCATCAATGGTGGTGGCGACCAACATTTGCTGTCATACACAGCAGACAATCACGATGGCATGTGCGGATCTTTGGTTGTTTTAGCTTCACGTAATCCAACAATAGTTGGGATGCATGTTGCTGGGAAAAATGACACGAAAAGGTGTGCCGCCGTTTTGCTTGATGCTGACTTCTTTGACATTGCCAAAAAACATTTTGGTGGAGTGCTTGTAAAAGAGTCTTCTGCCTTGCCGGCCCAGGTTATGGGGCGTGAAATATCCTTCAGCAATGAGGTTCATCCTAAGAGTGCTGTGCATTACATTGAAAGTGAAAAGACTAGTGTTCAAGTATTTGGTCAACATGACCAACCATTGAGCAAATTCAAAAGTGATGTTGTGGTATCTCCTATGGCCCACCTTGTTGAGAGGGAATTTGGAGTTGAAAGACTGCATTTTGCACCACAGCGTGAGGCCGCCAGGCCTTCTTTTCATAAGTTTCTAACGCGTGGCTCGATCAGTGAAGATCACAAGATTGTCAACCCAAAGTATGTTGCTCTTGCTCGTGACGACTTCATGGCTAAAGTCACACCATACATTCCGAAAATTCGGGAATATGTGCACACAATTACATTTTATGATGCACTCAATGGTGTGCCAAGTGAGAAAGGATTTGAGCCTGTGAACCCAACAAGCTCGGTTGGTTGGCCTTTGAATTGTCCCAAGTGGAAATTGTTGGCACATTGTGAATTGGCTGAAGAACTCGGCCTTGACACAGTTCGTTTCGTCAGAAAAGTTGAAGTTGATGGACAAATTCAGTATGTCTATGAGTTGAACTTTGACAAAGAAATGTATGATGTGGAGCGACACGTTGATGAAATGCTCCAGTCATGGGCTGATGGTTTCAGACACAATATCATCTTTCGGTGCAACTTGAAAGATGAACCAGTGACAAAGAAGAAAATTGATGCGAAGAAGATTCGTGTTTTTACGGGTGCTCCATTGCACTATGTGATCGCAACACGTATGATTCTGCTTGCTAAGTTCAATGTCATGAAGTGTTTTCCAACAGTGTTTGAATGTGCTGTTGGTGTGAATGCTACTGGTAGAGACTGGGCCTTCATGGTTGAGTATTTGACCAAATTTGGAGACTCTCATTGCGGTGACGGTGATTATGCAGCATTTGATCAAACTATAGACCCATCTTTTGGGAAAGCCACGGCTGATGTTTGGAGGTGGATCTTAGAAGAATGTGGTTTTGATGAAGAGATTCTGTCGTTGTTTGACGGAGTGGCAACTGAGTTCCTTTATCCCATCTTTGAAATGGATGGTCTTGTGTTCTCAGGTTTATCACAGAGTCCTTCTGGTGTTTCTGGCACTGTTGAATGGAACTCTGGGAAGAATGCTTTGTTAACACGATATTGTTACTATGCCGCAAACAGAGATGTCGCGCGTCTTCCATTGTATCATGAAGTAGTGTCCAACTTAACGTATGGAGACGACTTGGTGATGAACTTCAACATTCAAACAATGGAAGCTAATGGCATTGAATTTGGCATGGCAACGTTGAGCCAAGAACTCAGGAGGATCGGCATAGAATTCACGAATGCATCCAAAGAAGTGCATACCGTCCAGTATAAACCACTGAGCGAATGCACATTCCTTAAACGCACTTTTGGACGGCACCCACAATTGGGTGAGTATGTTGGCGCTCTTGAAGAAGCGTCAATTTTCAAATCTTTGACTATGTCGAAGAAGCCAAAGCGTGGTCAGAAAGAGAGTCTAGCTGAAATTTGTGCAGGAAACTTGAACAATGCCTTGAGAGAATTTTATTGGCATGGTGAAGACAAGTATGATGAAGCATTGCCAAAAATTCTGGCAATTGCTGCAGAAGCAGTTGATTTTGAAGGACACAAAGTGAAGGACTATTTTGTCCCTGTGACCAAAGATGAGATTAAGACTAGCTTCCTGAGTACCTGGTGCTCGTATGATGCAGCAATGGCTGTGTTGGCAGAGGAGCCTCTCGATAGGCAGTCTGGCACTGCTGTTCCAATTTTGCCGGATATACTACAAAATGACAAACTGCGGTACATAACAGTGCCGAATCAGTATGTCGAGTTCCCTGGGCAGAGTTTTAAAGCTGTCATGCGAACCATGCAAGTCAATCTCGATGCTGTAGTTCCAGTTGTTAACAATCCTGCGCAATTTAATGTGCCACAGGAGCGGATTGCAGACATGCAAAATGTTGTGCGGGTGTTGTCTGGTGTCATAGAGGAATTCAAGGTAGCTGAGGAGGAACGCCTGCAGCATGAGTTGGTCGTTAGATCGACAGCTCGGGCTTGTGCCAAGATGGTGCATACCAGTGGCATACATGTTGACGACTATGGAGGCATGTTCAATCAGGACCATATTCATTTTGGAGATTATGTTGTTATGATAGACATCTCTGTGACGAATTGCATCTTGCCGCGGATGTACTCTTTCATTGAGGAGTACATCAAGTGGTGCTCTGAGGATCAGTATGTGGAAATGGAAGCTCCACAAAATATGACTCTCATAGTGCCCTTGTTGTATGCGTACAACAATGCAATGGATTGCAAATATTATGGGCCTCGTGCCCCAATACGTGCATTCCATTTGCTCAGTGCATTGGCTGATGTGCTGAGCAATCCAGAGGAACCTATATGGTTCGATGACACTTGTGTCTTTGGCCGTTTGCCACAACGTACAGCTCAACAAATCCTCACGCGAATGGGTGATTTGTATGACTACATTGAGGCAGATTGGTGGCAGACTAGAGTGTTACGGGGTAGTGACATTGAGGTGGTGCGGCGTTCTGTTAATGGAACAACTTGCAGAGCTGACATACCACTTTCAACTGTCATTTCACGTGAGTTAGATGAGCTGGAATTTGAACTTGGTCATCAGTGCGTATTTCCACGCCTGATGAATTTGTACAAAGAAGTTCTTGTTCTCGAAGCCACGTGTGTTATGGATAATCTCCCTAGCTCTATCAAAGTGCCTGCCCCACAGGCATAGATGAGTAAAGAGGTTAATTAGTGTGTCACAGTTTTCCTTGTGACACGCTTCTTATGATTGAAAGGAACCTGTACTATAGCCTAAGAAGCTTTGTATTTGTATATAATCTTAACAATGTAAATAATCAGAGTTCAAGTCCGGACTCGCAGTCAAAACCGGACCCTTGTACAGTAGCACCCTGTCTGGTGCTAGGGGCGGATGCCCCGTTAATTAACCAAAGTGGTGATGTCGTTGAAACACCCACAACAACTTTTGTTGATGCAGCTACAGCTGTTGATGGTTCACCATCAATACGACCTGCATCACAGGAAGCGATATACGATGACGAATTGAGTTTGAGGAATTTCTTTCGACGACCAGTTGAAATTGCCAATGGCACATGGACGGTGAATGGTGAACTTGACCTAGTATTTAATCCATGGCAGTTGTGGTCTACAAATGCCAGGATTTCAAATAGGTTGAACAATTTCAGAACGTTTAATGGAGATTTAAGAGTGAAATTGGTTATCAATGGCAATCCAATGGCTTGGGGGTGCGCCCTTATGTCTTATTGCCCTTGCTCAAACCCTTCATTCCCGATGTCCTCAGACGTTAGGTATTTTGCACCATCTGCTTTCTTTCCAGACATTATGCAAGCGTCGCAACGTATGCATGTGCTTATTGATGCTAGTACTAGTACTGGGGGTGAGTTGAGCATACCTATGCATGCCTTATTTGACGGTCATGACCTTATGTCTACTCGATTTAATAATTGGGGAGAGGTCTGGTTGAGATCGTTGAATACGTTGCGCCAGCTCTCATCTACAAAAGCGTTGTCATATACTGTGTACGCATGGTGTGAAAACGTGAAGTTGAGTGGCGCCACTCAGACAAACATGCAGGGTCTTGCTGCCCAATCTGGAAGCGAGCAACAAGGCTCATTGAGTCAAAGTCTTGGTGTTATATCAAAAATTGCAGCATCGGCCAAAATGGTGCCTGTTATTGGCAAGTGGATGACTGCTGCTGAAATGGCAGCCAAACTGGGCTCTGACATAGCTTTCGCTATGGGATTTTCAAAACCCATTGACGAGGCACCTTTTATCAGAACTTTGGATGTTGCGCCACATATGTCCCCACATGATGGTGTTGATACGTGCCGCACATTGGGCACATCCACCAACCAACAGATGCCGGTTGATCCCACACTTGTTGGTTTTGATGGTGATATGATGAATTTTTCAGAAATAGCGAAGATTCCTAGCTTGGTTGATGTAGTCAATTGGGCGCCAGCAGACACTAGAAACACTATTTTGTTCTCAATGCCTGTTACACCTATGCTGAACGAACCAGGCACAAGACCTTTACTCAACGCCTCTGCGTTGCAGCTGACACCCATGGGTTTCGTGGCGTCGAATTTTAGGTATTGGCGTGGATCATTAAGAGTGCGATTGCAAATCGTGGCTAATGCTTTTCACCGTGGACGTTTGTTGGTGGTGTGGGATGCTGTTGGTAGTCCAACTAGCCCACAGGAACAAGTCACTAAGTGTATGATTGTTGACATAGCTCAGAATCGTGATTTTGAGTTTGATGTCGGCTGGTCAACTTTTTCTCCAATGTGCCGAACTGCCATAACAACTGCAGATTTAACATTGAGTCGTTGCCTCAATGCGGCGGGCCAGACTGCAAATACAAACTTTCACAATGGCATCATAACTGTTTATGTTTTGAACGAACTTGTTACAAGTACAACCTCAACAACTGCAGTTGGTGTAAATGTGTGGGTTAGCATGCCAGATTTGGAAGTGGCTGAACCTTGTTTTGAACCTATGAAGCAATTTGCTTTGTATCCAACAGCTCCAACTTTAGCTTTGTTGAAAGAGGAAGCACCTGCAGAAGAGGAGCCACTTAATTTGCAAGCTGGAGTTGTGGATTCAGAGGAGTTTGTGACAGAGACAATGCCGGATTTGGTGCCCAAAGTGCTTAATAGTACAGTTGGGTACACAACAACTGATGTTACCAGGAGTTTCCGCAAATTGTTGAAGAGATACAGTTTTGTCCGTTATTGCAGAAATTCTATAGTCTTTGCAGCCAATGAATATACATGGTTTAGAGATTACCATGCTACAACACCAGTGGCTTATGGCCCCGGTTATAACATCAGTGGTTGGGATGGTACTGGAACTAACAAGCGAAAGCAGATCCCCCTTACACCTATTGTGTGGGCCACACAAGGCTACACATTTTGGAAGGGTTCAGTGCGCATGGGTGTGCATGTTCTTAACAGCCCAAATCTTCAAAATTTGTGTGTTTATCGTGGTTACGAATTGGACACTCCATTCAACTCGATTGGAACGACACCAGTAGCAAATGCAGTGGGATTATTGCGTACATCCGACAGATCTTCTGATGGATATATGCACATCATTGATTCGAGGTTGGAAACATTTGAAATTCCATATGCTTCAACACGCCGTTTCCATCCAACAACTTTAACAACAACGACTGACACAACGTTCGAAAATTCTGTGATTGTGCTTGAGGCTGATCGCACGAGCTCTGCTGCTGGGGGTACTGCAGAGATATCGTATAAGTTGTATATGGGTGCCGGTGAAGATTTCAATTTATTTTGGTTTCGTGGCACTCCCTGTTTGTATTATTTTAGTCCTGTTTAATCCAACATTATAAAATGGATAGTTTCACCTACTACAAGGTGCTGGTTGTGG
>Ga0075501_1361719_pt1 | contig 9241 bp, 1 predicted proteins | sample DEB19_08_RNA2_FD_73452 | JGI IMG/M metagenome (GOLD analysis project Ga0075501, IMG submission 73452) | Aqueous microbial communities from the Delaware River and Bay under freshwater to marine salinity gradient to study organic matter... | ecosystem: Environmental > Aquatic > Marine > Intertidal...
CACTAAACAAAAGTACGTTTAAAGTCCCTTCTGAAAGACTCGTGCTCTGTTAATCAACCAAAAAAAATACTTGGCGGGGGACGCCCGCTTCCATATTAAAATTGGATACAAAAATCAGTATTAGCACTGACCCCACTAACATACCGATACACTGGTTACGGTACACGCATTTTCAATTGAAAACCAGAGAATAATCTTGAAAATGTACGCATGAAAGCGAGCGTTAGTTTAACGACATTACGGTCTATATTATTTAAGAACTACCAATAATGGTAGGTGAAATAGCAAATGCTGGAGGAATAGATGTAAAACAACCGAAGTTACAATCATCCGCTCCAGATCTGTGGAACACTATATTTGTTGTTGATCCACCACAAAATACCTGTAAATAATTACCTGGTGTAAAAGTGGATTGTGTTCCATAATTATTGGTGTGAGTAATTACTTCTGCTCCATTAGGGCGAGAATGTAAAAAATTATATTGTGGACAAAGCCATTGGCCAGAACCACCAATGAGATTCTGAAAAGCATATTGTCCATTATAAGATGCATTAATAAAATTAGAAAAGGAACCTGCAAAACCGGTCACTATTTTATTTAATGCAGCTGCGCTCGAACTGAGTGGCACGATATACGTAGCAAAGGAATAAGGAGTAGCGGTCCCAGTATATAAATATCTAATCCTAACTCCTCCTCGCGATAGAGCAAAAACAGATGCTAATTGAGCATAAGGATCCATAGGACTATCAAGGATAGACCAAGTACCTACTCCTGTTGAAGAAGGATATGCAGTAGCGAATACAGGAATATTAAACCATTGCCTGGATACACCGGCAGCACTATAATTCATATTACCTCCACGTTTAAGCAATTGTCTGAGAGAAACGACAGCTTCACCTATTGAATAACCGCAATGTTCTGGAGAGTAAGCATCAGGTTCCATACCTCCAACCGCTTTTTGTACCACATTTGTGGCTGTTTTTTCTTGAGCAACACTCATACCACTCTGATAACCTGCTGGTACAACAGGGTATAAATTCATGGGTTTAGGCACAGCAAATTGCAAATCTGGACCACCACTAACTTCTGTTATCATAGTGATAGTTGTACTCACAGTAGCTGGTGCTGTTAGTTTATCCTTAACGCTGATAACTAAAGTACCATAATGCTCTGTAGGTTGTCTCCAAGATGTCGTTTGCATATAAGGAATATTTAAAACAAATTCGGACTTCTCTCGAATATCAACAATCTGTCTATGAACAAAAGGTCTAGTAGTATTAGTTTCTACTACCGTATTACCTGTACCATAATCTATAGGATAGAAGGTAAAAAGAAAACGCCCGGAATGAAATTCAGTCTTGACAAATTTGAAATGTAAATTAATCGAACCATGGTAATATCTGAAGAAATCACTTAACCAGCAAATTGTTGATCTGTTAACTAAAGTATTATTACCATCAGATACATTTCTCTTAAATGTATCAGGACATATATTGATACTAGCTATTTGTGTTCCCACTGCATCATCAACTGTAAGTGTATATTTACTAAAATATGTAGGAATAGCTTTGATATAATCAATATTTAATTCATCAACATCAGTAGCAGCAAAACCTGGAATCGTACTGACTTTATTCTCTGTATTCAGACCCAACACAGCAGCATTATCTTTCACATTAAAATTACTCAAACCTGCGAAAGCATCAGGTACAAACTTTTCTGCTGGGGTTAAATTGGTAGGTTTGGACCATCCGAAAGCAGAGGCGACACCAGCACCTATATCAGCGATCCATTGCACTGGACCAGCGACAGCAGATAATACTGGAAATCGATTTGCAACACCGGCTACATCAGAAACCACTCTAAGCATACTAGATACGGGTCCTTTTTCACGCTCTTCACTATCTAACGCATTAGCTACTCTTCGAGCTCCTTTCGAAACTCTAGCTCGGATAGACATACCTGATTGAGGATATGTATTACCCATCAACTTAATATTTTCATAATGAGTATAAATTGTAAATGAACAACTAGTACTTCCACTAGCACTAGCTAATGCTTGGTAAGGATATAAAAAGAAGTATCCTACTGTGGATACTGGAGTACCAGTAACATATGGTGTTGAATTTAAACAACTAACATAAGGAACCTTCAAAGTAACTTGAGTATCTTTGGATAAATCGAATTCAATATGTGGTAATTGCGTAATTTGCTCTAATGAATATCTATGCATTCTTAGATAATTCCAAAATGGTGCGCCTATAGCGGCTGAAGTACCATAATACCCACCAGTATACAAAAAAGCTAGTATATATCTACCTTGCATAAATCTATTAGGATTTGATTGTAGGGTTAATACTAAATCCGCTCTATAAGCAAACGTTCCCTCCATTTTCTTTGCGAACATACTTACTCCTGTAGTTAATGGTTCCTCAAAAGAATACATGTTAAAAGTAGAGGATGTATCGGTACTAGAGAAATTACTAGTTACATATGGGTATGGTTTCTGCAAGAAGTTAATAACACTTATAGAAACCGGATCATCAGCAGTGGATTGTAATTCCCAAGGTAAAGGAACCACTGCACTTGTAGTAGAAGTTCTAGTATTGGCATCATTTGCAGCCTCTAGAACAGTCGAAATGGGTTGATTTCCTGTAACTTGACCTTGTTGAATAGAGGATCTCAATCCCTCATTAGAAGGCAATTCATTATCACCCTGAGCAGTGATAGCACTTTGAGGTATGCATTCAAGATCAAACGGAAAAAACAATCCATCATCCAACGGAAAATCCAATTCAAAATAATCGGAAATAGAGTCCTTAATTGTTGACACACTGGACTGAGCAGGACTATACTCATCGTATGTATTACTATTGTCATAATTTGTACTATTTGTCATATTATTTGTGTGATTATTATCACTAAAGAGAGAACTTGTATTTGGTATACGCGATTGTGCAAATCCGAATTCACTATCTGCTACAAAAAGTAATGTAGTTAGATAATCGATACAATCGAGTTTGCGACCATATACACAATCTAATTGATATTGTATTAATGGAGCGTACTTTTCAAACACTTCTTGAGGATGTAGGGACAGTTCTCTAATTGTCACCTCACAGTTTTGAAAGACTATTTCCTCACAGTCTTTAGTTTTCTTGGTCCAATAAGGTATTTCTAACACAACATCTAAGTTGAGAGGTGCAATATATCTTCCTAAAATAGGACTATAAATAAAATTTCTCTTAAGAAAAGTTACTTGCTCAATTGTTCTGAATTGTGTTGTTGCCGCACCTTTTTGGTCAGTAGTATATTTCATACCGATCTGAGCCATATAGTATGGGATAGTTAATTCGTTAAAGGTGTTTTCATATTCCGCTGATACAGAGAAGAGATTATCATCTCCCATTGATTGTACTTCAACATGGTCGTTAAACAAATATAATGCGGATAAGCCATGAGCTTTTACCCAACACATTCTAAATGTAGTAAGACAATAGATACAATTAATGATAATAGTCATCAAATGTCCACTTGGTAATGAGTCAAACCATTCATAAACCAAATTACCATGCATATGTTTAGAATTCGTAACTTCCTCCCATAATACTCTTCTTATTCGAGCATTTTCATCACCATCATCATACCATCTATTTATACATTCAACCATAGCCCATAATACTATGCGTCTTTCGGATCCATCAAAACTTTCGAAATCTCCAGCACCTAACCTATGCTTATACTCAGTAGTAACATCCTTAGGCATGAAGCGTAAAAGAGTGTGCAACAAGGTATCCCAGTCCGAACTATACGGATTGACACCAATACTTGTTCCATTAAATATACAATTTTTCTTAATCCAAAGCATAAACGCTCCAAAGTACATTCTTGAAACAACTGTAAGATCAGCAGGACAAGTATTGAATTGTCTTGTTTTACCTTGTAAAACCTTTTCAATTGGTCTTCTTTCGTCTTTCAAATTATCAGCAAAAATATGTGTCATACGAATATTTTTCTTCGCGTTACTAATAATTTCATCGCAACGTTTCTTAAATTGTTGCATATTAATTGAGCCAAAGTTAATATCTTCTTCCACACCAAAAATACCTTGTTTACCTTTTAAACCTGCTTGTCTATCAAAAATATAAGGGATACCTGCACTAGTAGTTCTAGCTATCCCTCCAAAATCAGGTTCACCGGGCAAACCACAAATCGCTTCTTCAAAGGTATATAAGCGTTTGATAACCTTCCAAGTACTGCGCGCTATCATAGTTGAAAAAGTATGCACCATACACAAACCAACTTCGGTCTTATCTAAATGGAAATAAGGAAGACAATACTTAGACTGTGCTTTCTCATAAGGATTTATCTCATTACCATTAATGTCCGTAAAAGTTTTCAATATAGCTGGGGTAGTTTTAGCATCACCCCACAATCCAAATAATAATGATTTTTCAATCTTAGATGTATTGCCAGAAAATAGTTGAGTATCATAAACTCCAACACTCCTAAAGCGTTCATCTAAAATAGGTATACCACTATTTGGAACCACGCGGTGCGTTAATATTTCATCTTGTGCACCCGTGTGTTTACATTTATCAAAAACAGCTAGAAGGTATTCCTGTTCTAAGACAGAACAATATCCCAGTGCTCTAAATTCATTTCCTGCAACATGTAGACCGATCAATTTGCGATATCCAGATGCACTATCAATTATTGAAACTAAAGAACCACAATCACCAATTTCTGTATAAGCTCTATAACCTACAATATCTCTTACTTTATAGTTTAAATCTTTCGAAACAATTGGTAAATCCTGTCCTTTCTGTCCTACCGTAAAATAAGTGTTTTTTGATGTCTTATCAATACTAGTTATACGCAAATCCATTCTAATATTATGTTGTAATTCTCGTTTGAGTAAGAAATATTGTATAATATTCCTATGCATGTTCATTCTATTATCAAATTGTAAGAAACAGTTGTCTCTCAATTGATTTTCGGGATGTTTCAAATAAAAATCAAACATCTCTTTTACAGTAAACTTAGCTTGAACAATAGTTTCATTCTTCCTAGATTTCCTACCTATTACAACTAGAGTAGAAGCAAACGAAGGATCCCTTTCTAAATTTACCTTAAAGATTTCTATATAATGATTAGGACATATAGCTATACGTCCTCCGAGGAATAAGATATAACCCGCTTTCTCAATTTTGTTAGGAAACTCGATTTCCATTGAATACATATTACTTTCTACTACATTTTTTAATATTTCTTCACCTTGTTGATCTGCATGGAATCCCATCTGCATGCCGACAAAAGGTGCTTCATCATCAACACCTTCAAAACTCTTAAAGTAAGCAGCATTTCCTACTCTCTTATTTCCTTTTTTCGCCATTTTCTTATTATATTTACCTTTAACATAAGCTTGTTCATGTGCTTTGCTTACGTAATGAGACATAACTTCTTCATTCAACAAATCAGCAAATTGAGCTCCACCGGTAATATCTGTACTGCGTGCATCAAATTGAGATACAAAAGGAACAATTGTAAGTTCAGGTTTGTGTTCAGGAATGCTTTCTTCCTTTTTGTTAGAAGTTGTAGCTACCTTATTCACTATATATGAAGAAGCTGCGTTTGCTATTAGTGACGTACCAAAACTCCATACAAAACAATTAATAATCAAATCAACAATTTCTTTGTAAGTACGGTAATAAGATAACCAATCACCTACAGTTGGTGTTATATATTTGCTAACAAATGCATTAGTTGAACAGATGATCTTATCCATAATACCACTAGTTTTCTTAATTTCAGATACATCAAAATGCATAGAGACTCCACTACTAAACTTATCAGAATTAATTAAACGTATTAAGTAAGTAGTCCAATATCCTAATGTCAAATTAGTATCTTCAAAATTCTTGACGAATAATATATCACAATCAAGAAGTAGTGAAATAAGATCAACAATTTGGGCCAGATCTAATCTGAAGCCTAAACGGCCTTGAAATTCTCTTTTGAAGATAATATATTTATATCTTCGCATTTCATCAAACTCATCATCAACATGATTTCTTTGCAAAAATTCACCATAACGTTGAGCTAATTCCGTGTGAGCACCTTCAGGATGAATGGAAAAATTGATATCAACTGCTTCACCACTATAAGTTCCATCAAGATTAAATCTCATTTGTGGAACATTTTGCATTTGGATAGCAGGATTAGGCAATATAGCGTCCAATTCAATAGTTTTTTGATCGTACCAGCGTTTCTTTTCCAAGTAGCGTTTTGAGGCTCTATCGCATACTTCTTCATAAGTAAATTCTCTTCCGGTATGTTGCTCAGTAAAGTTATCATATTCCATAAAGATCAAGCAACGAGGATGTATACTGGGAACTCCTAATTCTCCCAAAGGTAACTTGTTAAAATCAACTTTTGAAGCAAAACTCTTCTTATCAAATCTATCATCAGCATATTCAGGTCTAGGAGTGACTGTATATGTAAAATCAAATCTTCTCAATAAAGCTTTCTTATCAATGATAGACTCTACTTGCAAAGTGGGTGAATTCGTAGTGTAAATTATAAATTTACTATTAAAATAAACTCCGCCTTTCTTTTCAAGATGAGCCATAGGTAGTTGATATGCAGTTTCTCCGACCATATGAATATGATCTAGAGCTTCGCTTGGTCTCATTCCTACAACATCCCTAAACTGTAAAAAATCATCTACGAAAACCACAGGTTGATTGTCGTACCCATCATGAAATTCAATACCAGTATTGCGAGAATAAACTGCTTTAGCAGGATTTGCGTTATATCGTTCAAACTCTTCTGGAGTTACAACATTGACAACAAGTTGTCTACCGATGAACTCAGCAGCTTGCGATTTCAATACACCCGGACCTGCTCTAAACAACATAGCAACTGGTTCAACACGTCTCGTATCTTTGCAAAAACGAGCGGCTACAAATTTTTCTTTAATTTTTGATAATGTTTGTATTTCATTGCGTATAAGGGTTCCCACACCCGCCATATTAGTTCCTTGTAAACCTACTAGTAATTTCTTGAATGCATCTAACGCGGCTTCTAACCTATTGTGATTCGCTTCATTAAGATAAAATTTATCTTGTTCTACTGCATCACTAATAGATTTTGATTCACGTAAGGCTACTTTTACTGTTTCTTCTTGTATATTCCAAACTCTCATTTCAAGAGGAATTAAATCACTCAAACCGATAGCTTTCGATACGGATACCATAACATCGATCAAAGCATTAAAAACACTCTTGAAATTATTGGATACTGTATGTAATGAAGTTAAACTTTTAACAACATGTTTGGAAACTTCAGTTACATTTGTTACTGAGGGAGCCGTAACAACCATCAATAAGGAAGCTACACTAACGAAAAAACTATCGCTAGTTATATTCATTTGGGGTTGAACAGCATCTCGTTGAAACAATTGCATTACTGGTGATATTAGTCGTAAAATAATATGCTTATTATAATAAGTAGCTGCTGCAACAAAAATAAGAGTCAAACCAGCGTTTCTACTATTATAATTGAACCATGTGTAGATTATTGCAGAACAAGCCAGTGTAAGAGAACCACCTTGAAGGACATTTTCCATAACTGTCTTTCCAATATCTGAACTAACGGAGGACACAAGTCTAGTAATAACCTCGTCCAATTTTTCAACTGAAATACCATCAGTAATGCTTTGTATTTTTTGTGTAATAGAATCAATAGAATTGACTGAATTTTCGATAGAAGGAAGCAATTTAGTCGCTCTTTCTACCAGTTCTCTAACTGAATCTGAAGTTTCTTCAATAGAAGTCGAGACTTCATTCATGCCCAACAAGTTTCCAAACATTTGTGGTAATGCGGCTTCAGTAAAAGAAATATGATCAAAAAGATCATTATCTTCCTCCTCTATGGGAGAAATATCACTAATGAAGAATTTTTGATCTTGACTGATATATTGGTGTATACTCAATCGTGCTTCTTCAAAATGAATAAATTCGGGAAGTTTTTGTTCTTCCCAGGTTCTGATGTTTATAGTTCTACCTTGCTTGCGAGAATCAAAATCACCGTCGAAATTATCATCAACGTATTTTTCTTCAACTAGGAGAGTTATAACATCACTATCTGCGTTAGAGCAATGATTTGGCTTAGAGGATCGGAGCGCCACAATCTTGCTCTGTTTCAGTTTGTAATAATCCAAGTAACTCAACTTCGTATTATTATTCTTACTAAATTTGGTTCTAGCTGAACCATTCATAATAATACCCATAGTGCCGTTAAATGTTTCAGCAAGAGGATATCCTGTGTCGATATTTGTGATAGTTAGTGTGTCAATGACATCACTATTTGCGTTATAATAATTTTCATTTTTGATAGCTTTTGTGATATTTTTTTTGTTTTTTGAGAAAATAATTTTTTTTGTGATTGTTACTACATTTTTTGTTGTTTCAATTTTGCACATCATCGTTTGTGCGCATAAAAATTTTGTTGTATTGAAATCAATACTAGAAGCAACATTAAAAATCGCTGCTGATCTAGTGAATTCATAATTATACTGTTTTTTTGGTTTATAATTGAAATTTTTAATTTGTGATTTGATAACATCATAAGCTTCATTTAAGATATGAGTATCTTCTTCATTAAATTTGATAGTTTTCCTACTCTCATCAATACGAGTATTAGACCTTACAATCTTAATAATCGAATTGAAATTGACCATAGTAGCTCTCATTTTGTGATTTGGACTTTGTTCTGAAATTATTGGTTTAATAAAGCAATCGTAATTAAAACGATCTTTGTTGGGTGTGAAAACAACTGCTGCTTTCAAGTTTGTCATATTCGACAATTGAGTGTCAATGGTTAGATTATCCATACTGACTAAAAATTGATTATCAACAGATATTTGATCTGTACTGATTTTAAAGTGAGTGTCAACAGAAATTTTATCTGTACTGACTAAATTATGTGAATCAACAGATATGTTATCTGTACTGATTAAAAGCGAGTGTCAACAGATGTATGTTCTGTACTGACTAAAGTATGTGAATCAACAGATATATTATCTGTACTGATTAAAATTGAAGGTCAACAGATATCTTATCTGTACTGACTATAAGTTCAATGTCAACAGCTATCTTAGCTGTACTGACTGTGTGTGATACTTGTGAAGCAAACTCTGCTTGTATAAATTGTTACTCAAGTAATACTTAGTAACGCG
>Ga0075501_1043932_pt1 | contig 9136 bp, 12 predicted proteins | sample DEB19_08_RNA2_FD_73452 | JGI IMG/M metagenome (GOLD analysis project Ga0075501, IMG submission 73452) | Aqueous microbial communities from the Delaware River and Bay under freshwater to marine salinity gradient to study organic matter... | ecosystem: Environmental > Aquatic > Marine > Intertidal...
CAGGAGTCAACGCTCAGTATGCTGGATCGTCATCTTCTCGCTTTGACAACAAGATTGCGGAAGGCTGGTACACATAGCTTGGTGGCACTGTCCAATATGAGTGCCCTGCCGGAAAACAATGTCTTTTCCCATACGAAAATATTTTCACGCCATGCCCGCCAGGAACTTATGATCCTGACAACTACTTCTCTTGCTAACCTTGCCCCGAAGGAAAAGTTTGCCCAGTTCGGCAGCACTAATACATAGAAAACGCAAGTGGTGGCAATGTGAAAGCCGGTTATTTCTCACCTTACGGAACGCATGTTGAGCTCAGGATTCCAGCGGGTTGGTACACTCGTTCAGCAGACAACTACGAGATCCGTCCGTGTCCTCTAGGTTACTACTCGTCTGATGATGGGAGTGCCACTGGAGGTTGCACTCAGTGCCCTGCACTTTTCCATTGCCCATTCGGATCAAACGAGCCTATCAGGTGTAATGAGGGACATGAAGCTCCCAATGCTGGCATGTACGAATGTACACCTTGTCTTGACGACGAATGGTATAACCCTTCAACTCATCTCTGTGAAACCAAACCGAACAATTATTTCGCCTTTCATCCTATTTTCCATGTCCAGCACTGTGTGTACGGCTAACAATCTAGCACTTCAACTTTCGGAAACGATGTTATGGTCGACTGCTAGCCTGTAGATGGGACCTACTACCAGAAGTCATCGAACACTTACTTAACTTGTCCAGACGGTTTCTATTGCTTGCATTCAGAAGACTCTTAGTCATACACGAAATACCCTTGCCCACCTGGTACTTATACATCTTCTGTATCAACTGGACAAGGAAGATTGTATGCCAACGCTTGCTCCATGTGCCCTGCAGGATCTTACTGCCCGGGTGGAAATTCAGGAGCTATTACATGCCCAGCCGGTTACATATGTCCTGCTGGTACCTAATTTGCTACACAGTATCCTTGTCCGCTAGCTACAATGAACCCAAACACTGGACAAAGCGCTTACACGGCATGTGTTGCATGCACTGCCGGAATGTTGTGTCTTGAGGGAACTGCAAATGCTTTCGATTGCCCGCCTGGAGAGAATTGTGGCAGCGCGCCTTGGCTGTCAGGTGATTGCTAAAGTGGCTAATACTCAAATGGAGGAGCTTGTACTAATTGTCCCGCGGGTCACTGGTGCCCTAATGCAGCCTCTTATCCTATGAAGTGCCCCTCAGGAACCTACACTGCTAGCACTGGAAGCAAATCGCCTCATGATTGTATTCTTTCTCCAGTAAACAACCCTCAACCTAAGTACGGTCAATCAGCAACACCAACTGACTACCCGACTGCTTTGGGCTATACATATCCTAAGGGCACAGCATTTAGTCATCAGCTACCCTGTCCACCAGGTTAGGTCTGTGACGCAAATACTCTCGCTGGTGCTTGGACTGACTGTCCTACAAACTTTGCTTGTCCTCTAGGAGCGAGCACATCAACTGCACAAGATTGCGAAAGAGGCTACAAGTGTCCTGCTGGAACACTTGATATGAGACAATTCCCACAAGACTCTGGCTACTACACGAAATCAGTTGGCTAAACCCAAATTCAGTGTCCATCGGGTTTCTATTGTCCGAAGGGAACGACAAGACCACGAGCCTGCCCACTCGGGTTTTACTGTGAAGCAGGGACTGAGGACTTTAGAGACACTCCTTGTCCTCTCGGCACATACGGTAAGACCATTCAACTGTCTGCATCAGGTCAATGCACCGCCTGTCCAGCTGGATACTATTGTCAACCTGGGTATGTCAAGCCTTAACTGTGTCCTGCGGGTACATTTAGCACTGGAAGTGCTGACTCAGCCTTCACAACGGCTGGCTTGAGTTTCACAACGCCTTGCACACTCTGTACTGCTGGCTATTATTGTCCTAACGTTGGCACAATCGATCCTCTTGAGTGTGGCTTCGGTTTCTTCTCCCCTGAAGGTAGCACTGAGTGCTTTAGTTGCAAGCCAGGGTACCTCTGTGACTCTGCGACTACAACCCAAGCATATATGGAGGCTAACTAATGTAGTGGCTCTTCATGCAAAGTTTACGCTGTGTATGAAAGTGAAGTATGTCCTCCTGGCTACTACTGTGACGGAAGCCATTTCAAACCGTTGCCTTGTCCTGTTGGTACTTACCAGGACTCAGGAGCAGATCAGACCAGTATTGCGAGTTGTGTTGATGTACCAGCAGGATATTACAACGATGAAGTGGGTTAGACCTACGATCAAATAATCGTTAAAAAGTGTTCTCCTGGGTATATCTGCGCAGCTGGGTCGATTTCAGCATGGGCTGAACCGTGTCCTCCCGGCTACTACGCTTAGAGCTCAGGTCAAGACACCTGTGACGACTGTCCAGCAGGATTCTACTGTCTTGGTGCAACTGCTAATCCGATTCCGTGTCCAGCAGGCTATTATTGTGAACAAAACTCTGAGGTTTAAGTGGCTTGCCCTGTTGGGTATTTTGGTGCAAATACTATGCTAACAGCAGAAGCGGATTGTACTATTTGCACGAAAGGAAGCTTTTGTGCTCATTCAGGTATATCCTCCCCGACTGGTCTTTGTAACGCAGGGTACTACTGTGAAGCTGGATCAACTGTACCTGAGCAATATGACTGTCCTGCTGGCGCCTATTGCTAAAAAGGCTCATTTGAGGGCACAAACTGCCCTGCAGGGTATTACAACGAATACACTAACATGAAGAGTTTTACTGACTGCACTCTCTGCACGCCTGGCTTCTATTGCGATGGCTCTACACCTGCCAGTACGACGGGTCCGTGCACAGCAGGTTGGTTCTGCGAAGCTGGATCACGTGAACCGGACCAATATGCAGCAACCCCAGGTCACTACACGTTGGCAGGAGCAGAAGCAGAAGAAAAATGTCCTGCTCGCGAATACAACCCATATTACCACAAGACTGAGTGCTTAGACTGTCCAGCAGGCTTTTACTGCGACTAGCTAGCAATGACAGAGCCAACAATCTGCCCAGTCGGCCAGTACTGTGAGACAAGGTACGAAACTCCAGTTGATTGTCCAGTTGGTTCTTACAACCCAGTTCTCGGAGGCACAAGTATCGCAACTCATTGTCTCAAATGTCCACCAGGCAGATATTGCTCCACGAAAGGCCTTTCCGCACCTACAGGCGACTGTTAAGCTGGTTATTTCTGTCTTGAGTCAGCGGAAACGTCCAAACCTTCAGCTCTTGATATTGTTAGTGGTCGCTGGGGTAAGTGTCCGATCGGCTACTATTGCCCAATAGCTACAGCACATCCATACCCGTGTCCAGCAGGTACGTTTTCCAACAAAGAGTCTTTGCAAGCCGCAGCTGACTGCACCCCTTGCACAGCTGGCAGCTATTGCCTGACGATTGGACTTACTGATGTGACTGGCTTATGTGATGCTGGATTCTATTGTCCAGCTGGCTAGAACAAACCGAGAAATGATGCTTTCAAATGCACAGCAGGCCATTATTGCCCAATCGGGTCAACTGAAGAGACTGAGTGCCCTGGTGGTAGTTACGCGCATATGGACTATCAAGACTCGTGTATTGCGTGTCCTGCTGGCTACTACTGTCCTAGAGGCTCCGTCCTACCAATCATCTGTCCAGCTGGCTCTTTCTGCATGCCAAACTCAGCGATGCACGAGCTCTGTCCAATTGGCAAGTATATGCCTGACACTGGCGCATCTGAAGATTGTGTTTCTTGCCCAGCAGGAAAGTATTGTGAGACTCCAGGCTTAAGTGCACCAACGGGAGACTGCTTAGCAGGCTATTTCTGCACAGGTTTAGCTTCTGTTGCAAATCCAGTTTCTTCTTCCCAAGGCGGTGGAAAAGCACAACAAGGTTATTACACACCCACAGGCGCAGGCTTTTAGTGGAAGTGTCCTCCTGGAAAAGCTTGTCCAAACACAGGTATGACAGACTTGGATATGTGGACCGATGACACTTACAGCTGTGATCCCGGCTACTATTGCGTCCTTGGAGCTATCAAGAAAAATCCGACATCCGAAGGCGCTCAAGGCGGTGACTAGTGCACGACTGGTCATTATTGTCCACTTGGCACTACGCACCCAATTCCATGTCCTCCAGGCACCTATCGCGGGACGCGAATGGGCACAGCGCTATCTAGCTGCATCGATTGTCCAATAGGGGCTTATTGTGAACACTACGGATCAACGACTTACAAGACTTGTGATGAAGGATGGTACTGTGACGGCAATGAGGTTTCTCCGACACCTTGGGACAGTGTAAACAACAAACCGAAGGTCTGCGAACCGGGTTTCTACTGCACAGCAGGCAAGAAAACAGCGTGTTCAGGCAAATACCAAGATTAGATTGGCTAAAACTACTGCAAGAGTTGTCCAGCAGGATACCAGTGCACAACGTCGCTTCTTTTGGAGTGCGATTAAAGCAACTATTGTCAAAGTGGCGAAATGTTGCCAAAACGATGCCCGAACGGCTATTACACATTGAAAACAACAGCTTCTTCTGCATCAGAGTGCATCAAATGTCCTGCAGGATACTATTGCACTTGTGTTTATGATCCAGCGGACCCACTTTCGTATTGTGATAATACAGGCGCAACTGTTGAACCATGTCCTGAGGGCTACTACTGCCCAGCAGGAACTCAGGGAGATCCTACTGGTAACGCTGCTAAGGAATGCTAGGAAGGTTACTTCTGTCCTCTTGGTACCACAGAAGAAATCCCATGCTAGCCAGGATATATATGCGACGGAACTGGTAACACGCTTTCAACAATGATAGACTGTCCAGCATCTTATTACTGCCCAGGTAAAACAACTTCAATCACCAAACTTCCATGTGAGGCTGGCTACTATTGCCCGATAAACTCTCACATGTAGGTTCCATGCCAGATCGGAACTTACAACGATCAAACCCTGCAGTCAGATGCAAGTGCTTGCGTTGCTTGTCCACCAGAGGCTGTTTGTAATACTCGAGGTCAAGCAGAGCCAGCTTATGGATCATTCTCGTGCGAGGCAGGGTACTACTGCCCGAGTGATCTCGAAAAGATTGAGTGTCCTCCAGGATATTATTGTCCAGCAAACTCAGCCGAGCCCACCGTCTGTTAAAAAGGTTTCTACACATAGGATACGCATCAATCAGTTTGCACGATTTGCCCTGCAGGCTTCTACTGTGGAGATGACATCTTAGACGATTTTGCAACTGCATCTGCAGACCCAACTGCCATGCTATCTGATACGCTTATTCCATGCATGGCAGGCCAGTATTGTCCAAGAGGTTCATACCTTGACTCAGGCACTTTACTTGCAGGCTAATCGTGTCCTGTTTCAACGTACAATCCTTTTGAAGGAGCTGAAAATGTTGGCGATTGTATAAACTGTCCTGAAGGCAAAACATGTCTCACTACAGGTATTGCCGATGATTTTACTCTTCTTTCTGATTGTTCTGCTGGTACTTACTGCCCGAATGCTGGAATTTCCAAAAACGCAATTAGCTGTCCAAAAGGCTCTTATTGCGAAGCTGGAAAAGCTTTCTACTCAATGTGTCCAGTCGGAACCTATCAAGACTTAAGATCAGCAACAAGCAGTTCTGATTGTTAACCTTGTGACTAACACTACTACTGCGCTTCACGAGGTATCACGAGTAACTCTATGATCCTTTGTGGAAGTGGCTTTATCTGCAACACTGGAGCTATGATAGCATCTCCTATAGCTGAACAAGGCGGAGATTTCTGTCCAGTTGGATAATATTGCTCGTCGAATATTGAAGGTCCCCAAGATTGCATGGCTGAATATTACAACCCGAATCTAGGACGCTCGTCCTGTATCGCTTGTCATGCTGGCATGCTTTGCGATACAACAGCTATGACTGCGCCTCTCCAATGTATTGCAGGTCATTATTGTCCAGCTAAGACATCTTTAATAAATAATGAACAGCTCGAATGTCCTCCAGGCACCTATAGTGAAATTCTCGGCTTAGGATCAAAGTCTGATTGTATTCCTTGCCCAACTGGTAAGTACTGTAATTCTGGTACAAGTCTCAAATCCGATGCAATTGACTGTGATGAAAAATTCTTCTGCCCTATCGGGTCAAGTGCAGGAACAGGCTACGGTAACGTCTATGAATTCGGTGTGAAGGCATCAGGTATCTGTCCTGCTGGATACACATGCGAGGCTGCAACTTTAGCTCCTGAGCCATGTCCTGTTGGTCAATACTAGCCTCTAACCGGTATGACAACGTGCGACCCATGTCCACCTGGCTACTACTGTGATGAATAAGGTATGGACGCTGAAGATCCCAATAAACTTTGTTTCGCTGGATACTATTGTAAAGAAGGAAGTTCCATTCCTAACCCAATAGGTGACCCGGATGGTGTTGGCGATATCTGTCAGCCGGGCTACTACTGTGAGGAGGGTTCATTTGAAATGACGCCATGTCCTCCTGGCACATACGAGTTCAGAGAAGGCTCATCTGAGTGCCAAGTTTGCCCCGCTGGATGGTATTGTGAAGAGGGAGCGACGAAGCCATTAGAATGTTTTAACGGGTATTGTCCTGCAGGATCTTCTGCACCGACTTTGTGTCCAGATGGATTCTACGGTAGTGAGGATCTTCGGAAACTGGAGGCACTTGAAGACTGTCCGTATTGTCCGAACACTATGTATTGCTTCGACGGATTAATCCAAGGTGAATGCGATGCGGGATACTTCTGCGATTTTGGTGCTCTTGCGTGGAGAGACAGCTCAAAGGAATGCCCATCTGGTCACTACTGTCCCTCAGGCGCTAAACTTCCCATAAGATGCCCTGAAACTTTATACTACTCGGGTACGGCTGCAACGGATGTTAGCTTCTGTAAACCATGTCAGGAAGGTTACTATTGTCTTGATAATGACTCTGTCTCTCGAGTTTGCCCGAAAGGTCACTTCTGTCCAGAGAAAACAAAAGAGCCCGTCAGTTGCTGGCCTGGAACTTACAACCCATTAAGAAAAGCCGGAAAACCTGAGGATTGCTGGGTGTGTCCTGCTGGAACCGACTGTTGGGCTCCAGGAACTGATGACGCATGGAGATTCCTCTGCCCAGTTGGTCATTATTGTCCTTAAGAAAAAGTCTACAAACCCCCAAGACCTTGTCCACCAGGTTCATACAGAAACACGACCGGTGGTCAGTAGCTTGATCACTGTTGGGATTGCCCTGCCGGATTTTATTGCGTCGAAGGAGCATCTGAGTTTATTCCTTGTGAGTCAGGTTTCTATTGTCCAAGAGGAGCATCTGCACCAATTGCTTGTGAGCCAGGCTATTATTGCAACGCATAGAGCCAGAAACCAACGATTTGTCCACCAGGTTACTACTGCCCAGGGTACCGCACTGACATCTATGTGAAGTGTGCAAACGGTACTTATTGCCCTGAAGGCTCTGCACAGCAAACGGATTGTCCAGACGGCAGTTTCGGAACGGGTGTGACCGATAATTTCAATGAAACAGTCAGCTGCAAGCCATGCGGCCCTGGTGAATACAGCGATTCCGTCACGAAAACTTGTTTACCTTGCGATGCTGGCTACATCTGTTTTGCCGGTGCGAAGACACCAAGACCAACAAGCCTAGCCTAAAAAGGTCAGATTTGTCAAGCTGGGTTCTACTGTCTAAAAGGAGCAACATCTGGTGTCGCATGCCCTATTGGTACGTATAGCGACAAACAAGGTAACGGCCAACTGAATCAGTGCAAACCATGCCCTGTAAATACGTTCAATAACGAAGTCGGTCAGATCTAGTGCTAAAAGTGTGCAGCAGGCACAGTGTCAGATTTAGGTTCCTCAACATGTAGGTGTGTCGGTCTGAATCGTAAGTATCTTGCGTCAACTGGAGGCTGTGTTTGCATCAGTGGCTATTTCGACCCTCTAGCTAAACCTGGAGACGACTCAGTCGCAAACGGGCTCTCTGACTGCCAAAAGCGTGTTATCTAAGGATGTCCCGACGGTCAGGAACTTGACATTAACGGAGTTTGCAGAAACATAAACGATTGCGCAGCTGAGTGCGATGGTGGAAAGGGCACTATCCAGCGAAATTTTGGCATTTGTCAATGTGATGAAGTCTAGACTTCGATGTAGGCCTGCGATCTTTTGTGTCAAGAAACGCTTCCTAAGACGAAGTTTACTTCGGAAGGAAAACTCAGTACATTTGACCCAGTGACAAATAAAACGACTATTACGGATCTGAGCAATACAATCGGCCAGGTCAAGTGTTCTCAAGAAGACACGACTAAGTGCTAACTGCTGTCAGTTTAGTTATCTGATACTTACCCAGGAGGTATCCAGGGCAACTTTTTCTTGCCTGATTCAGTCACAGCTGGCAACTCAGAATTGAAAGCACTCATGAATGAAAGACGGTCAGGAATGCAGTCTCGCACTGCAATCGCTCGTAAGGCATCACTAGATGCCTAGGGCCGTAAACTTCAGTTGAACAACCCTGATGTTGGAATAATCAACAGTCCTGTTGTTTGCACGACGATAGGTAGTGCTGTTCTTTTCAACGCACTTTCACAGACTCGATACCCTGTCTACAACGAACAGTCTTTGCTCAACACAAATCCAAACTTTGACTTCGGAGAGTTCGCACGATTGCCCTCATAGCTCAAAGGACTTTCAAACCAAAATTTCGTCTACACATTTAATGAGCCTGGTATTTACGTTTTCTCAGACTCTGACGATGTAAGCAAACTAATGGTCATTTCTGTTATGGCACCTGATCATCAATGTCCAGCAAACAGTCAATTCTCGCCACTTACATACGCATCATTGCTCAAGGTTGGTGCGTATTAAGCAGACTATGTTTCGCCACCAAATTGGACCTTCTTCTTCATAACTCTCGGAATCTTTATTTTGCTGATTGCAATAAGCGTTCTATGTGTCTCAAGAATTGCATCAAAGGATTGGCGTTAAAAGCATGTTCCTGAAATAATTTATCAGCAGCTGAACTACAAATCTCAGAAGCGCGACAACCCATATGATAACCGTTCTATCGTATCGCTTAACACAGATGCGTCCTCGTTCATGTTCCGTGCTCAAGGACACGAAGACACGCAGATTGTTTCCAAAATCATAAATGGAAAGGAAGTTAAGATATCAGCTAAACAGCAAAT
>Ga0075501_1024339_pt1 | contig 9105 bp, 2 predicted proteins | sample DEB19_08_RNA2_FD_73452 | JGI IMG/M metagenome (GOLD analysis project Ga0075501, IMG submission 73452) | Aqueous microbial communities from the Delaware River and Bay under freshwater to marine salinity gradient to study organic matter... | ecosystem: Environmental > Aquatic > Marine > Intertidal...
GCAGTTGAACTAAAAAAGGCACACTTAGCTCAGTAGTGGATGTAAAGTAAGTTTTCTCCCTTATGCCCATCCTTCAGAGGGATGAATATAAGCGAGCACGCTTTTCTTCTTAACACATCGACGTTACATTTTATTTTTATAACGTAACACACAAATAATCAATATATTACGGGTGATGGACTGATTATTCATTTGCAATACCCCAACCATCTAATGGGTATTGCCAGGGTGGTGTAAGCTTACGCTTACGCCAGTTGCCCATGTTGGAATAATTCCATGGGCGGGATGGATATAAATCCGGAAAAGTTGCAATCATCGGCACCTGCGCGCCATACATCTAGATTAAAACTAGGTGTCTGATCAAGTTGTGTTCCTACAGAAGCTGATGGATACACATATACGAAAGCCTTACTGGCTTCATCTTTATTAGATGAGACATAAGGCGAAGAAGTATTACATTGATGCACAACATTATTTCTAGAATGTTGACGGAGCCATTGAGGTATTTGCACTTCAATAGCCCTATCTCTATTAGCTTGGATAATAGCAAAATTTCCATAATTGGTATTTTGTAAAGCACCGTCCCACACGTTAGGTTGAGGCAACGATGCTGCGAAAGGTCCTATACCTATAGCCAAAACGCTACGCATCTGATTAATGGTAGCATTTGACGATCCTAGGATAACATAAAAATTCTGACCTATAGAATCCTCAATAAGTTGCGAATTATTAAAAGCTAATCCACTACTAGGTCTCATTTTAAGTCTAACAGAACCTCTAGAGTACAGGTAGATAGATGACATTTCAGAGTATAGATCTGGCAACAGATCATCGACTGCGGTACCATCCCTAACGCTTGCAAAGGGAACAACACAGTGTACTTTACCCCAATTAAATGGGCGATAAGTTGCACCGTAAGTTCCTTGTGCATCGTCAGCGTAGGCCACGGGTTCATATCTTTTTAACATAGCACGCATGTTAGTGATCTTCTCACCAATAGACAACACCGCGGTATCATGCTGTTCCACATCTATAATTTCGTCTCCCATTACCATAGAATTTGATTGTACCTCTAAGATAGCTGGTGTTTGTCTCTTGATAAGATTTCTGCCAGCAAACTCTACGTCTTCACACATAGCATGTTCTACGATTAAAGTGACTGACGAACTGACAGTAGCAGGAGCTACTAGGGGGTCTATAACTCTAACTTCCAAACGACCATAATGGGTAACTCCATTACGGAAGGTACCTAAGTAAGGGTTATGAGAGATAAATGGGAATTCAAGAGTGAACTCAGATATATCTCTTATATCAACTATCTGTCTGTGTAAGAAAGGAGAAACAGTATCAAGCATCGCTGCCGATACATAATCACGGGCTTCTGGATTAAAGTCAAACGACAAACGCCCAGAGTGGAAATCAGTCTTAACAACTTTGAACTTCAATCTCACTGAGCCTCTGTACATTTCAAACCTTGAACCTACCCATTGTGCTGGAGTCAAATCAGTCAAAATAGTAGCTCCCTGAACATGAGTCAAAGGACCACCACCAGGATATAAACCCACTAAAATAGTATTCAGTAAAGTTTCTTCTCCATCCGTGTCTGACCAATTAAATTGGCGCTGATAAGCAAAGCGAGATGCTATGTGAGATATATGTAGTTCATCAGCGTTGTCCATTGATTCTCCTGGAAGAGCTTGCACTGAATTTTTGACTGAATGAGACAAGGGAAATGTTTTATCAACTTTGTCTACATTAGTGGCATAAGAAAACATGGTTGTTTCTACTCTATATTGCTTATCCAAGTTAGCGGGTGACGACCAACCAAAAACATTTGCAGTCTTAGCGATTAAATCTGAAGCCCATTCTACTGGTTTAACATAAGACGAAATGATTGGTACATTGGACAATATACCCGCCGCTTTCTTAATCTTAATTGCAGTAGATTCGATAGGTCCCGCGCTTTTAGATTTAGCCTCCTTTTGTGAATTACTTTGTCGCTCCAATGGTAGAGCTTGTCCCACTAATTCAACATCCTCAAAGTGACCCCACAAAGTAAATTTAGCGGTTGTAGATCCCGATCCTGTTTTTAAGGACACATATGGGAATATCTGAAATATTCCCCACTTGGATGAGGTTACTGCTGTATTATACTGTAATGGGTACAAGTCGTGAGATGAATTGAATGGAATACGTAATTCAACAGAGGTTTGTTTATTTATGTCGATTTCTACATGTGGACATTGCGTTCTCGACGTTAAAGTAGCTGCATGTGAATTGAACCATTCAAATGCTTTAGTGTCATTCACGGTACCTCCACAAGGCACATATACCAACATATATCTGCCTTGTTGGAAACGCTGCGCGTTAACCTGTAAAGTTAATACCATAGTGGCTCTAAAACCATAGTAGCCCTGGAGTTTAGGCCAGCAAATTTCATTGTTAATAAGATCATAAGGAGCCCTGTACTGAGTAGGAAACGAAGTTACACTATCTCCTATAGTAAATTGACCCGTAGTGATTTCTACGGGCTTTGCCAAAAATCGAGTAACAGTGTGATCCGTTACTGCTGAACTTCGTGAGAAGTAAACATTGTTAATTTGTTCTTCATTTTCTGGGCTCTCAGTTGCCGTAGGCATATCATTAAGAAAGCCTGTGGTGGAAACATTTTTCGTTTCAGTATTCATATTCTCTAATTCGTTAACTTCTGTCATATTATTCATTGAATTTAAAAGTGGTAGTACTCTACCAACGAGACGTTTTATTCAAGTGGACCCCTACCACCGGTCTTCTGTGTCTAGGATTGTCCTAATCCATGATTGTTGAGATCTACAAGACTATCTTTTATATCCAGGGTCGCATAATTACTCCATGTAATACGAAGCCACTACGGTGTGACCAGCCTAAGCTGAAATATAGGTAGTAATAGTTACTACTCGAGGTTTCACTCACTTTCCTATATTTCTCTGTAAAATTACATTTATATAAAATTGCTCGCCTTTGGTTTTAAATATTTTAAAATGTTTTTGTGTTTTTATTATTATATAAAGGGTATATATACGGGTATACTATAGTTCCTTAGAGAACATACTGGGAAAAGAAAGGCGTGTTACGTACTTCTTTATCCCATTCTCTCCAAGGTCTTAGTTTACCAGCAGGATATACGTTGAAGTCAGGAAACTTTGCTAAGATTTGTCTCAACCTAGTAGTTTCCTGTGTAAAGATAAATTCTCCATGTTGAGATGCCTCTCGATAAAAGAATGTAATATTGTCAATTAAGATTTGATGATAGAGATAACCCTTTTTGGTCCAGCACATAGTGTTCCATAATGTTTCTAATGCTAAAGGCGCTCTGACAACACCAAACTGATCTCTAACGAATTTCCTCTTGAGAAAAGTCGATCGATTGAGATCTGACCATTCAGAAGTAACTGAAGTCTTATCACCCAGAGTGATAGTAAAACCTAATTCGGCCACTGCATTAGCAATGTGCATAGGAGTGAACTGTTCAGCTAATTCGTGATGGACAGCAACAACGTTATCGTCTCCTTGTACTATGTCTATCATATAATCATTATAATTAAGGTGTTCAAAATTACGATAAAAGGCATATCTTAACAGTACCTTGTTAGTTAAGCAATTGACCAAAAGAGTCAAATAACTTCCTGAAGGAAGCGAACTTCCCATCTGTATTAGTGAGTTGTCCCTAATATACCAAAAATCAGAAATCTCTTCAAATAGTATAGCCCTAATATGATTATGCTGACCCATACCATGATGGGTATACCAGCTGTTTATTATCCACAAAATTTCATTTAATAATTCAGGACTGTTGGAACCATCAAAATGCGAGTAATCAAAATCTCTACATATTGTTGAATCCCACGATAAAGCATGACCCGACAATCTACGAGTTATATCCTTCCAATCAGTAGAATGAGGATTAATCGACATAGCAGTACCCTTAGCTACGCAGTCAGTTTGCATGAACACGACAAATTCTCCAAAATAAGCTTTCTTAAGTACACATAGATCTAAAGGAGTTCCAAAGAATACTCTTCCCCCTCCTTCTTTAGCCTTTTCGATGCCTATCGTTTGGTCTTTGAGGTTAGAAGTGTACACAAAGTAAGGTCTAACGCCAGCACCTAACTTTTCTTCTAATTCATTAAGGTGTTGTAGTAATTTTTCAAATTTCTCACCGTCCGGTCCCTGTTCCTTAATAGTCTTTTTGATATCTTTATCAGTGAACTTATAAGGATAACCACTCGAGGTAGAAGTAGGAATAGCTTTCATATAAGGATTAAGAGGATCACCAAAGAAAGCTATCTCAAAAGGAACTTTGCTACCATAATGAGGTATATATTCGAATGACGTCAAGTCGTCAGCCACATCGGTTCTAGCTTTAAGTAAACTTTCTGTGTTTATATTTTTAGGGTAAGGCTTATATTTGGCTAGACAAATATCCATCGGATCAATGTTCCGTTCATAGTCTGGATATAATCTGGCAGGCATCTTGACCAAGGGTATTTCATTCTGTTTAGCAAAAGGTGATTTAACTATTTTTGAATACCCGTAAGGACTGTGATTAAATTGGGACGTTAACGTATTACCTTGGCATTCTATTTCCTCACTAGGAGGATTTAATTCTTCAAGGGCTTCCATTATATCTTCTTTAGTCAATATATATGCAGCTGCAGTTCTATCCGCGTGACCTTTACTGGTTCCCGCTTCATGCATACCACATATAACTCCTTTTCCCACATTAGGATTCATAAGATAAATCATACTTCCACAGTCACCTTTGCCTGTATCAACATTGTACTTGATCATCTTGTCTACTGTCTTGTTCGCATAATGAAGTTTTCCTATGTATGCTGAACCCGACATCATGATCTGCTCCGTTTGTGGAAACAGTGCAATTTGAAACTTAGAGGTTAACTTATTAAGCGCATCGCGACTAACAAAACTTTCTAACTGATTCTTTCTAGTCTTTTTAAAGATATCACTTTGAACAATTACTAATTCCAGTGTCTCGGTTTCTACAGCACTACACTTATCAACAAGATGTTCCATGCCAACAACGACGTTGGTTTCCCCATCGTCGATAACAAATTGAGCTTTAGGATAGCTCAATATGTCATCATAGAAATGTAACGGGAGCAGTAATGTATTAGTATCTATAAAGAAAACCTTACCCAAAATCGTTTGCCCGGAATCAGTCTTAATGGACATAACAGCCGAAGATCGTTCTATCTTTCGTAGCATAGGAATTACGGAAGAACTTTGTCTCTGAGCCGCCGCTTCTTTAATAGCATTTCGAAGCGACAACTTAGTGTTCTTGACTGTGCTTTCTTTATTTACGAAATAAGACTGTTCAGAAGCCTTGGAAGGCATTACTAGACCATAAGCATACTTGATTATGGGAATAGCTAGGACGCTAATACCCGTTAAAGTCGCAGCTATGGTTAGAAAATTGTGGACACCTTCACGTGTGATATTCATCCCAAAGGCTTGTGAGATCCTACTGGCTATACTGTCTTCAATACCCTGCACAACTGTTAAAGTGTGTTCGCGCGTACTGTTAAAATATTGTAGAACCTTTTTGTTAGTACGCTTGACAGCAAGCTTCCAATCACTCAAGAGAGCATACTCTTGGAAACCTCTATAGTGCACCATGTCTTCAATCGTAGGTTTATCCAACCTAAAGATATCATAAAACTTGACGCGATCTTGCATCCAGATGCTCATCAACAAAGACATTTCTGTCAAGTAATAACCCCTTTGAGTACGTGAAGTATTTTTACATATCAGTTTTAACAATGAACTATTAGGTCTACCAAACAAGTTTTGCGCTATTTGGTATTCAATCATAAAGATTTCCGTTCTTTTCTCACCAAAGTGAATCGTGAGAAATTGCTTGTCATTATAAGTTAAACTGTTAAGAGGCGCCATAATCAAGGGATGTGATTTCTTAAGTAAATCCAGTGCAGCACTATACTCCAAATCTGCCATATCAGGGTAAAAATCACACTGAAATCTCTGATCGTCAAATATCTTTTCGCCGTTCACAATTGGAGGTATCATCTGTTTGAATTCGGGAATTTCTCTAACATTAAGTTTACCGTTAGATTCTTTCTCGAGATTGAGAGCCTCCATAATAATATGATCGTCATCATCAACGTTCAAATGTAAAGAACCAGACTGTTTGGTGCATGTATCATTCTTCTGCGCCAACATAGCGTCCATCTTAGATTCGACCTCTGCTAACTGTTCGGCGAGAAGTTTTTCTCCAGTTGCATCAGAAATTGTGGCCCCTACTAATTCGTCTTGCACTCTTTTAAAGACTTTGTAATGCATTTGCTTAATCTTATACTGTGAAACACAAGTTGTAAGCAAACCGCTTAAATCAGTGGGTTGCGATGTACCACTACGAATCTTAATTGCAAAGGTATAATTAGCAGGATCCATAAGTTCTATACCCGTTTCATTGACCGGACCACTCTTATCAGTACACTGAATGGACACGTAGATGTCTATTCTTCTTTTAAGAGCTTGCTCACTCAGGAGTGATTCAGCGTTTTGCCATCCTGAGTTGGCTGTCAATAGAACAAATTCAGATGAAAAATAAACTTTGCCCTTATCCTCATTATTATTCATATTAAGGGGAAAAGGTATAGTATTATACATATTAATTAAATCTCCTTTCTCTCTAGGATCACCTAATGAATCACGAATCTGACCGAAATCATCCATACATGTGATAAACTGATTTTTGTATTCAGACCAGAAATCACCTGCAGGTTTACTATATATTTCGGAAGAAGGGTCTTCTAGGTGAGGTTTGAAATGTCTTACTAAGGCTTCACTAAGATGCCTGAGCCAAACCGTCTTTTTAGTACCCGGGGCTCCTTGAATCATAACAACGACAGGTTCTTGACGGGATCCCCCATATGAATATCTAACATCGAGTAATTCTTTCTTAATATCTAAGAGCATTCTCCAGTTAGAATCCAATATCTTCCGGTCTCCAATCTTTTTACATTCATTGAGGTAAACTGTGGTCTGATCTATAAGTCTTTGTACTGTTTTAGCCTCAGAAAACGAATGTTCAAGGTTGTCGTTGACATAAGCTTGCATAATTCTATCGAACTCCTGCGTGTATGAAGTTGACATTAAACCTGTCTCTGTAAATATAGGTACTTTGAAGAAAGTTACCCAAATAGAGTTAATAAAACTCTTAATTATTGAGAGAACATTCTCGAGGAATTCTGGTAAATCCTTAGTCAGTCTTATACAATCTAAGATTCTGCGAGGTAAGGAAGACCAATTCAATGAAGTCAAAAACGTTGTGAAGGCTTTGGCAACTCCAACAAAATCGTCGGTAAAAGATTGTTTTTCAACATCAGCAGTCTCTTTATTGTCATTATGAAATAGATGTGTTAACGACATAACTCCTGTAGCAAAAACGAAAGTTTTGCACTCTTTGGAAGTACCATAATAAGCAGTTAAAGCTCCGGAGGCAGCCAATAGTACCAAGTTAACCTTGGACCTATCTTTATAATAAGTGTAAAGACACCAAGTTGTAATTGAACAACATACTACGTCCTTAGCAATCGTAGAGAATTCTTTAACATCATTTATTCCTTTACTGACGTTACTAGTTACAGCATCCATCCGATTCATAGCTTCATTGATAACCGCCGTCATAGATTCAATATTTCGATTTAGAGCAGGTAATTCTTGAGAATTGATTCCCATAACTCCTATTGAATCTAATAGATCCGAGTAATGATGCTTGTTTGGAAGACGATCAATAAGTTGAAAGAACTTCTTCTTATCTTCCTCATTAGGCATCTTACTGCTAAAATCATCTATGGATTCCGCTAGATTTTGCATATCATTAGAATAATTAGCAAATCCGAGCATCTGCCTCTCCACAATGGGTTTATGGACCAACAAAGCTTCTTGCGAGGCATAATTCTCATGTAAAATTCTCAACCATCCAGGGTACAACATTTCTAAAGTTCCATGTTCTAATGAGTTCGAAACTATAAAATAAGTGTCCTGTATTTTTACTATTTCTGATCCACTTAACCGATCATAATTTAGTAGGATAAGAAATTGGTTGATAATTGATACAATATCGACTATAGGCATGACTGAGATACATAATTCATAAACAAAGATAGCGTTAAGAATAAACGCTCTTGATTCACGCCTGTTAAACAGCTTAAAAGCTGCATAATAATTTTTGATTGCTCTTTTAAAAAGAGCCTTGCTGTTCTTATTGTTATGTTTTAGTGAAATAGCATTATTGTGAACCATGTAAAAGAATTGGTTCAGTGTAAAAGTACGTAAATCTACTTGCAGTACAGTAATAGATTTTCCATTCATTTGAGTCATAATCGTTGAGTTCGCTAAATCGTTATTCATATTTTTCATTAATTTTTGGGGTGCCCGCTCGGGCAACGAGCCAAGCTCTTTTAACGAGTAGCTTGCCATAAAGTCTCGCCTCCTTAGTGGCACCTGGAGGGGGCGGATGTCTAGTCCTATTCTATTCAATTAGAATGCCTGTCTTTTTAAAGCGCAAAATTATGTTCGTATATAAGCGCAACATGACGGAAATATTAAGCTAAATATCCGCTTGCGCGTTCTGATAGGTAGTAATTCTTACTAATCGAGTGTTCAGTCACTTGCCTACCATAGTCCTATAACCATGTATATAACTTATACAGAGGAATCATCATTTTACTTTTTCTATATTTTACGAATTTTTATATTGTTTTTATATTTTATTAAATTTTAAAAAGAAAAAGATTGAGATATAATCTCAAGTGATTAATTGTGAGTTAATCATAAAAATAAAATTGTTTGGAAACATTAAGTATTTAAGCTTAGGACCAATGAAGACGGTAATCACAGTCTCCCTCTAAATCTCACAGTACGTCTGACGGCGTAAAGCGCTAGATAGACCAGAGCTGTCTACGTCTAAACCTCCCACATAAATCACACGTGTTCTATGCAGGCTGAATAAATATAATCCTATTCGAGGATATTACGTCCTCGAGTGTGCCTTCGCTTGCAAATGCCCCCGCTTCCATAGGG
>Ga0075501_1372785_pt1 | contig 9059 bp, 1 predicted proteins | sample DEB19_08_RNA2_FD_73452 | JGI IMG/M metagenome (GOLD analysis project Ga0075501, IMG submission 73452) | Aqueous microbial communities from the Delaware River and Bay under freshwater to marine salinity gradient to study organic matter... | ecosystem: Environmental > Aquatic > Marine > Intertidal...
GTCAAGTCACCCCCGCCTGAGTTATTTCAACGGACAGAGGTTGTATCCAGTACCAAAGGTCAACGTATCCGTAAGGGGCCACATGCATCACACGTGTATTAAAAATCTGAGATTTCAATACACATGCTAACATCTGAATACGCTAAAGGTACTAAATAAAATATTATTATGTGTAGTAAAACCAAAGGAAAAAAGTCATCTCGTTAGAGAATCCAAAAAACTTTGGGTGAGTAGTGTTTATAGTTTATGGGAACCGAAAAAACCACTCGAAAGTGGGTGACAATATAAAAGATAAAAATAAATGATTAATTATATATTGATAGTAACGTATGTACAATAAAAAATGAAATAAGTATACTAATAAAAACCAACAGTCGGTATTCCAATAAAGAATCCCAACTGGAAGTCGTCACCAACACTTCTAGTAAAGGTAGTTGAGTTATCCGCTACATTCCATGAATTCTGAGCTTCATACATCACGTAATGTTGCGTATCCCACCTACCCATAGGGGCTTGAGTTGCAGTCCAAGTGGGTCTAATCATGCACACTGGCCATCTTGAATAAAAAGGAGCTTTAGTAACAAGACCTCCTGCAGTGTGCTCGGACGCGAAAATTGAAGGAGTAGTGTTATTTGCCATAGTCGTAGAGGAGAGCCAGCGACCTGTGTAAACATTATAACTATTGCCAGACCAATCAATAGGCATTTTAAGAGTAGAATACCAATAATTATTTTGAGTATAACACGCCCATCTAGTTGAACCTCTTTGAAATAAGTAACAACACATGATCGTGTCTAAGAGGGTGGGCTGCAACTGAGCTGTTGTAATCTTTGAATAATAGGCTGGGACACCGGATTTTTGCCATCCATAGACATTAGTCGAATTAGTTTTAATTCCTAATTGTGTGATTCCAGTAACAGTAGATGTAAATCCAACTTTTTCCATTCTCAAGATCATTTGCTTAAGACTAGTGATCTTCTCACCTATACATAAAGCTTCAAATTCATTATCGGGAGTTCCTTCTTTAGAACCTCCTAATCCTTCATCCCCAACACACCCTTCGTTATCAATATCCGCTCCTTGGGTGTAATATAATGCTTTGACTCCATCATTCTTGGGGGCTTGATAAGTCAAATTTTCCGCTCCTCTAACATAAACAAGAACGTCTATGTTATTGGCGACAGTGCTTGGAGCCTTTAAAGGATTAAGTACGTGGACATAAAAATGACCTGCTTTACTATATGGTTCGAGAAAAGGGTCCGGGATTGTATACGGAATGCTAAAGCAGAACTCTTCTGCTTCTTGTAGATCAACAATTGTACGCAAGTTATAGGGGGCACTTGCGTAAGACATGGTTGTACTGTCATAACCAGGTACATAAGTAATTGAGAGGGCACCACTATGAAATCCTGTCTTCACAAAGACAAATTTGAATTCTAAATCTCCTCTCCATGTTTGAAAGTACTGTCCTAAAAAACACACTGGGGTCATATTATATACCGTATAAGATGTGGCTGGACCTGTAGCTAAATTAGTAGTTTGAGTCCACGCTGTGGGTCTGTGTTCTCCGTTGAATAAAAGATCTGAGGAAATATTAGTAGTGGTCCAGTTAAAAGTGTTACAGTATGACCATCTAGTTTTAACAAAGTCAATACTCATCTCATCGCCCTTATAAGGACCAAGGGCTGGCATTAACTTGATTTTATTGTCGGCACGCACAGACATAGATTGAGAAATATCTGCTCCATCTGTATTAGGTCCAAAGAAGTACAAATTCCTAACCATTCTGGTTAACTCTTCCGCATTATTGGGTTTGGACCACCCTAATGCTTTAGCATTTAAATTCTCAATCTCGGTGAGCCAATTTGGAGGAGAACATAGGGTGCTAATATCTTTAATAACTTCTTTCTGTTTACCAAAAACTTCAGTGATACGCTTGAGTGTGCCACTAGAATTACCAGTGTCTTCTTGTTCACTAGCAGTGTTTCCTCCACTAATTTTACTTACATTCATTTGGGGATAATACGGTGTTTTAACTTCTACATCATCAAATGATAAAAAAGTTTTGACATTTACTGATTCAGCACTACCAGCCTTCAAGGGACCATAAACAACAATAGCCAAAGCTCCCCATGTCCATTTTTGAAAAGTATCTAGTCGGTAGTACTCTACGGGGCCTACATACGGGATTCTGATTTCGACATTATCAGAAGATATAGTCATTAAGTGACCGGGCAATTGACTAAGATTCACAGCATTAGTGGCATGCATTTGATCATAGATACCATAATCGGGGTCATTGTTAACATAGGGTTTCCAAGCAAGATATAAAGCTCCTTGCATGAAAGGGGTTGCGTTAATCTGAATTGTTAAAACGGCTGTGCCTTTAAAGTTTAAATAACCAGACAATTTCTGGTTCCAAATAGCTCTGGTTGTGAGTTGTTGATCAATGTAAATAGTGTCCAGAACTGTTAAAATTGGTGAAGTTGAACTCCAGGAGACTGTAGAAACTTCAACTTTCTTTTTGAAAAAATCCCTAATACTATCTTGTTTAATTGGGATTTGAGTTAGGTTTGTGATTTGTGTTTTATCGGGAACAAAACCTTCTTGTTTTGAGGTAATAATTTGGGTGGTTCCTTGATTAACTGTTGTTGCGTTGGGTTTATCTTCTTTACTTGTTGCTTCGTTGTTTGTATCCATTTGTGTTAAAAAAATTCTTTTGGGGTAAAGTGGACTTTCGCATATCCAACGCGTTTTTGATGGGAGGTCTTTCTCCTCCCGACGCCCTCTATTCAAGGTGTCTTTTACTATTTTTTTAGTGTTTTGTGGATTGAACAGTTCAATTTTATGACTCTCTTCATTGAAGATATCAGGGTCACTGCATCCCGCGGGGTTTGTTACCAAACCTTGTTCCACGGTTGTCTCATTGGGTCGAGTCTTGAACTGATCTTTCTCATCTTCTTCTTTTTTTTGTGCCTTAAGGCTTTTTACTTTTTTAATAAAAATATCTTCAAAATCAGCAACTTCAAATGTTTGGTTAATTAATAATAAATTGTTTTCTCTATCTTCAAAATACTCTTCGCAACTTGAAAACTCAGGTACATAATTATACAAATTGAACAACTCTCTTTTCACTATCTTATATCTCCACTCAAACTCTTCCTCTCCATGTAAAGCCAATTCGTGAAGATAGGACTCCACACTAAGTAAAAAATCACTAACCCTGAAATGCTTTGTATTAACATAATTAATTTGGTTGGTTATGCTCTCTAAATTTAAGGGTCCATACCAGTCACCATTAGGTGTCTGACAAAACCTTCTTTTCAGAAAGGTAACTTCGTCAAGCGCAACAAATTGGTCCAAATCAGTACCATCTTTTTGTGGTGAAGTTACTACATAACCTATTTTGGATAAGTGTTTAGCCATTTCAATGGGAGTTATCAATTCCTTATATTTATCATGAATTGACTTAGCAATATCATCTCCCACTACAATTTTGGGATTACTTTTCAACAGATCAGCTATGAGCATTCTCGCTGATCTCTTGTCTTCTATCTCGTCACTACCAACAACACACATATACTCTGCATAAGTGTCTGAAATGGAATTAGACAAACTATTAACCATGATTGTAGCATACCCCCCAGAACATATAGTGCCTCTTCGATACGTTACCAAATCATCCAAAATATGCTGAGAAAACATAACTTCAAGGTCTAAAATTTCTCGGGCTCTCTTATGTTCATCGTCGTAATATAAGTTACACATTTTAGTCCAGGCCATCGAAAATGCAGGCTGCTGTCTACCGTCAAAAGCACTGTGATCATACTCGATGATATTACCGGCGCCTATACGTTTTGCAATTAATCCCCATTCATAGGAACTAGCGGGATTAACTCCTACTCCCAAACCATTATGTATACGGTTGGTCATTAGGTACTTCATAAAATCGAGTGTATAACAACGGGCTCCAATGGTATGCTTCATGGGCGCCCCGCTAATAAATCTTACTTTACCTGCATCAACTTTACTATTATCTAGTGTCTCATCCTTAGGAAAATCTAACATAATATGGGTTTGTCTATGCCCACGATGGGCTAAGATAAGCATCTCCTCAACTTCATCTTTAAGCTTTTCCCATGCTTCTCCAGTGAGTGAGTAATCACCATCTTTACTGAACCACATTTTCTTGCCGCCTCCATGATTTTTAGCTTCGAGGTTTTTAGGGTGTCCGGCGCTTGTCTTCTGAGGCATACTTTTAATATACGGATCTCCGGGTACACCACGCACAGATTCTTCAACACTATAAATTCTGCCAACTACATCACTCTTGGTATGGCTACGATCAACCATATATTTATAAGTTTCATGAATAATAAGGTCAACTAATTCATGATTAATAATTACACTCTCGGGATTTTGCTTGTTCATAGCTATTTTAATGGGATCAATAAATTCTCCTTCACCGTTATAAAAAGGTGATAAGTGCGCTGGTTTTTTAGTTGGCTTGTCCACTTTGTTATACAGTGGACTACGTTGTATTTTTGAATATTTGGGCATCTCAATACGGCGCTCAACACGTAACAATGGGTGTGGGGTCCTATTTTCTATCATTTCAGTTACATGTTCGATAGCATTATCTCTATCAGTGGTATATCTAACCCCTAGAATATCTAGAACCTTATCAATATCTTCACGATAAATAGGCATGCCTAGAGAACTACTTTTATCCTTAGCTCCTGCTACATGCATACCTACTATTCTTCCTGGGGTGCGCTTGGCCATATAATGTACAGCTAGAACTGAACCGCAATCTCCTTGTTCAGTGTATCCCTGATAACTCCATGAAAATGGACTAGTGAATCCATTATTAACTTTGACTTGACCATCATCAACTAGCTGTAAATCAATTTCAAAATTGATCTGTTTGCCTGGCTCTCTAGTAATACTAAGCCTGCCTTTTCGTCTTTCTTTTAAGATATCAGCTACATCATCAACTGATATAAAATAGCTTAGCCTGTTAGGTGCTGGGGCAAAATCTCTGGGTAACCGGACCACAGTAATATCACTACCTTTCCATTCATCGATAATGTGTGAGGAACTACTTACGTCAGGCAACCATAGGTAAGGATTTTCTCTATTTGAGTTCCAAGATATCAATTGGATAGGGTCGTCTTTGGTCAATGATCCTGCCTCTATAAGCTTCTGAAAATACGACATGTAATGTCTGGGCATTATGGCTACTCTTTCAGCAACAACCCATAGACTACCATAGAACTTACCATTCCATTTGATCAAAAAAACGTTAGTTTTGTTGAAGGTTTCTATGATTTGTTGTGTGGTAGGGTCAGCTCTCATTTGATTTGTCATTTTAGCTACGGCTGCTTTATTTCGAGAAGCTATGTGTTTGTTTAATATAGCGTGGTTCTGTGATTCTGTTGTGTGGGTCGTTGTGTTCGATTTATCCTTTCCTTCTGACATTTTGGCTGCAGTGTCTTTAAACATAGCTGCATTAAAATCACTAAAACCTAAATTTTGTGCGAAAGAATCCATACCAATAGTTTTCTTTACTCCAGAGAAAAACATATAATAAGCGCCGAATCCAGTGGCTATAAGGGCAGTGGCCTTGGCTAGCAGTGCGAGTCCACTCAACAAATTTTCTTTGTTTATCAAGCTTTTAAGAGTGTCTTTAGCTATGCCAAACGAATCATAAATGATCTCTTTAAATTTTCTCTTTATTGTCTGACAATAGCGAGCATGAAATTTGGCTATAACATGGGAAATACATCCAATTAGCAAGCCAATATCTGAGACATCCATCTTTATTTCATTAAGGGCTTGGATAAATTTAGGGTTTGCTAAACTAGGATATATAGGTATAAGACGTTGATCCATATCCATGATAACACTTTTACGCTCGACATCACTAAGTTGGCTAGCTAAAAGGAATCCTGTTATGAATTTCATCTTCTCATCTTCACCATCATTGTCGGATAACCATAAGCACTGTTTGGGTTTCTCATCAATAACAGGGCATATGAAATTTCCTTTAGGGAACTGGCACATTGACAATGCGTTGAGATAAGTTTCATAATCTTTATCGCTAGACATCCTTTTACGCATATTTGTACACCGTTGAAATTTACGCATACAATCAAAGGAATTCTTATTTGGCACGATATCCCCTTTAGTGATCTCATTCAGATAAAATTCTGACCCTCCTACAGTGGTACTACCATATTCTATCATCTGTACAGCCGCTACACTAAGAGCTGTGTAGTCGAAGGAACGTTTCGGTTCTTCTTTGTTAGCCATCTCTGTACTATGTGTACTTTCACTATCGGAATCGTGGGCAGTCTCGTAATCACTTGTCTTGCTTTTACGTTTATTAAGGTTGGTTTCAATTACCTGACCATGTTTCTTCATGATATTGGAGTGTTCGGCTTCAAGATCTCTGAACTTGAGTACCGCTTGCTCTACCACATCTTCAAAACTAAGATCTAAGCCTAAACAACTTTTAACATCTGCTGGTTTACCAGCATCCAATCCTTTGCCATGCGCTTTACGCAAGTCATAAGTGGTGAAGTTTAAATGCGGTGAGGGGTCATTTTTATAATCGCCAAATTCTATTCCTGGTCTGAGCAATCGTTTCATGAAATCTGGCTCATTTGGGTTAAGACAATATGTTTTATCCTTCTTAACTCCTACTGCGTATACTAAATCCCACCTATTGATAAAAGCTTCCGGATACACCAAATTCTTAGGATCAAAAGTAAGACAATTTGTAGTAGCCAATAAAATTCTACTCCTATAAAATTTATGACCTTTTTCTTCAAAAGCCATATTAACATTGTAGGGAACTGTATTCTTGATATTAATTAAATCAGATTCAAAACTCCGAACTCCTGGTAAGGTAGTGACGCTCGGACAATCGTCACAAATTTGACTAAATTGGTTATCTAAACCTTCCCAATAGTCAGAAGTTTCTGATTTGCAAAATATTTCGCTATCAGGATTCATTTCAAAGCCTTTAATTCGGTCCTCGGGTAGAACTTGAGCCATGATAGCTTTGAGTAACATATTAGATGCTACACTTTTACCAACTTGACTAGGGCCTACAAGTAATATGGTGAGTGGTGCTATTCTACTACCAGCTTCTCCACGATTCATCTTTTTGATTTTATCCGACAACGGTTTAATAAGCTCTTTAATTTTGGCTAAAATTTTGGCCTCACGCGGTTTAATTTTGTTGGCTTCCACTTCAGTTTCCTTGACCAAACCTTCAAAACGAATAATTTCATTAATAAGATCTGTAGTTAAATGGTCCTTCTCCTTAGCTTTGCGACACAATTTTTCTGCTTGGGAGTACAGATTATAAATACTTTTGTGTCCATCCTTTAAGAAGAAGACGGAGTCGGCACCAAAAAGGCCTCGCACCGCATTGATAACATTTTCGAACATTTCAACTACAAACTCAAATAAATCATAGACTCCATTTCGTAGTCTATCAAAATCCTTAAACTTAACAACGCTTTTGACAATGTTATCTACTGTAGGACCATCTTTAATAGCCCACGCTAGAACTAACCCAGCTATAGCAGCAGCTAAACTTTGAGCATTGTTAACTGAAATAATGCTGGAGAAATCCATTTCAGTAACGTGAGTAATTTCTTCCTCCTTCTTCTCATCGATTACTTCCTTCTTATTATCTATGTCGTCGCTAACACTACGCATGACTCTAAGAAGATTTCTCACGTATGGAGCTACGTGCTTGTACATTTCCGGTAAGAGCATAAAAACTATGGCAGCAACTGTCTTATAACATATAGTCGCTCCCTTATACCAATGGAGTAGGGCTATGCACCCAATGACACACGCCACTGGTGTAGTCCATTTGCTAATACCTTCCATACTTGGGATCATGGATTTCAATTTTGAAAAAAAAGATTCCTCGGCGACATCAATTTTATCTTTAATCTTATTAGCTACCTTCTCAGCACTCTGTTCATCAATGTGATGAACGATTTTCAGTGAACCCGTGTCATCCAAATTTTTGGATAACAATTCATTAAACTTGGTAGTGGATCTGCTAATACGCTTAATATCTTTTGTAATGGCACTAACTTCTTCAGGAATGAACCTCTTAAACATTTGTGTTTCATACTCTTTCTTTTCTTTGATACTGAAACCTTTCCATCCTTTATTAAGAGCATTAAAAAGGACCTCTTTCATACTATTCTTCTCATCCAACTCTGTTTGCAACTCATGAATACGTTTATTAATCAACTTTTTGATCTGCATAATACTGTAGACTGGTTTATCTTCCACTAAAGTGGCCGGACTAGTACAACGCGGAATGAACTCCTTTGCTATTTTCATGAGATCTTGAGCACGTACAGAACGCTTATCCTTTACTACTTTTCGGCGTCCCTGTACAATCAACTTAACTTTTTTTTCTTCTTCTTCTTCGTCAATAATAATAACTTCGTCAATTTTAACAGCACTTGTTGGGCGATCCATAAGATCGTTAATAATTATAGATTTGTCAAAAAACTCAGTGAGATCACTATTAACTGGGATGTTGTTGTTGTTCAAAATTTTGTTGTTAATAACTTTGGTTTGTTTGTTGTTTTGTTTTTCAAAAGCGGGGGTAGTATTGTTTGTAGCCATAGTATTTTAAAAAAAAGGGTGGGCCGCGCCCAGATGGGCTAAGCTCATGCCAAAAGCTTTTTTGGTGCAAGGTCGTTAGCCTTGCGGTGCCTGCTCATCACAGTACCTTTTTTAAATTTTTATGGGTTTAGGTGTGAACATTTAGGTTTAACGAAAGTATTCACAGTATACGATGGGGCTGCCACATACTGGGGCACATGTTACCATGTGTTTATCCACAGCTGTATAGTAGTGGTAATTTCAGCTAAATGAAAACATTTTTAAATTTTTATTTCTTCCTCCACACTCACGATAAAAATAGCGTTGATATTAATAAAATAGTTCGCTTTTAAATCAGAACGTGACCGTATTGTTTTTTTCTTCAAAATAAAAGTACATATTAACAAAAT
>Ga0075501_1364526_pt1 | contig 9053 bp, 1 predicted proteins | sample DEB19_08_RNA2_FD_73452 | JGI IMG/M metagenome (GOLD analysis project Ga0075501, IMG submission 73452) | Aqueous microbial communities from the Delaware River and Bay under freshwater to marine salinity gradient to study organic matter... | ecosystem: Environmental > Aquatic > Marine > Intertidal...
TTTTGTTAGTGACCTTTACAGAGTTTACTCTTTTAGTATCTTTCTTTTCTCAGGAAAAATCTTTCTTTTCTCTTTTGCTAGTGACCTTTGTTGTGACTCTCACACTTACTATCCAGCTTTTCTTCCGAAAATTAATTTCTTTAATCTTACCCTTTATACTGCGTTTTTACTACTTTTGGGAAATGCGTTGCCGCTCATCATCTATGTTTGTTGCATCCCCTATGTCCTCCGCTTATTCGGACATGGAACCTGGCCCTCTGGCCCGGAATTCTATCTCTTTTACCGACATGTCGTTAAGAAGATCTACAAGTTCTATCTATACGCGCTCCTCTTCGTTATTATCGTTGATTGGTCAAATTACGGACCCCCAGTACCAATCTCAAGAATTGCCGCGCCGTTATTCATCTGAAATTGCTATCTCACGCTCCGAAATGGAACGTTATTTGATGCCTCAAAGCAATGTCGAGTATGTCGAGTCCCGAGACAGTCCCAATATAGCTTTTATTACTGAACAAAAGAACAAAAAAATTTCAAAATTACAAAACACCAAAAATAATTTCTTTTCTTTCCTTCTTTCCGTTGATAAAAAAATAAGAAAATTTACAAAAAAATTTGGAAAATCAAAAAACACAAAAAGAGAAGCCCTATTACTTGGAATTAATCCTGAAACAAGTACTCATACTATTATGAGACCTCAGAAAGTTGCGCCTTTTACAGAAGCTGAAATGTTGAGATTTTTAGCTCTCCAAACTACTTTATCAGAAAGCTCAATTTCCGAATTTGTTAGAGCAAATGTTTTAGCTCAACAAATTTTCGATAAGAAAAAATCTATTGAAAATTATAAAAATATTTTCAGCGATGAAAAAGCCTCGCTACATGATGTTAAGTCAGCTGCTTATGTATTGCAAAAGAAGGAACAGGAACTTGAAAGTTTGCAAAGTTCTGCAAATTCTATTGCAAGAAGGTTCATCTCCCAATTAGGTTCTAGTTACTCTGAAGAATTTACTTCCACTTCGAATTTATATACAGGAAGTGAAAGTCCAATTCTTCCAATGGAACCTCAAATGGGAATTTTCCCAACACTCGTTTCTCAAGAAGTTAATGATGCTATGGGAGACTTCTTTGGAAATGGAGCCGGAGTATTTTCAAAACTCTCTGAAACCATTCCTAATCTAGATGCAGTTTTAAATAATCAAAATTTGCTAATCAAACAATTACAAGACATTTCTTCTAAAGAAAATATCAGCGATTTGTTATCCCGAGCTGGTATTACTGTAGACGAAGTGGTAAAAGAATTAGCAAATAAGATGGACGTTTCTAATCTGGTTCAAAAAACTTATGGAGCTTTCTCCTTAATAATGCTTATTTCTGCTTTGATGTATGCAGTAACTAAGAAAGATAGGATAAGCTTTGTGTTAGTTATATTTGCCACGATAACAGCTGTCTATTTTAACCGAGACGAAGTTCTCAAATTATTGGCAGTTGTTTCACCCTGGTTTGAAAATATGACTCCACAGATGGAAGGTGTCGAACCTTTATTGGATGGAGTAACAATGGTATTAAGTTCTTTTGTTTTAAAAGAAGCACCATTGCACAAATTGCCACAAACAATGTGGGACCACCTCAAAACATTCAGTACTGTTAAGACTAACGTAAAATCGATAGTGAATTTCTTTTTCCAAGCTTTGGAAATTATTTTGTCAAAATCCGGTTACGCTCATCTTTTACCTGATTGGGCTAGAAGAGTTGATGTTTCAGACCCTGAAATCAAGCAACTCTTTATCGACTATGACAAACTTATGGAAACCTACAACAATAACCTTTTGCCTCTGACTAGGACTAATGCCGCAATAGTGCAGAATATTCATAGGAAATTTACAGATACTATTCGTACTGTTCCAAATTCTGCTGCTACTATATCCTTACGTGAATCTCTCAAAATCGAACTGCTCAAAATTAATAAGCTAGTTGAAGTTTTTAGGGCTGCTAAACTCACTGATGATGGCAAACGCATAGAACCAGTTGCTGTCATATTGGCTGGAACTCCTGGAAATTTTAAATCTCAAACTGTTGAAATCCTTATGGCTGACATTCAGAAGCGAGAATTGGATGAGTCTCAATGGGCTGAAGTCCAAAAAGACAATTTCAGGTATGTTTATGCTAGAGATCAAACTTCCGGTTATTGGGATGGTTATAGAGATCCTTTCGTTGTTGTATTTGACGACTTAGGACAATCTGTTACTGTAGCTGGAGCTTTGGACAATGAGTTTTCCGATTGGATGAAGTGCAAAGGTGAATTGCCCTTACGTTTACACATGGCCTCTATTAATGAGAAATCTTCAACATATTTTAAAGCTAGGTATATGTTAGCCACAACCAACTTCCCCACTCCCCGAATTGAAACGATTAATTCTTTGGAAGCTTTCCAAAGAAGAGTTGATTTTGCTTTCTACATGACTCCTAAACCTGAATTTTGTACCCCTGAAACAAAAAACCATACTTTTATGGAACAAAAGCTAGACAAGAATCATCCAAAGTTGCCTCGAGGACCCGAAGGAGTAATCTTGACCCATCCTAAACACCATTCAAGATTTATTAGGTATGATCCCAAAAACCCTAGTCAAACATTAGGAACTTTTACTTATGAAGAAATGCTTGAATTGATTTTAAAGAAAGGTGAAGATTATGCAAAATTCTTCAAACAAAAACGCTTTGAAGTCGAACAAGTTATGGCTGAAAGACCCTTACAACCACAGGGTTTATTCGACCTTCCGGAAAAGGAAGAAGAACCTGTTTTTGAATTCAAAGCTGTTTATGATACTTTAGATGACTATGGTAAGAAAATTTTTGACGCCATTTTGCTTAGTATCAAAGATAAAGAAGAATTTTCTAACGTGATGCTTAAAGCTGGTTTGATAAGAAGATTTCTTTGCAATTATAACAATTCAGAAGACATTTATATGAGAACTGAAATGTTAGTTTTAAAATTCTTCTTAGTAACTCGCGGAGAAAAAGTAGCTAGGTACTTTGATAAAGATCAACCTCTTACTACATTTGTTGAGCTTCTGGATGATTTCTTCAGAGATAAAATCTACAAGTGGGAAGACATTCAAATTAATATGTTAGGTCCAGAGCTTAAACCTACTAATTACTTTAGGAAAGTTTGGGATACTGCGAATAAACTTTTAACAGAAAATGTCTTCACTCCTGCGAAGGAACATTTTTCTGGAGCTCTTTTATATTGGAAGAAATATTCTACTACAATACTTACAGTATTGGGATTAGCCTCAACACTTGCAGGCGTTTATTATGCCACTTCTTCAAATAAAATCTCTGGGAACTTTGAACCTCTTCCTGAAGAAGAAGTTTCCAAAATTTTGGATGAAGAGAGGGAGGGAAAGAAAGAAGAAGTTCAGTTTGTACCCGAAATTGAAGAAGGAATTATGTTTGATGAAGATCAAGTAGTAATTCCTACTCAGACTTCTCAAGCTTTTTCTTCCACTGATTACTTTGCTAAAAGTAGAACAGGAAAAGTGAAAGGTAAAGCAAAATCTGTGAAAAGCGCTGCTAAATATTTAAAAGGAACTGAAGCCTTTAAATGGAATGCATTTGCTGAGACTCAAATGGCTTACACTGCTGATCCTCAAGCTCAATTGGTAGCAAAGGCTATTATGCAAAAGAATTTGCTATTACTTGAATTGAGAGCAACTCCCACTAGTGAATTTACACGCATGGGACACATGCTTATTGTCAAAGATAGAGCTTGTGTCACCATCAAACATTTCCACGGTTTGATAAAAGCCTTCCTTGAAGAGAAAACTCTAACTGAAGCTAGTACAATTAAAATATCATTTGTTTCCTGTAATAAGTACAAGTTCATTGATACTTTTATGACTGTTCCGGACTTCTTGAATTCATTTACTTTTACTGAAGCACTTAGTTTGAAAGATTTAGCTATGTTTACGTTGCCCCCTGATTCTGCTAGGAATTTTAAGTCCTGCATGACAAAGATAGCCACTCAAAAGGAACATGAAAATCTTAACGAATTTAGTGGTTTCCTTTATGGTTTTGAAAAAGAAGAGGAAGGAAACAAATTCAATATGTGCTGTTTCCATGCTCGCCCTGTTCAACAAGTTCCTATTAAGGACAAATATGTTGGAGAATACAAAATTTCTCGTGGTTACTTTTATGCTGCTCCTACTGATAAAGGTGATTGTGGGACTCCACTATATTTCCATAATAGGAAGTTACCAGAATCCCGAGTGTTTGGTCTACATGTAGCTGGATATATGGGACAATGTACTGGCATGTCTTCAGCCCTAGTTCGAGAAGAAGTAGAAGAAGGTTTGGCTCAAATTTCAAAGAAAGTTATTCTTGTTGAAGAAGAGGTGCCTTTAGTACCTCAGATGGATTACTCTCTTTCTAATAATCAATTTACTGCTGTGGCTCAATTAGATGTCAAGATCAATTCCCCGTCCAAAACAAACATCCGAAAGAGTCCATTATACGGTGCTTGGGGACCTGCTCTGACAAAGCCTGCAAGATTAACAAAATTTGTTAATAAAGTGGGTATAGAAAAGGATCCTCGAGAAATTGCCCTGTCCAAATATGGAGGTAATGGTTTCATTATATCGCAAGCGAAAGTAAATTTGCTCACTGATATCTATTACAATGATCTCATGGCCGCAAGTGAAAAGATTGTGGAACCTAGAGTTTTAACTTTTGAAGAAGCAGTTTTAGGAATAGAGAATGATGATGATTTTGATTCTATTTCAAGAAATACCAGTCCTGGATTTCCTTTTATTTTGGATAAAGAAATAGTCAAAATGGGAGGAAAGAAATACTGGTTTGGCAATTCGGAAAATTTTGATATGGAAAATGATCGGGTCGAAAAGCTTAAACTTGAAACCGAAATGGTTGAAAATTACGCCAAAAAAGGCATTAGAAGGCAACACGTCTTCGTTGATTGCCTTAAAGACGAAAGAAGACCAATTAATAAAGTGGAAGATGGGAAGACAAGAATGTTTTCAACCACACCTTTGATTTACCTTATTCTCGTTAGAAAATACTTTGGTACTTTTGTCTCAACCTTCGTTAAAAATCGAATTAATAATGGAAGTGCTATTGGAGTAAATCCATATAGTACAGAATGGCAAGCTCTTGCAGACAAGTTGACTCAATTTGGAGAAAACAATATAGGTGCAGGAGACTATAGTGCTTTTGATGGAAGTGAAAAACCAATTATTCACTCTATGATTCTTGAAATTATTAATAGATTTTATCCAAATGCTACTTCCGAAGAAAATTTGGTTAGGACAGTACTCTGGGCAGAATTGGTAAATTCCAAACACGCTTTTGGAGATATTTTGTACCAATGGGTATCCTCGTTACCAAGTGGTCATCCTCTTACTGCTATAGTCAATACACTCTATAATGGAATTGCGCTGAGATTTGCTTGGGCTGAAGCAGTTGAGTGGAATGTTTTGCTTTGTTCTCTCTTTTCCTCCTATGTTTATATGATTGCGCTGGGAGATGATAATGCTTTTGGTGTTCATGATGATTTTAAACATGTTTTCAATGAGATGACTTTGGGAACACACTTGGCTAAAATTGGCTTGACTTACACAACTGAACTTAAAGGTGTTGCAACCATTCCTTTGCGACATATTTCGGAAATAGCTTTTCTCAAAAGAAAATTCATCTATAATCCTGAACTGTGCCGTATAGTAGCGCCTATTGACATTAAAGTGATTCTTGAAACTCCTTATTGGACAAAAGAATCAGATAAGTGGACAATAACGAAAGATAATTTCGAATTTGCTTTGTCTGAATTATCTTTACATGGGAAAGAAACTTTTGAACTGTATGCTAGCAAAATGATTCCTATTGCTAGAACTATACTTTCTGGTGGAGGATTGCAATACACTCCTATCAGACATACTTACATGAGTAACCTTTTGTTCGTTTGCGCTGAACAGTATGTATTCTAATCGCTTGTTTTCTTTTTACTTTCTTTTTCTTTTAATAAAATTTTAAAAATCCAAAAACAATTTAAAATACTAAAATCTAAAACAATTGCCCTCAGCAAGGCGTTAAAAGGCTGCTTTGAACAATATGACATTAAGTTCCAATTACGAATACGAAGATGTTTGCGCTCCTTTATGCTTAGAGGAGGTCGTGCGACCCGAAATTATAAGCAACCAAAAAGAGGTTTTTGAGAGTTACTCTTCTCTCCCACCACATGAAGATACAGATTTCACACATCCTAATTTCTTTGAAGTTTTATTTCTCGAACCACAAAGTGGAGTAGCTAGTCCTGGAACAGATCATGTAGAAGCTGCACTCATTACTGGTGATACACAAGAGGGTACTACACTTAAAACAGTTACAGATGCTGTGGTGAAAATAGCAGATAAACCAATGCATGCTGATATATTGGCATCTTTGAAAGCGACAGCTTCTGATAGAACTGATGTTTCCATTAAGTCTTTCTTAGCCAAACCAGTTGAATTTGCCAGTGGTAACTTAGCAACTACAGATACATCCAGTACGTTTACTTATAACAGAGTATTTGGCACGATAATGTCAAATACAATGTTAAAAGAAAAATTACGAGGTACCTTCGCTTTTAGAGCAACAGCTATTATTACCCTTACAGTAAATGCTACCAGATTCCAACAAGGTAGATATATTCTAGCTTTCATTCCAAATGGAGGAGGAAATAATAATAACACTGCTTGGAATGTTTTGCACGATTATGATAGGACAATTCGTACTCAATTGCCACATGTAGAGTTAGACTTGGCCCTTGACACACAAGTGCAATTACGCATTCCATATGTTGCTTTCTGTAATGCTGCCCCAGTACCTACAGACACGCAACCTAATTGGGGTATAGGAGAACCAGGAAGATTCAAGTTGTCTCCTTATTATCCTCTAGTTGCGGGTTCTGGTTCCACTACTGCCTCTTATACGTTGTGGGTACATTACGAAGATGTCGAGTTATTAGGTAATATGGCTCCTCAAATGGGCACTCCTCGTTCAAATGTTCGAGGTAAATCTAAAGGAAATGCACAACAACAAGAACAACGCCAACCTGGGTTTGTTGAAAGTTCAGCCAGAATAGTGGGTAAAGTTGCAGACGTGTTACGTCCTGTACCCCTATTGAGTGCTATTGCTGGACCAGTTTCCTGGGTAGCTGACAAAGTAGCTGGAGTAGCTTCCATATTTGGGTGGTCTTCTCCGTTGAGTATCGAGGATACACAAAGAAATCACCTAGAAATAATGCCTTACTTTACCCATAGTGATGCCAAAGTGGTTGCTAATAAACTCAGTGTTAAGAAAGATAACATGATAGAAGTGGTTCCAGGTTTTGCTTCTAGTGACGTAGATGAGCTAGCTATTGATTATATCAAAGACATTTATGCATTTTATAATAGTTATGATATAACTACTGCAACCGCTGATGGTGCAGTTGTAGCCACTATCTCGTTATCTCCTTCCACATTCTTTAACAGATATGCAGGAAATTCGGCAACAGATATTATATCTCCGACGCCTATTGCATACTTATCTTCTTTATTCACTTACTATAGGGGAGGTTTGAAATTCAAATTCAAGGTCGTCAAAACTGAATTTCACTCTGGTCGTATAATGGTAGCCTTTTTTCCTTATACTTCTTCCTTCTCCGGTGCTATAGCGTGGACTACTGCCGATGCGGATTACGTTCACAAGACTGTGATTGACTTAAGATCAGTCAATGAGTTTGAGTTTGAAGTTCCATGGGTATCTACTACCTCATGGAAAGCTACTGGAAACTTACCAACAAGTGCTAATGCTACTTACATATCTAGCACTGAGCCTTTTGGTGTTCTTAAAATTTTCAACTTGCAACCTTTAATAGCTCCTAGTACCGTATCTTCCACTATAACTTTGCTGGTGGAAGTTAAAGGAGCAGCTGATTTGAGTTTCGCAGTACCACGATCTTCAACTTATACTACAATCTTACCCATGGCTATTCAGGCTGGAGTACCAAATGAAGGACAAATGGATTTGGGTGTTATCGGTGGAGCCTCTACTGATCCCTATACACTGGCCCATGAAGCTTCTACTATTGGAGAGGTTATAGCCAGTCTGAGGTCCTTATTGAAGAGACCTACTTTATATACTGTTGCTGGTTCTACTTCATCCTTTGTAGACTTTATGCCTTACTCGTGCAATATAGTTGAGGATGTTATAGCAGGTTTTACGGTCGCCAATGTGAATCGTGATTTGATTTCACAACTTACTCCTATGTTTGCATTGATAAGGGGTTCTTTACGTTTTTCGTTGTTAGCTGATGACACTACTACAGCAGCGAAACAATATTGGTGGTTAAAACCCGCCACTGCTGGAGGAAGTTCCAGCAATGTACCCTGTATTTTTAGTAATACAGTATATAACAATTCCCAATTAGGTATGGCAACTAATGGGATACCTTTCGCCTACTTTAGGAGAGATTGGGGAACTTATTTAGAAATCCCTTTCTATTCCGCCAACCATTCAAAACCTAGTTGTTCTCAATTAATTTCCGCTGTGACTTGTTCAACTCCAGCTGTAGCTAATGGAGGTAACAACTTTAACTTAGTAGGAGCAGGTGCTGCTAATACTATGAATGGTTTGTTTTACAGGTGTGGAGGAGATGATTTTAACCTTGGTTATTTCGTGTCTACTACACCTCAGTTCGTCCCTGGTGGTACACTACCATAAAAGTGTATACTCTGCTCGAGTATAAGAGTATTCAATAGAGCTGTGGAGCGCTATTGTCTTAGTTCTATTCCACGTCGGTCAAATGAAACCTTTTCTTCCGGTTTCGTGTTCATTTGACAAGTTTATACTCTCCCCGGAGTCGAATTGACGTGGGAGTATGAGCCCTCTGAGGAGGCTTTACAGCATGTATGGTTTAACTATACACCTCTTATAATACCCTTTCTAGTAACGCATGAATTGAAAGTGCGGGACTAGTCTACTAGTTTATAAGAGGAGCTGCCGTGAACAATAAATACCACGGTTAG
>Ga0075501_1378249_pt1 | contig 8836 bp, 1 predicted proteins | sample DEB19_08_RNA2_FD_73452 | JGI IMG/M metagenome (GOLD analysis project Ga0075501, IMG submission 73452) | Aqueous microbial communities from the Delaware River and Bay under freshwater to marine salinity gradient to study organic matter... | ecosystem: Environmental > Aquatic > Marine > Intertidal...
ATAATCCATTCGGTTGCATGGATTGTGGATGTAATATTGGGGGTTCCGTCAGTTCATTGTGTGACAAATTGAATGGTCAATGCGTTTGTCGTCAGCGCATTCAGGGTCGAAGCTGTGACGAGCCACTACAACTCCACTACTTTCCCACTCTCTACCAGTACCAATACGAAGCTGAAGATGGGTACACCCCCACCCGATCGCCCGTTCGCTTTGGCTACGAGCAGGAACATTTCCCAGGCTATTCGTGGCGCGGATACGCCGTTTTCTCCCAAATCCAAAACGAAGTATTGCAAGATTTCCTCATTGAGAAACCGTCGCTCTACCGCATGATCTTGCGCTACGTGAATCTAAACGAAGAGACGGTCATGGCTAAAGTGAAACTCTCCCCAGAGAATCCCAACGACGCCGAACAGAATTACCTCGTGCGAATGGAACCGTCCAAAGAACCCAGGTTCGTTACAGTGGCCGGACCATCGGGTAACTTACCTACGCCCTTCATCCTCAATCCCGGCTCATGGACTGCCTCCATCGCCACCAACAAGAGCCTTCATCTCGACTACTTTGTCCTCCTCCCGGCCGCTTACTACGAAGGTACCATCCTTCAAGAGCGCGTCCTCAAGCCCTGTCTCTTTGGAGACTTGCAACAACAGACGGGTTCCTGCCGTCATTTTACTTATTCGAGTCTGGCCAATTTCGACTTTACACGGGGCGACTCGGCTTACACGCCTGAAGGAGACTCAGCTGGCGTAATTGCCGATCCGCGCACCAGCAGCAACTCGGCGTCGCTCAACGAAAGGCAATCAGAAATCACCATGGATGTAGCCGTCGCTAAGCCGGGCCACTACGTCCTGGTCTTGGCTTACGTCACTGCGGGACAGGGTCGCAGGACTTATATAGAAGTGGACGTGCAGACGGCAGCCAAAGACCGACGACAACAAGGTGTTGCCGTCCTCTACGACTGCACGATGCGCGTCAGCTGCCGCCAAGTAGTCACCGACAATGATGGCAAAATCGCTGATTTTAACTTTGAATCGGACGGCGCCAGTGTCGTCATTAAAAGCGCTTCAAGCGAAGGAGCCGACGCGGCCATTGAATCCATCACAGCCGTTCCATCATCAGAATGGTCACTTGATTACATCCAGCCGAAATCAGTCTGCGTACAGCGCGACGGTAAGTGCCTTGGTGGCAGTTTCCCGGCTGCGTCCGATTCGACACGAGTCGAGTTCGAAAGTGGCAACGTACAACAGGCTGCAAACACATTGCCCGAAGAGATTTACGACGAGAATGTCGGTCTTATCTTGTTGGACAAGCAGGAACCCATGGTGGACGTAACGGGAAAAGTTCCTCACGCCGGTTACTACGTCTTTATCGTTCACTTTTATCAACCGAATCATCCACAGTTTGACTTGGACGTCCTTTTACAAAACGGTCAATTCTACGAGGCCAAACTACCGGTACCACTTTGCCCTTCCAATTCTGGTTGCCGGTCAGTCATCCGACAAGCCAATGGCAATCAGAATTTCCAGATTCAAGAGAACTTTGTACTCACTCTCAAGTCGCCTAGTAACAAGACCAGTTGGGTTGATTATGTCTATGTTGTCCCGTCTGACGAATTCACACCGGCCCTTCTCGAAGAGTCGCCGATTGATTTAACAGCCGAGTTTATCGCCCGATGCGGTCGCAACAACTTCCAAGTGGACACGAGCGCCTCGCCAAACGATTTCTGCCGCCAGGCTGTCTTTACTCTGACCACAGAATTTAACAGCGGTGCCTTACCTTGCCAGTGCGACTTTGAAGGTTCTCTGAGCTTTGAATGCGATAAGTTTGGAGGCCAATGTCCGTGTAAGTCGGGCGTCATTGGTCGCACTTGCAGTCGCTGTCAAACGGGCTATTTTGGTTTCCCCGACTGCCGACCTTGCGATTGCCCATCGACCGCACTCTGCGACCCGAATTCCGGTTCTTGCATCTGCCCACCTCGCGTCACCGGAGCTCGTTGCGATCAATGCGACCCCAATACGTACGGCTACGATCCCATCATCGGTTGCGAGGACTGTACTTGCAACGCCCAGGGAGTTCATCAGGGCAATATGCAATGTGATTCCAATACAGGAAATTGCCAATGTAAACACAACGTCGTGGGTAGAATGTGCGAACGTTGCGCATTTGGTTACTGGGCGTTTCCATTGTCAACTTTGCGACTGCGATGTTCGTGGCTCAGCTGAGGAAATTTGCGACCAGGAGACGGCCCAGTGTTACTGTAAGGAGAACGTAGTCGGCCCAGCGTGCGATCTTTGTTCACCAGGCACTTTCAACCTGCAGGAATCAAACCCTCGCGGTTGCTCAAAGTGTTTCTGTTTCGGCAAGGCTTCTACTTGCACAACTTCGCAGCTTTTCCGATCGCACATCACCGATATGAAGAATTGGTCAGCGGCAGCTATCGTTGTCGGTAATGTCGGTTCTCGCCGATCAGTCGATCAGATACAAACTTATGACCAGACGGTAAGGGCCGTTTTAGCCGATTTCTTGCCTGAAGATGGATCGTTCTACTTCTCAGCACCTCTCACCTATTTGGGCAACAAATTGACTTCGTATGGAGGTAACCTTAATTGGACCGTAACGTATGTGGCCGGCACGGCGGGCTACGCCGTCAGCGCACCAGACGTGATCCTCATCGGTGGTGATTTGACGCTCTTCCATTTCGCTCACGAGCAACCAACATCTGCAGAGCCGTTGGGAATTTCGTTGGAGATTAACGAACGTCACTTTGTTCTTCCTTCCGGTCTTCCTGCTTCGCGCGAGAATTTACTCGTTGCCCTAAAGGACGTTCGTGGTCTCTTTATTCGCGGTTCCTACTCGGATCCGACACGTGAAGTCCGTTTGACTGGAGTCACATTGGACATTGCCGTCAGTCGAGATGTTGCAGTCGCTAACGGCGGCGCTACTGAGCTCGCCACAGCGGTGGAACAGTGTAGCTGCCCGCCCAACTATTCCGGTACTTCTTGCGAGGATTGTGCTTCTGGTTACTTCCGCGCACAGACAGGTCCATTCGGCGGCTTTTGCGTTCCTTGCCAGTGTCACGGTCACAGCGACACTTGCGACGCAGTGACGGGCAAATGCTTTGAGTGCCAAGACAACACGATCGGTGACCACTGCGAACGTTGCGATGTCGGCTACCAAGGCGACGCCACTCAGGGAACACCTTCCGACTGTCTCATCTGCGCCTGCCCGCTGCCAATCCCATCCAACAATTTTGCTCTCACTTGCGACTTTTCGCCCTCGGGAGCTGAGATGGCGTGCCAGTGCCGTCCAGGATATACGGGACCACTTTGCGAATCTTGCGCTCCGGGATTCCACGGTTCCCCTGAAGTTGTTGGCGATTTCTGCAAGCCATGCAACTGTTCGGGCAACATTGACGTCAACGATCCGCTTGCATGTGACTCGGTCAGTGGCGAGTGCTTGACCTGTTTGAACAACGCATACGGCCCCGCTTGTGGTCTCTGTGCTCCCGGATTCTATGGTGATGCCATCGCTTTAAAAGACTGTCAACGATGCCATTGTAACGAGTGCGGAACTAGCGAATGTAGCAGCTACACGGGACTCTGTCAATGTCAACCCAATGTCATCGGCGAGAAATGTGATCGCTGTGCACCGGATCATTTTGGATTCAATTCGTGTCGTGGATGTCGAGCTTGTAACTGCGGTGAAGCTTCGGAAGGAACACAGTGTGACGACAATACGGGACAGTGTCGATGCCGACCGGGTGTCTCTGGAAGAAATTGTGAAAGATGTACTGCTGGTTTCTGGAACTACACTCCATCGGGTTGCCAGTCGTGTAATTGTAACGAAGAATTTGCCGTTGGTGTCGGCTGTGATCCGCTGACGGGTCAATGCGCCTGTTTGCCAGGAGTTATTGGGGAAAAATGCGAAACTTGTCCCTACCGCTGGGTCCTTATTCCCGATGCCGGTTGTTTCGAATGCGAGTCGTGCACTCACAATCTACTAGACGTTACCGACGAATTTAAGCTGATGATAGACCCTGTCGTCGACGAATTCCGAACTGTCGCTTTGACTTATTTTACTCACCAAAAACTGGCGTCACTCAATCAGACTGCCAATGAGCTCAAAAAGGAAGTTCAACTGCTCGACGTATCACAGATTAAATTCGGACCACTCGAAGCCGTCACTGTTCAACTGGAAGCCCAGTCTCGCAGTCTCAACATCAAGGCCGGTTATGTTGCCGAAGAATCGGCTGATAAAGCGCGTGAATCTATGCGGGCACGAACCGAATCAGCCCAAGTGGAGAAACTCATTCAAGAAGCAGTTGAAAAGTCACGATCCATCATCGGTGAAGTTGCCATCTTAGCTGAGAGCCTGGAAGGTGGAGCTGGTCCTCAAATCGACAAGGCGCTAGGTGAAGCACAAATTATTTTGCAAGAGATCCGCTCGAGGAACTTTAATCAGCGCCGAAGCGGAGCGGAACAAGAATTGCAAGAGGCTATCAACTTGTTGGGTCGAATGAGAGAACAGGCCCTTCCAGTCCGAGATAACAATCTGCTTCTAGCAAGTCTTATGGCTCGCCTCAAGGATCTCATCAACCGAGTAAACGACCTCACGAGCAACATGAACCAGGCCAACAACAATGCCAAGATGGCCAACAAGAAGACGTCCGTCAATCGTGTCTCTTCTTCTCTGGGTACAGTTGCGGATATTAACCAACGCAACACTAGTGCCAGTACTCATTTGAGCGCCAGCACTCAGCTGCTAGCCAACGCCACGGCTCTGATGGAAAGCGCACGCAAGGCGCTCGTCCAACTCAAACGGGATATTGACCGAGTTAAGACATCGAAAGAGACGTTGGAACAGGCCATCAATCAGAAAGAGGATGATCTGAAGGAAGCGCGAAAGAGTCTTTACAAAGCTCAGGCCCATTCGGTCGCTTTGGGTAATCAAGCGTACGGTCTCGATGAGATGTTGGCCGATACTCGTCAGACTTCAGAAAACGCCGTTGCAGCAGCAAATTCGTACAAGAACATTATCGACGCCATTGACGAAGCCATGAATGCGGCAAAGGAAGCAAATAAGGCCGGTCTTAATGCCACTCAATTATCGTCTGGTGTTGGTGAACGCGCTCAACTGTCCAGTCAACGGTCGGAAGAGTTGCTGGCCCAAGCACGCGATGCTCTGATCCGAACTCAGACGAACCTCCAGCCACGACTATCGGCTGCTGAAATGCTCGCCAATTCCGTCGAAGAGAACAACAAACGGACTGCAGAGGGTTTGAAAGGCATCAATGAGGCACTCGACAAGCTGCCACCAAACAACAACAAAGCAGCCGGCAGGAAAGCGGTCGAAGCCGGTACACAGTCGCACAAATCAGGATCACAGGCATCAACTCGCATTGAGGGTTTGGTGGGTGAAATCCCAGCACAAACAGATCGCACTCGTCAACTGGCGCGTGACATTGAGACAGTTGCAAAGAACACTGCCAACGCCGTTCAATTGCTGGATCGTTTGATCCCCGTCTTGCCTGACCTGCGCGACCTCATTACACGCACCCAGGAGAGACAGACGATTTTCCGCAGCGTGGGCAAAGACGCCATGGAAGCTAGACTGGCTGAACTGCGCCAGAAAACTGCTCTCGCTCGTGACCAAGCAAACCGCATCAAAGTTGGTGTCACTTTCTTCCAGAACTCGACTCTCCAGTTGCGTAATCCCGAGGGACTTAGCCGAGCCGCAACAGCAAACGAATTCTCTCTCTTTTTCCGCACCAGTCAACCAGACGGTTTCCTCGCCTATTTGGGTAACGAAGTGGGAAGCAAGAAGAAGCTAAGACGCACCAAGTCTGACGACTTCATGGCCCTCGAGTTTCGTAACGGTTACCTGATGTTGACCACTGATCTGGGCTCGGGTCCGCAATCGATCACAAACGACCGCTACGTAGCTGACAACGTTTGGTATCAGGCCGTCGTTGAACGGACGGGCAAATCCATCAAGTTGACGGTGAGAGCCGAGAAAGAATTTGGTGGCGAGGAGGTAAGCGTCAAAGAGACGGTTCTTCCCGGAACATTCTCCGTTTTGAATTTGGATCAAGAAACTTCGAAACTTTTTATCGGTGGTTATCCTCGCACGGCGCGCATCCAGCCCAGCATTCAGTACGCGGCATTTGAAGGTGAAGTCGAGGAGTTGGTGGTGGGTGACGTGCCCGTTGGATTGTGGAACTTTGTCGAGGCTGAGAACATTTACGGAGCCGTGGAAAGAGACAAGCTCAAGAGTCTTCAGCAGAGCACCGGCTACCGCTTTATCGGAGAAGGTTATGCAACGTTAGACCGACGCAGTCACCGTTTCCACGACCGAGTTGACGTCCAGCTCAAATTCAAATCTTCTTCCAATGAGGGTCTCATTTTCTTGGCCGGCAAAGGACGAGAATTTATGTCCATTGAATTGGTCAACGGTGGCAAGGTCGTTTACCGCTTTAATTTGGGCGACCGGACTGTCACTTTAGCCTCACCTCAATCGTACAACGACGACAATTGGCACACGATCGAGGCTGCCCGCCGCAACTACACTGGCATCCTCAAAGTGGATGGACTGGACATTGATCAACAGAGCAGCGCCGAGAGTGGCGATTCTGAATTGGCCGTCACTGATTACATGTACTTTGGTGGTTATCCCGGATCGCACAGCTTCAAGGAGGTGACCAATGTTGACTTCGACGGCTGCATCGACGAGGTGCAAATTTCAGGAACACCTGTGGATTTGAGTCAGAACACGGAAGCGTTCGGTGTCATGGCCGGCTGCCCGACAAAAACGGCCAATATCGTCTCGTTCAAGGAAGGAGGTGCTAATTATGTCGCACTGCCTGGTGTCAACATTGAAAACTACGCTCAAGTCAGCCTCAAATTCAAGACGAGAGAAAATAATGGCCTCATCTTTTATATGGCAAACGAAGATCAGACGAACCGATTGTCTCTTGCTATGTTGGACGGCGCACTTATGCTCAAGGCTGCTCCAGGCGGCCAAGTGGCGTCAGAAATCTCGAGTAAACTCAACGACGGAGAGTGGCATGTCGTTACAGCCACTGCCGACGGCTCTCAAATTAGTCTCGTTGTTGATGACTATGACGTGTACACGTTAGATACGCCCAATAGTCCATTGATCATTCCCGCAACGCCCATCTACTTTGGCGGCGTTCCAGACTCGTTCGCGTTGGCGGCCGGCGCCGCTGCGACCGACACTCCCTTCTTGGGTTGCATTGGCGATACGACCGTCAATGGTAAATTGATCAATTACGCAACATCCACAGGCAATCAAGGCGCTTCCATAGCCAAGTGTCCTTTGCCGGATGGTTCCTCAGCTTCCGCTGGCTCCGGTTCCCCGCTGAAACCCAAACGGATTGAGGACTCTTCGACATCCATCGAAGGGGCACCAGTAGACAAAGAAGAACCTGCCAGAAAACCATCCGTCACCAGCGCTCCAGAAGTTACTACAAGAGCCGGTCCTGAACGAACACGGACGACAACTGCCATCCCAACAAGACCCAAAACTACGACAGTGGCGACAGAAACGACCACCGTTCCGATGGGACAGTGTAATCTTCCGATTCGTCCTGCAGATGATCCGGATGTCAACGACAGCAGTGGAACGCGTTTCGGCAACGTCAAATTCAGTCGACACGAGTACAACACCCTGCCTGGGCGCCACCGACAGAAATCGGATCTATCAGTCGAATTCAAAACCTCCGAACCGGACGGTATCATCTTTTATGCAGCTGAGAATCGCCACATTGACTACACTGCCCTTTACCTCAAGGATGGAAAACTTCACTTCTCGTTCAACTGCGGAACTGGACCGGCCCTTTTGGTCAGTCCAGAGTCGTACAGCGACAATCAATGGCACACAGTCATGTTTAATCGCGACCGACAAAACGGAACTCTGGTCGTCGACGATGTTGTTGTTGCCGAGGGTAGTTCACCCGGTAACACGCAAACAATCAACGTCGATCAACCACATTATCTTGGTGGTATCTCACCGGAAGTCCTAAACAATGCTCGTCACAACTTTAAGGGCGTGGAAGGTGGCTTGATTGGCTGTTTGAGAAACTTCCGAGCCAATTCTCGACCGGCAGGAGAGCCTAGCTACGTGGAAGGTGTGGAGCCTTGCTCGTCCAAAGTGGAGAGCGGTTCCTTCTTCGCCGTCGAAGGAGGATACATTAAAGCTGTGGAGAACTTCCGTGTGGGTCTCGACATTGACATCAGTATGGAGATCAAACCGAGGAGCAATTCCGGCATCCTCATGTCAGTGCACGGCAGACGAGACTTCCTTCTGCTGCAGATGGTTAACGGGGCTCTTATCTTCAGCGTGGACAACGGTCGAGGACCGATTGTGGCAACCTATGTCGCACCGCACGAACATCATCTGTGCGACGGCAAATGGCACTTCGTCCAAGCCATCAAAGCCAAGAACGTTGTCACTTTATCAGTAGACAACGTCTTTGTGGAGCCCGGCATCGGTGTGGCTGGAGTGTCGTCGACCGACACCAACAATCCGCTCTTTATCGGTGGTCACCCGAATCCGAGCAAACCACGCGGTATCAAAACCCAGGAGCAGTTTGTCGGTTGCATCCGCAATCTCAACATCAACCGCAGTCTCTACCGCTTCGGCGCCTCGCAAGCCATTGGCAGCGTCACGGCTACCACTTGTCCGACGATCTAATACAATAAAGAATCGTTCGCAATTTTAAAAAAAGATGGAAACAATCTTTTTATTCTCTCTAATAAAAACTTTTCGATTCTTTCTCTAATGTAGTAACTTGAGCTATTACACAACATAAACAAGC
>Ga0075501_1088748_pt1 | contig 8672 bp, 12 predicted proteins | sample DEB19_08_RNA2_FD_73452 | JGI IMG/M metagenome (GOLD analysis project Ga0075501, IMG submission 73452) | Aqueous microbial communities from the Delaware River and Bay under freshwater to marine salinity gradient to study organic matter... | ecosystem: Environmental > Aquatic > Marine > Intertidal...
CGTGCTTTTAGTATAATTAGTTTATAAACTGTGAACTTTTTCTTTAATCTTTGGTAACTTTCATTCTCTCAATTTCCTGCATCGAAGTAGCCTTCGTAGCTAGCTTCATCTTTCATTGACTCTCCACACTTGTCGCAGTAGTCCTGGCCGTAGTCACATGAGTTGCCGCACTTGGTGCAGCTGACCTTGATTTGGTCAGAGCTGGCGCCATAGCTGGGCACGTACGAGGTCGGGACCGAAGCCGCAGGCATATAGTATACGTTATTGTCGTCACCTACTGCCGTTGTGATGGTTGTCGTGGGCGCATTGCTGTAAGATACTGTGGTTCCGTAAGCATTGTTGGAAACGTAAGTGCCTGAGCTGTAGCTGGTGCCATAGCTGGCCTTGTAAGACGAGCTGGCCATTGAGACTCTGCTCTTCGTCACAACCTGCATCTAGAAGTTGCCCCAAGACTCCTTGGTTGGGTCAATCTTAACAAGCAGGCCGATGGACTTGGTGTCATCCTTCACCAGCTGGTCCTTGTAACCAGTGACTGGCGCTCTGGTGTTAGCTTCATTGTTGTTTTCAACAGAGAGGTTGACGTGGACTTGCATCAGCGACTGCGACTTCGACTGACAGACGACTTTCAGCAGAACAAAGCCGTTCTTTCGGTCTTGAATCCAGTCCTTGACAACAAGTTTTTCTTCGACTTCCTCCGCCAGCTACTCGGCACCGTCCACTGTTTCCGCTGCTGCAGATTACGTCTACTTCTTAATGAAATCGGCGAATTGCTGGTACGTGATCACCGAGTAATTGGGCTGTCTGAAGGCCTTATCGGGAACAGACAAATTGAACGCTCCTGTGGGGTTGCTGAACATCCACTCGCAATCAACCTCGACGAGTCTAACAATGACGCTTTCGTTCTCTTCAGTTAGAATTACTCTTTCTTCGCCAACTTGCTTGCCCACGATGATCTGCGGCGGGTAGTGGCTGATGACATCAGGGTGTTCAAATCCCATGAAGGTGTCACGAAGTCCAACAAATTAGTCATCTGGCTTAGCCTCGAGTGCTCTCTTTTCCTGCTCTTTGTTCGTTGCAACGATTTCTTCGAACTGTTGCAAGTAGTGCTCTGCCTGCACAAGCGCAGACATCCTGTTCTCGTAGTACTGGGAGTAGCCCGACGAAGCAGACGTCGCCTTTTCGAGTTCGGCGCGGTGGGTCGCAAAGTAGCTCTTGAACCAGCCGCAGTAGCTTGCATACTGGTAAGTTGGCGGAGCGCAGTTGTACACATACTTGAAAATCACTGGGTCGTTGACGCACAGCTTGAGCAGACACTTGAGCGCAATCATGCAGACCATCTCTTGCTGGCGACGAATCTTCAACAGCTGGGTCAGTAACGCGTCTTCACCAGTGCTGCCCTTGAACAGAGTTGTCTCGTAAGTGTATGCCTCGTCGTTGATCTTCTCAACAAGTTCAATGCCGTACTGATAGTTGTTCATTCGGAACTGCTTCTTGTGATGAAGTTACGGGACACCGAGCGTCCATTCAATCCTTGCCATCTTGTGCTCGTCATCGATTCGCAAGAACTTCTTGAGCAGCTTGAGATACTTTGTGACTTTATCTACTTGGTACTGGTTGATTCCTTTGATGAGGAGCTTTGCCACTTTCTTGCTCAGCCTGAAGTCGTTCTGGCACATCAGGATCACCTCCTTGCTTGAATCGCTCGAACCCATAGGCTCCATCATCTTGCCGATCATTTCCTTGCTCGCAATCATCTGCTTGGTCACGTCGGACAACGGGTAGACTTTGAGCAGTTCGTGTTCAGTCATGCTCGTTGTAATCAGCTTCACCAATGGCGTGAAATTCACCGAAATAAAAGAGCTTCCCATGCTCACTCGCTTTTCATTAAGTCCCTTGAGTGGGCTGGAGTCCTGCAGGATGAAGTCAAGCAGGTTTTCTAGCACATTGTTCTTTAAGTAGTACTCAAGTCCGACTCGCTGTGCATCATAAGTAGGGTCAATGGTTGACTCGCCGTTGATCTCGATTTCTTTCTCGATGTCTTCTGCCGAATTGAGTCCAAAGGCTCTGATGATCTCAAGGTATTGCTCAAATCTGCTCCAGGACCTGGCTGCACGCTCTTTCAGGTGGTACAAGAGCACATTTATGAACCTAGCACTGACTGCCTTGGGCAAATCGATGGCTTTGTCGGTGTCATTTCCGTTGCTGTCTTTCTCTGTGACCTTGACAGTGGCACCTGAGAGCAAGTCTTCTCTTTCGAGATACTTAAGGCGGCAGAGAAGGTACCTCATGAGCAGGCCAACGTTGTTCTGCGAAACCTTGTCTGTGCATTCAAAGAGAATTTCCATGATGCATTCAGCGGTGTTTTCTTCAAGCAAAGACAAGAGGAAGTTCTTGCAGAGCGCATCATCTTTTCTGAAAATGTTGATCATAATCTAAGCCATCACTTTCATGCCGCCGTTATTGAAACATCTTGAGAGGATTTCGATGACTGCTTTCTTGGCAATTTTGATTGCTTCAGTGTTGAGCTCGTGGTTCGCTTCCGACTTGCCTGCGTAGCTTGCCACAGTTTCGATGATCTACTTTATGAATTCAAAGAATTCCTGAGAGTAAATGTCGTTTTCGAAGGTGACACTGCTGTTGTCTTCAAAGACCTTGGCGTAGATGTCGCTGACTTCTTCATTTTCTGCACCTTCGCGGTAGTTGACAATCTTGTAGAATTCGCTTTTAGCCTCGTCTTTCATGACGTTGATGCCTTGAGTCTTGGTTTCCTCGACCTTTTCAGGCGGAACGAGAATCTTGAGACCTTTCTTCTTTCTTCGCTCGTAGAAGAGCATGTAGGCCGACTTGCCGTACGACCCTCCAAAGGACCACGCTGAGTACGCGTTGCCACTTGTCTCCTCACCGAAGCTTTCTTCTTCGAGCTTGTTGTACTGGAAGTCGCTCACACGAGAGTCATTGAACTCCATCCACGGATCATCTGAGGTCTTAAGCCAGTTGGGGTTGGCGTCATCCTCGTCGACTCCACGATTCGTGTTAATGTAAGACCAATAGTGGCCTGCGTTAGCACTACCCGAATGCATATTGACACCAACTAGCTTGTACTCGAAGCAGTCTTCTTCATCTGGGTGCACAAAGTCTTCATCTTTTGTCGCCTAAGTATCTTCTTCCTCTTAGCCTTCTTTATCTTCATTCTTCTTAGGCAGACGACCTTCGCGTCCCATCACGTCGTAGTAGCTGTAAGGCTTCAGATCCAGAATGGGCGGGAACTTGAACATTGAGTTGATCTTGTCGTTGCGGAAAGTGTCGAAGTTGAACACAATTCTCTGAAGGTGCACGATCAGCACGTTTGGTGTCTGAGAAATCAGCGTGCGCTTTGAAAGCGAGACTTTGCGGTTGCATGTCTCACAGAAGTAGTCGGTGATGAGCTCACCCTTCACTTGCTGCTCGAGAGAATCATACACCGACTTGATGTCTTTGACTGTCAGTGAAAGATTGTAGAAGTCTTCGACACGGTTCTTGACCTTGCCGCACTCCATGCAGACCATCTAGCTGCACTGTTTGCCGCCAAAGATGCTCTGGAGCAAGTACTTCCGAGTCGTTGGCTTGAGAGCTTCGTCAATTCTGTCGAACAAGATGTTGAGGAACTCCTGTGCATCCTTTTGCTCGCTCGTGTTGGTCGGGCCGCCTTCCATCTCTTTGAATGAGAAGCAGAAGCCCTTAGGGTTGTAGTCCTGGCGTTCAGAGAGTTCGAGATGAGCAATCAGGCGTTGCAGCTGGTGCAGCATATTGTCATCGAAGATCTCACCCTTGTACTCTTAGTTGTCCTCCCTGATGCCATCATTGACGCACAGAAGGTTGTAGCGGAAGGCTGGGGTCATAAAGAACTGCTGCATCATGCTGTTCATGTAACAGATGCAACCGAGATTCTTGAGACCCACGTACTTCTGCAGGGCTGCGCTCTGACCGGGTGGCTGGTAGTTCCACTTGTTGGGCTTCTTGATCTTTTCAAGCAGAGGCCCGAGTTGTTCCTTCATAAACTTGAGCATCAGAATTGGACTCTTCTTGATCAATTAGAGCAGCAAAGTGTAAGCAGCTTCTCGGCTCTTGTTGTTCTGGGTAGCGGCTGCTGTCTTCTTCTTCTTCTTTTCTGAAAGCTTGATCGAAACTTTGTCGGTTTCTCCCTGTTCCTGAGCATAGAACGACGCAAATAGGAACTCACGGAAGATTTCTCGGATGAGGTCCTTCTCTTGAACAATCTTCTCACTGACCTCCGCATCAACCTTCGTGATGATCTTGCACATAAGTTGGATCAAACCAATTCTGAACTTCTCATTGAGCTCGGCCTTTTCCTTGGCAAAGATATCGTCTTCATCGATATCCGCCGTGCTGTTGCTTTGCTTATCTGCTCTCATTTTGTCAATGATGAATGACAGAAGTGCCTCAGGGTCGAAGATCTTTTCCTGCGAGTCTGCGCTTAAGGCTTGTTTAGCATAGTAGAGGTCGATCAATTCATTGTAGAGTTCGAAGAACTGAACACACGGGAAGTCTGAAATCTTGCTGAAGTTAGCACTCAGAATTTTAATCATGAAAGAAAGAGCGACTCTTTGCTTAGCGATGGCAGAAAGCGCTGCCTTGAAATCTTGTCTAACTTTCTCTTCTCTGCAGTAAAGCACGCCGTGCATTAGGAAGTCATCAGCTGTCTAAATTTGATTTTTGTTCGTGTAGGTGGCAAAGCACGTGAACAGCGATGGTTTGTAGTTAACAATGCCAATCCAGAGACTCAAAGCATTTTCAACAATCTGTTTTTCTTCACTGGAAATATTCTCGGAAACGAGGACAGATGAGACGAGTCTCAAAATCTGCGACTGAAGCTTCTCAAAGTCGATTGACAACAAGAGTTCAGTGCCAGCTGAGTCAGCAAGCAAAGAGACAAGTTGCGCGTGTTAAGGCACTTCTTCAGTCTCTTTCTTGTCCTCTTCGACGTTATCTCTGATGCTACTCTTGCGACGGAGAAGCTGAATTGAATCAGAAGTGTCCGTATTGGGCTGGGATGCGATCGCAGCTATGATAAACACTCTCAGCAGAGTAAGCAAGAACGACTTGTTTTTGAGCTGGAAACTTGACTGGCTGGCGTTGCCGAAGTCGAGAGAAAGAATTTGCTCGACAACGAACTGGATGCCGTGCTGTTCGACGAACTGATTTGTCCAGTTGCTCTTAAGAAGTTCATATTATGCGTCTTCAATAGCGCTGCTGGACGATGGTAGTGACTGTTCGTCTTTGTCTTGCAGTTGTGGTGGCAACCAGCCAGCTCTGTTTTTTTGCTTTCCGGTGTCCTGATATTCAACGAAAAACACTCGATGGTCACCATTTTTGTTGCTGGCGCTTTAGTTTTCATTCATGAAAGCTTCAATGATCTCAAAGTTGTAAATCTGCTTGTAAACGCTGCTGTTGTTGAAGAATTTTTGCCAGTTGATCAGGCCTGTTTCAGCATCCTTGACCTGCTTCAGAGTCAGCACTTCGCGGTACATTTCTTCGTTGGTGGCCAGCATGCGGATAAGATCCCAGGCATCAGCTTGAGCTTCCTGCCTCTGATCGAGGACATCCATAAGGGTGTCGAAATGGGCTTGATTGGCGGACATGGTGAAGCGTGGCATATGCTCCTTTGACAACTCAGATTCTTCCTTGACCTTATAGATCTTCTGCATGTCTGCTCTGATGTTGTGGCACTTCAAATTCTCAAGAACGCGCTCGAGCTTGTCGGCGCAAGCGGACCTGAAGAATTCCATAAAGTGGTCTTTCGTCATTTTGCCTGTCTTCTCTCTGTCATAGATCTTAAACAGACCTTCAATACGAGAGTCCTCAGGACCGACGTCTTCATGGGTGCAGCCCTTAATAAATCTGACGGCGCTGTTCGGAGTAAAGTCTTCAGTACCTTCTTCCTTGTAGACTTCCCACCACTCTTCGAAAATTGCTCTTGCCTTTGGTGTAAAAACGCCTTTTTCGAGGAACTGGCCGGTCGGGATATCTTCGTCAACTGTAACCTTCCTGGCTGTGATCACATCTCCTTGCTTAAAGCCGAGTTGGCTAAGAACCATGCCGTTCATTGATTCATCGATAACCTTGTTGTTCGGCAGCCTGAACTCGACATGCTTCGGTGTCAGCCACAGCATTTTAGAGACTTCGCTGACAAACTCCCAGACTGTGGCACTTGTGTAGACGCCGACAACCAAATTCTGAGACTTCTGCATGGTGTTGTTCTTAATGATGATTCTGTCGAGCAGCTCACCCTTGAGAATAGCATTGTGGGGATGCACACCACCAGTGCCGCGTTTTTCGCTCTCCTTGATGATGCTCTTGAGAATGAACAAGACTCGCTTGACAATCTGGGTGTCTGAATTTTTGTTCCTGAGGATGTTCATGCACTTTTCGATCAGATCTTGTTGGATCTCGGTTGCATTCTCCGCCAAGCCTTCGTCCAAACAAAGGTATGTCTTAATCAAGAAGCTAACAGCTTTGGGCACCACTTCTTCATTCTCTGAGTTGAGGACAAGTGTCCAAATCATTTCACTCTTCTCGAGCTGGTTGGGATTAATCACAATTCTAAACGATGGCTCGTTATCTTCCTTGGCGGCGACCTCCTCTGTGGTCTTGTTTTAGAGGAAGTATGATTTCCACGCGGAGCCTTGCGTATAGTTGGTCGTTGCTTTCGGCTTGTCTTTCTTGATTCGCAGCAAATTGCTGTTGTTTTCGTTTACGGAGATGAAGTAATGTTGCAAGAACTCAAAGCCGACGAGGGGCAGAGTTTTAACGTCGAGTTGTCCGGACCTGATTAAATCAGAGTAGAACTCTCCGACTTCCTCGAGGTTAAGGATTGTCTTGTTGTTGCTGCTGGACTCACAGGCCTGCTTGCACCACGTCAGGAACTCGGTAAGGTCTGATTTGATCGGGGACTTCGAGAGAAGGTCGTATATGACCTTGAGCTATGCCTTCGAAATGATGAAATTGCTCACGCTTGCATAATAATTCAAAAATTGGAGGCGCTCGCTGATTTCTTCGGCGTGCGACGCGCTCTTTTTCTTGTAGAAATAAAGCTTGCTGCGGTCGGTCTTTGACGTGTTGGCATCTACTTTGGAGATGACAAGGTTGCAGTAGGCTTCGAGGTTGGAAAGCAAGACGGAGACGAGTTTTTTGTCTCTTTCGAGGTTGTTAAGGATGTTGTCGAAGGTTAGCTCTTTCTCGTGTGTCTCTTACGAAGAAGATTGGGGTTAGGCACTGGAGTCAGCTTCGCTTGTCGTTGTCGTCGGGGTCGTGCTGATCTGGGTGCTGTTACTGCCGCCCATGTCGTAGACGGACTCAATGGTGGCTGCATTTGTTGGGTATGTTGAGTACGAGTAAGTCGTGGCGACGGTCGTAGTAGTTGTCACGCGCTCTTTTTGGTCCTTGATCATCTTCTTGAAGACCCTGATGACTGGCAAAGACGGGTGCTCGGTAAGCTTCAGCTGGTCAACCAGTGACTCAAGCAATGGCCATTTGGACTCAATCGTCCAGAACTGGACCATGTCAGTGAACTTCTTAATGCAGTTCTCGATGAGCTCGTCGGTGTGGTGACTTGCCTCGGTGATGATCTTCCAGAAGAAATTGCTGACTTTGCTCATAAAGTCTTGGTTCTTGCAGTACTTTCCAAGCTCACTCAGCGCGTTGAACTCTTCCATTGACAGCTTGTCACTGGGAGTTGCTGTGATCTTGTTGAAGAAGTACTCGATGTGGCTCGTCTTGAGGTGGAAAGCGGTCTCGTTGATAATCTTGAACACTTCAGACTTGTAGGCTGGGGTTTCAGTCAAGTTCCAAAACAAGTCTAGCAGCTCCGGGCTCATCTTGTCCTCCTTCATGAGAAGCTTAAAGATGTCGTTGCTGCGCTGGACGAGTTGAATGTGCGTCTTCTTGGTGTCCCAGATGGTTGTAAATACTTGGTTCTCTGTCATCCAATTTATCAAAAACTCGGTAGTAAAAGCCTTGTTGCTCTGCACGTTGTTTTTCCAGAGGACTGAGTTCAGGTCTTTGATGGCGTTGATGCGGCGCTCAAGGAACTCTGAGTTGAGGCTCTTGTTGCACATCTCGAGCTTGAGTACTTCATTCTGCTGTTCGCGTTCCTCCTTGGAGAGGAAGCGGCGCGATACATTCTCGACAGACTTGAGGATGGCATCGATCTGTTCCTTGCGGATGTCTCTGAGGCTCTTGTCCGAGGCGGAAAGCAGTCTGTTTCTGATGGCCTGCGAGATGCGCTGGCCATAGGCAGCGATGAAGTCCTTATGCATGACGACAGAAGGGAGTGTCACAATTTAGGCGAAGCAGCCCAACACCGAAATGGTGAGGCTTTGGTTTTCGGCCAGCTGAGGATTCTCGAGGAGGTTGATAAGCGTGTCAAATCCACCAGCGTTGCCAAACAAGTTAATAAAATGCAGGAACTGGCTGCTGATGCACTTGAAGACTCTGGGAACGGCATAGACCTTTTCCATGCCTGGCTCTGGGTCAACGAGGTCGTCGATCTGCTCGTCGAAGTCGTCATCGTCGATGTTGAGCATTCCTTGGCGCGTTTGCCAGGGCATGATTCTTGGAGAGAAAATTGGAATCCACTCGTCGAACTTGACACTCCAACCTTCGTAGGTTCCGCG
>Ga0075501_1000737_pt1 | contig 8599 bp, 2 predicted proteins | sample DEB19_08_RNA2_FD_73452 | JGI IMG/M metagenome (GOLD analysis project Ga0075501, IMG submission 73452) | Aqueous microbial communities from the Delaware River and Bay under freshwater to marine salinity gradient to study organic matter... | ecosystem: Environmental > Aquatic > Marine > Intertidal...
TGTAATTCCATCAAAGGTCAAAAGGTTGTAATTCCATCGAGCAAAAATTCGGCACTGGGGTCAATGACTCCAAGTGCTTAAAAAACTCTTGATGTACTACAACCCCAGATTATCTCTGACGTAAAACTCACCGCAGTGAGAGAAGTGACTACAACACTTCTTTTATGTGGGCGTGGGGTCCCCAATAAGGTTATCCACGGTTGGACAACACATGAAGTAAAAACATGTAAAATCCACGCCCGTGCCCGCACTAGTTACTACAGTGGAATAGCCAAGCTCATCAGTCGCCGTTGTGTTGGCGATGTTGATCTGGACCATTGCACCTTGAACGTCCGTGTCATCGGTGGAAGAACCAGCGACATAATTCGCCGGATCGACCAACGTAAAATTGCATCCATTATAATCTTGGACATTAAACTGTACGGTGGGTGCTGCCCTAGCAGAAGTGAGCGCCATACCGGCAGCACCATCTCGTGAGAAATAGAACTGACCGAGGCGAGAACACTTTCGCGACAGCGAATCACCTCCCGGAATATTGTTTACCAGTGTGATGATTCGGTTTGTGGGAGTGACTGCTCCTGTATCGGAAGCTCGAGTGACACGAATGTCATCGGGAACGACCTTTGGACTGTTCACAGTCAGTGTATAATTGACACTACCACGTGTGCCTAGAAACATTGAAATAACCCATGGAATTGGGTGCATCGTGTTGAAGGCATAGTTGGCAGTTCCACCCGCTGCTACGACCTTGTTGGCCGTCGTAGGGAAGGAACTAGTGTAGAAACCAGGTGTGTAGGGGATCCTAAAGATACCCTTGCGGTATAGATTTGTTGCACTTGTGGCGCCATTTGGTAACGGCACCGTATCCACAACACTGGATCTATGTAAAACTTTTCGCAGTGATAAAATGGCTTCACCGAAATTTTGGTGGTACCTATCATCTGCAGTGTTGGCCTTTGTTCCAACTTGATGTTCATCACCATCATCTCCCTGCAAAGCAAAGAAGGATGGTGTTGGGCATGCGATTCCCGAAGAAATACCCCCCTTGGGGTTGTTATACTCAAAATCGTCGCCGCCACTAACGTAGAACAGCAGTGTAACTGGTGAGGCCGATGGCGCTTCTAGTGTATTGAACACACGCGCCGTGAGTACTCCATTATGATAAGCATCATCAGGAGCATTTGTACTTCCAGCTGTCCATCCCTGAGATGAGTCAGAAGTATCAGTAAGTAGCCATGCTTTGGCCTGGTGGTATGGAATGTCGAAAACTACGTCGTGAGTGTCTCCAATGTCCACGATCTGATTGTAACATACATTCAAATCTGGGTTGGTTGACGTGATGTCTCCCACAGGATCCCACGAAATCTTGATACGTCCCTTATGGTACTTGGACGCTACTACCACCATGCGAATGCGCAAACTCCCCCGCCAATTCTTAAACATATAAGCCATGTGACTTAGAGGTGTATTGTAATGGCGGTATCCCACTGTTGATGAACCAGCATTGGTGATGTTGGTCACACCCCGAAGGGTAGGAGACACCTTCGCGTTGAAGAGTTGCGTTGCTTCAGAGTCAGTTGTTGCCCAACTGGCGGCACCAAAGAATGTTTCTTTCTTCTTCAAATAGTTGATTGATAATTCATCTTCTTTGGGACCTCCCAGAAAGCTTGAGTCAATGGTGAGCTCTGCTTTTGGATCGTAGGCTAACTTCTGATATGGTACCGATATTTCGGTTGTGGCAAGTTGCGGCGCAGACATCACATACACGGGTTTCACATCATCCAAGACAGGAGGATTAGTGTATCCGAATAGTGATGCTATACTCGCAACTGCTGTCGCACCTATGTGCGTAGCACGTGCAAAAGGGCCAATGATTGGCACCTTAGACAACATGCCTGCAACTGAGGCCACAGCTGTGGCCGGTTTGGAAATACTTCCTTGTCCATATTCATCACCTTGTAGAGCGAGTTCACTCGTAGCTCCCATCAATTCCACATCCGACATCCATGCGACAGTACGCACAGTGATAGAAGTGGGTGCGGTTGCAATAGCAATGTTAAGCGGAGCAAAAGTAACGAAGGACAGGGAGCCCATATTGTCCACGTTATTGGCCAACGTGATGTCAAGCCAGTTCTTGTGATATAGAAAGGGCGCTTCAATTTCGCCGCCCTCATTGGTCTGTGGACTGATGTAGCAACCAGGAAGTTGCGAGTATGGAACCCGCAGTACCGTGTCTGTGACTGTGTTAGTGCGAATACGATTAGTACCTGATAACCCCTTGAGGGGGAAATAGCAGGCACGCATCGATCCGTACTGAAATGGAGTGGCATTGATAACCACCTTCATGTGCAATTTCCCGCGCAAGAAAGCATAATTGTTCAACTTATTCTTCACACTGGTTGTATTCAGAAAAAGTTTCCAGGGCAGGATAGTGCGGGTCACTCCGACAGGGTCAGTTGTACTCCATGAAAAGGAGTCGATGGCAACAGGGCGTGCTAGAAAGCTGCCCAATTGCAAATCAGGTGTCGAGTCGGTGAGAGCAACCACATTATGCGCATTGTCCGCTAAATGTATGTCGCCCACGGATTCTTCTTGAAACGTAGTAGTCACTTTTGTGTCCATTTCCGAATCGTCACCCTGCAATGACAAACGAGATTTATTACTCTCCGCACACGCACTCGGACGCGCATACGAAGGAGCAGTACTTTTAGTGACTGCTTCAACTGTTGTACATATATTCTCTTTTTTCGTGTTACCTGACAAATGTATAGACTCATATGAACTGCCAAATACATACAAGTTGGGTGGTCTTTTTATGTGAGCTTGATGGAGCCCTTCCAAAACCTCTCGTGGAGGACAGACCAACCCGGAAGGGTCCCTTTCTTCACCCAATGTTTGTAGGGTTCTCGCTCAAGGATACTCTTGAAGAAAGTATGATGCTTCTCAAAAGTTTCTTTGCCATAGAAGAAGAATTCAGTGTTGGCGCTACTGATCACAGCAACCATCTGTTCATCTTCAACAATGGATTTTGATGGCACCCACATAGTCAAAGACTTGTGGATGGATTCAACCTCGAGGGGGCACAAATATGCTCCCACGTCTTCATCCCAACGCCACCGCCGCTTGAGGAATGACGTATCACTAAGGTTGATGTAGGGCACGCTCTCAGCTTCCTTGTCAGCCATAGTGTATTCCACACCAATCTTGGCCAATTGCTCCTGAATTGCACCATGGTAAAACCACGGACATTGTGGAGCCACACCCATGATGTTGTCGTCACCATAAGTGAAGAGATGCACGTTCTTTCGGAAGGAAGTACACTCTCTCTGAGGATTGAGCACTGTGTACACATACCTCATATACAAGCTGTTTGCGAGTGAGTTGATGATCACTGTGAGAGGATGTCCAGAGGGATTGGTCCCAAAGAACTCCAATAGATCACCATTGAATGCAGTGACAGGGAAAGCTGTATCATGCGCAATGCAGCACAATTCACGCACCTCTTCTGGTGTGAAACCAGCTTCGGCATGCACTTTCTGAATGATTTCGAATGCTGCCAAGACGAATGTTGAAGACATACGCTTGTCAAACTTTCCGTAATCACCTGCAATGATTTGGTCCTCTCCAAAGGTAACCAGGTATTTGCGAATCTCTCCCCACTCGGGGGATTGACACACAGTACCGGGCCCCGCTTCAAATACAAATTTGTTTTTCTGGACCAGACGCACGAATGAGAGTAACCGCGAACGAACAACGAGACTCCAATCAACTGGAGCTCCCGTGAACACGCGAGTTTTCTTCTTCGCAACCTTTGCTAAACTGGTGGGTTCATCTTTAAGATGTCCCTTGAAGACAGGATAAGAACGACGTCCCTCGCGATAGCAAGTTTCAATGTGCTCCACGCGCTCCATGACCTCTGGTTTGAACGAAACCCCCTCAGGGTACGTCTCATCAGGATCAGAAACGAGGAAACGCTTCTTTGTCGTATTCCAGGGATGACCCATCGAGGAACTCTTGTTCACCCCATCAATGAATTTGACACCCGGCAAACCGTTGACGGATGCGCGGTGTGACAAAAACACCAGTTCCTTCTTCCACTCATCACCATGAGACTCCTTGAGCTCGTGGATGATATCGTGCGTGAAAGCCTCAACACATGCAAACAACACATCCTCCTGGATGGGCACGTCTGGCTTGATCATCTCGACCAAGTTCAACTTCCACGGTTCGTACCCGGACATAGCGGGTTTTCCATGCGCAATCTCAACATCAAAATGTTCCTGCATTTCAGCACACAGAACTGTAGGGCACACACTGCTTTTGGGCTTTGCACGGAAACCAATAAGGCTACCATAGCACTTGAGTGTGCCTTCCGGTAGATACCGGATCATACTGCGATGGTGTGGCTCTGTAAGAGCTGGTTCGCCATGCAGTGTGAGCTGGGGTTCACCACCACCGTTCACAACGACGTCCTCTCCGATGAGATTCTCAATCTCACTCTTCAGAGGGACATTGTACGCTGCTGTGTAGTTGTGCCCCAGTGTGTGGATACCAATAACGATTGGTCCTTGCGGTGTTTGAGCGACACCAAGCGAACCACAGTCACCTTTCTTCGTGGGCACTGTACTGTTCGCCATGTAAATGGGCATGTGATGGTTCAGAGCTGTGATTTCAAAAGAATCCATATATTGTGCCTGAAATTGCTCAACATATTCGACTGTACCATCTTCGATGCGACGCACACACACTACCTTGGAAACACCAACACTCGTATTGGCCCAGAACTTGGTGATGTCCTTGAAAGGCGGTAAACACCTGACTCGGAGCAACACATAATCCTTCAAAACGAGCTGCTTGATATCTCCTCGGTTGAATGTGTACGTGACGTTGCTATTGACACCCTGGGAAGGGGTCATGGTGGTGATTTTCATCGTGATTCGATCACCCAGCACACGTGTAATGATGTGGTTGTTCAAAAGTAGCCATTGGCCACACACGAACACACCACTACATTTCATGCGACCACCCTCGCAACCTGTGAGGTCCAAATGGACACAATTGGCCGCAAAGAGATCGCGGATCTCAGCTGGCGATAGATTCGCTCTACTCCGGCTGGCCAACGGCACATCAAACGTGTTCAATGTAACCGTCGGGTTGTACCACACATTCTGTGAGTCTTCCTTGGCGAGCTGAGATTCGACGGTGCCATAAACATTGCCCTGGGGCTCAATGTCACCATCATCTTCTTGTGGTTCATCCTCCGTCATAATCGTCGTGGGTTCATCCGTCACTTCGGTGACTATGATGTCCTCTTCCTCAACGACTGGTTCAGGTGCTTTCTTTTGAGAGCGAGCCATAACATGTTTGTGTGTGCTCGTTGCCAACTTGTAACCAACATAGGTCACCAAAATGGCTTGACCAAAAGTCAACATTTGACGCACGCTGATCTTCAAACTCTTGTGTCGGCCTGAGGCCAGAATACCAAGAAGTTTGATTTCAATCGATGCGTCTAGCAAGGACGCCAACATGCGAAAACCCATACGCACCCCATAGAAGCGTGTAAACCATAACACAACGCTCCAACAGAGGACATTTGCGATAATGTTTGCAAAAATCTGCCAAAGGACAGACACTGCATATGCTGCAAGACCAGCACTCACTGCGCCTTGTGCACAGTCGCACTCTTTGCTAGGCATAAAGCACAACCTACACACGTCAATGGAACGCATGATCTCATCACACTTTCGTGATTTCGCTTGGTTCTCGATGTGTTCAACTGTGTACTCTCCAAAACTTTTGAGGAAGAGTTTCACATCATCATATTCCTTTTGGAATACAGGTTTGGCAATCATACGATCACCAAGTTCAGTGGGCACCAGCTTATACACCTTGAACTTCCAATAATCTGGATAAGAATCCGTGATTGGAGTAAGTTTCTTTGGATCAATGAATTTCCCATTCTCGTGGATATAATCATCCTTGGGGACGACTTCCACAACAAAAGGTAAGCGCCGTTGAACGGCGACTGGGCACTGAAAGTAGTGGGAGGCGTTGAGGTCAATCACATTGGATGTGGCAATAACCAACTCTGCTCGAACAGGTGTTTTGCCTTTGTCTTCCAACGCAGCCTGAGGAGGCACGTATGGAACATTGTTGACCACGTTCAACATCTCTTTGAGAGTGGGATCCACCTCAGACGCTTTCTTCGGAAGGACGTACGCAATGTCGTCCAATTGGATACACCACTTGCTGGAGTCAAATCCACTCCAGTACTCATCAGTGGGGTTGCGAACATAACGATAATGATCATCAACGTCCAACTGATGGAGTTTGCCGTAGTAATAGTACATCATCTTAGAGATGGTGGACTTCGCAACGCTTGAAAAACCATAAAGGAGAATACCCGCGGGGGCATCTCGTTCTTGTTGCGCAGCTCGGCGTGTCAACTCAATGTTCTTGAGAAGTTTCATCGAGTCGAGTTTCTTCTTCATGTTCGCGCCGGCACCGCCGGCAATCGAACGCGTATACGCACATATGGCGTCACCCTTCTCGATACAATCGTGAAGGTCGGAAATAAAAGCGAAATAGCTCGTTCCGTGTACCTTGAGGTTGGCCGTGAAAGGTGCAAGACCAATCAAACGGTCGGCTTCTTTGAGCCACTCGAGATATGCAACGTCATCGTGAATGAGTGCTTGCCACATGCCCGTTTCCAGGAACGTATCCAAACGCTCACATACGGCAAGTGCCGTGTCAAAGATGTGCATTGCCATTGATGCTGAATCCTGAAGATCACACTTGTATGATTGTGAGAGACGCTTGAAAGCCTCAAAGTCGATCTCCTTTCCAAAGTGGGACAAATATCCCTGGACAAGGAGGTACGCATAGGCCTTGCGAATCCTAGTGAAAAGACTGTTTTCTCCAGTCATTCCCTTGCAATGGTTGAATAGATCACGCCCCTGACGGAGGTAGTTTGTAAATCGACCTTGCAACTCATCTTCTGGTTCATTGTCCGAAAGGATGACTTTCAGGACAGAAGTTGATACTGACTTCTTTGTCAGTAGTTTGTATGCTAGCGCCATAAGGGTAGCATAGTCCGTGTACGTCTCGCACTTGCGAAACCAATACACAGTTTGGAAGAAGCTCTCAAAGAGATCAAGCATCCATTCATGTTTTTTGTCACACCCAGTACGGAATGTGGACAACATCTTTCCAATGCTGGAGACAACATGTTCATCAGCCGTGTCCATGAAATTGGCCTGCAATTCAAACATGCCATATTCACGAAGCACTTGTTTTTCACACTCACGAACATGAGTATAGAGTCGGTAAGGTTCATCGGAGCCTCCCAACAAACGCACGCTCATCGTGATGAATGCACCATCATGTAGCGCATACTCACGTAGAGCAATATCTTCACGGACAGGCTTTCCGTGGTGCGAGAACCAATGGTCCACGCTGTTGATTCGATACCTGTAACAGAGTTCGCGCATAGTCTCATCAAGAGACGCGCAAACTGGAATGTTGACGGCACCACACTGAATAGTGAAGTGCACGTCAGTGCCACAAATATAGACCTTGTTAGTCTTGTGGCTAGGCTTTGTCGTGTGCTTCTGATACACACGCTCTTTCGCGGTTTTCATGCGATCAATGCGTCGCTGCAACACGATCCACTTAAAGAAGTTGGACGTTGCGTCTTGCGAGGCTCGAAGCGATTCAATCGTGACTGGGGAAGTATTAGCGTCGGTGAAGTTCTTGAGTGCCATTGTAAACTAATTCGACTGTTGGTTATACCCATTAAAGGGGACACTGTTTCTACATTTTCGGTTTTCATCAAACTGACAATAAACTCACTACATTGAAATGCAACATTGAAATGAACTTTCTTTTTTCTTATATACCTGGATTTAAGCCCCAGAGGACTCAATCCTAGTGTAGTGTTGCGATTGTGGAACTTCCCAGTAACCACAATTCATGTGCTACAAGACACCAATGCAAATCTTATGAGTGGATAGCTCGTTCAACTCAACGGTTTTCTTTCCTAGGCGTTTGACGCGGTCGACAAAGAATCTCAACTAGAGGTTGGGTTTCCTTGGAGATCTAAGCGAACAACAACGTCGTTAACTGAAGGACTATACCGTGTATTATCTACTAGAGTTCAAAACACAATCATCACAAAGATGAAGTATACGTGTATCTTTTGTTTTTCTATATACAAATATACATACGCAAATATATAATATGGGAGCACTGTGCTCCCATCTGCCACCATGAGAGGTGGGGCAAATACCCAAGATTGGGTAAAGTTGGGTACTCCAAATATGGAGTGTTGAAACCAAACGTTGATAACGTATGGAGTTCAAACTGGGGTAGTCATGATAATAAAAAGTGGTCTCAGCAAAACTGTAATTCCCGTGCCGCTCGAGGCGGCGTAACTCGGACTGCAATCCTGCAAATCACGCATTCAAACTGTGAAGTATTCCTAGTACATCGAGGCCTTTTAGTTACACAGAATGAGACAGACTGACTTACACAAAAGTTCCGATGTGAGGGACAGACGGCGACCACCGTCCTAGGGTCAAAGACCCCTAGAAAGTAATTG
>Ga0075501_1037127_pt1 | contig 8436 bp, 17 predicted proteins | sample DEB19_08_RNA2_FD_73452 | JGI IMG/M metagenome (GOLD analysis project Ga0075501, IMG submission 73452) | Aqueous microbial communities from the Delaware River and Bay under freshwater to marine salinity gradient to study organic matter... | ecosystem: Environmental > Aquatic > Marine > Intertidal...
AAAATATCTAAAAAGATAAAATTATAAAAATTTCTACAGTTCACCTAATGTCATTTGTATTTAATGTATTACTCCGAAATTATTCATGAGTCTAGGTATTTTAGGGACAAAATTAGGGATGACCCAGATATTTGATGAATCAGGATTCGCAACTCCTGTAACAGTAATAAAAGCCGGCCCTTGCGTTGTAACGCAAATAAAAAGCAGAGAAAAAGAAGGGTATGATGCGATTCAATTAGGATATGCAGAAACTTCAGAAAAAAAACTAAGTAAACCAGAATTAGGACATTTCCATAAATTAAATTTACCTGCTCTGAAGCATTTAAAAGAGTATAAGGTACCGTCAGTCGACAAATTCAAAATTGCAGATAAAATTAGCGTAAATATTTTTACTATAGGTCAATTAGTTTCCGTTTCCGGAAAGAGCATAGGAAAAGGATTTGCAGGTACAATAAAACGATATAACTTTACACGTGGTCCAATGACTCATGGTTCAAAAAACCATAGAGAACCAGGATCTATCGGTCAAGGAACAACTCCAGGCCGAGTATTTCCGGGGAAAAAAATGGCCGGAAGATTAGGAGGGGGTCAAACTACAATAAAAAATTTACAAGTAATTTATATAAACACAGAAAATAATCTGCTAGTACTGAAAGGTGCAGTACCTGGAAAAGCGGGTAATTTATTAAGTGTAAAATAAATGTAAACTTTTTGATTTAGAGAACAGTATAGGAAAAACACAATTATGGCAGTAGTAGAAACACTAAATTACAAAGTTAAAAATGTAATTAAAGAAGCAGACTCTTCTGAACGAGCTGTAACTTTAAAATTAAATGTTGTTCAAAATAATTCAAAATATCTTATTCACAGAGCTATTGTAACTCAAGACAATCAAGCTAGACAAGGTAACAGTTGTACAAAAACAAGAAGCGAAGTTAGAGCAGGTGGAAAAAAACCTTGGAAACAGAAAGGAACTGGGCAAGCTCGATCTGGTTCAAAAAATTCCCCATTATGGAATGGAGGTGGTGTAGCTTTTGGTCCCAAGCCACGTCTATATAAAACAAAAATAAATGCTAAAGAATGGAAACTGGCGTTACAAACAGCATTATTCAACTCTAGTAATAAAATTACAGTAGTTGAAAAATTCATGGATGGAATAGATAAACCTAACACTAAAAAAGTTGTAGAAAGATTAAAAAAGGTAACTGATTTAACAACTAGAACGTTATTGGTAATCAATACACCAGATCCAACTACAACCTTATCACTAAGAAATGTAGATAAGTTAGATATTCTCTACTCTAATACATTAAATGTAAAAAACATATTAATGGCTAAGAATATAATAATAACTGCAGACGCTTTAGAGAATATACAAAAAACATATCATGATTAAACAAGATACAAGACTTCTTATTGACTTAATTAAATATCCTATAATTACGGACAAAGCTACAAGATTATTAGAATCCAATCAGTATAGCTTCGCAACTGATTCTAAAGCTACTAAAACGGATATCAGATTAGCTATTGAATATTTATTTCAAGTAAAGGTTACTTCCGTAAATACCTACAATACTCCTAAAAAAACGAGACGAATTGGAAGATTTGTAGGGAATAAAACAAATTACAAAAGAGCTATCGTTACATTAGCAACAGGTAACTCTATAAACCTTTTTTCTGAAACCTAACAACTAGTTCTATTGTTTTTAACTAATTAACAGAAAATACATTATGGCAATACGAATTTATAAATCTTATACTCCAGGCACTCGTGGTAAATCTAATTCTGACTTTTCTGAAATAACAAAACAAAAACCAGAAAAATCTTTATTAGCAAAAAAAGTTTCAACTGGAGGCCGTAATAACAGAGGTGTTATTACAACAAGACATAAAGGTGGAGGACATAAACAACGTTATAGAATTATTGATTTTAGACGGAAAAAATCTAACGTAGAAGCAAAAGTAGCAGCTATTGAATATGATCCAAATAGAAATGCAAGAATAGCTTTATTACATTATAAAGATGGAGAGAAAAGCTACATCTTACAACCTAGAACCTTAAATGTTGGGGATACAATTTCGTCCGGAGAAAATGCACCACTAGAAGTAGGAAATGCTTTACCATTAGGTAACATTCCACTAGGAATATCTGTACACAATATTGAATTGACTCCAGGAAAAGGTGGGCAATTAGCTCGATCCGCAGGTTCTTATGCTCAATTAGTAGCTAAAGAAGGTAACTTTGTCACATTAAAATTACCTTCAAATGAAGTCCGATTAGTAAATAACAGATGTTATGCTACCATCGGGCAAGTAGGTAATGTGGAGCATAGTAATATCAGATCCGGTAAAGCTGGTCGTCATCGATGGTTAGGTATTAGACCTACCGTTAGAGGAGTAGTTATGAACCCAGTGGATCACCCACATGGTGGTGGTGAAGGAAGATCACCTATAGGAAGAGCAAGACCAGTTACTCCTTGGGGTAAACCAGCATTAGGAGTTAAAACAAGAAAAAGAAATAAATATAGTGATTTTTGTATTATTCGTAGACGTAACTAAAAAGAAAAACCAATACTAACTTAAAAATAAAATAAAAAATGAGTCGTTCACTCCGTAAAGGACCTTTCGTAGAATCACAACTGTCAAAAAGAATAGATAGCCTAAATGCCGGTGGAAAAGCGACAACTATAAAAACTTGGTCTAGAGCTTCTACAATATTACCTACTATGGTAGGTCATACAATTGCTGTATACAATGGGAAACAACATGTACCAGTATATGTTTCAGAACAAATGGTGGGTCACAAATTAGGAGAATTTTCTCCAACACGTACATTTAGATCACATGTAAAAAGTGATAAAAAAGCAAAACGTTAAAACTGAGAATCAATATTGTATATGAGCGCCAATTTAGTAAATACAGAAGTTAAAGCAGTTGCGAAGTATATTAGAATGTCACCTAATAAAGTAAGAAGAGTTTTAAATCAAATTAGAGGTAAATCTTACAAGGAAGCTCTAATGTTATTAGAATTTATGCCTTACTCAGCCTGTAAACCAGTTTTACAAGTGCTGCAATCTGCTGCAGCGAATGCACAAAATAACAATGGAATGCAAAAAAATCAGTTACTAGTTAACAAAGCGTATGCAGACCAAGGACCTATATTAAAACGTTTTAGACCAAGATCACAAGGTAGAGGATTTAAAATACAAAAACCGACATGTCATATTACAGTATATGTAAGTAATGAAGTGTAGTTTTCTCTATTCAATTTTATATTAACTACTGCAACACCATTTATAAGGAAAAATTATCGTGGGACAAAAAACACATCCATTGGGATTCCGATTAGGAATTACACAAACACATCGTTCATCTTGGTTCGAAGTAGCCAAAAATTATCCGAAAACTTTAGAAGAAGATTTTATTATTAGATCTTATGTAGAAAAAGAAGCTAGTAGCGCAGGCTTATCAAAAGTCTTAATAAATAGAAAATCAGATCAAATTGAAATCGATATCCATGCGTCAAGACCAGGGGTAATTGTAGGTCGTTCTGGTAGTGGTATAGAAAAAATGAAACTACAATTAAATAAACTTACTAAAAATACAAAACAAATACGCATTAATGTAAGCGAACTACCAAAACCAGATGGTGATGCTGCTTTAATTGCAGAATTTATTGCACAGCAACTGGAAAAACGTGTGGCTTTTAGACGCGCTACGCGTCAAGCGATACAAAAAGCACAAAGAGCGGATGTTAAAGGAATAAAAGTACAAGTATCTGGACGTCTTAACGGAGCTGAAATAGCGAGAACAGAATGGGTACGTGAAGGCCGTGTGCCACTACAAACGCTTAGGGCTGATATAGATTATGCAACAAAAAAAGCTTTTACTATCTATGGAATCTTAGGTATAAAAGTATGGGTATTTAACGGAGAAGTTACCCCAACTATGTCTCAAAAAATAGATGTTTAAGCAAAAATAAACAATTAATAGTATAAATCAAGATGCTTAGTCCAAAAAGAACAAAATATCGTAAGCCGCATAGAGGTAGACTTCGTGGTACTGCTACACGTGGAAATAGTGTAGTTTTTGGAGACTACGGATTACAAGCTTTGGAACCTACGTGGTTAACATCACGTCAGATAGAAGCAACTAGACGATCTATCACAAGATTTGTAAAACGAAGCGGAAAATTATGGATTAGAGTGTTTCCAGACAAATCCATTACAGCAAGAGCTGCAGAATCCCGTATGGGATCTGGTAAAGGTGCTCCTGACTATTGGGTAGCTGTTATAAAACCTGGTCATGTTCTATTCGAAATAAATGGGGTTTCCCAGCTAGTAGCTTATGAAGCACTAAAAAATGCTTCTTATAAATTACCTATCAAAACAAAATTTATAGGACGAGAAAACTAATTATGGCTTTTACAACCTTCGAAGAACTAAAACAATTAAATGATGAAATGCTATCAAATGCAATATTAGATAGCAAAAAACAACTTTTTGAATTGAGACTACAAAGAGCAACTCGTCAATCTTTTAAACCTCATTTATTCAAACATTTGAAACGTAAAGTTGCTCAACTATTAACTATAGAAAGAAATAGAAAAAATTAAATATCAAACATAAAAAGATAAATTATGGCTCTTAAAGAAAGATACGGAACAGTTGTAAGTGACAAAATGGATAAAACAGTTATTGTATCAATTGAAAATAAAATTACTCATAAAAAATATGGGAAAATCGTATCAAAAACTAAACGATACAAAGTTCATGACGAAAACAATGAATGTAACATTGGAGATTACGTTATTATTTCTGAAACACGACCTTTAAGCAAAACGAAGAGATGGCAGTTAAAAGAAATTAAACAAAAGTATATACAATTAAATACAGAAAGTATTGGAGATTAAAGAATTATGATACAAACTCAAACTTATCTGAATGTAGCAGACAACAGTGGTGCAAAACAAATTATGTGTATAAGAATTCTAGGAAGTAATAGAAACTATGCCCACATTGGAGATGTTATTATAGGAGTAGTTAAAGTGGCATCTCCTAATATGCCCGTTAAAAGATCTGACGTCGTTAGAGCGGTAGTTATGAGGACTAAAAAAACAATCAAAAGAAAAGATGGAATGTCTATACGATTTGACGATAACGCAGCAGTAATTATAAATAAAGAAAACAATCCAAGAGGAACTAGAGTATTTGGTCCTGTAGCAAAAGAATTACGTGACAAAGACTTTACAAAAATTGTATCTCTTGCACCGGAGGTATTGTAATGATAAAAAAACAAAACACAAAATTCCCAAATCATATAAAACAGGGAGATACAGTCAAAATCTTGTCTGGTAAAGACAAAGGTAAAATTGGTGAAATTATAAAAATTAACAAAACAGCTAATCAAGTAGTAGTTAAGGAAATAAATATCAAAAGGAAACATGTAAAACCAACAAGAGAAGGTGATGTAGGAAAAATTTCACAATTTGAAGGGGCTATTCATAGTTCTAACGTTATGTTGTATAACACAGAAGAAAAAATAGCGAGCAGAGTAACCTATAAAGAAAACGAAGAAGGGAAAAAGATTCGCATATTTAAAAAACTACTAACTAAAAAGTAAGTCATGAACACAAAATTACGATCACACTATAAAGAAAAAATCGTACCATCTCTAATGGAACAATTTAAATACGAAAATATTCATGAAGTTCCAAAAATTACTAAAATAGTAATAAATAGAGGTCTTGGAGAAGCATCAAGAAATAATAAAGCTTTAGAAAATAGTGTAAAAGAAATTGCTTTAATTACAGGACAACAACCTGTTGTAACTAAAGCTCGTAAATCGGTTGCTGGATTTAAAATTAGAGAAGGAGTACCTGTAGGTATTGCCGTTACTTTGCGAAAAAACTTAATGTATTCCTTTTTAGAAAGATTTATTAATTTAGCTCTTCCTAGAATTAGAGATTTTAAAGGTATTAGTATAAAATCATTTGACGGAAGAGGAAATTACAATATTGGGATAAAAGAGCAACTAATGTTCCCAGAAATCGAATATGACAAAATAGACCAAATCAGAGGTCTAGATATAGCGATAACAACAACAGCAAAAACACAACAAGAAGGTATAGCCCTTTTAAAAGCATTAGGTATGCCTTTTAACGACAATTAAAAAAATTAAAAAATAAATATATATAGAAGGAGGCATAGAGTGGTTAATGATACGATAGCAGATATGCTAACTCGAGTGCGTAATGCTAATTTAGCACGCCATCAAATTGTACAGGTTCCTGCTACGAAAATGACAAAAAATATTGCAGCAGTGTTACATGAAGAAGGTTTTATACAAAGTGTCGAAGAAATAGGAGAAAATTTAGCCCAACAATTACTTATATCGTTGAAATATAAAGGCAAAACTCGCCAACCTGTTATAACAGCATTAAAACGAATCAGTAAACCTGGACTACGTATATACGCAAACCGAAAAGAACTTCCACGTGTTTTAGGAGGATTAGGAATAGCATTAATTTCTACTCCACAAGGAATAATGACCGATACTAAAGCAAGAAGCCAAGGTTTAGGTGGTGAAGTATTATGCTACATTTGGTAATTCTAAGTCCCAAAATAAATTTAAAGACGACTCAAAGGGTGAAAGCATAAGAAGTAGTAATTTAATATAGTAAACAAACAACTCAAGTAACAAAAAATTAGTAGAAATATGTCAAGAATAGGAAAAATCCCAGTAAAAGTCCCAGACAAAATCACTGTCACAATTGAAAAAAATAATATTACAGTGAAAGGACCTAAAGGACAATTATCTAGAATAATACCAGACAATGTGGTCCTAAATAAAGAAAACGATAAAATCCAAGTTTCCGCAAAAGATACGTCTATGAAATCGCAACAGATTTATGGACTATACAGAAGATTGATTGCAAATATGATCCAAGGTGTAACTGAAGGATTTCAAAAAAAACTATCGTTACAAGGAGTTGGTTATAGATCTCAAGTTCAAGGAAAAAAACTAATTCTTAGTGTAGGATTTAGTCATCAAGTTGAAATTCCGACTCCGGAAGGTATAACAATTTCTGTAGAAGCTAATACAAACGTATTAGTTTCAGGAATAGACAAAGAATTAGTTGGACAAGTGGCAGCAAATATTCGTTCTATACGTCCACCTGAACCATATAAAGGTAAAGGTATAAGATATGAAGGAGAATACGTTCGACAAAAAGTAGGAAAAGCGGGTAAAAAGTAACTAAAGCGTATGAAAAATAAGAACAGTCAGCCTATCGAAAAAACTAAAGCTCGAATTAGAGAGAAAGTTAAAGGAACAACCGGTACACCTAGATTATCCGTATTTCGTTCCAATCAACATATATATGCACAAATTATAGATGACACAGTTGGAAAAACAATAGTATCTTGCTCTACTCTAGATAAAGAAATAAGATCCAGTATCGAAGCCAGTTCCACTTGTGAAGCATCTGGAATTGTAGGAAAGGCAATAGCAAAGAAATCCTTGGCTAATAAAATAGATACTGTAAGATTTGATAGAGGAGGTAGGCTTTACCACGGAAGAATAAAAGCTCTTGCAGATGCTGCAAGAGAAGAAGGTCTTAAATTTTAAATTATTAATATAAATATGTCTAATAGAAAAAAAACTAATAAGCTAAAAGAGAAAGATAATGACTGGCAAGAACGAGTTGTTCAAATTAGGCGAGTTACTAAAGTAGTTAAAGGAGGAAAAAAACTAAGCTTTAGAGCTATTCTTGTCATTGGAAATGAAAAAGGCCAGGTAGGGGTAGGAGTAGGAAAAGCAAGTGATGTAATTGGTGCAGTAAAAAAAGCCGTTACAGACGGAAAGAAAAACTTAGTTACAATACCTCTAACAAAAAACAATTCTATACCTCACATAATAACAGGAAGATCTGGAGCTGCTAAAGTAATAATAAGACCATCCGCTCCAGGATCTGGAGTAATTGCCGGAGGAGCAGTTCGAACTATGCTGGAATTAGGTGGAGTTAAAAATATCTTAGCTAAACAATTAGGTTCAGGAAATCCTTTAAATAATGCTCGAGCAGCAGTGGATGCAATTACGAATCTAAAAACCTTTGTACAAGTAGCCAAAGAACGAGATTTAGTTTCTTAAAATTCATATTGTTAAAGTATATATAGCATCGCCCTCAACTGAATAAAGTGTAATAGAGTTATATATACTTTAACAAAAATACATTCTAAAAATTTAAATTGGAGTAATGCAAAAAATAAGAAATACTACTGAAAAAAAAGGGGTAAAGGAAAGAATTCTTACAACTATAGGGCTTTTGGTCTTATCGCGTCTCGGTACCTTTATCCCTGTACCAGGAGTAGATCATGACGCATTCTATGAAAGCATAGCGAATAATCCTATAGTAAGCTTTCTAAATATTTT